>Ga0079104_1000949_pt1 | contig 22990 bp, 23 predicted proteins | sample MedtruBG_FD_76829 | JGI IMG/M metagenome (GOLD analysis project Ga0079104, IMG submission 76829) | Root nodule microbial communities of legume samples collected from California, USA - Medicago truncatula BG | ecosystem: Host-associated > Plants > Roots > Nodule | place: USA: California...
AACCGCCACCTGGCAGGGTGAGGAAAATCAGGGCGCTGAAAATAGCCATGAAAATGAAGTTAATCAGCGTCACGCGTACGCCGCCGAGTTTGTCGGAAATCATACCGCCAAAGGAACGCGCCAGTGCGCCGAGGAACGGCCCGAAGAACGCCAGTTTAAGGATGTTCACGTCGGGGAACTGGGTTTTGGCCAGCATGGCGAACCCGGCGGAAAAACCAATAAAAGAACCGAAAGTGGCCAGATACAGCAGGGCGAGGATCCAGGTGTGCATCCGGCCCAACACCGGCAGTTGTTCGGCAATCGACGCTTTAGAACTGGCGATATCGTTCATCCCGAACCAGGCGGCGAGGGTGGCAATCAGCAGTAACGGAGCCCAAATCCAGGCGGCATTGGTGAGCCACATCGTTGAACCGTCTTCCTGGGTTACGCCGTGTACGCCGAGAAAGGTGAAAATCGGCAGGAAAATAACCAGCGGCGCGGCGAGCTGCATCACGCTGACGCCGAGATTGCCCAGCCCGCCGTTAATACCGAGGGCGCTACCTTGTCGGGCTTTCGGGAAGAAGAAACTGATATTCCCCATGCTCGAGGCGAAATTCGCCCCGGCAAATCCACACAGCAACGCAATGACAATAAATACCCAATACGGGGTAGCGGTGTTTTGAATGGCAATACCGAGCCAGATGCAGGGAATAACCAGAATAACGGTGCTTAATACCGTCCAGTATCGGCCGCCAAATATAGGCACCATAAAGGAGTAGGGCACGCGTAATATCGCCCCGGACAGGGATGGCAGGGCGGTTAATAAGAACAGTTGGTCGGTGGTGAAATTAAATCCGACCTTATTGAGATTGACGCTGACGGCACTGAATAACATCCAAACGCAGAAGGCCAATAGCAGACAGGCCACGGAAATCCAGAGGTTTCGTCGGGCGATGCCTTTACCTTTATTCTCCCAGAACAGCGGATTTTCAGGCTTCCAGTTTTTTAAGAGGTAATGATTATTCTTCTCATCTTGTTGTGACATATCGCCCTCGTCTGCACCAGTACGTTATGAAAAATAAGCAAAAAGAGACCGACGGAACGTAATGTTCCGCGAAAAGTAAGGATTTTTAGGGTTATGTGAATGAAGGATAGATAAAAAAGCGCAACCCCGCGAATGGGCCTGGAATATAGCTGCGCTTAAGTGTTACTAATTGTAAAAAAGCTAGCCTAATTCGAGAACAAGGGCGCGGTGTAAATGACGATTAAATGCAGCATCGTCGACTTCCGGCATGCCCAATACATATATACCGTCCAACCCGCAGACCAGAGAGATTAAACGCCAGGCAATATCTTTGGCGCTGTCGCGCAGGGTAAATTCACCGGCTTTTTCACCGGCCACGATCAGCCTGACGGCCTCTTCGTGCCACATCGACATGGTCAGCAGATACGCGCCTTTAATTTCTGGATCGCTGTCAGCCAACAGTTGCGCCTGACGCCATAGGCGAATATACGGCTCCAGTCGACGATCTTCACTGCCGAGCAGCGCAAACAGGCGTTCGCGCCAGCTGGCATTTTCCTCGACCAGGGGGAGTTCCATCATTTCGCGGATCACCCTGACAAAAGCCTGTGATTTCAGTTCGCCCGACGAGGTGAAGTGATGGTGGACCTGGCCCGCGGCAATCCCCGCGCGGCTGGCGATATTACGGACGGTCATGGCCGCAAATCCGTCTTCCAGCGCCACACGAATCGCGGCCTGCATGATGGATTCCCGACGGTCTTCCCGGTTCAGATAGCTCATAGTTTCGATCCCTGGCGGTAATACGGTGATGATAACAAAAAGCTGGACAAGCGTTCAACTCTCAAGCAGGATCGCAATCTGGACAAGTGTCCAGTTTGGTTTTGAAGAGGGAAAGATTATGTTTCGTCAATGGTTAACGTTGGTTGCTATCGTACTGGTGTATATCCCGGTAGCGATTGATGCCACGGTATTACATGTCGCCGCGCCGACGCTGAGCGTGTCGCTCGGGGCCAGCGGCAACGAGTTGCTGTGGATCATTGATATCTACTCGCTGGTGATGGCGGGTATGGTTCTGCCGATGGGCGCGCTGGGCGACCGCATCGGCTTTAAGCGTCTGCTGCTTATCGGTAGCGGCCTGTTTGGTCTGGCCTCGCTGTGCGCGGCGTTTGCGACCACCGCCGAGTGGCTGATTGCCGCGCGTGCGGTGCTGGCCATCGGTGCGGCGATGATCGTTCCGGCGACGCTCGCCGGGATCCGCAATACCTTCAGCGAAGCGCGCCACCGTAATATGGCGCTCGGTATGTGGGCCGCGGTCGGGTCCGGCGGCGCGGCATTTGGTCCGCTGATCGGCGGGATCGTGCTCGAGCACTTCTGGTGGGGCGCTGTATTCCTGATCAACGTTCCGATCGTACTGTTTGTGATGGCGCTTAGCGCACGGGTGGTTCCTCGCCAGGCGGGTCGCCGCGAACAGCCGTTGAATTTCAGCCACGCGCTGATGCTGATCGTCGCTATCCTGCTGCTGGTGTGGAGCGCTAAAACGGCCATGAAAGGCATGATGGCGCTGTGGGTAGTCGGCCTTGTGCTGCTGTTTGGTGCGATGCTGCTCACTGCCTTCGTGCGTATCCAGCTGAATGCCCGCACGCCGATGATCGACATGCGCCTGTTCACGCATCGCATTATTCTCAGTGGCGTCATGATGGCGGTCACGGCGATGATCACGCTGGTGGGTTTCGAACTGTTGATGGCGCAGGAGCTGCAGTTTGTGCACGGTAAATCACCGTTTGAGGCCGGGCTGTTTATGCTGCCGTTGATGCTCGCCAGCGGCTTTAGTGGCCCGATTGCCGGGGTTATGGTGTCGCGTCTGGGGCTGCGTCAGGTGGCAACCGGCGGCATGGCGCTGAGCGCATTTAGCTTCCTCGGCTTGTCGATGACCGATTTCAGCACCCAGCAATGGCAGGCATGGGGTCTGATGACGCTGTTAGGCTTTAGCGCTGCCAGCGCCTTACTGGCCTCGACGGCAGCGATCATGGCGGCAGCGCCGAAGGAAAAAGCGGCCGCAGCCGGGGCTATCGAAACCATGGCTTACGAGCTGGGTGCCGGTCTGGGGATTGCGCTGTTTGGCCTGATTCTGACCCGGAGCTACACGTCGTCGATTGTTCTGCCGGAAGGGCTGAATGCAGAGGCTACCAGCCGGGCGGGGTCGTCGATCGGGGAAGCGATGCAGTTGGCTCAGACGTTGACGCCGACGCTGGCGGATTCGGTTGCCGAGGCGGCGAGAAGCGCCTTTATTACCTCGCACAGCGTGGCGTTGTTCAGTGCCGGAAGCATGATGCTGATTCTGGCGGTCGGGATTTGGTTTGGCCTGGCGAAAGCGCGCCAGACCGTGTAATTAGTTTCGCGTTGCGTACCAGCACAATAAGGAGCCTGCACACACCATGCAGGCTCCTTGCCAGAAGGCCCAGGAGAGCGGGGCGCTAAGCAGAACGGACGCCAGCGCAGAAGAAAGCACCGGGGTAAAATAAGAGCCAACCGCCAGCAAACTGACACTGCCGTGCAGAATACCGATATTCCACGCCGCATAGGCAAATCCTAACGACAGCGCACACAGAATGAGCTTAATCACTACCGGCCAGCTGAAAATCATTTCAGGCTGAGGGCTGGAAAAATACTGTGCCCACAGGCTAAGCGCGGTCAGTAAAACAAAAAGTGTAATCCCATTTTTGCCTTTGGCGTATTTGGCGGTAACCGTGCAGTAGGTCGCCCAGATAAACGCCCCACAAAACGCCAGAATATAGCTGAGCGGGCTGCTGGCAATATTGTGCTTTATTTCCGCCAGGTTCAGACCGTTCTCACCCCCTAATACCCAACTGACGCCGAGCAGGGAAATCAGCAGTCCCGGCACAACCCACCATCGGGCTTTTTGTCCGTTGAATAAAATGGCAAACGCGATAGTCAGGCTTGGCCAGAGGTAATTGACCATCCCGACTTCTATCGCCTGTTGGCGAGTGGCGGCATAGCCCAGAGAGAGCGCGAGGCAGATTTCGTAGGTGACAAACAGCACGCAGCCTGCCACCAGATAACGAAAGGAAAAGGTTTTAAGTTGAGGAAAACCGACGGTAAGGAGTAACAGCAGCCCACTGCAGCTGTAAATCGCCGCTGCGCCGCCGACCGGGCCTAAGCCTTCGCTGACGCCGCGAATCAGGCCCACCATTGTGCTCCACAGCAGAATAGCCAGCAGTCCGATGAGCGTGGCCTTTTGTTTTGTCATGAGCGTAATCTTGTTCATCCTGAAAACGAAACCAGCCGCTTCAGACCGGAAGTATCAACACGCTTTTGCGCGTCGGCCAGGCTCCACTTGGTCTGCAGATTTAGCCACATTTCGGCAGAGCTGCCGATAACCACCGAAAGTTTGATGGCCATTTCCGGCGTTAGCGCGGCTTTTCCGGTAATCAAACGGCTGGCGGTAGAGGGGGCGATATTCATTGCGCGGGCAAATTCACGCAGACTGACATTTAGCGCGTCCAGTGATTCCTGAATGATGTCGCCGGGAGAGGACGGGTTGGCCATTTTCATCAGTGATAATCCTCGTAGTTAAGCACGTGAGCGTCGCCGTTGAAAAATTCAAACGTCAAACGCCAGTTTCCTGAAACGGTAATTGACCAGACACCTTGACGATCGCCGGTTAACGCATGCAGCCGGTAACCTGGCAGGTTGAGGTCGCTGGCTTTTGTCGCTGAATCAAGGACCGTTAGCCGGTTACGTAGGCGCTTAACATGACTGGGCAAAACGCCAGCTGTCTCATCAAAAAAGAACAAATTACGTAATCCTTTGTGCCGGAAACTCATGATCATCCATTGTCATCCTTGTTCCTTCACGAGGAACATACTATGCCATGTTTCGTAATACGCAACGGTTAATTTGCGTACGAATGAATTAACTACGGCGAGTTTGCGATGAAAAAGGACGTGAGGCACAAAGCAGGGGGGGAATTGCTGAATCATGGCCGCAAAAGTAAAAAAATCCGGCGCAAGGGCCGGATAATGGACGTACTTTGATGCTCAGAAAATCTACACGAATTTAGCCAGTGGGTCGGCGGCGGCGAAGGCCACTTCGCGATCGGCTTTCGGCGGATAGATTAGCTCGTTAGTGATCGCGATTTTCAGCTTTTTAGCGTCTTCGCGAACCAGTTTCAGCTGCTGATCCCAGCCTTCGGTGTACACCGCGCCCCACGCACCGAGATCAAGGCAGGTTACGTAATTCACCTGGCGATACGGCAAACCGTCCACGCCAAGCAGGCTGGCTGCGGCATTATGGCCGGCGAACTTCCCGAGCTGGATGGCGTGCTGACAGGTCATCAACGCGGTGTTGCCGATATCGTCGGATTTCGCATGGGCCATGTCGCCGGTTGCGAAAATATTGCTGTAAGTCGGGATTTGCAACTCTTCGGTGACGACAAAACGACCCAGCGCATCGCGATCCGCGGTGAGGTTTTCACCCAGCGGGCTGGCTTTGACACCCGCCGTCCAGACCACGGTTGAGGCGTCAATCCGGCTGCCATCCTGCAGCGTGACGCCGGAGGCATCGACCACTTCCACGCCGGCGTTCAGACGCCACTCGATCCCCAGTTCGTCTGAGGCGTTTCGGATAACGTCGCGCAGCGCTTCGCTCCAGCGGCCGCCAATCTCAGAACCCCTCTCTACTACGACGACTCTGGTCGGTGTATTTTCGCCGAACAGTGCTTTCAAACGAGAAGGGAGTTCAGTGGCCAGTTCGATGCCGGTGAAACCGCCGCCGCAAACAACCACGGTGTTGCGGGCAGGGCTTTCCGGCTGGTTTGCCAGAGCGTGTAAGTGATCTTCCAGACGTTGAGCCGACTCCATCTGATCGACATCGAAGCCGTGCTCAGCGATGCCTTTGATCCCGAAGTGATGCAGGTGGCTGCCGCTGGCGATAATCAGGCGATCGTAAGTGATAAAGGTCGACTGCGAATCAGGCGTTTTGTACCACACGCTGTTCTCGGTGGCATCGATACGCTCGGCGTGACCGGCGATGAAACGGATATTCAGTTCGGCAAAAAGCGGCTGCAAATCAGCGGTCAGCGTCGATACGTTCGCTTCGTAAAAACGCGGTCTGACGCGCAGTTCAGGCTGCGGTGCCAGCACGGCGATTTCCAAAGAATCGTTGCCTTGCAGATGCGCCAGACGTGCTGCACTGACGGCAGACCACATACCTGCGAAACCGCTACCGATGATAAGAATACGTTGTTTCATGTTTTGTCCTTCTGCATTTTCAGGCCGCTCGGCCCCAATAACTGCCACTATACTTGTCGGAGTTAACTCCGACAAGATCTTTCTGAGTATCTGAGTTATCATCACCGTGAATAAACCGAAGAGGATCATAAAATGGCGTTTTACAGTTCTGGCGTGGAGTACGGGATCCACAGCTTGATGAGCATGGTGGATGCGAATGGCGATGCGCGTGAAATGAACGTGCGTGAGCTGGCGGAACTGCAGAACGTGCCTTATGACTATCTGGCGAAAATATTTACCCGTCTTTCTCGCGCCGGGCTGGTGGTGAGTACAGAAGGTAAGGGCGGGGGATTTCGGCTGGCGCGAGCCAGTGAACTGATCAGCGTGCTGGATATTGTGCATGCCATCGACGGTGACAAATCGATGTTCGAGTGCCGCGAAATCCGCCAGCGTCTGGCCGTGTTCGATGAAGCCCCGCCTTCATGGGTGTGCGATGGTCCGTGTGGCGTGCGTTCGGTGATGGACAGCGCGCAGCAGCGGATGGAAGAAGAACTGGCTCGCCATACGATCCTCGACCTGGCGCGTAAAATGTTTCGCAAAGCGCCGGAGACATTCACCATTGAAGTTAAGCAGTGGATTAACGATCGTCGGAGTAAAGCCTGAGAATACCCGTCACCGAATTATTTTGGGGATTTAGCGGTCTAAAAACGGCGCCTTTTGGCGCCGTTTGTCGTTTAAGAGCGGATTAATGACGCAGGTCGATAACCATACGGCCGCGAATCTGCCCTTGTTCCATTTCTTTGAAAATGGCGTTGATGTCGCCGATGGGACGCATCGTCACTTTCGGCACCACTTTGCCTTCTGCGGCAAACTGGAACGCTTCAATCAGATCCTGACGGGTGCCGACCAGCGAACCAACGACCTGAATACCGTCCAGCACCAGGCGCGGGATATCAAGACTCATGGATTCTGACGGCAGGCCAACGGCCACCACGCGGCCACCAGCGCGAACCGCATCGACTGCGGAGTTGAACGCTGCTTTTGCTACGGCAGTGACGACGGCCGCGTGCGCGCCGCCGGTTTTTTCCTGCACGATTTTCGCCGCGTCTTCACTGCGGGAGTTGATCACCAGATCGGCGCCCATTTCCTCCGCCAGTTTCAGCTGCGCGTCGTTAACGTCCAGGGCGATGACTTTGGCATTGAATACGTTTTTCGCATATTGCAGCGCGAGGTTACCCAAACCGCCTAGGCCATAAATGGCAATCCACTGGCCCGGTTTGATCCCGGACATTTTGACTGCTTTATAGGTCGTGACGCCCGCACAGGTAATGCTACTGGCCGCCGCGGATTCCAGACCGTCCGGTACTTTTACCGAGTAATCGGCGGTGACGATACACTCTTCGGCCATACCGCCGTCGACGCTGTAACCGGCATTTTTCACCGAGCGACAGAGCGTTTCGTTGCCGCTGTTACAGTATTCACAGTGGCCGCAGCCTTCAAAGAACCACGCCACGCTGGCACGGTCGCCGGGTTTCAGAGAGGTGACGCCCGGGCCGACTTCTTTCACGACGCCAATACCTTCGTGACCCAGAATGACACCGGTTTTATCACCGAAATCGCCATTCTTCACGTGGAGGTCGGTGTGGCAAACGCCGCAGCATTCCATCTTCAGCAGCGCTTCGCCATGCTTCAACGGTCGAAGCGTTTTTTCAGTCACATTGACCTGATGGTCTTGAGTTACAACAGCAGCCTTCATGTATGTCTCCTTTTTGGATGAAAATCTGCAATGCAGGTACGGCGTCGGGGAAGCACGTCGTTACTCCTTTAGAGTTAAAGTATTCCGCTGATTTAGCAAGCCCTTCGCAACATAACGTCATCATTTTACAATTATTAGTCGTGTTTAAAATTACAGAAACTATAAACCGGGATTATGAATCACTGGGTATACAGACAAAAAAACAGGCACCCGAGGGTGCCTGAAAAGGGAATTACAGCGAGTCCAGACGCGCCGTTAGCACCTCAATGTCATGCCGCCACTGGGCCTGAAGCTGAGGTTTCTGATGCTTCGGTTTACGCGCCAGGTCATCAGCCAGCTGCACTTCGAGCGCCAGCAGAGTTTCCAGCAAATCGTCTGTGGCGTCTGATGCCGTTTCCGTCGCGATAACGGGTTTCGAATCGGCATCGACCGGGAGCGGTTCGCGCAGCCGTTCCCACGCCGCATCGGCATCGTGCCATTCTTCCAGCACGCCATTTTCAATTAGCCAAAAACGATTACAGCTCTGTTGCATCAGGTGCCTGTCGTGGCTCACCAACAGCACGCCGCCAGCGAAGGTTTGCAGCGTTTCTGCCAGCGCCTCTTTGCCTTCCATATCGAGGTGGTTGGTCGGTTCATCGAGCATCAGCAGGCTGTAGCGGGCCAGCGTCAGGCCGACGAATAACAGCCGGGAACGCTCGCCGCCACTCAGGGAATCGACGCGCTGGGCCTGTCTCGCCCAGGCGAAACCGGCGCTGATTAACGCCATTTTTCGCGTTTCCGGCGCGGGGGCGAACGGCTCCAGTGCGTCAAACAGCGTGGCGTGATCCGCTAACTGGTGCAGCGTCTGATCGTAATAACCCAGCGACACACGCGGATGGAGAGTTAATCCTTCCGCCGGAACGCCTGCCTGGTATTGCTGCCAGATAAGCCGCAGCAGCGACGATTTCCCGCAGCCGTTCCGGCCAATCACCGCCACCCGATCGCCGCTTTTCAGGCGTGCTATCGGCGCACTAAACAGCGGTGCGAGTCCGGCTGCCGGTGAGACGGGCAGATTTTCAAGCTCCAGCAGCCGGTCGGCACGCAGCAGGTCGCCATGCAGTTGCAATCGCCACTGACTGCCCGCGGTGACGTCGGTCTGGCTCGCCTTCAGCCTTTCGACCTGTTTCTCCATCTGCTTGGCTTTACGCGACAAATCTTCGTTGTCATACACGTGGCCCCAGACCGCCAGCCGTTTGGCGCTGGCGGCCACCCGGTCGATCTCTTTCTGTTCCGCTTTGAAACGCAGGGCATCGTTTTCATCCTGCTCCATCAGCGCCTGACGGGCGGCACTACAGGGCTGGGAAAAGCTGTGCAGTCGGTGGTCACGCAGGATCCAGCTGGTGTTGGTCACGTTATCCAACAGCTGTTGGTCATGGGAAACGACGATAAAACTGCCGTTCCAGCCGTTGAGAAAACGCTCCAGCCACAGCAGCGTGGGCAGGTCGAGGTGGTTGCCCGGTTCGTCCAGCAGCAAAAGGTCCGGAGAGGTGATCAACGCCCGCGCCAGCAGCAGACGCGTATGCTGCCCACCGCTCAGGGTGGCGGCAGTTAACGCCCAGTCATCGGCGTTAAAACCCATTTCCGCCAGCAACGCTTCGCCACGCCAGCGCTGAACTTCCCGCTCCGCGAGTGGAATGTTATCCAGCACCGCATCGAGCATCGTTAGCGGGCCGAGGGAATCAGGCAGATGCTGTTCCACGCGGGCCATCAGGCAGTGGTTGGCAATGGACACGTAGCCGGAAGAAGGCGCATCAGTGCCATCCAGCAGTTTTAGCAGGGTACTTTTGCCGCAGCCGTTATAGCCAATTAGCCCGACGCGATCGCCTTTTTTCAGGGTAAAGGAGAGGTCAGTGAACAGGGGGCCGAAGGCCGTTTCGCTGCACAGCGAGTGGGTACTTAATAATGTGGTCATAGAACTTACTCAAGTGTTACTGGCGTAAGAACGCCTCGTCAGTTAACGCCGACGATAACCCGGTAAGCCGAGGGAAGGGATTCAGTCTTGGTTTTCTTCGCTCAAGCAGAAGTTATCGCAGCACGGTACGGATAACGCTTGAGCAGGTGCGATCGCCAAAAGTACGTGAAAAAGTAAACTTTTCACAATACAGCATGGGATCCTCCTTTTTATTTTCAGCAGATTAATGGGTGGAAAGAGTGTAGCGGGGATTGTTGATTGGCGCTACGTCTGCAAGACCTACGATTTCTTGTAGGCGCAGCGCCACAGGCACAAATGTTAAATCGAGGTACGACGGTAGCTGCGGTATTCCGGCTGCCAGAAGTTGTCATCAATCGCCTGTTGCAGGGCTTCGGCAGAGGTTTTCACCGCCACGCCTTGCTGCTGGGCCATTTTGCCAATCGCAAACGCAATCGCCCGCGAGACGCTATGAATATCCTTCAGCTCCGGCAACACCAGGCCTTCACCGTTATTCACCAGCGGCGAGTGCTTGGCCAGCGTTTCGCTCGCCGACATCAGCATTTCGTCGGTGATGCGCGATGCGCCGGAGGCAATCACGCCCAGACCAATGCCCGGGAAGATGTACGAGTTGTTGCACTGGGCAATCGGGTACGTTTTATCTTTCCACGTGACCGGCGCGAACGGGCTGCCGGTGGCAACCAGCGCACAGCCTTCGGTCCAGTTGATGATGTCCTGCGGTGTCGCTTCGACGCGAGAGGTTGGGTTAGACAGCGGCATCACGATAGGGCGCGGACAGTGCTTGTGCATCTCACGAATGATTTCTTCGGTGAATAGACCAGTCTGACCGGAGACGCCAATCAGAATGTCCGGCTTCGCGTTGCGCACCACATCCAGCAGGGAGAGCACGTCTTCTGCGGTATCCCACTCTTTCAGGTTGTCGCGCTTTTGCACCAGCTTGTTCTGGAACGCCAGCAGGTTTGGCATTTTGTCGGTCAGCAGGCCGAAGCGGTCAACCATAAACACGCGCGCACGCGCTTGTTCTTCGGTCAGGCCTTCGCGCTGGATCTGGGCGATGATTTGCTCGGCAATCCCGCAACCGGCAGAGCCTGCGCCGAGGAAGACGATTTTCTGCTCGCTGAGCTGGCTGCCCGCCGCGTGGCTGGCGGCAATCAGCGTGCCGACGGTCACTGACGCGGTGCCCTGAATGTCATCGTTGAATGAGCAAATCTCGTCACGATAGCGGTTCAGCAGCGGCATCGCGTTCTTCTGCGCGAAATCTTCGAACTGCAACAGTACGTTCGGCCAGCGCTGTTTCACCGCCTGAATGAAATCATCGACAAACTGATAATACTCGTCGTCGGTAATACGCGGCTGGCGCGAGCCCATGTACAGCGGGTCGTTGAGCAGTTGCTGGTTATTGGTGCCGACATCAAGCACTACCGGCAGGGTGTACGCCGGGCTGATCCCGCCACAGGCAGTGTAGAGAGACAGTTTGCCGATAGGGATGCCCATCCCGCCAATGCCCTGATCGCCGAGGCCGAGAATGCGCTCGCCGTCGGTAACCACAATCACTTTGATGTTGTGGTTGGGTACGTTTTGCAGAATGTCGTCCATGTTGTGACGGTTCTCGTAAGAGATGAACACGCCACGAGAACGGCGATAAATCTCGGAGAAACGCTCACAGGCGGCGCCAACGGTCGGGGTGTAGATAACCGGCATCATCTCGTCGAGGTGATTTTCGACCAGACGGTAAAAGAGGGTTTCGTTAGTGTCCTGGATATTGCGCAGGTAAATATGTTTGTCGATTTCGGTCTTGAAACCCTGGTACTGGATCCAGGCGCGTTCCGCCTGTTCTTCGATGGTTTCCACGACGGCGGGCAACAGGCCTAAGAGGTTAAAGTTGCGACGTTCCTCCTGGCTAAACGCGCTGCCTTTGTTGAGGAGTGGAAACTCCAGTAAAACGGGGCCTGCGTAGGGGATATAAAGAGAACGGTTGTTTTTATGGTTGATTAACATCTCACTGATCCTTTGTCATCACGGCCTGCCCAGTCAGGCGAATCGAGAGGGCTGGCGGGTACTTCGGCGCGGCAAAGTATAAAGCAAGTGTTAATAAAAAGGGTAAACGCGGCGGTTCAGAAACTAAAAAAAACACCATCTTATGTAAACGATGGTGTCGGTCTTTATCGATGAAAGGGCTAAAAAGCCGGGGTGTTACTCGGTGCGGCGTTTGCGGCCGGTGGCATGAGTATGGTTATGCTGGGTTTCCGCATCGCCTTCGATAAGGACTTTTTTCTGGTTTGAAAGCTTGTAGTTCAAGCCGAGGATATGACGTGCATGACGGTTCGATTTCATGATGACTCCTTAATCCTGTGAATGGTTTCAAGGTCAATCCCGGAGGTGCCGGGCGAAATTTACCCTTTAGCGCAGATAATCTATTTGTCTGCGAGATTGATAGTTGACCATTCTGTTCGAAATAGCAACAGTCGCTGGCACTTTCAGGAACTCTCTGAGATTTAACCCTTTGTGCGACGGACGTCACACTGTCCTGTGCCTGAACTATGCTTTTTGATTCGCGCGGAGGTTTCCCCGTTTTGTTCATCGTGAGGTCACTCCATGAAAGTTTTAGGATATGCAGCACAAAATCCCACCACGCCGCTGGCCCCGTTCTCCTTTGACCGTCGCGAACCGCGTCCGGACGATGTGACCATCGAGGTGTTGTACTGCGGCGTGTGTCATTCTGATTTACACCAGGCTCGCAACGACTGGGGATTCAGTACCTATCCCCTCGTTCCGGGGCATGAAATTGTCGGTCGGGTGACGGCTATCGGTGACAGCGTTACCAAGTTTAAGCCCGGCGATCTCGCGGCCATTGGCTGTATGGTCGATTCCTGTCGCACCTGTTCACCGTGTAAAGACGGTCTGGAGCAGTATTGCGAAGAAGGCAATACGCAGACCTACAACGGACAGGATCGTCATGACCACCAGACCACCTACGGCGGCTATTCGCAAACCATTCTTGCGAGTCAGGATTTCGTCCTGCGCATTCCCGACGGGCTGGATTTGAAAGGTGCCGCGCCACTGCTGTGCGCCGGGATCACCACCTGGTCGCCGCTGCGTCACTGGAAGATTGATGCCAACAGCAAAGTCGCCGTGATTGGCCTTGGCGGACTCGGGCATATGGGCCTGAAGCTGGCGCACGCCCTGGGGGCGGAGGTGACGCTGTTTACCCGTTCGCCGGGGAAAGAGGCCGATGCGCGTCGTCTGGGCGCCAGCCATGTGGTGCTCTCTACGGACCCGGAACAAATGAACGCGGTGAAAAATCAGTTTGATCTGATTATCGATACCGTCCCGTACACGCATGATGTTAATGCGTATATGCCAACGCTGACCCTCGACGGCACGCTGGTGTTTGTCGGTCTGCTCGGCGATTTGCCGGAAGTGAATACCATCCCGATGCTGATTAATCGCCGCTCGGTGGCGGGTTCAGCGATTGGTGGCATCGCGGAGACGCAGGAGATGCTCGATTTCTGCGCAGAAAAAGGCATCGCGGCGGACGTGGAGGTGATCAGAATTCAGGATATCAATGAGGCGTACGAGCGCCTGCTGAAAAGCGATGTGAAATACCGCTTCGTGATTGATATGGCATCTCTCAACGCCTACGGCTAACGGCCTGAAAGGCGTGTTCTATACTTAGTACCCCAAACGGATAATAGGAGTGAACGATGACGATCCACAAGAAAGGTCAGGCACACTGGGAAGGCGATCTGAAACGTGGCAAAGGCACCGTCTCGACGGAGAGCGGCGTTCTGAACCAGCAACCGTACGGGTTCAACACCCGCTTTGAAGGTGCGAAAGGCACCAACCCTGAAGAGCTGATTGCGGCTGCGCATGCGTCCTGTTTCTCGATGGCACTTTCGCTGATGCTGAGCGAAGCCGGGTTTACGGCGACGTCAATTGATACCGAAGCGACGGTTTCACTGGACCAGGTCAGCGGCGGATTCTCGATTACCAAAGTCGCGCTGCAAAGCAAAATCGTGGTTCCGGAGATTGATGCCGGTACCTTCGATGGCATCATCCAGAAAGCGAAAGCCGGCTGCCCGGTGTCTCAGGTCCTGAAAGCTGAAATCACCCTCGATTATCAGCTAAACTAGCGAGCCAAACGCCCGGCGGCGCACGCTTGCCAGGCCTACCGCTCCCGTAGCCCCGATACGCGCTAGCGCTATCGGGCGAGATAGCCCGCAGATTGCGGGCTTTTGTTTTCAATAATCAGAAATGAGCGCTCTCAAACGTTTTGTGTGACGTTGTCACTTATGCTTGCGCGTTTTGTGGCTGTTTACGGCGCAGGCGGCTCAGACTAAACAGGATTGCCAACCCGGACGTAGCAACCGCCACCCACAAACTCATCTTCACGGCCTGGGCTTCCAGCGCGAGGTGTGAGCTGGAGGCCATCACCGCCAGCAGCACGCCGACTAACGCCGCGCCGAGACACTGCCCGAAGGTGCGCATTATCGCCAGCACGCCAGAGGCGTATCCGCTGTATTCCCGCGCCACGTTGGACAACATTTCGCGGTTGTTCGGACTCTGAAAACAACCAAATCCCATCCCGCACACCAGGCTACGCAGACCGATATCCCAGGCTGCCGCGTGATCGGGCAACGTTGCCAGCAGCGCTAAACCGATAACAAACCCCAGTAAACCGATGGTAGAGATGATCGAGGGCGAGTATTTATCCGCCAGCCGTCCGGCGTGGGGCGCAACCAGCACAATGCCCACCGGCCACGGCGTGAACAGCAGCGCGGAGGTAAAAGCGCTGTAGCCGTAGACGCTCTGGAACAGGAACGGCAGGGCGACAAACGTTATCCCCTGGCTGATAAATGAGGCCAGCGAGGTCAGCGCCGCCAGTGAAAAACGCCCGGAGGTGAAGATAACCGGCGGCAGCAACGGTTTTGCCACCCGGCGAATATGCCAGACGAACGCCGTACCGCTGACCAACGCCAGCAAACCCCAGCCCATCACGGTGGTACTGAGCGTGTGATCGGCGGCATGCGGATCGGCAAAACCATTGGCTGCCATGATCAATGCTCCGAGCAGGGTCGCAGAGAGCACGGCCCCAATCGCATCAAACCGCTGATCGCTGATGGCCGGTTTACGCGGAATGGCTTTCATCGCCAGCAACAGCGCGACCATGCCCGGCAGCACGTTGATGGCAAACAACCACTGCCAGCTCAGCGTCCCGAGCAGCGTGCCACCCAATACCGGGGCGACGGCGGTGCTGGCGGCAATTAACAGCGCATTCAGCCCCAGAATGCGTCCGAGCAGTCGGCCGGGGAACACCGAGCGTAATATCGCGGGAGCAATACTTAAGGTGGCCGCGCCGCCAACGCCCTGGAGGACGCGCATCACGATAAGCATCTCTGCCGAAGTCGACATCGCACAGCCGAGTGATGTGAGGGTGAACAGGCTCAAACCAAAAATAAAAATTGGACGAAAGCCAAAGCGGGTGGCGAGCGCGGCAAAGATGGCCAGCGTCATGGCGGCGGAGAGCAGATAACCGTTGGCGAACCAGACCGCGAGCGGTGCGGCAACCTGTAAAGATTGCGCCATCTGCGGTAAGGCGATATTTACCATCGATCCGTCAAATACGGCCATCAGGGTGGAGGTCATTACCGCCGCCATTGCAAATGCCCGTTCGCGCCCTGGCAGGCCTTCATCGCCCGGTTTGTCAGAAAAGAGTTCCATCACAGTATTCTCGTTAGTGGGTGTTTTGATGGGGGAAGTCTATGCCGTGGCTAAAGAAGGCGGAAGACACAGCATTGGTACTGTATAGTTGCATCAGACGCCTTATCTGACGCTGAGGGAACATTTCGATGACCGATCCGGATTTTAATCTGCTGATTGCGCTGGATGCGCTGCTGACCGAAGCGAGCGTGGCCGGGGCGGCCCGACGTCTGAATTTGAGCACATCAGCCATGAGCCGAACGCTCAGCCGCCTGCGCGACGTCACCGGCGACCCGCTGCTGGTACGCGCGGGGCGAAATATGGTGCTGACGCCTTACGCCGAGGCCAGCCGCGACCGGGCACGTAACGCCGTGCTGGAGGCCAGGGCGGTGCTGCAACCGTCTACCTCGGCGCTGAATATCGCGCAGCTGGAACGCGTGTTTACGCTGCGCGTGAACGACGGTTTTATCGAAGCTTTCGGCCCGCCACTGATCGCCGCAGTGGCGGCCATGGCGCCGGATGTCTGCCTGCGTTTTTCACCGAAGCCTGAAAAGAGCTCACGCTTTTTGCGCGAAGGGCTAGTGGACCTTGAAATCGGCGTGCTGAGCAATATGGGGCCAGAAATTCGCGTGCAGGCGCTGTATCGCGATCGCTTTGTTGGCGTGGTTCGCCAGGGGCATCCTTTGGCCGGGAAAGCGCAAATTAGCGTGGAGGAGTACATTGCGTGGGGACACGTGATTGCTTCTCGTCGGGGTCAGCCGTCGGGTCCGGTTGATGAAGCGCTGGCGGAGTTGGGGCTAGCGCGCAAAGTTGTCAGCGTGGTTCCGGGTTTCCCGTCTGCGCTGGCAGTGGCGAAGGCGTCAGATTTAATTGCGCTGGTTCCGGCGTCGTTTCTGTTTCAAACCGACAATCAGGCGCGGCTACAGGCCTTTGAACTGCCCTTTAAAACGCGAACGATCACCATTTCGCAGCTGTGGCATCCCCGCATGGAAGCAGATCCGGCGCATCGCTGGCTGAGACAAACGGTTCTGGCGGTGTGTCAGAAACATTGTTCTGAGCAACGCGATTTATGCGAGGGGCGACAGCGTAATCAATGCACCTGATTCGCAAAGTATTTAACGTTGTGCCAGACTTTTTCTCAACATGGGGTGCAGGGCGCCGTTTCATACATCCGGGAACAGTAAATGCTCGAATTTGTTGCACATATGCTGATCGGGACGCCGATATGGGTCTACGTGCTGTTTGTGTTTCTGCTGATTCGTGGGATTAAAGCCCGTCAGCCCGCGACGGTGACGCTGGAACGGTTGTCCATTATTCCACTGATATTTCTGGCGTGGGATCTGTATGATCTTGTTCTTTATCGGCATCTGACACTTGGCGTGGTGATGTTGTGGATGGCAGTGCTGATTATTGGGGCGGCGCTGGGGTACTGGCTGATTAAACCAGAGAGGTTGAGTCGCGGGAGTGCGCCGCGCACGATAAACCGTCCGGCGGATTATTCCGCGCTGCCGTTGATGATGACGGCATTTGCCATTAAATATGTGTTCGGCGTGATGGCGGAGGTCTCGCCGCAGACCCTGCAACAACCGGGGATGAGCGCCACGGCGGTGGTGGTCGGCGGGTTATTTGCGGGCAGTTTTATCGGCAAATTTACCCGCTATCTGCAATGCTACTTTGCCCGGACGCAAAAAGGGATTTAAGACGATCCTGCGTTAAAAATAATAGGTTTTATGCGCCCATCAGTCTACATTAATGGGTTGATAAATTTACGTTTTCTCTGGTCATTTGTGCTGCATTTTTGCCACGAATGAAGGCCAACAGCACGTTCAGGAATGATAATGACACTAAACCGCAACGCCTTAGCCGCACTGAGCGCGCTCTGGTTGTTCAGTACTTGTGCCGCTGCCGAAGTGGATCTCGGCTCGATGGATATTCTGGCGAGAGATAACCCGCAAAGCCCGGTACCAAAAGGCTTTGTAGTCGGTGCCGCGGCGTTAGGCGGCCAGGCGCGTTATAAAGATCAGGACAACAGCGCCTACTTTATTCCGGGCGGCCTCTATTTTGGCGATAACCTGATGTATCTCGGGGATCGCGCTCGCTACTATTTCCGTCTGGACGATAACGTCGCGCTGTATGGCTACGGCCGCTACCGCTTTGGAAACCTTGACCCGTCTGATGCCGATTTCCTCCACGGTATGGATAAGCGGAAAGGGGAGTTTGAAGCCGGGATCGGCGGGACGATCATTACGCCGTATGCACTGCTGACTGCCCGATTCGCAAGTGATGTTACCGGCCGCAGTAACGGCCAGGAACTGCTGCTGTGGGCGGACTTCCCGATAGTGAGAGACAATCTGCTGGTGATGCCGGGGATGGGGATGATGATCCGCAGCCACAATATGGCGAACTACTATTTTGGCGGGGTTTCGAAAGAAGAAGCAACGCCGCAGCGTAAAGCCTGGGATACCGGCACGACCTTCTCGCCGATGGCGGCGGTGGTGACGTCCTACCGTTTCAGCCCGCACTGGTTGGGTCTGTTCGCGGCGAACTATGAGCTTTACGACAAAGACATCGCTGACAGCCCGATAGTGCAGCACAGCGGTGAGTTTTATGTGATTGCCGGGGTGGGTTATACCTGGTAGCGATTAACAGCACGTTCGAGGGTTGAACGGCAGCGGGAGGTGCGAACACGTATGAGCATTCTGTTCCCGGGTATTCGGCTTCTGCTGCTTGCCGCCTGTCTTCCGGTCACGCTGAGTTATGCCGCCGACGGCAGTCGGATTCGACATCGCGCCAACGCCGTGCTCTCGCTGATGAGCTACACGGTCGTACCGGACGTTACCGCCAGCGACCTGAACATCGGCAGCGGTGGCCGCGATGGCGACAACAATGAGCTCGATATCACCCAGTTCGGCGGCGGGGCGACGCTCAGCGAGAGCGTGCCCATTTACCTCGAAGGCACCATGGGCTACAGCCGCTTCGACCCGCATTTCGTGTTATCAGACGGCACGCGCACCCGCAGAATCCCCACCAAATGGAATAGCCTGACCGCCACCGGCGGCATCGGCTGGGACTTCCCGCTCTACACCGACCGCTGGGGCGGCAAACTGGTCATCCGCCCGATTGCTAACGTGATGCTGGGCACCATGGCCAGCGATGTGCGCATCGGCGGTTATGTGCTGGAACGGCGCAAGAATGTGGATTTCGCGTTTCTCGACGGCGGGCGGCTGAATGCTTACGGGCTGGGTGGCTCGTTAATGCTTGATTACGAGCTGGTGTCGAAACCGCAGGATATCGACGTGGAACTACGTTATTCCAGTATGAATCTGCAAACCTTCGGCAGCACCTCGGAAGCCGTACAGGGCGAAGCGACCGCGCAAAACATGGGGCTTTATCTGCGACGCCGGGCGCCGATTTTCGACTGGACGCTGCTCAAAAGCCCGGTTCGCTATGTGCTCGAAGGCGCGCACACCGAATACCTGGGTTCTCAGCGCGGCGAACTGGGCTTCAATAGTCTGAGTTCCCTGGGGTTAGGCATCGAACTGGATAGCAGTAAATACCCGGTTTTCATTACCCGTACCCGGCTGGTGGCCCGTTATATGTTTGGTGAAAACACCACCGGCTACGGCGTTGGTCTGGCGATGAGTTTTTAACGCTTTTCGTTTTTTTCATTTTTTTAGCAATATTTCTCCCCCTCATTCGTCTACCTCAGCACGAACACAATTTAATTCCTAAGATGAGGTATTTCTAATGAGAGATTTTGACATGCATGAACATCGACATGGCCGCGGTTTTGGTGGTCATCGGATGGCGAAACCGCTGATCATGGGCGCGGTGATTTTTGTCGCACTGGGTCTGCTGGTGATGTCGCTTTGGAATGCGCTGCTGCCCGCCATTATCGGCGTGAAAGCGATTGGTTTCTGGCAGGCGTTAGGGCTGCTGGTGCTGTGTCGCATTCTGTTTGGCGGCCTCGGTTTCCGTCCGGGTATGTTTGGCGGGATGCGTCGTCGGATGCACGAACGCTGGATGCAAATGACCCCGGAACAGCGCGAAGCCTTTATGCAACAGCGTCGTGAGGGCTTTGGTCGCCGTGGACACTGTCATCATCGCGGCTGGCACGAACGCCGTTACGAAAGGGCTGATGTGCGTCAACAGCCTGAAGAGCCTGTGGTAAAAACGCCGGAAGGCGAGTAATTCGGATGAAAGCCGGAATGGCGAAGGATTCCCTGCTGGTTTCGGCTCTTAACGCTTGTCGTTCGCGGCTAACCGCGTTTATCCGTGGCCGTACGGCGGGGCGTGAAGATGCCGATGACGTATTACAGGAAATCACCTGGCAACTGATGAAAGTGGAACAACCGGTGGAAAATATCGCCGCCTGGTTGTTCCGCGCCGCCCGGAACGAACTCACCGACAGGGCGCGTAAAAAGCGTGAATTACCGCTGTCGGCGTTTTATACGGCTGACGAAGACGGTGATTTCCCGGAAGACGAACTGGCGGAAACGTTATTTGGCGTGGCGCAAACGCCCGAAGACGATTATCTGAAGTCGCTGCTGTGGGAAGAGCTGAACGATGCGCTGGCGGCACTGCCGCCCGCACAGCGCGAAGTGTTTGAACGCACTGAGCTGGAAGGGCTGAGCTATAAAGAATTAGCCGAGGAAACCGGCGACAGCGTGCAGGCGCTGCTTTCCCGTAAACACAAAGCGGTGCTGTATCTGCGCACCCGGTTACGTAGCGTTTACGATGATTTGACGGAGTAAAAAAAATTGCCCGGTCAGCGTAAGTGCCACCGGGCGCGACAATTCAAATCAGCTTCCCCAGCGGCTACGCAGGTAATTTACCGCCTGCTGAGTCTGTGGCTGATTGAGGTTGTTTTCACGGAACAGAATGGTGCCCTGTATTTCCGGCAGCGCGTCGTTCAAATCGAGCTGTTTTTTCAGCTCCGGTACGCCGCCCTGCACGGTCCAGTCTGGCTCATTCCTGGACGGTTCCCCGACCTTATACAGCGCCACACCGATATACAAACGGGTGTGCGTCGGTTTCACCACATCAGCCCACCATTTTGCCAGCACGTCGTAACGCGCCGCATCGCGCGCAAACGGCCAGTAAACCTGCGGCGCAATGTAATCCAGCAGACCTTTTTGCACCCACAAACGGGTGTCGGCGTACGATTCGTCATACGCCGCCGCGCCACGGGTATCTGACCCCGCCGGATCGTGCGAGCGGTTGCGCCACACGCCAGCCGGACTCACGCCAAACTGTACGTTTGGATTCAGCTGTTTGATGGTCCGCGATACCTGGGTGATCAACTGTTCGGTATTGTGTCGACGCCAGTCGGCCTTCGAGGCATAACCCTGGCCGTAAATGCGGAACGTCTGGTTGTCGTTCAGGGCAGAACCGGCGGTTTCGGTGTAGAAGTAATCATCGAACTGCACGCCGTCGACCGGGTAGCGCGACACCACTTCCGCCACGATGCTGGTTATCCAATCACGCGCTTCGGGAATGCCCGGGTCGATAACATAACGATCGCTGGAGGTTCTGATCCAGTCGCGATGCGCCACATACACGCTGGACGGGTGCATTGAAATCGTGCGATTCAGCTCCGCTACGGTACCCGGTTTGGTATTGGTCGAGACGCGATACGGGTTAAACCACGCGTGGACTTTCATCCCGCGTTTGTGCGCTTCATCGAGCATAAACTGCAACGGATCGTAACCCGGATCCTGGCCCACTTTACCGGTCAGCATATCGGACCACGGTAAAATCTGGGACGGCCAAAGGGCAGTGCCATCGGGCTTAATCTGGAAGAAGACGGTGTTAATACCGAGGCTTTGCAGCTTATCCAGCTTGTCGGTCAGCGCTTTCTTTTGCTGATTGGCGCGCGTCACCGGATCGCTGATGTTAACCGAGGCCACCGGCGGCCAGTCGAGTCGCGAAACGGTGGTCAGCCACACGCCGCGCACGGGCTGGTTATCGGCGGGTCTGTCGGGCAGCGGATGTTTGGCTACCGGAGGCAGCGGCGTCACCAGCGATTTCGGTTTTTCTGACGTGCAATTAGCAAGCAGAAGCGCGCTGGCAATCAGCGCCCCGGTGATAGTGACTCGTGCAATGATGGAGAGTTTACGTGAGCTGATAATCATATCCCTGTTTTATTCAGGCCTTCACATTAGCGAAGCTCATTCTCGTATGATTCGATTTGTGGAGCAACCTGGAAAGTTTGTGAACGCATCAAAACGCATTCTGCGCTCAAGCTTTTTCCGACCGCTCAACCGTTTGGGGATAATTTGGGTTGTTATTCAACCAGTTCTGCGCCATGGCTCGTTGTTCGTCTGTCACCACGCCGTCGGGTTTACCGTCGATATCGTAACGCTGGGATTCAGTGGCGAGCGCCATTTGGTAGGGAATCGTGCGGGTATAGCGTTTCAGCGCTTTGCCAATCTCAACCCCAGGGAAATCAATATCACGCCGGGCAGCGTCGTTGATCAGATCCTGCATAATGCGGACTTTTAGCGGCTTAGGCGGTTCCTGCGCAAAGAGCAGTGGCCAACTCTCACGCAGCAGAATGGCACGTTGGTTTTTATCCACGGTAATGCCCCAAAGATATCTGGTTTTTTTATGAGTATAAAACAAAGATATGCCAGGCGTAGGGCACGGGCAGGTACTACTTTTGGTGGGTATTTAGACTATTGCGCAGAATTGTTTCGGATAGACTGAAGCAGCGTATCCAGTAATCCCGGGAAACGGGCATCTAAATCATCGCGGCGCAGGGAAATCATATTCTCCCGGCCCTGAGGGCGTTGCCAGATAACGCCACTGTCACGTAAAACGCGCCAGTGATGGGTCATCGTCGACTTCGCGACATCCTGACGCAGCGCGCCACAGCTCAATTCACTGCCGTCAGCCAACGCTTTCACTATTTCCAGTCGCAGGGCATTCCCCAACGCAAAAAGGACATTTTCCAGGCGGATTTGTTCACGTTCCGGATGATTGGCGATCATACTGTTCCTTTATTTACCGGTGAATGCGCGGCGGCAAGAGGGCGCTAATATACCGAAAGCGGTTAATCAAAGTCACGTCTTGTCCGCAGGGCTTTAGCCGATGACAGCAATAGGTATTATAGTTCGAATATACTCGTACAGTTGTACTATTATAGATGCCGTTACATAACCCGCGGCCAATTCCGGCCGTGGAATGACAGTCAACTGACTTAAGGACGCATCATGCCTCGACCCATCCCCCTCGAACGTTACCGCAACATCGGCATCTCCGCGCATATCGATGCCGGTAAAACCACCACCACTGAGCGCATCCTGTTTTACACC
>Ga0079104_1000952_pt1 | contig 22829 bp, 19 predicted proteins | sample MedtruBG_FD_76829 | JGI IMG/M metagenome (GOLD analysis project Ga0079104, IMG submission 76829) | Root nodule microbial communities of legume samples collected from California, USA - Medicago truncatula BG | ecosystem: Host-associated > Plants > Roots > Nodule | place: USA: California...
CTTCCATCAGCGCCGTGTCAGCACGGGACTCCACGTTCAGGCGCACCACCGGCTCGGTGTTGGACGAGCGCAGGTTAAAGCGCCACTGCGGGAACGCCATGCTGATCCCGTCCGTACGGTCAATTTCCAGCGCGTGGATCGCAAAGTGCTGCTCCACGCGGGCAATGGCCTCGGCCGGCTGCGCCAGCTTGCTGTTGATCTCCCCGCTCGCCGGGAACGCCGCCATGCGGTCGCGCACCAGTTCGCCCAGCGTCTGCCCCTTCAGGCACAGCAGCTCGGTCACCAGCAGCCACGGGATCATCCCGCTGTCGCAGTAGGCAAAATCACGGAAGTAGTGGTGGGCACTCATCTCGCCGCCGTAGATGGCGTCTTCTTCGCGCATACGCTCTTTGATGAAGGCGTGGCCGGTTTTGGACATCACCGGCGTGCCGCCTGCGGCAGACACCACGTCGACGGTGTTCCAGGAAAGGCGCGGGTCATGAATGATTTTCGCGCCCGGGTTTTTCTCGAGGAACGCTTCCGCCAGCAGGCCGACAATGTAGTAGCCCTCGATGAACTGCCCTTTCTCGTCGAACAGGAAGCAGCGGTCGAAGTCACCGTCAAAGGCGATGCCCATGTCCGCGCCGTGCTCAATCACCGCGTTGCGGGTGTCGTCGCGGCACTCCGGCAGCAGCGGGTTAGGAATACCGTTCGGGAAGTTGCCGTCCGGGGTGTTGTGCACCTTGACGAAGGTCACCGGCACGTTCAGCGCCTTAAAGCGGGCTTCCAGCGCGTCCACCACCGGGCCGGCCGCGCCGTTACCGGAGTTGATGACCAGCTTGAGCGGCTTGAGGTTCGCCACGTTGATGTAGCCCAGCAGGTGGTCGATGTACTCTTTCTGCAGGTTGATTTTTTTGTAGCTGCCGCGCTTCGCGTCGTTCACCGGCGGGAAGTCGTTGGCTTCCGCCAGGTGCTGCACGTCGCGCAGGCCGGTGTCGCCGCTGATAGGACGGGCGCCCTTGCGCACCAGCTTCATCCCGTTGTAGTCCATCGGGTTGTGGCTGGCCGTCACTTCGATACCGCCATCCACGCCCAGGTGGAAGGTGGCAAAGTAAATCTCCTCGGTCCCGGAAAGGCCGATATCCAGCACGTCCACGCCCGCGTCCTGCAGCCCTTTCGCCAGGGCCAGCTTGAGGGATTCACTGGTCAGACGCACGTCGCCGCCCAGCACGATGGTCTGCGGTTTTAAATATTCGCCATACGCGCGGCCAATGCGCCACGCGATGTCTTCATTCAGCTCTTCACCCAGCTTGCCGCGAATATCGTAGGCTTTAAAGCTTGTTAACTCTTTAATATTTTTCATATATTATGAATGCCCATATCTATCTGTAAGGCGGATAATGTCATCTTCATCAAGATAAGTCCCTGATCTTACCTCTATAATTTCCAAGGAAATTTTACCAGGATTATGAATAGAATGTTTCGTACCTATTGGTATGTAAACCGACTCATTTTCAGTAAGGAGCTTCGTCAATTCATTAATTGTAACTTGTGCTGTTCCAGACACAATAATCCAATGTTCAGCTCGATGATGATGAAGCTGCAAAGACATTCCCTCACCAGGTTTAATAGTAATTCGCTTAACCTGATACCTTTGACCAGAATCTATAGAGTTGTATTTACCCCAAGGACGGAATACTTCAAGATGAGTGTGATGCTCGTTTCTTCCTTCAGATTTAATGCGATCGACTACTTTTTTTACATCCTGTACGGAAGAAAGAGCAGAAATTAGAAGTGCATCTTTAGTTTGAACAATGGCTAAATTATTTATGCCGATTGTGGTGACTAAAGATGATTCGGCATAAATATAATTATTCTCTGATGAGAGACAAATCACATCACCATTTATCGCGTTATTGTTATCATCTTTAGTGCTTAATTCCCAAAGAGCAGCCCAAGACCCAACATCGCTCCACTCTGCCGACATTGGGATTACAACAGCATCCTCGGTATTTTCCATTACAGCATAATCGATGGATTCTGATGCACAAGCAGTGAAAAACTCCTCATTGACTCTTATAAAATCAAAATCCAAACTATTATCACCCATACATCTATGGCAAGATTCATAAATATCAGGACGATATTTTTTTAATTCTTCAAGATATTTTCCTGCATTAAATAAAAACATCCCACTATTCCAGTAATACTCTCCGGAATCTAGATACGACTGAGCGGTAAGAAGATCAGGCTTTTCTACAAAAGAATCTACCTTAAAACATAACCCACTGGAACAACTTGAAAGAGAAGTCCCTCTCTTAATGTATCCATAGCCTGTTTCTGGTTTATAGGGAGCGATCCCAAATGTCACTAACTTCCCACTCATAGCGTAAGGAATGGCTTTAGTTAACGTTTTCTGAAACTCTTCAATATCGTTTATCGAATGATCCGCAGGCAATACTAGCAGTAACGAGTTTTTTTTATGATACATAGCAGCTAAAGCTATTGCAGGGGCTGTGTTTCTACCAACCGGTTCAAGCAAAATATTCTTGGAAAGCTTATTTTTTGCTCTTAATTGCTCAGCCACAATGAATCTATGCTCTTCATTACAAATAACAAAAGGATGGCTACATTCAAGCCCATTTAGTCTTTCAAGCGTTTTTTCCAACATAGTGGATTTGCCATCGAAACTTAGAAATTGTTTTGGATATAATTCACGAGAAAGCGGCCAAAGGCGAGAACCATTGCCACCACATAATATTACAGGAACCAAATCGTGTTTTGTCATAGTAATTACCGCCCGAAAAGTTTCCACTTATATGTTTTTATCAAGTAAATACAAATGCTTTTTAAATGCCAATAGAAATGTTTGGAAAACAGTCGTCTATTATTAAATCTAGCGTAGTGAATTGCTTTTATATCAGCGAAGCAATATAACTTGCTTTTGAGAATGAATTTAATTCTCCAACACAGATCAATATCCTCACAATACATGAAGAATTTTTCATCAAAACCATTAAGTAAATCGAAAGTTTTGATGTTAAGGATAATGAACGAACCAGCACACCATTCAATTTCCTGGACAGGAGAAAATTTAGTTTTATCTTCAATGCTGTTATTTCGCCCTAAAAGATAGGAGCCTAAAAATGTTAATGGCGTGGGAAATTTTCTTACTGAATTATCAAAAGTAGTAAATCCTTCGTCATTATATAGATTTATAGTTGCGCAAGAAATACCTCTCTCTCTCATATTATAGATGAGAGATAATAAAGCATCAGTTTCGACATAAACATCAGGGTTTAAAATTAAAAAGAAATCATCCTCCTGCGCCCGCCCCCTAATTTTCTTAAAAATAAAGTTGTTGTTTGCACCAAAACCTAAACCTCTATTTTCATCGTAATACTGGATGCCATTCTCTTCGCAATATATTTTTAATCTAGCTTCACCATAATTGTCTTTAACGATGACTTTAACATCAGGCAGTGTGGAAACTTTTGCAAGACAATTTAGCTCATTAATAATGTTATAATGTTTATGTGAAACAACTGCAATGTATAACATATTTGTTATCTTCCGGCCTTAATAAATTCAACTGCTGATTCATACGCATTCAAAACACGAACGGGGGGGGAATAGCTTTTCAACGGACTATTTACTGTGGATTTTTGAACTCCGAAAAGCAAATCATCAATGTTTTGATAAAAATATGCACCTCCCTCAAAAAATTCTTCAAATACATCGCATCTTATGAGATGCGTGGGGAGGTTATTAACAAGTGCTGTTGCGATTGGTCTGCCAAAACCTTCCATACTGCAAACAGAAATGAGAGCATTAACTTTGGCGAAGAAAAATTCTAATTGACAATTATCGCTTCTGATCAGAGAGATGTCCAAATCCTGAAAGCTACTACGCAATTTTTTATAGTATTCGGTATCATGACCATAAATTAAGAATTTAAATTTTTTCTCTAAGTTAAGACGGCGCACTTGTGTAAATAGTTCATGATAATTTTTTTTGTCGGAATCAGTGCCAACCAATCCTATTTTCATTACGGTATCATTTGCAGGCATTAATGTAATAGATGGTTCACTTTTAATTGGAAACTTATTCGGACAGAACAAAAGTTTATCTTCAGGAATAGATATCTCAATAAGATCCTTTTTGACTGAGGAAGAGTTAATATATCCAACTTTACATTTTGCTGATTTTATAGACATTTTGAACAAAATAGTTTTCAACCATCCTTTATTACCTGTAAAAGGATACATATCATGGACAATTATAAGTTGTTTTTTTAAGAATGGGAGAGGATGGGAACTTGGTGTGAAAATAAAGACATCAGAAAAAAAACTGTGGAAAAAAAACATAACATACTGAAGTAAACTAAGATTAATTATGTTGTGTTTTTCTTTTAGCCTATCAATAGCCTTATTTTCAGGAAAACCTTTACGTAAGATAATCATATGTGTTTCTTCTAAACTATTAATATAGTCAAGAGAATAATAGAATAACCCATTTGTGTTCTTAATATGCCACATATTGATAATAACATTATTCACAGACGTGTTCACTCCTTCCACTTAATTTAAAAAGCGTAATAATATAGAATAAGAACAAGGTATTTAGCAAAAGAATGAACGAGGCGAACCATCCCGGTAGAATTAAAATTAGCCACATATACCAAATCATGTCATTCGCTAATTCTTCAGAAGTTATTTTTTTTATTAAGATAACAGTGAGAAAACAAAGCATTATAACAAAAATCAAATACACGCCGATTTCAAAAGGATAGATGAAAATCCAAGACAAGAACGTAGGGTTTGAGTTCCAACTACCTAAAATGCTTTGTGGATCTATAAAATATGCAAAAACCTCACCTAAGTTATTCGCACTTGGATTACCTATTATACGATCCCAGATTAAACCATATATTCCTTCATTCCAAAAGCTATTGACTGCATGCGCATCAATGTACGTTGAAATTTGATCCTTGAGTGAAAATAATACAGTTGCATTAGAGAATATTTGGATGCGAGAAAAAAACTGATCTAAACCAAAGATTAATCCGTTTAAGTAACCAAGTAATCCTTCATTATTAAAAACATAACTCCATGTAATAGAAAGAACAGAAGTAAAATTTTGTCCCAAAGCTAAAGAGTCACGAATTGAATATTTAATAACTAATATGAAAGGATAAAGCAGAAATAATATCAACGCAAATTTTGCTAATACACCGATTCTCAATCTTCCTTCTCTGTACCTATGGCAAAGCTCAACAAATAAAATAAAAATAAAAATAGAACTCCATCCCCTTAAAATATTTGAGAGGACAGCAAGGGCGCAATTATATTTAGCGAGTTTACTTTTTCTGAAAACACAATAATATATAAAAAAGAGATTGTCTGGTGAAATCAAAACCCAGAAAGCAGAAATTATGCTACCTTCTCGATTTGTAGAATTTGCGCCAAAACTCCCAGTAAATGTGAAATAAATGATAAACAGTGTTTGTATAAAAATTACGAACCAACCCCAAAAGCCTTCACTTCTATTCCAGTTAACCTTATTTAAATTTGAAATCAGGGGGTTAATCCTAATATGAATGAGGCTGCGGTATAAAAAAACCATAAAGAAACAATAGAAGAATAAAATAAGGATAAGAATATACATCGCAGCTTCTTTATTATTATATTCGAACTGCGACACTTCTCCTAAGAAACTCCCATTTATATAATAATGAATAAATGAATAAATATTCGCTATTAGAAATAACAATAAAAATAAGAACTTGGGGTTTTTAATCAATTTCACTACTTTGCCCCTTAATTATAAAAGCAATAACTCTCTCTCGCCTGCTCGCAATTAAAGATTCTTTAAGTGAGGGCTTATATTTAAAACTATAAAAATTATCATTCAAAATTTTTATTAAATCAGCCTGGGATTGATATCTATATTTTTTGAACGTAACGCCTCTAAAACCAGGTATATCTCGTGCTATTACAGGAAGTCCGCATGATGAAAACTCCCTTACAACCAACGGTTCACCTTCCCAGCGAGAATTCATTATGAGTACGTCATTACAACCTAAATGCGAGTGAAGTGTTTTTGTATCTAGCCATCCTAACATTTTTATATTAATATATTTTGCTTCGCTGCACATACTTCTAATTAATTGTTCTTCAGGCCCCCCCCCGATGATAATAAAATCCTTAAATGGATTATCATGTCTATCTAATAAATTAATTAAATTAATTATATTTTTTTGAATATTGTCAAGCCTACCACAATATACTAATCTTTTGCCTCGGTCTTCATTAACTAATGGCAATTTATCAACTACGTTTGGAAGGATTAAAGATTTTTTATTATAAAATTCTTTAATCAAGTATGCTTGAATTCTGTTAATAGTAATAACTGTATCAACATTTGCACATGCTAGTCTTAGAATTATATTTTGCAAAACCCCGATCAATGGCCGCAATATTTTTTTATCAACTACCATTGGTACATAACCAATAGTTTTAATATTTTTGTTTATAGATTTTATTAAGTATGAATAGAAAATAATACTTTCAATTGTACCTCCACAGATCATTACTTTATGTATCTTTTTATTGCGAACAATACCCTCTAGATGTTTTTTTAAAAATCTACTTTGTGATAATAGCGAAAATAAAGACCCTTGAGGGAATTCAAAATAATCTTTATTCACATCGCTAAATTCTATTTCATTAAGAACTTTTTTATTTCCGCATTCAATGAAAGTATTACTTATTTCACTTTTCTCATGTTTATATATTTGATTAATGAACTCAACACTTTGAAACTCATGCCCACCGATAATCGAGCTTGGGACTAAAATTAGCAATGCCATGATGTTCTCATTTATAAAATTGTTTTAACTGTAAGAGATGTTGATAAACGCCAAGATATCTCGCTATCTGTGTGATTTTTTTTCCGTTATAAAATTTTGAAACTTTTTTTGTGCTCGACATTGAATTAATTTTATTACATTCAAAAGAGAATTCTAATTTATCACCATCATCAAGCTCTACATTATATTTATCAGTATTTACGCCTCTACTTGTTCCAGAGCCATCGTTCCCAATATTTAATACTTTTGATTTCATCGGTAATACAGACACCATATCAAGTCTGGTCATATTGCTACAAAGTACAGCGTCAGGGAAATGAGCCTGTTTTTTATAATCTCTTTTTAGGGAGTCAGTAATATATAAGCCCCCCATTCTATTTATTTTTTCCAAGATCCCATTTTCTTTTAATTGTTCATAGTTATTAATTAATGGGTTCAACAAATCGTATTTATGTTTCCATGTAGCATAACCCCAAGAAATATTCCATGGATAAAACCATATATCGCCATTTAAATTTGGTGTTAAATCGACAGGAGGGCAATATCCACAAATTGAATATACAGAAGACTCATCTTTGAAATACTCCAGACCAGAGTTCATGAAACTTAAAAAATTAGAAGATGTTAAGTTATCATCTTCCATTGAGATAATTTTACCGTGAAGATCAATTATCTCACGCTCAGCTCCAAATATGCTTTTCGCTGGACCCAGGTTACTCTGTCTAAAAACCAATTCAACTGACAAAAAACCCTTTATTTTCCTTGAGAAATCCCTAATTTTCTTTACGTTCTCCTCATCTTTTTCAGAAGCAGCGGCATCTGAAACTATATAAATAGTAGATTCTTTTGCGAGAATATTTTTTTCCAGTGCAGTAATAGTCTGACGAAAATGTTCAAATCTATTATAAGTATAGACCGCAATTGGTGCATATTTGTTCATCAGGAGAACCTACTCTGAATTAATCGAATATATACAAAATTTAATATAAAGAACAATGAACTCAAGAAAAATAACTCTGCAACGAGTTTAATACGCGAATCAAAAACTGACAATGGGAAAGAGGATTGCACAATATACGCAATTGTTATGTTAAAAAGAAGAGGTAATAAACAATCCCGGAAAATCCATTTTGGATATAGGGTTAACGTTATTTTATTTAGTAAATGAAGGTTCCAAAATATAAAATAAGATATATTAATCATAGCCCAAAGCATTGAAACCCCTAGAGCTCCATACTTTGTGACAACTATTGGCAACAATGGAAGATAGATCGCGCAAAGTAATATATTCCCTTGCAAGTGTTTTCTTACAACTCCAACAGAAACCTGAAATGCATATAGTAATGAACCTAAAGCTATGAAAATATTTCCAAAGGTGTAACCAGGAAGAAGATTACCAGCTTGGGATGATGCATCAAGATTCCCTGTCCATATATATATAACTTGCAATGGATAAAAACATAATATCATAGCAACAGGAAAAATAAGACAAACAACCCACCGAGTTGCGTTCTCTAATATTTTCTCTGCTTTAATTATTCCATCGACTGAGAATGAACTGGTCATCCTGGGCTGAAAAGCTTGAGCAATAGGCTGAGCCAGAATTATAATGCCGCTTGATAGTAGTGTACTTATACTATAAAAACCATAGTTCTCAAGGGTTAGATAAGTTGATAATATTAACTTATCCATGTTTGTTATAAGAACCCAAATCAAACTGGTTGACGCCAGAGCTGCTATTATCCTCCACTGTTCTTTGAGCAAGTTAGAGTTGAATGTAAATAATGTTAATTTAACTGGGACTAGACCCCACACTTTTTGCTGAGTAATTACATATTCAACAATTGAAATAATTAACCACCAAGCAAAAAGGAAATTTACACTTGGATAAAAATGTAATAAAGGTATGCTTGCAGCAAATCTAAGCATACTGAATATAATCAAATTATTATTTAGCCATACCTGCATATCAACATTAATTAATATCCCTCTCGTTACACTGGTTAATAATCTGAATAATGTCATTATTACCAATAAACATAGCGCTAACGCAATTGTTGAAGTATCAAGTGTGTTACTTTTTATCCACATTAAGGATAATGGTTTACTTATTATAACAAAAATGATAGCAACGATGCATGAAAGCGAAATGAGAAATATATCGACGGTGCGGAAAAAAGATGCTGCGATTTTCCAGTCTCCACCTCCGGAATAGGCTTTTGCTGCTTCTCTACCAGTTACTGGAGCTAGACCAGAATTTAACAGCATAACCCATCCCTGGATTAATGAAGCAATACCGACTAATCCAAAAGCATCTTGACCGAGCAATTTAAGATAAAATGGAACAACAAGAAACGATAAAGCTGTTGTTACTATTACACCGAAGTAATTCGCAAAAATATTTTTTTTTATTTTAGACATGTGTTTTAAATTCTTTCAACATTTTTTGCTCAAATTCTTTTACTCCCATTTTCCTTGCCATTATTCTTTTAGCGGGATTCCCATGATAAATACTAAATGGTTCACAGGTTTTCTTTACTAATGATTGTGCAGCTATCGCTGTTCCTTCATTTATTACCACACCTGGAAGTACCACACTGCCACAACCAATAATTACGTGTTTACAGATCACTACGGGTTTGGTTATGACATTTGTGAATTCATTAGGCACCATTGGATTTGTCATCCAATTTCCAGAATAATCGTCACTACTTGAGTAGATTGACACTCTAGAGGATAATCCACTGAAATCTTCAAGCTTAATGTGTTCAGCACCTATCAAAGATGAATATGCAGCTATATGAACATAGTTCCCGACAGAGATGCCATTTTCACCTGCAGATAGAATGCAAAAGTCATCAACTCTGACATTATTACCAAAAGATATTTTTGACGCATTATAAAACGATGCTTTCGTTGATAATAAAACATTACTTCCAAGAGAATTAAAACCCATTTCTTTTAATTGCTCTTCAGTCATGTATGCCATAGAAATACCCTCTTATAGTATCGATTATATAGGAATACTGTTCTTCTGTCATTGCAGCAAAAATTGGAAGGCATAATACTTTTTCTGCAGTAAGATTTGCATTAGGTAATCTTTCGATCGAGGATGACTCATAACCTCGATACATTGGCATATTACTTATCAAAGGGTAGAAATATTTCCTTGATAGAATGCTATGATTTTTTAGATAATCATAAAGCCCATCACGGCTAAATTTATTTGATTCTTCAACTAACAGAGGAAAATATGAGTAATTGCTATTACTTACGCTACTTTTTTCTGGCAACGATAAATGCGGGAATTCTTTCAAATCTTGTCTGTAAGCAGTATCTATAACTTCTCTGGATTTGATTGCACTGTCCACATGTTTCAGTTGTAAAAGGCCAAACGCAGCATTCACCTCACTCATTTTACCGTTTATGCCCGGAGCTGTAACTGTTAACTCATCGACAAATCCAAAATTTTTAAGACGATCTATCCTTTCCTTTGTTTTAGCGTCCGGTGAAACAATTGCCCCACCTTCAAAAGTATTAAACACTTTTGTGGCATGGAAGCTAAGTATTGAAAGATCCCCGCACTGAAGAATACTTTCACCTTTATAGTTTACCCCAAATGCATGTGCTGCATCGTAAATAACTTTTAATCCGTAATTATCAGCAATCTTTTGAATCTCTTCAATTTTTGAAGGGTATCCGTAGCAATGGACTGGCATGATAGCTGTTGTCTGAGGTGTTATTGCCTCCTCAATTTTTTTCGGATCTATATTAAACCCATCCATTTCAATATCAACAAAAACAGGTTTTAAGTTATTCCATAAAATGGAATGAGATGTTGCAACAAATGAATAAGGTGTAGTAATTACTTCACCTTTAATTCGCAATGCTTGTAGTGCTGTAACAAGTGCAATTGTCGCATTTGTAAATAATGAAATATATTTCACACCTAAATAATTACACAATTCTTGTTCAAGTTGTTGGTGGAATGGTCCATTATTAGTTAGCCATTTGTTATCCCAAATCTTTTCAAGATATGGATAGAATTCTTTCAATTCTGGCAAATGTGGTTGCGTGACTGGGATTTTATTTTTCATTTTTACACTCGCTTAAGTATTTTTCTAATGAGATACCATTTTGGTCTTTTAATGACAATGATGATGGTTGCTCCGGCCAGTTAATATTCAAGTCCTCATCGTTCCATTTAATTGTTTCTTCTGCATTAGGATTATAAAAAGATGAAGCTTTATAAACTATTTCTGACTCATCATTCATGACTAAGAAACCATGTGCAAAACCTTCTGGTATCCAAATTTGTTTTTTATTCTCAGCAGAAATGTATTCCCCGACCCATTTTCCAAATGTTCTTGAGTTAATACGAAGATCTACTGCAACATCGAAAATTGCACCTCTTATACAGCGAATTAGCTTACCTTGTGAATCATCACCTTTCTGAAAGTGAAGCCCCCTTAATACTCCTTTTGCTGATTTTGAGTGGTTATCTTGAACAAATTCTATCTCACGTCCAATAATCTTATTAAATTTGTCCTGATGGTAACTCTCCATAAAAAACCCACGCTCATCACTAAATATCTTGGGTTCTAAAATAAGTACATCTGGAATGCTTGTTCTAATAATATTCATTTTAGAGTCCTTTCGCAATTTTTAAAAGATATTGACCGTAAGCATTTTTAGATAATGGCTGCGCTAAGCGATTAACTTGTTCCGCGTCAATAAATCCTTTACGAAATGCAATTTCTTCAGGACAGGAAACCTTCAATCCCTGGCGCTCTTCAATTGTCGCAATAAAATTACTTGCTTCTATCAGACTCTGATGTGTACCCGTATCCAGCCACGCGTATCCGCGCCCCATCATTGCCACAGATAAGCGCCCCTGCTCAAGATAAATACGGTTAATATCTGTAATTTCTAACTCACCACGAGCAGACGGCTTCAGATTTTTTGCCATTTCTACTACGTCATTATCATAGAAATACAGCCCTGTGACAGCGTAATTACTCTTCGGTTCTAACGGTTTTTCTTCCAGACTGATTGCGGTGCCGTTCTTATCAAATTCCACTACACCGTAGCGTTCAGGATCATTAACATGATAGGCGAATACCGTAGCGCCATTATCTTTACTCACTGCGGCTTCAAGTTGCTTCGGTAGATCATGTCCGTAGAAAATATTATCACCCAGCACCAAAGCGCAGCTGTCATTGCCGATAAACTCTTCACCGATGATAAACGCCTGTGCAAGACCATCTGGACTTGGCTGTACTTTATATTGCAGATTCAGTCCCCACTGGCTGCCATCACCCAGCAATTGTTCAAAACGTGGTGTGTCTTGTGGAGTGCTTATAATAAGAATATCTTTTATCCCTGCCAACATGAGTGTTGACAGCGGGTAGTAAATCATTGGTTTGTCATAAATTGGCAGTAGTTGTTTACTCACCGCCATGGTCACCGGGTACAGACGAGTGCCAGAACCACCGGCAAGAATAATACCTTTACGCGTAGCCATCATTTTTTCTCTATAAATGCCAAATGCCCATGTAAGGGCATTTATCTTCTTAAATTGATTGAGTCGTAAAAAGCTCAGCGAGCATTCGTTTTACGCCAATATCCCAGGAGGGCAGTACAAGATCAAAATTCGCCTGAAACTTCTCTGTGTTCAAGCGTGAATTTTTCGGTCGACGCGCAGGAGTTGGGTAAGCCGATGTTGGAACAGCATTAAGCTTTTCAATAGCCAACTCAACACCTGCTTTTTTGGCCTCATCAAACACCAATGCCGCATAGTCGTACCAGGTTGTCGTATTCGACGCGACCAGATGGTAGAGGCCAGCAACTTCTGGTTTCATCATTGCGACACGAATAGCATGCGCTGTGCAGTCTGCTAACAACTCAGCGCCCGTTGGAGCACCAACTTGATCGTTGATAACGGAGAGTTCCTGACGCTCTTTTGCGAGCCGCAACATCGTTTTAGCGAAATTGTTGCCCTTCCCCGCATATACCCAACTGGTCCGGAAAATAAGATGCTTAGGGCAATGCGCCTGCAATGCCTTTTCACCTTCAAGCTTTGTCTCACCGTATACATTCAGCGGAGCAGTCGAATCCGTTTCACGCCATGCCGTTTCACCGTCACCAGGGAATACATAGTCGGTAGAGTAGTGAACAACCCATGCGTCTATTTTAGCGGCTTCTTTGGCTATAGCTTCAACGCTCGTTGCGTTGAGGAGTCTGGCAAAATCCGGCTCAGATTCAGCCTTATCTACTGCTGTATGCGCCGCCGCATTAACAATGATGTCTGGTTTAATTGCACTAACGGTTTCAGCGATCCCTTCAGGATTGCTAAAATCCCCGCAATATTCTTCTGAATGTACATCAACCGCGATCAAATTACCTAATGGAGCTAGTGCTCGTTGGAGTTCCCACCCCACCTGCCCTGTTTTACCGAACAGAAGAATATTCATTATTAACGTTCCCCGTAGTTCTGCTCGATCCAACTCTTATAAGCACCGCTTTTCACGTTGGTAACCCAATTCTGATTGCTCAGATACCATTCCACCGTCTTACGAATCCCGCTTTCGAACGTCTCCTCAGGCTTCCAGCCTAGTTCAACACCAATTTTATGCGCATCGATTGCATAGCGGCGGTCATGACCGGGACGGTCAGCAACATACGTAATCTGATCGCGATAAGAGCCCTCTTTCGGCACAATCTCATCAAGCAGATCGCAAATCGCATGTACCACGTCCAGATTCTGCTTCTCGTTATGCCCACCGATATTGTATGTCTCCCCCGGTTTCCCCTGAGTGACAACGGTATAGAGTGCACGCGCGTGATCTTCGACATACAACCAGTCACGGATTTGATCGCCCTTGCCGTAAATAGGCAGAGCTTTACCGTCCAGCGCATTCAAAATAACGAGCGGGATCAACTTTTCCGGGAAATGGTACGGGCCGTAGTTATTCGAACAGTTGGTGACGATAGTCGGGAAACCGTAGGTACGCAGCCAGGCACGAACCAAGTGATCGCTGGAGGCTTTCGACGCCGAATATGGGCTGCTAGGCGCATAAGCTGTGGTTTCAGTGAAGAGCGGCAGCTCAGCTGATGCCGGGTGCTCATCAGGATGCGGCAAATCACCATACACTTCGTCGGTTGATATGTGGTGGAAACGAAACGCTTTCTTCGCCTGTTCATCCAACGTTGACCAGTACGCACGAGCGGCTTCCAGCAGTACATAAGTGCCGACGATATTGGTTTCGATAAACGCAGCCGGGCCGGTAATAGAACGATCGACGTGACTTTCGGCGGCCAGGTGCATCACCGCATCAGGCTTATGTTTTGCGAAAATGCGATCCATGGCGTCTTTATCGCAAATATCCGCATGCTCAAAAGCATATCGATCGCTGTCGCTGACTTCACTAAGCGACTCAAGGTTGCCGGCATAGGTCAGCTTATCCACATTGACGACGTCGTCCTGGGTATTTTTAATAATATGTCGTACAACCGCTGAGCCGATAAAGCCGGCCCCGCCCGTCACAAGAATTTTCACGTTATCTGTTCCGTCTAGTATATGTCTGGATACTGGCGTTCTGAAACCTGAGCATTTATTGACGGTTTCAGAAATTGAGCACGCTACCGCCCCTGGCTTAACAGCTACCAGTGCACTGAGCGATGTCTGATTAAATGATTTTTTTGTCTGGATCCAGACAAAAACTGGCGTTAATTGTCGTCCTAAACGACCTCAGAAACAAGCACAAATCGCTACAAAGCGATCCAGATTAAGACCCTATAACTCTCTGTAATCATGGGATTAATAACAAAAAGCGGCAGTCATCATTTTGGTTAGATTTCATCACGCCAAAATAATGACTGCCGCTTGTTCAAGTCGTTGCAGGAATATCAGTCGTTTGCGAGCAACTTCTCAATACGGGTTCTGAACTTCGCCCCTTCCTTCAGGTTACGCAGTCCATAGTTCACGAACGCCTGCATATACCCCATTTTCTTACCGCAGTCATAGCTGTCGCCGGTCATCAGCATCGCGTCAACGGACTGTTTTTTCGCCAGTTCGGCAATCGCGTCGGTCAGCTGAATACGGTCCCAGGCGCCTGGCTCGGTTTTTTCCAGCTCTGCCCAGATATCGGCATTCAGAACGTAACGGCCAACCGCCATCAGGTCCGAATCCAGCGTCTGTGGCTGATCCGGTTTTTCGATGAACTCAACGATGCGGCTCACCTGCCCTTCCGTTTCCAGCGGTTCTTTAGTCTGGATAACGGAGTACTCAGAGAGATCGCCCTTCATGCGTTTTGCCAGAACCTGGCTACGGCCGGTTTCATTGAAACGTGCCACCATTGCCGCCAGGTTGTAACGCAGCGGATCGGCAGAAGCGGTATCGATGATGATGTCCGGAAGAACAACAATGAATGGGTTATCACCCACAACCGGACGGGCACACAGGATAGAATGCCCCAGACCCAGCGGCTGCGCCTGACGGACGTTCATGATGGTCACACCCGGCGGACAAATAGACTGCACTTCCGCCAGCAGCTGGCGTTTGACTCGCTGCTCAAGCAACGCTTCAAGTTCGTAAGAGGTGTCGAAGTGGTTTTCTACCGCGTTCTTGGACGAGTGCGTAACCAGGACGATTTCTTTGATCCCTGCAGCAACAATCTCATCGACAATGTACTGAATCATTGGCTTGTCGACGATCGGCAGCATCTCTTTAGGAATGGCTTTTGTGGCTGGCAGCATATGCATGCCCAGGCCTGCTACCGGAATGACTGCTTTCAAATTAATCATTATTTCTTCCACCTTAAAATGGTTGACGAATTATAGCTCTTAAACCTGTTTTCGCCAGCATGATTTGCCGTAATCCTTGGGCAATGTTACGCCTTAGCATCACAAATTTCTGTAGTTGTAATCTGATTAGATCGCGCTTTTATGCCAGGAATAGTCTCAAAACTGATGATTGTCGATTATCTGTGCGGAAGCGCAAAGTTAAGCCTTTCCACATTCACCACCTGCTGGTCGACCCGGTCAATATCGACCGAGCTTTGCCCCTTCTCATTCACTGCTTTTATGTTCGCCAGCGACAGCAACGTCTCGTCTTTCGCCATGAACTTGCCCCGCACATCCTTGCGCAGGTCGAAGTTGATCTTCAGGGCGGGCCCCACAGCGGCTTCCTGCATCACATTGATATTACGTAAAAAAAGATGTTGCGGCTTGTTGTGCAGCTCAAGCGTTGCACGCTGCATTTCCACGTTGGTTATCGCCACAAACGAGGTGGCGTTACCGGATGAAATCTGTATTCCGCGCAATTTATACGCAAGCTGACGATTATCGAGATGAATATTGTTGAGCTTGAAGTTCTGCGGGATGGACAAATAATCGCCTTTTATCACCCCATAGCCGATTAACATTCCGGCACTGTTCACCATGTCGACATTATCAATAATGAAATTATCACAGCCATAAATGGCCACCGTGGCGTTGTCTATTCCCGCCTTTTTACTGAAGTCGGGAGTTATATTTTTGGCCTTAATATTGCGGATAACAAAATGTTTACCGTTTTCAACGTGCACCAGCTGGCGACAGTTGCTGCCGGTGATGTTTGCCACTACGAAGTTCTTGACGGTTTGCTTCTCCGGATAGTCGTTATCGTAGGTGCTGCCGGCGAGGCCAATGCCGATGCCCCAGTTGATCTTGCCGTTGGTGCAGTTGATGTTGTCGATGACATGGTCAGAGATCAGGATATTGCGATCGTTGATGGCAACGTTCCACTCGATCGCATCCCCCTGGAGATGGCTAAATTTGCTGTTGGTGATGCGGGCACCGTCCACCTGGTTGTGGAAACCCTGGCGCAGGATGGCGTAGTTGGCCTGGCTTACGCTGATGTTATCAATCAGCAAATTGCGCATTACGCTCGGTTTCTTGCCGCCGATGTAGATCTGCGTCACCGGGCCAAAACCGCTCATGGCCAGCCCTTTGATAACGCAGTCAGATCCGCGAACGTCGAGCGTGATGTTCTCCGTGCGGCCAGCACCTTCGCCTATCACTTTGCTGCCTTCCTGCAAAACAAAGCGGCCGCGCCCGTTGCCGGTTAACGCCCCGCGGATCAGCAGCGTTTTACCGTCGGGAATGAAAATACCGGTATTGATGTTTTCGCAGGTGAGACCGGCAGGGACCACGACGGTGTCGCCGTCATTGAACGCCTGCTTAAAGGCGGCAATCCAGTCGTTGTTATTGTACTGATTAACAGAGACCGTTCTGCCGCTTGCCGCCCGCGCGATGCGTGACGACAGCAGCGGCGTGGCCGCCAGAACGGAGAGAGAAGAAACAAAGGTGCGTCGGGTAATCTTTTTCAGCATACATCCTCGGCGTTACAACGTTTGCAGCAGGCTCGCTAACTGGCGGTTAATCACCTGCTGGTTAAAATCGGTTTCCACTTTTTGTCGGGCGTTCTGGAGCACGGGCTCCAGCGCCTGCTGGTCAATATCGCTGAAGGCTGCTAATCGGTCCGCAAGGGCCATCGCGTTATTCTCCGGCACCAGCCAGCCGGAATGGTCAGACTTAATCAGCTCCGGGATCCCGCTGTGCAGGGTTGATACCACCGGAATACCTACGGCCATCGCCTCCATCAGCGCCACCGGAATGCCTTCCATATCGCCATCTGCGCCCGTTACGGAAGGCAGCAGAAAGACATCAGCCTCGTCGAGCATGGCCTTGACCTCGTGGCTCGGCTTGAACCCCGGCATCTCTACGACATCTTCCAGCTGATACTGTTCGATAAGCGTGCGCAGACGACGCTCCCACGGCCCAATGCCGAGAATGCGATAGTGGAAATCCACCCCGCGCGCTTTCAGCTGGCGGCAGGCTTCAATGGCCACATGCAGGCCTTTCTTCTCGGTCAGGCGAGCAACGGAGATGATCTGCAGCGGTTTTCCCGGCACCTTGACAGGACGGCGAGTGAAGCGCGTTAAGTCCACGCCCATACGCGAAACGGCAATTTTCTCTCCCGGGCAGCCCATATTTTTCAGGCGTCCGGCCCACAGGTCGCTGATAGGCAGCATCATGTCGCCGCGCCTGAACAGCTGCTGATACTCCGGCGTGTAGTGGTTCAGCACTTCGCGGCTGGAGATGTCGATACCGTGGAAGATGGTCGCAATTTTGCCGTCAATCACGCCCAGCTCGCGCAGCTTCGCGGCGGTGACGCCCGCCGGGCCAAAGTGGGCGATAAACACGTCGGCACGATACGGCTGCGCGGTTTGCCCGCAGATGGCCGACAGGATCAGATTGCGGGATTCGGCCCCATAGCGGGAAACATTCAGAGCCCGCCAGGTCGACGCGCGGTGGATCCCGCGCAAGGTCTGGCTGGCCCGGTGGCGCAGCTTGCTCAGCCTCCCGGAAGGCTCATCCTGCAGCCAGCGGGTTTTCGCCTCCAGCCCATACTGGGTATACGCCGCATGGGTATTTTTGGTATCGCCCTTTTGCAGGGCGATAATCTCCACGTCATATCCCATATCGATAAACGCGGTGATTTGGTTCAGGACAAACGTTTCAGACGACAGCGGAAATTTCAGTAAGAAGAAACCAACCTTCATTTCCCCTCCCGTACGCGGTCAAGTACCGATTTCACCATCCCAATGCCCTTCTCGCGCTCGGCTTTCACCGCCACCGCCAGGCGTTCATTGATCGCAGGCAGCTGGCCGAGCGTGTCACCCACCATCGCACCGAGCGAACCATCGAGCAGATGACGGATATCCACGGCCATTTCCGGCATACCGAGCTGCTGCATGATGCCTGCTGATTTGTGTTCGTAGTTGATGGCAATAGCCGGCGTGCCAAAGTTCATGGAGATAATGGCGGAGTGCAGGCGCGTGCCGACGGTCAGGTCGCAGGCGGAGAGCAGCTTACCCATCTCCAGATCGTTCAGTTCGTCCATCACCACGTGATAGCGGGACGGATCGTTCACCAGGCTGCGCAGGTTCAGCGCCACCATACGGTCGTCTTTGTTGTAGCTGTCGATGCCGGTGCAGGTTGAGAGCGCCAGCACCTGGTACCCGCTGTCCAGCACGCGGTTCACCACGTCGGCGAAGGCTTTCTCATACGCCGCCTGGGTCGTACCTAAACGCTTATCGAAGGGCGCCAGCTCGCGCAGGGTAATCGCGACGGTTTTCTGTTTCGCCGCCACGTCGAGCCAGTGCTGCACCGCGTAGCTCGGCTGGAAGCTGTCGTCCTGGTGATCCACCAGCCACGCGGTGTCCACGCCGTGCTCAACTTTTGAGGTGTCAATTTCGCTGCGCTTCATCATGTCGAGGCTGACCGACTCGCGCAGGATAAGCGCGTCGCAGTGGCCGAACACGTAGTTTGCAAGCTGGTTAAACTGCGGATCCTGGAATGGCCCGACGCTGTGGCCAATCATAAACAGCGGCTTTTTCGCCATAAAGGTGCAAAGCGCATGCTCAAACTGCGGCACGCCGTAGAGATCGACGAAGAACGAACCGCCGACCTGGATAATGGCGTCGTAGCCGGACAGCAGACGGACAAAATCGGTAAAGCCCTGCGCGATCGCGATATTGCGCAGCTTGCCGGTATCGGTCACGCGGGAAAGCAGCACCTGGTGCTGGTAGCGACGGCGCAGCACTTTCTTCACGCGGCCCATCACGCCCGCGGCGTTGTTATGCTGTTTCATCTGGCTGTAGAGCGGGTCGCCCATCACCGGCCGGTTCAGTAACCAGGATGAGCTGACCGGATAACGGCTCATCACGTCCACTTCAGTCTCAGGCTTAAGGGTGTTAATCGCATCCAGTAAACCGCGCAGGATGGCGCTGTCGCCACGGTTGCCGCAGGTATGGTTGCCAAGAATTAATAATTTCATAATGGCCTCTTAAATAACTAGCCTGCGCGAAGCAGCGTTTTCATTTTTTCGTTACGGCAAAACTGGCGCTTCATCTCTACCACCAGCGCATTGCGCGACAGCACAATCATCACGACGAAGGCCAGCGCGCCCGCGGCGACCTGCACCGCCAGCAGCGCGGCCAGCGGCAGATGGCCGCTGAGGATAATGCCCAGGCCGTAGCTCACCGCCAGGGTCGGCAACGAGAGATAGAACGGCAGCCACAGGCTCAGGATGTACTGACGGTAGCTGGAGCCCAGCACCGGCTTGATCATGATGAAGTAGCTCAGAACGGTATTGATTATCTGCACCAGCAGGAAGCCCAGCGTGACGCCGATGGCGCCCGCCATATGCCCGCCGACGATAATCGCCGGAATAAACAGGAAAGTTTTGAACACGTTGAACTTAAAGCTAATGTCGACGCGCGCTTTTGCCATCAGCAGGGAACCAATCGGATTCCCCACGGAGCGCAGCAGCCCCACCACGCACAGCAGCTGCAGGATCGGGATGATACCGTTCCACTTCTCGCCAAACACCAGCGGCACGAAGTTGCTGGAAACCACCATCAGCCCCAGCAGCACCGGGAAGTTGATGATCCCCACCACGGAAAGCAGCTTGTAGAAGTTAACGCGCAGCTTCTCGGTGTCGTCCTGAATCTTGGCGAACGCCGGGAACAGGACGCGGGTGATGATAGGGTTTAGCTTCATCGGCGGCACCACCGCGACGTTGTAGGCCAGGTTGTAGCCCCCCGCCACGCTCGCGCCAAGAATGCGCGCCAGCACCAGCGTCGACAGGTTGGTATTCACATAGTTGATGATGCTGTCCGCCGTCAGCCACGCGCCAAAGCGCAGGTTGGACGAGACGGACGCGAGAGAGAAATGCAGCCCGGGACGGTAAATCTTGCGGCCAAAGTAGCCGAACAGCAGCGTACGCACGGCAGAGTTAACCAGGTATCCGAGGATAGCGGTCATCGCCAGCGGCCAGAAATGGGCGCTCACCACGGTGAAGGTAAAGCCCGCCAGCACCGCGCTGGTCTCGATCATGCCGATCTTGTTGAACTCCAGCTCTTTCTGCATCAGCGCGCGGAACTGCTGCCCGTGCGGGATCACCACGAAAGCAAACGACAGCGTGCGCATCAGCGGAGCCAGATCCGGGTTGTGCAGCACGCTGGCGATGGTATCGCTCAGCAGGAACACCAGCACGAACACGAAAATCCCCAGCCCCACGTTCAGCCAGTAGAGCGTAGTCAGCTCAAGATGGCTGATCTCTTTGCGCTGGATAATCGAGTTGGCGATACCAAAATCAGACAGCGTATCGGCCAGCGCAATAATCACCAGCGAGACGGTCAGCAGGCCGAACTGGTGATTATCAATAATGCGCGCCAGCACGGTCATCTGCACCAGACCGAGGCCAATGATGACGATGGTCGCCATCGCTGACCACTTCGCCCCGCTGATGGTTTTTTCACGTAAGCTCATCTTAGTACGCCGCTTTGTTCACGAAACCTTTGAAGATGGTCAGAAAAACAATCTTGATATCGAACCAGATACTCCATTCACGGATGTACTCCAGATCGAATTCGATACGTTTTTCCATTTTTTCCAGCGTGTCGGTTTCGCCGCGCCAGCCGTTGATCTGCGCCCAGCCGGTAATGCCCGGCTTCACCTTATGGCGCAGCATGTAGCCTTCAATCAGCGAGCGGTACTGCTCGTTGTGCGCCACCGCGTGCGGACGCGGGCCAACAATCGACATGCCGCCGGTGAAGACGTTGATAAACTGCGGGAGTTCATCCAGCGAGGTGCGGCGCAGGAAGTTCCCCACGCGGGTGACGCGCGGATCGTTCTGCGTTGCCTGGGTCACCACCTTGTCGTTTTCCATCACCTTCATGGAGCGGAATTTCCACACCATAATCGGCTTACCGTCCATACCGTAGCGGGTCTGGCGGAAGATAACCGGGCCGGGAGAGCTCAGCTTCACCGCGAGGGCAATGCAGCACAGCACCGGGGAGATGAGCAGTAAAATCAGCGAAGAGAGCACAATATCTTCCGCGCGCTTGAGCACGCGGTTAATGCCCGACAGCGGGGTGTCGTACAGCGGTACCACAGGCACGCCGTTCACTTCTTCAATGCGTGAATGGAGGATGTTGAAGGTAAAGACGTCCGGGATCAGGATCACCGAACAGGTGGTATCCGCCAGCTCGCGCATCAGTTGCTTAATGCGGGATTCGTCTCTCATCTGCATGGCGATGTAGACGTTGTGAATTTTACCGGCTTTCGCGTCTTCAATAAGCTGTTCGTAATTGCCCGCCCAGTCCGACGGCACGCCGCCCGGCTTCGCGTCGTGGTAAATCCCGACCACTTCAAACCCTAACCACGGCTCTTTGCGGAAGCTGTCGAGCAGAACCTTACCAACCGGCAGATCGCCTGCTACCGCAACGAAGCGACGGTTATAACCGCGGTTACGCAGCCAGCCCGCGCCGAAACGGATCAGGGAACGGCACACCACCATGCCGACGCTGGTGATCAAATACCAGCAGAGATAGGTGACGAGGCGATTATCAAAATCATGGCTGAAGGCCACCAGGCCTGCGCTGAAGATCAGGCTCAGGGTCCAGTTCTGCAGCAACAGCATCAGTTCGGTGGTCATTTTCACGCCGCGCCACGAGCGGTAGAAATCGGTCATCCCGCCGATCATCTGAAACACGACCAGCGCAATGAGTGCCATCAGCAGATGCATATATAAGAACGGCAGCCCGCCGATCCGACACACCGCCCACAATCCACCGACCATGATGGTGATATCAGAAAAACGCTGCACCATAGAGATTAACGATGCATTCGTTCTCGCTCGTTCGCGTTTTTTTAGATTCGTCATCGTTGTTCCTGTATTCGGTTCCCCCTCCCGCCGGGAGGGGCAATTGTTACTGATTCAACAGCGCCAGAATGTCCTTCGTTCGGGCTTCCATCAGCGCCGTGTCAGCACGGGACTCCACGTTCAGGCGCACCACCGGCTCGGTGTTGGACGAGCGCAGGTTAAAGCGCCACTGCGGGAACGCCATGCTGATCCCGTCCGTACGGT
>Ga0079104_1000960_pt1 | contig 22615 bp, 21 predicted proteins | sample MedtruBG_FD_76829 | JGI IMG/M metagenome (GOLD analysis project Ga0079104, IMG submission 76829) | Root nodule microbial communities of legume samples collected from California, USA - Medicago truncatula BG | ecosystem: Host-associated > Plants > Roots > Nodule | place: USA: California...
GAACGGGTTCATCGACATCTTCACATTGGCAAGCTCGACGCCCGATCCATCCGCTTTGACCCGGATCTTGACGTTGTAGTCGACCACCCGTTTCACCGTCACAAGTATTTTCATGGATTCCTACTCTCTGTCAGCAACAGTTGCGGAAACGCTCGACCATCACGTCCAGCACCTCGCCGGGATCGCGTTTCCACCAGTCGTTCGCGGAAAAGATCTCGACCTCGCAAGGGCCGCGATAGCCGGCGCCTTCAACGAATGAACGGATCGCCTTGAGATCGGCGACGCCGTCGCCCATCATGCCGCGGTCGAGAAGCACGTCATTCGTTTCGGCGAGCCAGTCGCAGAGGTGATAGCCGTAGATTCGCTCGGCGCCGGCACGCTTCAACTGCCGTTCAAGCTCCGTATCCCACCAGACATGGTAGACATCCACGGCTATACCGACATTCGGGGCAGCTATGCGATCGCAAAGGTCCACGGCATCGCGCAGCGTCGTGAGGCACGACCGGTTGCCGGCGTAGACGGGATTGAGTGGCTCCAGCGCCAGTTTCACGCCGCTTGCTTGTGCACAGGGAGCGGCTTCGGCAACGCGGTCCGCCACGATCTTCAGGCTCTCGGCAACCCCTTTGGTCCCCGGATGCACGCCTCCGACGACGATCGTTAAGACCGGAGCCCCCAAGGCTGCCGCCATGTCGATCGACCTCTTGAAATCGTCCATGACGCTTTCGACATCCGTCGCCTGGGTGCCTACCAGAAAGGGGGTCCGGCACAGACCCGCCACGGTCAGCCCGGCAGAACGAACCCGTTCGCCGATCTTCACGGCGCGTTCACCGATCTCGCGCCGCCAGAACACGATGCTCCCGAAACCGCGCTCGGCACAGGCATCGATGACCTGTTCGCTCGTCCAGCCCGCACCGTGGCCCTCGAGGTTGTGGCCGAGGCTCGCCGTGTTCAGTGCGAGGGCCGAGTGGTCCGAAGAGAAGTCCCTCATCTCAGACTCCGTAGACTGCGAGGAGGCGCTTCATGCGGGTGACGGCCACTTCCGGATCGCGAAGCAGACCGCATTGATCCGCGAGCCTGAAAACCTCGGTGAAATAGGGAAGCGGCCGCATCGCCTGCGCGCCGTTCAGCATCACGAAGTGATCCTGAAAGCCGTTCAGCCAAGCCAGGAAGACCACGCCCGTCTTGTAGTGTTGCGTCGGCGCCCGGAAGATCAGCCGCGCCAGCGGCACTGTCGGATCCAATGTCGCGCGGAACGCACTAACGTCGCCCTCGCCAAGTCTCTGTACCGCAAAGGCGGCAGCCGGCGCGAGCGGATCGAAGATGCCGAGAAGTGCGTGCGAAAAGCCCTGCTCGTCCCCCTCGATCAGCTCCGGATAGTTGAAGTCGTCGCCGGTATACATCTTGACGCCCGCCGGCAGCAGCCGGCGCATAACGATCTCCTTGTCCTTGTCGAGCAGGGAGATCTTTATGCCGTCGACCTTGCGGACGTTCGCTCCGATAACGGCCAACGCCGTCTGCATCGCGGGCTCGAATGTCTGGCCACCCCAATATCCGGCAAGCTGCGGGTCGAACATGTCGCCCAGCCAGTGCAGGATGACCGGGTGGTCACAGGCATCGAGCACGTCGGAATAGACGCTGATGTAATCGTCCGGCCCCCTGGCCGCCCGAACCAGAGCCCTCGACGCCATCAGGATGATCCGCCCGCCCAGCTTCTGCACCGCTTCGACCTGATCGAGATAGGCACGTCTCACGTCGTCGATGCTGTGGGATCTGGAAAGGTCCAGGTGGTCGGTTCCGCAGCCGTTCGCAACCAGCGCGTCCGGCAGCTCGGCCTTCGTGCGGCGAATGAGTTCCAGGGCGCCCGCCCAGTCCAGACCCATACCGCGCTGTGCCGTGTCCATGGCCTCGGCGATCCCGAGCCCCAGCCCCGCAAGATAGCGGCGGAACTCCAGCGTCTTCGGCCAGTCGACGGTCGCCCGTCCTGAGGGCTCGTTGGCGGTGAACGGGTCTGCCACGACATGCGCGGCGGAATAGACGACACGAGCACGATCGGGACCGAGGGCCGCGCCCGCTATCGCGTTACCTGAAAGGCTGTATTCGGCCAGCCTGCCTTCGGCATCGGGAAGAGCAATTTTCATTGGAGACCTCAAAATCGCGGAACGAGCATGCCGGCATCTGCCGAGATCGTCTGTCCTGTCGTGTAGGGGAGCCTTCCGGAGGCGAGCGAGGCAATCACGGCCCCGACCTCCTCGGGCTCTCCGACGCGCGGAAAAAGCGTCAGCCCCTGCTCCGCACGCTCTCGATAGGAGTCGATCACCGGAGCGGTCATTTCGGTGGCGATCAGGCCGGGCTGGACGTCGTAAACAGCGACGTTTTCCCGCCCAAGGCGGACCGCGAGCGCCTTGGACACCATCGACGCCGCCGCCTTGGAGGCGCAATATTCCGAGCGCTGAACGGCGACCGCCACGGAATTCGACGAAGTGACGTTGACGATCGAGTGGAAAAGCGGGCTTCGCTCCCGAGCCAGAAGTCGGCGCGCGAAAACCTGGCTCAGAAAGAACATCGCCTTGGCATTCACCGTGAGGCAACGATCCCAGCTCTCTTCCGTCACATCGAGGAGGTCGCCGCGCTTCAGAACGCCAACCCCGGCATTGTTGACGAGTGTCGTGAGCGGGCCGAGCTCCGCCTCGATCTTCGTGAGCGCCGCCTCGTGAGCAGCCAAGTCTGCGACGTCGAAGGCCACCGCGATCACCGGCGCTCCGTGCCTGGAGACGCGTGCGGCAGCGACCGCCAATTCGTCGTCGGCCGTCAGCCCGTTGATTGCGACGGAGAACCCTTCCCGCGCCAGGGCTTCGGCAGCGGCAAGACCGATACCGCGTGACGAGCCCGTCACCAGTGCCACGGGTTTCGCGGTCGGATTACTCACGCCCTTGCCCCCTTCTTCAGAAGTTCACGCGCAATGATCATCCGCTGGATCTGGTTCGTGCCTTCGTAGATCTGGGTGATCTTTGCGTCACGATAGAGCCGCTCGACTTCGAAGCCGCGGATATAGCCCGACCCGCCGAAGACTTGGACCGCGTCGGCGGTGCGCTGAACGGCCATGTCCCCGGCGAAACATTTTGCGATCGAGCAGGCCTTCGTCGCGTCCAGGCCCCGGTCGATCTTCGAGGCGGCCGAATGGACGAGAAGACGCGCGGCTTCGATGTCCTTTGCCATGTCGGCGAGAAGCCACTGCACGCCCTGGAAATCGGATATGGCCTTGCCGAACTGCTTGCGTGTCCCGGCATAGTCCACCGCCGCCTCCAGCCCCGCCTGGGCGATGCCGACGGCGAGTGCGGCGATGCCCACGCGGCCTTTGTCGAGAACGGACATCATCATGTGGAAACCGCGGCCCTCCTGGCCCAGCAGAGCACCGCCCGGCAGGCGCACATCGGTGAAGGTCAACGCTCCCACCTGGCTGGCTCTCTGGCCCATCTTGTGCTCTTTCGGACCTCTCTCGACCCCTGCGGAATTGAGATCGACGATAAAGATCGACATGCCGCGGTTGCCGGCCTCCTTGTCGGTCCTCGCCAGAACGAAACCGACATCGGCAACGGGCGCGTTATGGATCCAGATCTTGCCGCCGTTAAGCATCCAGCCGTCGCCGTCGCGTTCCGCCGTCGTCCGAATGCCCGATACGTCGGTTCCGGCCTCGGGCTCGGTGATGCAGTAAGCGACCTTGGCGCTCATGTTCAGAACGTCGGGGAGCATGCGTTGCTGACCTTCGGTCCCGTGACGGACGAGCAGTGTGGAGATCAGCTCCACCAGCCCGCACTGATCGGCAACCGACGCATAACCGCGGCTGAGCTCCTCCATCACGACCGCATAGGTCAGCGTATCGAAGCCCGGTCCGCCGAGGTGTTCGGGAACGCCGATACCGAACAATCCGAGCTTCGCCATTTCCCCGTAAAGTTCTGCGGGGAAACGTTCCTCGCGGTCGAGAGACTCCGCCATCGGCCGGATCACTTCGTCGGCGAACGCGCGCGCCATATCACGCACCTGCTCCTGTATTTCCGTTAGATACATAGACTTATCCCGCATTCAGTAACTATCCAGTTACATACATCGGGATGCGGCAAACGGTCAAGCCGGAAAATCGCCGATCGCACCACGACGAGGCTTGCGCACCGGCCGTCGCCGCGCGTATTATGCACCATCCAGTTACTTACATGAGGAGATTTGCGAATGCATCCGGGAGAGAAACGGAAGTTCGGCCGCGTGGACCTCGACGTCACCGCATTCGGGTTCGGGACAGCGCCGCTCGGCAACATCTTCCGTGAAATCGACGAAGAGACGTCGCAATCCATGTTTGAGCTCGCCTGGGATGCGGGCGTGCGCTTCTTCGATACCGCGCCCATGTACGGGCATGGCCTGGCCGAACTTCGTACCGGCCAGGGCCTGCGCTGGAGGGATCGGGACGAATACGTGCTTTCATCGAAGGTCGGCCGGTTGCTGACGCCCGCCAAGCGATCGACGATCGACTTTGCCCCCTGGGTGAACGCCGCGTCCTTCAGCATGCGCTTCGACTACAGCTATGACGGCACGATGCGCTCCTTCGAAGACAGCCTGCAGAGGCTGGGCCTGGAACGGATGGATATCTGCTTCATCCACGACATCGACGTTTTCACGCGGGGAAGCGAGCAGCCCGAAGTATTCGGCCAGGCCATGGACGGGACCTGGCGGGCGCTCGAGAAACTCCGGTCGGAAGGCCTGGTCAACGCGATCGGGGTCGGTGTCAACGAATGGGAGGTGTGTCACGAGGCGTTGAAGCAGCGGGATTTCGACTGTTTCCTGCTTGCTGGGCGCTATACGCTTCTCGAACAGGACGCACTCGAGGAATTCCTGCCTCTTTGTGAAGAGCGAGGCGCAGCCGTGGTCGTCGGCGGAGGCTTCAACTCAGGGATCCTGGCAACGGGGGCGAGGGAAGGTGCGAAATACAATTACGCACCGGCGCCGAAGGCCATATTGGAGAAGGTGGCGCGAATCGAGGCGGTGTGCCGGACACATGATGTGCCCCTTGGGGCAGCCGCACTCCAATTCGTGGTCGCGCACCCGGCCGTTCCCTCCTTCATGGCTGGCACACGGACGATCGAACAGCTGCGCCAGAACCTTTCCTGGTTCAGCCACCCGATTCCGGCTGGGTTCTGGACGGAACTCAAGTCCAAGGGGCTCCTGCGCGAGGATGCTCCGATCCCCGCGTGAGGCGACTCAAGAGAGATTGCGCCCTCTCCGATCGTCTTTCTCGGGCTTTGGCCCGAGGAAGACGTTTGAAGAGGGTGCCCGCATCCACTGCCGGGAGAGAAGGTTAGCCGCCTTTCACCGGACCAGAATCGCCCTGAAGTCATTCACATTGGTACCTGTGGGCCCGGGCACGAACAGATCTTCGAGGCAATTGAAAGCAGTCCAGGCGTCGTTGCCCGAGAGCAATGCGACCGGATCTCTGCCGAGTGCGCGCAAGCGCGTGGCGCTGCTTCCGTCCGCAAACGCTCCCGCATTGCTCTCCGAACCGTCGATACCGTCGGTGTCTGCCGCCAGTGAGGCGAAGGACAGGCCTTCGGCTGCGATCGCAAGCGAAAGGAGGAACTCGGTATTGCGCCCTCCCCTTCCATGCCCGCGAAGCGTCACCGTCGTTTCACCGCCCGACAGCAGAACCACGGGACGCTCGAAGGGGCGGTTGCGCAAAACCACTTCGCGCGCGATTGCGGCGTGGACTTTGCCGACGTCGCGCGCCTCCCCTTCGATCGCGTCCGACAGGATGATGGCAGGAATTCCCAGTGCATCGGCCCGAGCCGCGGCAGCCTCCAACGAAAGCCGCGCCGAGGCGATAACCTGGACCTCGTGCCCCGCAAAGACGGGATCGTTCGGCGACGGAGCCGTCCCGTTCTCGCCCTTCAGCCAATCGACCAGCCTCTCGGGCAGTTCGATTCGCCAGGCATCCCTCATTGCGCGGGCAGCAGCTCGGTCCGTCGCGTCGGGAACGGTGGGTCCCGAGGCGACCTGTGCCGGGTCGTCGCCCGGGACGTCGGAAACGATGAAGCTTATCACTTTCGCCGGATGGCAGGCGGCGGCGAGCCGCCCACCCTTTATGCGGGAGACCTGCTTGCGAATCGCGTTCATCACGGAAATCGGTGCGCCGCTTGCGAGCAGTGCCCTGTTCAGGGCGATTTCATCTTCGAGTGCGAGTTCCTCGGGCGGGCAAGGCAGCAGGGCCGAGCCTCCTCCGCAGAAAAGAGCGACGACGAGGTCATCCGGCGTCAGACCCCGAACGGCTTCGAACAGCGCGTGCGAGGCGATCAGTCCGTTGCAGTCGGGAACCGGGTGTGCCGCCTCGATCACTCGTATCCGATCGCAGTGAACGGCGTAGCCGTAGCGGGTGACGACGACGCCTTCGAGCGGGCCGCCCCACAGGCTCTCGAATGCCGCCGCCAGCTGGGCCGCGCCCTTGCCCGCCCCAACGACGACAGTGCGCCCGCGCGGGCGCTGCGGCAATCGCGCGCGAAGCGCAAGCTTCGGGTCTGCCGCCCCCACGGCCGCTTCGAACAATTCCGAAAGAAAGTCCCGATCTTCAGGCGACATGAAAACTCCAGTTCATTGACCGAACCGCGCCGGCCGCCTCTCACGGAAGGCCGACAAGCCTTCCTGCAGCTCGTCGGACGCGGCGGCGACGGCACCCGCCAAGGCTTCGACGACCCGCTCGCTTTCCTCTCCCTCGGCCGCGTTGATGAGCATCTTCGTAAGTTCGGTCGCGCGCGCCGATCGCTTCATTACGCCTGCCGCTGCAATTTCCGCCGCGGCGCGCCCCTCGCCCGTTGCGACCACCTGATCCACCAATCCCAGAGCGAGCGCCTCCTCAGCGCCATAGACATGTCCGAAGAGCGCCATGCGCCGGACGAGCTGCGGACCGAACCTTCGCACCGCGCGCTGCGTTCCGGACCAGCCGGGAATTATTCCGAGCCCCGTCTCCGGCTGCCCTATCCTGACGTGCGCCTCGGCGATCCGGAGATCGGCGCAGGCGGCGAGCTCGAGCCCGCCCCCTAATGTGTGCCCGTTCAACACCGCGATCAGCGGAACCGCGAGCCGGGCCAGAGCATCGAAGGCCGCATGGCCATCACGCACCCAATGGCGGCCGAAGGCCTCGGGCGAAGCATTGCTCCAGGCATCGATGTCGCCGCCGGCGCAGAACGAACGCTCCCCCTCACCGGTCAGTATCGCCACCTTCGCCGCGGAACGCTCGATTTCACGACAGGCCGGGACGATTGCATCGACCATTTCGCCGTCAAGCGCGTTCAGCTTATCCGGCCGGCTGATCGTCAGCCAGGCGACACCTTCCCCGATTTTCAGTCGAACCGGCTCGCTCACAGGCCTAGCCCCATCGCAGTTGAAAGAAACAGGGCCTGGTCCATCTCCTTGAGGCCGTCGGCTACCCGCAGGGGCGTCGCTGCCTGATCGAGAACGTCCCGTCTCAGGTCCAATCCGGGGGCAACCTCGCTGACGACGAGCCCGTCGGGCTCGAGCTTCATTACGCAGCGTTCGGTCACATAGGTGACGTCCTGACCTTGAACGCGTGCGCGCCTGCCGGAAAAACTGACCTGATCGACTTTCGGGACGATCTTCGCAATTCGTCCTTCCTTGTCGATGACGAGCCGCCCGTCCTCGATACGCATTTTCGCGCCTGCGTTGAAATTGCCCGAGAAAACGATCTTCCTTGCGCGCGCAGTAATGTCGACGAAACCGCCCGCGCCGGCCGTGCGGTGGGGTGTCGCTGCGAGGCGGCTGACATTCACCGAACCCTCGCCGTCGATTTCAAGAAAGGACAGCAAAGAGCAGTCGAACCCGCCCGCCTGGAAATAGCAGAACTGATGCGGCGAGGCCACGAAGGCCTCGGCGTTGGAGGCACAGCCGAACTTGAAATCGAGCAGCGGCACGCCGCCCACTGCGCCCTGCTCGATCACCCAGGTGATCTTGCCGTGATGCCCTTCCTCTATCAGCACGCGCGGAACGTTTGCCGAAATACCGAACCCGATATTGACCGCCCAGCCGGCCTTGAGTTCCTGCGCCACACGGCGGGCGATCACCTTGCCGGGGTCCAGCGCCGGCGTGCGGAACGTATGAAGCGGGCGGAACAATTCCCCGGATATCGCAGGATCGTACGGGGTCGCAGTCGTCTGCAATTGATCGGGCGCTTCGACGATGACGTCGACGAGTATTCCCGGAACGCGCACATCGTGAGGACGCATCGTTCCCTCGGCCGCGACCCTCTTCACCTGGGCGATGACGATCCCGCCGGAATTGCGCGCCGCAAGCGCCATCTCCATCGCGCCGAGCGTCGCACCCTCGTGCTCGAAGGTCAGGTTGCCTCTCTCGTCGGCGGTCGTCGCCCGGATGATCGCGACATCGGGCTGAATGGGCGGAAAGTGCAGCCAGTCGTCGTCGGCAAAGCGCACGCGCCTGACGATCGGCTCGCTCCGCGCTGCGGCGTTCATGGCGCAGCCTTCCTGTTCGGGATCGACGAAGGTGTCGATGCCGACCTTGGTCAGCACGCCGGGGCGTTTCGCCGCACCTTCCCTCAGCATGTCGAAGACGATGCCAGAGGGCACGTTCCAGGCGGCCACCTCTTCCTTCAGGATCATCTGCCAGATGAGCGGCGGCTCGGCATTGCTCGGACCGGAAGGATACGAACCGCCGATGATCTTCTTGAGCATGCCTCGTCTGGCGATGTGATCGACACCCTTCGTCCCGAAGAAATCTCCGGCGGCGATGGGATGAACCGACGTCAGTCCGCGCGGATGTCCCTCCAACTCGAACCGCTCTCCGAGCGCCTTCAGAACCTCATCGGGACAACCCAGGCCGGACGACGAATTGACCGCCAGCACCGCCCCGTCCCTGACCAGCCCGGCGGCCTCGTTTGCGGTCATCACTTTTGCCATGCCAAGGCTCCTTTTCTTGTTGCGTAAGTAACTAACCAGTTATAGCTTAAGCATGATGAACGGTAGAGGCAAGGGGGCATTTTTCCTCAGCTCCCGTTTTAATGGCTAACCAATGGGAGGACCGATGAGCGTCTATTTCGAGAAGAGCTATCAGAGAGGCTTCGGCACCTACCCACTGAAGGGCGAGCCGTTGAAGGCTGCCGTTCGCGAGGCCATCACGGTCGGGTACCGCGCCTTCGACACCGCACAGATGTACGGCAACGAGGCCGAGACGGGGGAAGCGCTTGCCGAAAGCGGCCTGGCTCGTGACGAGCTATGCATCACCACGAAAGTGCACCCCGATAATTATTCCGAAGAAGCATTCCTGCCTTCGGTCGAGGCGAGCCTGAAGGCCTTGCGGGTCGATCAGGCCGATGTCCTGATGCTGCATTGGCCGGAGATCAATGGTGAGAACGCGCGATCCCTGCGGCTGCTACAGAAGGCATTCGACATCGGTCTCGCCCGCAACATCGGCGTCTCCAATTACACGGCCCCGATGATGCGCGAAGCACAATCGATCGTAGAGGCGCCGTTGGTGACCAACCAGGTCGAATTCCACCCGCTCATCGACCAGAGCCGGCTTCTCGACGCAGCCGAGGAAACGAAGATTGCGCTGTCATCCTACTGTTCGGTTGCCAGGGGCGAGGTGTTCAAGCATCCGGTCTTCGCCGAGATCGGCGCAAGATACGGCAAGACGGCTGCCCAGACGGTGCTTCGCTGGATTCTTCAGAAGGGCGTGTCCATGAATACCATGTCCACCAAGCCGGAGAATATCCGGGCGAATTTCGAGATATTGGATTTTGCGCTTTCGCCGCACGACATGAAGCGGATCGATGCGATGAACGCGACAAACTATCGGATTCTGAAAGCCGGGATGTTGCCCTGGGTTCCGGACTGGGACCGGTAGGTCACGCACCTCCTCCGCCCGTGGGACGCCTGAAACATCCAATAAGCGGCGTGAAGGGAGGAGCTTTATTCCGCCAGCATGCGTGCGAGCATATGCCTGATGTGGTCTTGCGCACCATAGAAAATTGCTGCCACAATGATTGTACGGCTACGTTCTACCGGTAGAAACCATATTGCCGTCTTGTCCCGCCGAAGAAACCGGATCCCGGAATGTATATCGGGCCGCAAAGTCCCGATATAAGGCGTATCCACGAGACGATCGAATTCGAGGCGCAGTTTGCGGATTCGTTCAGCGCTACGCTCCAACGCCTCGTCAGGCAGATCTCCAAGTTTGACATAAGCGTCGAACAGATGATCGAAGATCAGCTGGAAATCGCGTTCGGCATCCGCAGAATATTCAAGTGTCCACACGCACAGTCCGTCGCTTCCGCTCAATCATTGCCGCGACGCGGCCTTCCATTTCCGTCGCAGAAATCATCGGTCCTGTTAATCGACGCTGGATCACCTCACGAAGCGCTGCCGTTTCGACGGCCTCCGCTTCCGTCTTTTGACGAAGCAGTTCGAGGCCCTGCTGCAGGACGGAACTCAGGCTGGAATACCGGCCGCTCTCTACCAACGAACGGGCGAACGCATCCTGTTGATCGGTCAGTGAGATCGATGATTTGACACTCATCGGCTGAACTCCTTTGGCCCATCATGCTACTCAGTAGCACACTTGTCAAATTGCGTCGGGACTCATCCGTTACTGCGTCGCAGTCAAGCGTCGCGTCGGATCGTGGCCACGCCCAGGCGCTAGGCTGTCGCTTGCTAGACTAAAGTGGACTTCAGCAGATTTCACGCTAGCCCACCGTACCTTTCTCTGCGTGGTCAGCAGAGAAAGGTGACGCCGCTCCCGCGCGTTCAAATGTTGCCCCGTATCAGATCGGCCGCCTTCTCGCCGATCATGATGGTAGCCGCATTGGTATTGGAGCCCACGAGACTGGGCATCACCGAACTGTCGCAGATGCGGATGCCGTCAAGGCCGTGGACGCGGAGCTGCGGATCGACCACCGACATATCGTCGCGACCCATCTTGCAGGTGCATGTCGGGTGATAGGACGTCCGCCCGTATTGCCGCGCATAGGCCTCGAAGTCGGCCTGTGTCCTGACGCTCTCGTCGGGGAAGCGGATCGTCTTGATGTACTTCTGCAGCGACGGCTGCCCGAAAATTTCCCTGCTGATCCTGATGCCTTCGACCGAGATCCTGAGATCATCCGGATCACCGAGGAAGTTCGGGTCGACGATCGGCAGGGCACGGGGGTCGGCAGAACGAAGGGTGACGGAACCCCGTGACTTCGGCCGGACCGTGTAGGAATTCAAGGTCACGCCGGAGGAACCCTTTGGGACGCTCGGCACCCCGGCCTCGGCTCCCGCCCCCGCAAGAAAGTGGAATTGCAGGTCGGGATAGGGGCTTGCCCTATCGCCGTACCAGAAGGCTCCACCCTCCACAACATTCGAGGCGACCGGCCCGGATTTGAAAAGCGCGTATTCGATTCCCGCCAAGAGCATCCAGTGGAACTTGTTGTACTTGTCGAGGCTGTCATGCCCCTTCAGTTCGGCAACGATGTCCACGCCGAAGTGATCGTGGAGGTTCCGGCCGACCCCCGCCATATCCTGCACGACGTCGATACCGTGGCTCCGCAGAGAGGCGGCCGGGCCGACGCCTGAAAGCATCATGAGCTTAGGCGTTCCGATCGCACCCGAGGTGACGAGAACCTCGCTTTCCGCCCGGGCGATCTTCGCGGCGCCCCCGGTCGAGTATTTGACGCCGACGGCGCGGCGGCCCTGGAATACGATGCGCAGGACAAGCGCACCCGTGATGAGCGTGAGGTTCTTGCGCGCGAGCGCCGGCCGCAAATATCCGACAGCGGCCGAGCAACGGCGGCTGTTGCGGATCGTCGTCTGGTAGACCCCCGCACCTTCCTGGACCGGCCCGTTGAAGTCGGGATTATAGGGGATGCCGAGTTCCTGGCAGCTCTGGACGAAAGCCCGTGTCATCGGCTGCGGATCGGGAAGGTTGGAGACTCCGAGAGGACCGTCCGTCCCGTGCCACTCGCCGGAGAGGATCGTATTGCCCTCGGATCGCAGGAAGTAAGGTTTCACCTCCTCAAAGCTCCAGCCGTCGGCCCCCTCTTCCACCCAGCGGTCATAGTCCCGCGGGTGGCCGCGCGTATAGACCTCGGCATTGATCGAGGACCCTCCGCCGAGCACTCTCGCCTGGGCATAGGGAATCTCGCGGTTGTTTGCATGTTTCTGCGGGGCGGTCGTCAGGCCCCAGGTCATCGGCCCCGCGGTCATCTTTGCGAAGCCGACCGGTATGTGGATCAACGGGTGACGGTCGCGCCCGCCCGCCTCGATCAGGCAGACGCGCACCGAAGGGTTCTCGGAAAGGCGGGCGGCCAGAACGCAGCCCGACGATCCGCCGCCGACGATGACGTAATCAAAACCTTCCATCATCAGGAGATCCAATGCGTGCGCTTGCCGATCTCGACATGGACCGATTTCACCTGCGTATATTCCTCGACCCCGTACATGCCGGCTTCGCGGCCCCAACCGGACTGCTTGAAGCCTCCGAGCGGCATCTCCGGCCCGCCGGCCATCATGGTATTGACCCAGAAGCGGCCCGCACGAACGCGGCGCGTGACGGTCAGGGCCTTGTCGATATGCTTGGTCCAGACGCTTGCAGCCAGTCCGTAAACCGTGTCGTTTGCCAGTTCGACCGCCTGCTCGACCGTGTCGAAGGTCATCGAGCAAAGCACCGGCCCGAAGATCTCGTCACGCGCGATCGCCATCTCACGCGATACGCCCGAAAACAGCGTGGGCGCGATGTATTGCCCGCGGCCGAGATCGATGGCGGTCCCCCCGGTCACGAGCTCCGCTCCTTCCGTCTTGCCCTTGGCGATATAGTCGAGAATGGTCGTGTTCTGCGCTTCGGTCGTGATCGCGCCGACCTGGGTCGTCTCGTCCAGCGGGTCCCCGACGCGTATGCGTTTCATCTTCTCTGCAAGCAGCGCTTCGAATTCGCGCGCCACCGATCGCTCGACGATCAAGCGCGATGAGGACACGCAGCATTGTCCCGTATTGAAGCTGATGCCGAAAGCTGCGCCATCGGCGGCATCCTCTAGATCGGAGTCGGCAAAGACGATGATCGGGTTCTTGCCTCCAAGCTCCAGGCCGAGCTTCTTGAAATTGCTGTCGGCGGCCGCATGCACGCAGGAACGGCCAACGGCGGTCGAACCCGTGAACGACAGCATGTCGATGTCCGGATGCTCACTCATGGCCTGGCCGATCGTCCGGCCCGAGCCGGTGATGACGTTATACACGCCGTCGGGCAGTCCGGCTTCGGCGAGCACCTCGGCAAGGATGAGAGTCGTCGCGGAAGTCACCTCCGACGGTTTCACGACCATCGTGCAACCCGATGCGAGAATGAAGGGAACGCGCTCGCACAGGATAAGGAAAGGAAAGTTCCATGGCGTGATGAGCCCGACGACCCCGATCGGCTCGCGCAGAACCATGCCGAACAATCCGTCTCCGAGCGAATTGAAGCTGTCGCCGTGCAGAAGGCGGGCTGCACCCGCGCCTACTTCGAAGCAGGCGATGCAGTGGTCGATCTCGCCGCGCGCCTGAGCGATCGGTTTGCCATTTTCCAGCGTCTCCCAATAGGCGAGCTCATCGCGGCGGGTGCGCAGGATCTCGGCCACCCGCAGCAGTACCGAGGCACGAGAGCCCCCCGGGAGACCGGACCAACGCCGGTCCTCGAAAGCCCGGCGTGCGGCGGCGACTGCGGCATTCAGGTCGTCGACGCTGCATTTTGCCGTGCGGGTGACCGCAACGCCATGTCCGGGCGAGTGCCGCACGAAGAAGTCATGCCCGCTTTGCCATTTGCCGTCCACGAAGAAACCGAAATCCCGCGGGGCGGCCGGAGGGGAAAGGAAGTTGTTCAGCTGGTCCATCGGGTGCCTCCCTATTCTAGTAACTAAACGGATATTGCTGTTAGCTGCGCACTCGACCACGATGGCTTTAGGTCCGGTCGACCTGAAGTCATGGCCGTAATCGATTCAAAAAACTGGAGCGGGATGCGGCGGAAAACCGCGCAGACACTTCCTCATCCCGCACTAAGCGTCCAGCAGGATCTGGGTCTTGAGGTGCCCGGTTCTTGCCGGAATCGTTTCGAAGGCCTCCTGAATGCGTTCGAGCGGATAGTGAGCAGCGGTGAAGGCCGCGGTCCGGAACCTGCCATGGGACAGAAGCGTCAGCGCGTCATGCATGTCCTCCCCCATTCCGGCAACCGAGCCTTTGAGGCTGTTTTCCTCGAGTACAGTCCTGAGTATCTCGATCGGAATGGTCTCGCCTGGCGGGGTAATCCCGAAGAAAGCCACATGACCGCCCTTGCGGACCAGGTCGAAGGCCTGGCGATAGAGCTTCGAGCTGCCGACGCTTTCGACGACGATATCTGCGCCGCGTCCGCCCGTCATCTCCAGCACCTTGCTCCTGAGCGTCGCCGGCTCCGATACAGCAGCATCCGCGCCCGCCTCAACCGCCATGCGGCAGCGCTCGCTCGACAGATCCGCAACAATGATCGGGGCCATGCCGACAAGGCGCATCATCTGGACATGCAGGTTGCCGATGGGGCCCGCTCCCAGAACCACTCCCGACCGACCGAAGGCCGCACCGGCCTTGCGCGCCGCCCGGACGACGCAGGCGACCGGTTCGACGAGGGCAAGAACGGCTTCGGGAACCCCATCCGGCACCGGTAGCACCAGACGGCCGGGAAGAGCGACATACTGCGCAAAGGCTCCATCGCGCCCGATCCCGATCTGCTCCACTTCGCCGCAGTTCAGAACCTCGTTGCGTCGGCACCAGTAGCAGTTGCCGCAACCGATATTGATGTCCGCGACCACACGCATCCCGGTCTTGAGGTGCGTCACGCTTGCGCCAATCTCGGCGATCGTCCCGCAGAACTCGTGCCCAGGCACTATCGGCAACCGATCGGCCGCGTAATGGCCGTTGAATATGTGGAGGTCGGTACCGCATATGCCCGCCCGCGTTACGCGGATCAGGACGTCGGCGGGACCGATCTCGGGAATGCCGACCTCTCTGACTTCAAACCGGCGCGGCTCCACGAGAACGGCAGCTTTCATCGTCGCCATCCTTCTCTCCTACTTCACGGTCCTGAGCTTGGCCCGGTCGATCGTCAAGGCGATGGCGCCGATGAGGACGATGCCGAAGACCATCTGCTGTTGTGTCGCATCGATCTCGAAATAGAGCATCGAGGCGCGAATGACCGCCACGATCAGGGTGCCGATAACCGTGTTGAGGACCCCACCCACGCCGCCCGTCAGCGGAGTTCCGCCAACGAGAACGGCGACGATAGCCGGCAGCAGGAAACCGTTGGCGATCGTCGGCGCTCCGCCCGACAGCTTGACTGCGAACAGGAGGCCGGCAATCGCCGCAAGCGCACCGGAAATCGCAAAGGCCAGTATCTTGTAGCGGGCCACGTTCAAACCCGATGCGGCGGCGGCGAGCTCGCCTGCGCCGACGGCCTTCAGCGCCCGTCCGAGAATGGTCCGGCGCTCGATGAAGAGGCAGACGAGGAGGAGCACTGCCGCGATGAGGAGTTCGTTCGGGACCCCCCATGTCCGGCCGATCATCCAGCCGAAGGTCTCGTTGCGTTGCGCCGCGTCCATGTTCAGCGCGCGCTGGCCGGACAGCCACTGTGCGACCGAAAAAGCGACGCCGCCTACGGCAAGAGTGGAAATGAAGGACGGAACGTAAAGCCTCGTGGTGATGTAGCCCGACAAGGTGCCCAGCAGGAAACCCGCGGCCACGCAGACAAGGGCCACCCAGGCTCCCATCGATGCAAGGTAGACCGAGGCAATCACGGTCACCATGTTGGCCATGGACTGGGCCGACAGGTCGATGCCTCCGATATAGATGGCGAAGGTCAGGCCGAGCGCCATGATGAAGAGCGGCACGATGTCGCCTGCGAGGCTCATGAGGTTTTGCGGCTTGAGAAAGCCGGGATCGGCCATGCCGACGATGGCGACGAGCACCGTGAGCGTGATCCAGGGCAGGTGCGGTTTGAGGCGTTGTATGTCCATCTTATCCTCAGATCATGTAATGCAGGAGGTCATAGAGGGAGGGCTTCGCGCCAGGCACGCAATCGAACCGTTTCTGGATCCTGCCATCCTTGACGACGACGATCGTATGGGAGAGTCCGATCGCTTCCTCGAGCGTGTCGGCCACCAGGACGATCCCGACGCCCGCATCGCTCATGGCGCGGATCATTTCGTAGACGTCCTCCTTCGCCCCAATGTCGAGACCGCGCGTCGGGTGATCGAGGAGCATGATATCGGCGCCCGCGGAGCGCCATTTGGCGAGAACGACCTTCTGCTGGTTGCCGCCTGAAAGGTTGCCGCAGTCGGCGAGCTCGGAATGGGCCTTGATGGAGAGCTTCCTGATCCACTCCCGCGCGAGCGCGCGCTCCTTTCGGACCTGCAGAACGCTCGCCGTCGAATGCTTCTTCAACTGCGAGAGGGTCATGTTCTCGTAGACATTCATGCCCGCCACGATGCCCTCGATCTTGCGCTCGCGCGGAACATATCCGACGCCGAGGCCGACCGATTGACGCGGCGAATATGTCCTCACCTCCCGTCCCTTGATCTTCAGGCGTCCGCCGGTGGGGCTGAGCATGCCGTAGATTGCGCGCAGGATCGCTTCACGGCCCGAGCCTTCGGTTCCGACGAGGCACAGGACCTCACCGGCGTGAAGCCTGAGCGAGATATCCTTCGTGCGGCCTGGCAGGTCGATGCCGGACATTTCGACGAGGACTCTCGAGGGATCGTAGGGCTTTTGAAGCTGCTCCCGATAATATTGCTTGTCGACGTTCCGCCCGACCATCTTGTGCTGGATCGATTCGGCATCGGCTCCGCCCCCGCCCCGCTCGACGACGTCGACCACCTGTCCGTCCTTCATCACGTAGATCCGATCCGACAGCTCCATGACTTCGTCCATTCGGTGCGAGACGAATATGAAGGAGGCACGGGTCACGAGCTCGCGCACGAGCTTGAACAGAAGCTCGACTTCGTCCTTCGACAGGACCGAGGTGGGCTCGTCGAGGAGGATGACGAGATCGCCGTCGACCCGCTCTTCGAGTGTGAGGACCTTGGCGAGTTCGACCAGCTGACGCTGAGCGAAGGACAGTTTCGATGTGACCGTCGAAGGATCGATGTCCAGCTTGACCTTCGCAAGCTGTGCTTTCGCGGCCTTGGCCATCTCCTTCCAGTTGATGACGCCGAGGCGGACGAACTGCTGCTCGTAGCCGAGAAAAATGTTCTCCATCACCGTGAGGTTCGGGATGAGGGACTGCTCCTGAAACACCATCCCGATCCCCTTTTCCATCGCCTGGCGGGGGTTCGCGAAGCGCACGGCATCGCCGTTGATGAGGATCTGCCCGCCATCGGGCTGGTAGGCGCCATAGATCACCTTCATCAGGGTGGATTTTCCCGCGCCGTTCTCTCCCACCAGCCCGACGATCTCGCCGCGCTTGATATGGAAGTCGATCGCCTTGAGCGCATGAACGCCGGGAAACTTCTTGTCGAGGGACTTCAGCTCGTACATGTCCTCACCCTCACTTCACGAAAGAGACCAGCTTGCGATCGGTCGACAGCACGACGGCAAGGATGACGAGGAGGCCCAGAACTCCGTCCTGAAGGAAATCCGGCAGACCGATGACCACCATGCCGTTGTTGATGACGCCGACGATCAGGACGCCTATCAGCGCATTCCACACGCCGCCGATGCCGCCCCACAGAGCCACTCCGCCGACGACGACGGAGGTGATCGATACGAACATGAAATTGGAACCCGTCACCGACTCCGCTTGACCGATGCGTGCGACGACGAGGACTGCCGCGATCGCGTAAAACACGCCTGCAAGCGCAAAGCCGGCGATCCGCACGCGGCTGACGTCGAGGCCCGAGGCATGCGCCAGCTCTTCTCCGCCGCCGACCGCATAGAAGTTGCGGCCGAGCCTCGTGTGCTCCTGGATGAACCAGGCCACGATCAGGAATACGGCGGCCACGTACACCATGAGCGGGAAGCCAAGCCATCTGACGGTCAAGAGGCCACGGAACGCCGGATCGCTGACCCTCACTATGTCGCCGCCGGTGATCAGAATTGCCGCGCCGGTTCCGACGAAGCCCATCGCGAGGCTCGCCATGAACGAGGGTACCCGCAGTTTGACGTGGACCAGGCCGTTCAGGAAGCCTATGAGCCCGCCTATGATCAGGATCAGCGGAAGGGCGAGCCACGCCGTGCCCAGCAAGGTGCCGCCGAGCTTTATGAAGGCAAAGGAGAAGAGCACGGCCGTAAGCGAGATGACACCTTCCATGGAAAGGTCGATCGAGCCCATGATGATGATGAAAGTCACGCCCACGGCCACCATCAAGGCGGGGGCGGATGCGCTGGCGATGCGCGCGAAGTTGCGGGCCGAGAAGAATGTCGGGTTTAAAACCGTAAAGAAGATCACAAGCGCGATGAGCACCAGAAGGGGCGCCCATTTGATCAGGGTCTCGCGCGATATGGGCCGGGTCACGATGGGCACCTTTCGCAGGGTCTCGGATAGGAATATCGGGGACGGTCAGCTGTGCGCCGTCCCCGGAAAGAGGGTCAGGACCGATACTGAATTTGTCCGTTCGAGGGACCCCAGAAGTCGGCCCAATCGTATTTCGGTACCGAATCCAGATATTTGGCCTTGAACTCCTCGGCATCCTTCTTGCTGACCAGGACGGTCGGTCCGTAGAACTCGCGATGTTCTTTCGGCTCTTCCGACGGCTTGAAGCTGCCGGTTGCCGCATGGTAGGCGAGCGCCGACGTGATGCCACCGCCCCAGTGCGGATTGGTGAAGACCGTCGCGAGCAGCTGGCCGTCCATGACCATCTGCACCGCTTCGGGATTGCCGTCATAGGACACGATCGGCATGCCCTCGATGCCTTCGGCGCGCAGCGCCTCGATGACGCCGTAGGCGATGTTGTCGTTGGCGCAATGCACGCCCTTGATCCTGTCGCCGTAGCGGGTCAGGAAGGAGGACATCAAAGCCGCGCCCTTCTGCGTGTCCCAGTCCGCCGGCTGCGCGTCGAGCAGTTCGATGTTGGGAAAGTCCTTCAGCGCATTCTTCAGACCGTTGAGCCGCTCGACCGCAGGGTTGTTGGCGGCAATGCCGCCCAGGTGGACGACACCGCCCTCGCCGCCCATGGCTTCGAACAGGATGCGCGCGGTTTCTTCGGCGGGCTTCTCGTCCGACCAGGTCATGTGCGACACGTAGTTGTCGCCGAAATCCCATGGATGGAGATCATCGGTCTTGTTCCAGATCGTGGAGATGTAGCCGCCCGCAGCCGCCACCGCCTCCACGATCGGCCGCGCATTCGGGCTGTCATTGGCATCGCAGGCCAGGGCGCAATTTCCATTGTTCTTGGCAAGGAAGGCCTTGATGTCGGCCAGAGATTTCTCGGATGATCCTTCGTTGATCAGACTTACGAGCGCGCTCTTCGGCTTGCCGAGCGATTCGACGAATGCTTCGCCGCCGGAGACGACCGAGTTCCAATAGGCCGAAGCGCGGTCGCGATAGCTCCAGGCGATCGCGGGATCCGTCAATGCAGCGCGCGCGCTGCCGCCAAGCGGGTTTGGCAGGACCGCTGCCCCCAGACCTGCGGCCGAGGCAAGCAGAAAGTGGCGACGGCTGATCGTCTCACGCTCGATGAAGTTCTTGATGAATGTCGACATTCGCATTCCTCCCAATGCAGTTGAGTGTCCGGCACCGACGGCTTCATGGAGGAGAATGATCCTTCCCCGCCCGCACCCTTCTTCCGCCGCCACTACCGTTAACGCACTAACTAGTTACTTGTTTAGTGTTGCATGAGTCAAGGGTTTTCATATATTTTCATCAAGCCGACCATCTCGGCAGGCGGCTTTGACGGCTATACCGGCAGGCGTGTATGAGTCGGACAACACAAGCCATGAACGCGTGAAGGTCAGACCTTGAGAACGACGAGTGCACAGAAAGCGAAAGCAGCCGGGAAGCCGCGGCTACGCGATGCCGAAGCAACCAAGGCGCGCATCCTCGAGGCCGCGAAGAAAGAATTCGCGAAAAACGGATTGGGGGGCGCCAGGGTGGACGTGATCGCCGAGAAGGCAAACGCCAACAAGCGGATGATTTACCACTACTTCGACGGCAAGGACCACCTCTTCCAGACCGTTCTCGAAGACGCCTATAACGGGATACGGACCGCGGAACAAAAGCTCAACCTCAATGACCTTGAACCCAAGGCTGCCCTCGAGAAGCTCGTACGTTTCACCTGGGAATACTATCTGAAGCACCCGGAGTTCATAACGCTGGTCAACAGCGAGAACCTTCATCGCGCCAAGCACTTGAAGAAGTCCCAGGTGGTCCGTGCAACCAGTCGAAAATTCGTCGGCATGGTCAAGGAACTGCTGGAGCGGGGCGTTTCCGAAGGGGTTTTCCGGCCGGGAATCGACCCGGTCCAACTGAACCTCACCATCGCGGCCATCGGCTATTACTACATCACCAACCGCTTCACCGGTTCGATCGTTTTCGAGCGTGACCTGATGGCGAAAGACGCGCTCGAAGAGCGCGTTCAATTCAACATAGAGACCATCATGCGCATGGTTTGCGCTTAGATCACGACGACTTCAGGTCGGGTCCGTCGAAATCGGTCCAATCAAGGACGATGAACGGTTCCTCGATACGTCTTGCGGCAATTTCTGCGTAGAGAGAGGCAGGATCGGTCGGAGGAACACGGCGCAGCAGTCCGCCGAGTTCGATTCTCCCCTCTGCCAGCCAGTCGAGCGCCCGGGCAAACCCTCCGAAGACGCTGTGGCGCGCGTTATTGTAACCGCCCAGCAGTTCCTCCCACTCGAATGCACGGGCATGAACCGGCAATTCCCATTCCCAGCCCGACCGCAAGGTCACGAGATTGAAGAAAACCGCGTTCAGAAGCTCATGCGCGGAGATCTCGGTCAGCTTGCGCCATGGAACGCCAACCAGGACGACCTCGCCCAGGCGGCGAACGATGCGGCATGCATCGAGCACGGCCCCTTCATGGCCGGAACAATCGAGAACGAGCGCGACCTGCCCCTGAAGCGACGACTGAAGCGGGACACGCTCGCGGCAATCGGAGATGCCGCAACTGGCGAGCTGCGCCCTTCTCAGAGGATCCGGATCGACGACGGTCACGCGGTAACCGGAAATCTTGAAGAGCTGCGCCGCGAGAAGACCGACCGGGCCGGCTCCAGTGATGACGACGTGATCGCCAGGCCGGGCCTTGGTCGTCATGAGGCTCGTGAGCGACACGCCCATGAGGCGTGAGAGAACGGCGATCTCGGGCCTCAAGCCGGCCGGCAATGGAACCGTGTCCCGCGCCGTATGCGTCTGAGTGCTTCGGTGCATGCCCATCGCGAAACGCAATTCACCGGGCCGAATACCATCCACGCCGTCCGCCACCTCTTCCACCTCGAAGACGGCAGAATAGCCGGGCCGAATCGGAAAAACATCGCCATTCGCCCAGCCGAGTTCGGTTCCGGGGCTGACCAAAGTACAAACCGTCCGCCCACGGATTTCGCCGGAGTTTAGCGGCAAGTCCTCATACCGGTCGAGTCGGAACGTCTGCTTTGCAGGGATCGTTATCTCGTGGGGCAAGCACACTCCTTTCCGTGGCGACGACGGCCTTCTTGCGATCGGTGATGAAATCACTCTCCGGTTACCGGGGACCACTGTTTCGGCCCACCGGCCCGCTCATAGCCCAGCGCACCGTTCATGCTTACGAGCTCGAGGAACTGCCCCCACGGCGCACGCAGGTAAAGCCAGGTGAGACCCTGCATCGCTCCGGCATCCACGAAAGTCGGCCCCTCCAGCACGTCGACGCCCGCCTGCCGCAGCCGATCCGCGGCCGCGTGGCAGTCATCCACCTCAAACGCCAGGTGAAAGCCGCCGGGTTGACTATTGCGCTTCAATGGCTCTTCGCCGTCTTCCTCGCCCGAGTATTGAAAAAGTTCGAGATTGGTGCCGTTGCCAATTCGAAGAACCTTTATGTTCTCGATCCTGCAGCCGGCTGGCACGCCGAGCCTTCTCTGCATGAAGGCGTCGTCGGCCTCGATGCGTTCGGTCTCCAAACACGTCACGGCACCGAAGGCAGCTTCGAAGAATCGTACCGCCTCCTCCAGATGCGGCACGGTGAAGCCGATATGCTGCATGCCGAAAACTCTCATCGATCCCCTCCCCGGTCATCGGTCGAAACAACAGCTACACCGCAGGTAACTATGTAACTGGTTAGTGCGTTATATTCACTGCAGGAGACTTGAGTCAAGCGCTCGGGGACAGCGCACCGGAGTATCCGGCCGGACCCGACCGGATACGGTTTCAAACTTTCCCGGAAATGCTCTACCCTGCGATCGGCGCCGGATCGCTCCGCAACCACTTCGGCTGCGGGACGGCCCTCACCAGAGCTTGCGTGTATTCGTGCTGAGGTGAGACGAAAAGGGCTTCGGTCTCGCCTTCCTCGACGATCCTGCCGCGCTGCATCACCAGGATTCGGTCGGCGAATTGGCGCACGATGGGCAGATCGTGGGTAATGAAGACGTAGGAGAGG
>Ga0079104_1000966_pt1 | contig 22521 bp, 22 predicted proteins | sample MedtruBG_FD_76829 | JGI IMG/M metagenome (GOLD analysis project Ga0079104, IMG submission 76829) | Root nodule microbial communities of legume samples collected from California, USA - Medicago truncatula BG | ecosystem: Host-associated > Plants > Roots > Nodule | place: USA: California...
TTATCTGATTCAGATAAAATTAAATAACAGGAATATAAAAACTGATAAGTAAATCCAGTGAGCGCAATTTGTCCTCCATCACGCGAATCTTGTAATTCTTGTATTGTTTTTTTAGGCGGATTTGTATTTATCTTTTTTGTTGATTTGTTTTTTGACATATATTCACCTACTTCCTATTGCTATAACTACAAAAATTCTTAGCTTCCAATTATTAGCCTAATGTATATTGGTTACCGATAATTCTATCCTGAGTAATAGGCATACATATAAACTACTCTGTACTCAATGTTGTTTTAAGCCATTTAGTATAATCTGTATTATTCTTGATTAAGTCATAAACAATTTTCATATTATCTTTAACTATAGATGTGTACGGATGACTTTCGCCAAGTACATTAAGCATAATTTTATATGACTTTAAATACCATTCTAAAGCCTTATCATAATAATTTTGCTTTTTATAAACGCCTGCAATATTGTTATATGTTGTAGCAGTATCAGGATGTTCTTTCCCTAAAAGTTTTTCATCTATAACCAATGCATTATTATAATATTCTAACGCTTTATCATAATCACTGAGATTTTCATATACACCTGCAATATTATTATATGTAGCGGCAATAGACGGATTCTCTCTTCCTGACACTTTTTCATATATCGCTAGAGCCTTACTATAATATTTTAAAGCTTTTTCATAGTTATCCTGAGCTTGATAAATGTTTGCAATGTTATTATATGTTGTAGCAGTAAGCTGATGTTTTTTTCCCAATAACTTTTCACGTATATCCAATGCCTTATAATAACATTCTAAAGCTTTATTATAGTCACACAAATCTTTATAAACACCTGCGATATTGTTATATGTTGTAGCAGTAGAAGGATTTTCTTTTCCCAATAATCTTTCATTTATATCTAATGCGTTAGCATAATATTTCAAAGCGCTATTATAGTTACCTAGATTTTTAAATACACTAGCAATATTGTTATATGTTGTAGCAGTAGAAGGATTTTCTCTTCCCAATTGATTTTCACGTATAGTCAATGCTTTATAATAGCACTCTAACGCTCTATCATATTTACCTAGACTTTCATATACCCCCGCAATATTGTTATATGTCGTAGATGTAGATAAATGCTCTTTTCCTAATACTCGTTCATGTATTGTTAGAGCCTTATAATAACACTCTAAAGCTTTAGTATAATCACCTAAACCTTCATATACACCTGCAATATTGTTATACGTTGTAGCTGTTGATGGATGATCTTTTCCTGATACCTGTTTATGTATTGTCAGCGCCTTACAATAGTATTCTAAAGCTTGTTCATAGTTACCCTGGGCTTGATAAATACTTGCGATGTTATTATACGTTGTTGCATTCTGTAATACATCATCACTTTCCCCAAAAATATCTAACACCTTACATTGTAAATCTAGTGCCTCTTCATAATAACCTTCCTCAAAATACTTATTTGCAACGATATTAAACATCTCTCTGTTATTAGCAGTCTTTTCTGTAAAGTCTAGGGTTCCAGTAAATCTATTTAATAAATTTAATAAATTAGGTGATTGTAACTCCAACGTTTTAGCCATTAGTTGGATTGTTAAAGGATTACCATCTGAAATTTTTATAATATTCTTTATGTCTATTTTTTCAACCTTTAATCTAGAAAAACAATCAAACAATAATTTAGACTCTTCATAACTTAATCTGCTTAAGATAAAGTTCTCAAATTGATTAAAGTGTGCTCGAGTATTAATAATAACGTTGATATTTTGCTGCTTTTCTACGTAATAATATATTTGTTCTATTTGTGAATGTATATCAAAGTCATCAAATATATATAGCCTCCTTCCTGGTTTGATTTTGTCTTCATGAAATTTTTCATTTTTATTAATCCAAATAATATCATCATAATCACTTCTAAGAATATTACTTATATATTTGCATAAGAATGTCTTTCCTATACCTGCTTCTCCCGATATTATTACGAAATGTGTTTCACTCAAAGAATTTATTATATTCATCGCCAATAGTTTTCTAGAAGGTAATATGAACTTTCTAGCACTATCAAAATTACTTATAACATTTTCACTCAAAACTATACAACTCCTAACACTATTTAAAGTTTGCTTGAAAACTTTAATTTGCATCCAGTTTACGAATACTGGTTATTGTTTTTTCTACGTAGCTAATTTTAGTATCTAACTCAATATCTTTTGCAATCGCCTTCTTGGTTTCTTTTACCATAGCAGCTTTTAGCTCATTTTCTGCATTTGCTGATTTATCTAAAGCTTTATTAGTAGAGTATGTACTGAAAAATATATAGTAAATTATATTAAGAGTAATCAAAACTACTATTACAACAAAAAATGAACTATCAGTCCATCTCCAGTTTGCATTCGTCTGATTAGAACTTATATCGCTAGTAAACAAGTTTACATACATGCCAATTAAAATACCAAAAATGTAAATAATAATGACTTCGATATAAGGATATTGCGTATGTAATTTTTTTAATTTTTTTTTATCCACTCAAACCAGTCCTTATTTCTATTTTTTATTATTTTTAAACAAAAGTATACATATTAATACCATTGGTAAGCCACCTTTTTTACACAAACTGGCAATTAGGACAGCTTTTCCTCTTAGTTCATACCATGCCGTGGCATTTTGCCATCATGCGGTCATTCCATCTATTAATTGAATTTATATTTCCATTTACAAGTCATTTCCTAAAACTATCTATTTTCCTGCGTATATCCTTTTCTAATTTTCTAATATCTATCGTTACATTATTGACTAATTCATAACAGTGTTTATTCATGAATGCAAGAGTTGATACTTTATTAATTTGAATAACTTTGTTTCATTCATATAATCCATTCCACTTAATTGGTAACTAAATTCAATACTACAATCTTCTTCACACCTCTTTTATTACAAAAGTTTCATTGTTACTACAAGTATAATTCTTAGTTCTGCCTGTAGCTTCCTTGCCAAACTTATTACATTTTTTACCTTATAGACTATCTCCCCTTTGCCTATACATATCACATAAAATTCATTATTACTACTGTCTAATGCCCGTGCAATTCCGTCAATTATTGCTTATTGACTAGATACCACACATTGCTTTTTTAACACATCCTATTACAGTTCGCTAATTCCATTATTTAGATTTACATGACAGTTTTAGATCCATTCTTTATGCCAAATATCACTTTTAATTGGTTTGATTCTGATACTAACCTCCTTTAACTTTTACGGTTCTTAGCTTAATTCCACCTGCAGGCAATTCCTTCTCAATTTAAACCACTATAATTTACGAGCCGTCCTTTCGGATAACATGTCCAACTATAAGACAATTCTAAGCTAAGCATTACTGTTTTTTGACTTCCATCATACCAGCTATCATCACATATAACATTTATCGCGCTTTCACTGGGCTTCGTACATATAACATGGTATGGTTTTGATACGTCGGAGTATTAGAAATTTTATGCCCTTCATAAAAGGTCATGTTGGTATTCCCTACACCAATTCAAATGATGGGTTCTACTCATTTCTTTTTTTCAACTTTCACCAGTAATCTGATTTTATATATATTTCTATGTAGATTGTTCAGAAACAAGGCACATACTTCCCATTATAGACATAATGAGTATTTCTGACCTAACTTTCAATTTCAATCAAATATAATAATAATCTATCCTTATTATACTACAAAATTTTATTAATTCACCTATATTTTTCCTCCAGGATTTTTGTATTAAATTTTAAAAGGTTAGAAGCGTTTTTACTCCTAACCTTTATACTGACTATTAAGTAATTTCCCAAGTAACTGTTACGGTATCACTTGTAGATAAATCTTCTGCCTCTAAATCAATAGTTTCAATACTTGACTCACAGCAATCCATACTTTCATATATAACATTATCTTTATGATAAATATTTATATCACTCCAGCTATAATCAATGTTAATAATTTCTCCTAAGGTAACTTCTGCTGCCTTTGATATTATAAGTGCTTTCTTTTTGGCATCTGCTACTGATCTTTCTAATAAAAGTTCCTTCATTTCCGAATAATCTTTCATTTTATACTTAATTGAAAATTCCGGCGTTGAAGAACACTTTGATAATGCATATAGAACTTTCCCTAATTTTTTATTATCATTGTCAAATTCAATACTTAATTCATTAGAATACTTATATCCCACAAAGTATCTTTCATAATCTCCATCTTTGTTTCTTTTACTATCATATTTAGAATTAATATTAAATCTTCTTGTCTTTATGTCTTTCTTAATAAATCCTAATGGATTTAAGGCTTCTCTAATTTCTTCTAATGATTCAGCAGCTGCTTCCATTGATTGTTCATAATTTATATAAGTTTCCGATAAATTCATATCTATCTCAATACAATCTGGTGCCATTGAAACTGTTCCTTGACCTTTTACCCTTATTACTCTCTCTTTCATCCAAAATCCCTCTTTTAATTATTAGATTTTCTACTTTTAATGCCTTGCTAATATTAAATCTCTATATTTCTAATGAATTAAGAAGCTCTTTAAGCTGCTTTAACTCATCAACACTTAAAGTAATACCTTTCCCCATCTTCTCGTGTCCAGGCGCCCAATCTCTTAAATCATACTTAGCTTCTTTTCCATTCCAGCTTATTAGCTTTAATTCCTGAGTCTATCCTTTTGATGATTCTGATATTTTTCTTAGTTCTTATAATGTAAATTTAAAACCTCTTGGTTATGAAATATACTGTTTTAATATACTTAATATGAACTCAGTATTTAAGAAAGTAAATATTCCTATAATTATAATTACACTATATATGAGTAAACTTGTTCCATAGTATGAATAAAATCTAATTTTTAGCTTCTTTGTTGTATCCTTATTTGATACTATTTGATTATAATGATCTAATCCTATTATTGGTTTAAAATATTCTATTTTTTTACTATAACTACTAATTAAATCTCCAAACATTTTTTTATTAAATGTAAAAGTATATATTGCATCAATAATTAAGTATACCGTATATATAAATAAGCTTAATTTTAAGACCTTTATATTCCTGTCTTTTAAGTATAAAAGGGATACCGCAACTAAGGTTGCTATAGTACTTAAATAAATTTTATTCATTTTATCAATTAATTCTTGTATTTGTTTATGAATATCACTGGAGCTTTTATCTAAAAACTCAAACAAACTATACCTAGTAGAAAAATACTTCTCAACATTTCCGACCGTTAAAATATTAAGATTCTCCTTTGAAGAATCTAGAATCATTTGTGATTTTTCAAGTAAGAGGTCAATTGGGTTTCTGCTACACTGATCACATAAGTAAACACCAATCATGTTTCTTAACAGAAATAAATTTTCTACACTTAAAGAATTATATGCTAAGTAGTACATTTCCTTAATTAAGTTATAATTTTCTCTTTTTTCTTTTAAATACTCTATATTATACTGTATATCAATTGTTTTATTTCCAGTGATTTTCGCACTCACTATTCCTTCAGAATAATAAGAATATGTGCCAACATATAATACAAACAACAATAATACTAAATTATTTAATAGTATGTAAAATTCATCTGTATAAATGCTTTGAGAATCTTGAAAATCATAGATAAAAAAATCTGGTACAAGGGCGCCTAAATCAAATTCTATATTGCAATTTGATTTTCTCATATCAAGTTTCTCTTTTAATTCATCAAATCTACTATTCAACTCATCATTGTTATTTATAAATTTATCTATTCTTGATATAACTAAATATTTATTTTTTAAAAATATATCATCTTCAAGAAATATAATAACATTAAATTTATCGCAACTAATTAATTTTGAGATTATTTCTGAGTTAATTAGTGGACTGTATAATATTTTAAAAAAGTATTTTGAATTATTAAACCATTTAATATTGTAATTAGAGTTTATCAACTGACTTTTATTAATAGTTAATTTATAAATAATATTAGCACTTGAAATTTTAACATGTTTCTCTAAATGGTGAATTAAATATTTTTTTATTTCATCGTCATTGTTAGTTTTATTTATCTCAGAATTTAAAGGTGGTTGGGTATTAGATGATTTTATAATTATAGATTCGCAATCAATTTGTTTTATTTTGATTATTGAATCTGTAAACTCTTCCATATTATCAAAATCAGCAAATTTAAAACTTAATTCAAGCTTATCAATATCATCAATTTCAATCTTTGCATTGCTATTTAATATCATTTGGTTTAATGCTTGCAGTTTTTCTAACATTATCTATTACCCTCCCTCAAAAATATTACCTTGTCTTAATGCTTTCTCTTTCTATAATTCCTTTTATAGTTATAGCTACTTCATCACTTTCTGTTGTTTCTCTATGATAATTTTCACTATATTCATCATCATCTATTAAAGCAATTGGAATTTTAATTTCGATGTTGTTATCAAGCTTAATTTTATGATATTTATAATCTTTTACTACCTCTTCTGTTAGATTTATTTCTTTATTTATTAATCCCTTTTCCTCTAGAGCATTATTATACTCTTCTAATAATGGTTCTAATTCATCTACAAATAAAGATTCTTGGAAATTGTCTATGTTAATATTCGTCCTTCTATTAATACAATTAATACACTCACTTTTAACTTCTTCTAATTTTATCTTTTCATTGAGAGTAATATTAGGTTGCTTACATTTGTTATTGACCCAACCAATTGTCTCTTCAATAAATGTTTCAGCTGCCTTTCTATCATCCATATATAACTCAGCCTTTAAAAAATCGCTTATAAAAAATGCTGCTAATTGTTTGTCATTTACAATCATATCATACTGATTTTCGTTTCTATATTCTTGTACAATTGCGCATTTCTTTATTTCAGAATTACTAGATGCTAATACTGTTAATTGCTTTATTAAAGCATCGGCTTCACTCACTTCATGAAAAAAGCTATGTGTAAACTCTAATAATAAAATTGCTATATACTTCTCATTCTTTTCATTTTCAAATTCACAAATTATTAAATCAAACGGTCCTGCATTTTTAATTCTACATAAATTTAATAGTCTTCCTGCCAAATGCTTTGAATTGTCAATGAACTCCCTATCATTGCTAAACATACTGTTTATATTATCTAATGTTATATTGTTATCTGTATTTCTAAAAGTTGCAGACTTTCTTGCTTTAGCTCCTAGAGATGCTTTTATATGCTTAATTAGAAATTCATTAAATGCTTCATCTGTTTGAGGCAATAACACACTATTAAAGTGATGCCTGTTTCCCAATTGAATAATATGTAATATTGATTTATTAATAGTTATATGCTTACAATTAGTTATCATTTTTTTCACCCCATTATTATGTACATTTCAAGTTATTTTAATTTTTTCCATATTATTATACTATAATATTTATCTCTATTTCATTATTTTTCCTAAAACTTTTTTGTTAATAGTTAATTATTTAAATTATCACTAAAATACAACTAAAAAGCACAGAGCAAAATGCTCTATGCTTTATTCGATTAAACAAAAATATCAAAAACAATTTTACAACCATTTTGTGCAACATATTCTTTCTTGCTATTAATTACAATACTTATTATTCTACAGTGTAAGTTAGATATTACGGTAAATTATCATATCAAACCCCATTAGCCGCATCAATTAAACTCTGTTTGTCAACAGGTTGCAATGGTTGATAGTCTATCTCAGCTATCTTTCCCTTGCTTAAATCCCAATAAGCCACCGTTTTAATATTTACTGGTAAAGTACCTACTATCATAAATTCTTTAATCAGTCCTTTGATTACTCTAACTTCATCTTTCATGTTGCTTGGCTGGCTAAATGTAATAATAATGAGTTTATTATTTTTATCATCCCACCCGCCTTCTATTGGTATATTTATTCCCTTATGATTAGTAGTAATAAAACTTTTATCTATAGATACTGTAATCTTAAAATATTGTATTTCATTAAAAGGGTCTTGGTATTGTGACATAGCAAGTGAAACCACCCTTTGAAGCATATCTTTTGCAAGTTTAAAAGAAAACGGCTTATGCAAATATATCTGCACAGGCTTCAAATTCTTCTGGTCTAAAGTATCTCTGATAACTGCCATAGCTTCGGAAATTGCTCTTGCATAAGCGCGATTTCCAGATGTAACATAATTAAAGTATGCTTTAAAAAAGGTATATAATGATTTTAAAGTCATCCTAACACCTTGATGAATTACTAACACTATTACTTATATTAGTTACGCAACTAAATTAGAATTAATAGTTTAATCAAAGTGTTTTTTTACTTAGCCAGGGACTACTACACTCTTAGCTACCATCAATATTTCATGATTTTCAAAAAAATAAATTAAATTCTATTATAGTTCAATCACATCGAATTACTTAATCCAAGCTCCTCTTTCATCAACCTTATATCCATCAGGTGTAACACAATTACAATACATCATTCCATTCCCATCAAAAGCATAACAAGCGCTATCAATCCACTTCCATAAAATCTTATACTTTTTAGATTTGACCATCCTACACTCCTCATCGAGGTAATACCATGCGTTATTGCTTTCATTATAATACCAAGCATCTTGAAGCGCATATCCTCTCAAATCAAATATATACCATTCTCCATCGATTTCTTTCAAACCATCTTGCGATGTATAAAAATATTTATTTTCAGTATTAGTACAATACCACCATCCAATTTCATTGTGATTCCAGCCTATTTTCCATTCTCCACTGCTAGAATTATCTGCACCAATTAGTCCACTAACAATATCTCTAGCAATAACTTCTGGATTATACACCTCCGCATCAAAACTATCAGCAAATAAACATTCAACTAAGATTGCTGGCATAACCGTTTTATTAAGAACAATAAGATTTCTTGTTTTCACTCCTCTATTAGGTAAATTTAAAGAGCTAGCTAATGCATTAGTTATCTTTGCTGCGTACTGATTAGCTATTTCTGACTTTCCAGTAACGCATACTTCAGGACCTGTTCCTCCCCCTGCATTAATATGAATTTCTACATATAATTCAATACTTAAAGATTTTGCTATATCATTTGCTTGATTTGCTCTTTCATAGCAATCCTCACAATTATAAGTATTACTTTTATCTATCCTAAGTAAATTAACGCCATATCCCTTCTCCTTTAAATACTCTGCAACCAAAGCTCCAATTGTTCTAGTGCAGTTACTTTCATCAAGCTTATCAATAACACCACATCCAATGTTCCCACTTGCTGTATGACCTACAGCTATTATAAAATTACTCATTTTTTATACACCTCCATATGTGATATATGGGTTTTCATCATATATACTAAATATAGAGGTTATTTTTTATTACCTACTATATATACCAAAATGATATTTAATTTATAAATATAGGAGGTCTATATGGATTTTAATTATGTTGAAGAATTAGTTAACAAATGCAAAAATGGAGATATATTATCAAAAGAAAAGTTAGCTGAAGAGTTTAGGCCTTTAATATTCAACATTTCTAAAAGAACCTTTATTGATGGATATGAAATAAATGATATTCAAAATGAATGTTACAAATCCCTTTTTAAATGTGTTTCCTTATATAATTTAGAAAAACATAGATTTGTTGCTTATGCTACAAATGCTATTAAAAATAATATGAATGATTTAATTAAAAGAATGAAAACTAGAAGCTCTACTGATGGAAATGATGCACTAAGCCTACATAATGATGTTGAAATAGATCTCCCATCTCAAGATATTAGCCTAGAAAGTTTATTTTGTGATAAATGCGATTATGAAGATTTGAGACTTGCTCTTAAAAATTTAAATGAAGAAGAAAAGGAACTCATTGATTTCATATTCTTTAAAAATAATACCGTTCAAAGTTATGCTTACTTTAAAAATTTATGCTACTCTACCGCTTGTCTAAAAAAGAAAGTTACTTTAAAAAAGATTTTTAAATTTATTTCTCTATATTATAAATACCCTGATACACAAAAAATCCAAGGCTAACCTTGGATTTTTTGATTTCACTTATGTTTCAGCATTCAAATCTATTTTTATCTAGTCAAATGTGAAATTCCCCACAACTCTAGTTGTCCTTTCTACATATTTATCAACTAATTCATCAACTTCATTACAAATATCTTTAAGCCCACATGCCTCACATTTTATAATCCCCTCTTCAACCAATGAGCATCTAAGTTCATCATCAATTGTTGAATTTCTAATAGCTAAAGCGATTTGCTTTTTATCAAATATATCTTCTTCCTGTGACTTCATTTTAATTTCATTTCTAACCATACCAACACACTCCATAATTTTATTAGCAACTTGAAATATTATTAGCTGCTACTATGGATATATGTTTTATTCTAAAAAATCACATTAAATTAAATAGCTTTTTTCATATCAATATACCGTAAAGCCTCATTTTTCAAGCATATTCCGAAGAATATATATTCTTGTATGGTAATATTCTTTAGAATATCTATGGTTTAGAATATTTATTCTAGTATTCCGTAGAATATTTATGGTCCACCATATTAGAATATATACCTTTTAATCATATAACTTTATTAGAATAATAATAAAAGGAGATATATTATGGCCAAGAAAAAAACATCTAAAGTACCTAAAAATGATTTTGCTCCTGAAGAGGAACTTGATATATGTGGATTTACTTCCGAGCCAATTGCAGTAGGCGATTGTATTTCATCTTTTTCATTTGATGATGATTCAAATGAAGAAGTTTCTATATCAAGTAATAAAAATAACACCATTGCTGCTTCACCAGAAGTCACTAGGACAATGAATTTTGATAGTTCTTCTGTTAATAATGAGGATGGACAAATTACTGTAACTTCAACAGACAGAAATATATTAAAAGATAACAGAAAAACTCCAATAGCAAATGGAATGGCTCCTCCAATTAACGGAGAATATCTTGATACCAAAAGAACCTACATGCTTAGAAATTCTACAGTCAGAAAATTAAACGAACTTAAGAGTATTCATCCTGAAATAAATACGTATGTTAGTACAATAGTTGATATGGCTATAGCTCATTATTATAATTACATAATCAATGAAGGAGGAAAACAATGATAAAGTTAGCCTCTATCTATATGTTAATAAATATAATAATTTATTATGTAATAATTGGCTTTTCTTCATATATCTCATATGAGGAGGTGATGTTCTATGGAAGTTAATGAATTAATTAATCTTATAGCTAATAATGGTTTTCCTGTAGCAGTTGCGGCATACTTGCTTATTCGCTTAGAAAAACAAATTAATGGCTTATCAGCTTCAATTAATAAACTCAACACCATAATATCAACAAAACTTGGAGTTGTTATAGATACTAATGGATCTAATGATGATTCTCATAAAGTGGCCTAGGAATTAAGCCGTCACAAAATAATCAAATTTGATTTGTGACAGCTTATTTTTTATTTATATAATGAGTTAAGATGGACTAAATAAAGCTAATTGTGTTATATTGATTCTTTTATATTATCATAGCTTTATTTAGTCCATCTTTTGTAATCCAATAACGTCGCTTTGCTCCTAGGGAAGTAATAGACAAGCTAAATATAAATTAACTCAGCCCTTGATATTAACACATGTTATCCTGGTATTTTAAAAACTTATATTATACGTTTATTCAGCTTGCCTATTACAAAATATAACTCGCTTTCGCTCACACAAATGAAACCTTGGACAATCTTTTGTCCAAGGCAATTATTTTATTAAAAGCAACTACGTTGCTTTTTTGTAGCTAGCGCTACCATACTATCTTTATATATATTTATTTATAATTGTTACTTATTAATACTTGTTTCATATTTTTTAATTCTGACTTATAAAAGGAGTTCATAAGTATAACGCTTCTACTTATATATGTATTTTTTAAAGGACAAGTTATTTTTATAAATTATTATTGGGCACCTAATCCATCACCCAAAAAAGTACAGGTTATTACCTGCTATTTCTAAGCATATATGAGTTTTCCGACAAGCTCCAACCTCATATATACTAAGAACTAGCTAGGATTAAACTAGTCCTTTCTTTGGGTACCCGATGGGGTGCAGGGTTTAGTTGTTATTTATAGAAAATTTTTTTCTTCAACTGAGGAATAGGAATCTTTATGTTTTGTTCAATATCTCCCACTACGTGCATCCGGCTAGTGGCTGGGGGGCTTGAACTTGCAATCAAGATTGCAGTTCCATATTGTACTTGCGTGGCTAATGTCTGCATAAGAGAGACCTACGCCAGATGCACTCGCTCATAAAGTCAAACAAAATAAAATAATAATTTTATTTTATTAGACTTTCTTCACTCGTATCTAGCATTGTAGGACTCCTTATGCAAACAAGCCATGCAGGTACAATACCGCCCCCATTGAGCCACTATTTTTTTATACAGAAACCATGTAAAATGTTATTAATTTATTTTTTCATTAACCAGGGTATATTTATTTAAAATCAAAGTAAAGACACGTTTCTCTCTTGGTCTTGACTTTAATTTTAAATAAATATGTCTGATCAATATGAAAAATCTATGTGATATTATGCTGTTCGGATGGACATGCTATAGTTTTGAAATTCGTCTTTCTCCTTTGGCTCTGATGCTTGTCCGATTATTGCAAGCTTTTCTTATATCTCTATATATTTTTAATTATTTATTCTATTTAAATATAATTACTGGGGCATATAGCCCCTATGTATCAAAATGGCAGATCATCATATGATATGCTTTCTAATATATTACTATGCTCTAAGCTTATTTGTTTATTATATTCCTCTTGCACTACTTCCTCAAAATACTCATTACGCTCTTCTTCCCAATCTACAAAAAAACTATTTTTACTTTCTTTTCTAAGCTCCTTCCAAAGTGCATAATCATTATCACTAATACTATAAACGCCTTTTCTTCCGACGTGCTTTCCAAAAGCTATACAAGTTCCATAAATACTTAAACCATTTCCGTCATACTCAATAATTTTTGAGCCACCTTTTAACTCATATACACTTTCTGAAAACCTACAATCTTCAAGTTTACATAGACTATGATACTCTGCTATTAATGTCTTAGATTCATATTTTCTTTTATCCATTATAAGAACCACCTTTTCATTATTTGCTTTCCACAATTCCCTATTTATATTATTTCCACTCTGAGAAATCTTAGACATATTTATGTATAAAAAAAGTACCTTTTTAGGTACTGTATTATTTTATATTTTATTCTCCAACACACATTTTCATAAATGCCCTTAATGTCTTACTAACATCCTTACCGTTTCTATGACAATAATTTTCGAACTTCTTATATAATGCTAATTCGCAATCTAAATGTACTTGCTTTGTTGGTGGTTTTGTTATCTTACTTTTTCTTTTTTCTTCCATTTTTATTCCTCTCTTTCTTGTCAAATATTCTATCCACTTTACAACATTTATATACCTCAATTTGTATTTATATTTTTACATTTAAGTACAAGCTAAATCGAATATTTGTTCGCATTTTGGTCAATAATTATAATATAAAGATTTAGAGAGGAATTAAGAAAATATGAGAAAATTTACCTTTACAAAATGGCTTACAACTAAAGAAACTTTTAATTCATTCGGTCACTATAAATACTGGCTATCTATTTTATCAAAAGAAGAATCTAAAAAAGTTGACTTATATTATCACGAGAAATACCACTACTTTTTGAACCACTTACAAACCGAATGGGATTAGGGGATTCTTCCTCCCTTTTCCACTAAAACTATAGAAGAAAGGATTTGATTATATGACTTTTACAACTTGGCTTAAGAAAATAGAAGGGTTTCATTCAAAATCTCAATATGATTGCTTAGTAAATAGCTTACCTTATAGCGCAAGAAGAAAAGTAATTATATATTATAGAGAAAAATATAAATATTATATTATCACTCAACCAAAACAACTTGAAATTAAGATAAATTAATCCTGAGGAGGCTTACACCTCTTCAGGATTCTTTTAATACTTTATATTATCTTACAATATAACATCTATTAGAATGAACTTAAATCATTGAAAACCTGTAAAATCAACTACAGAATTATAGGACAAGCTTCTGATATTTTTGTGACAAATAATTAAGCTCCATAGAAAATAAATATTGTACAGGGGTGAACGCAGAGAATTCCCCTTTATAATATTTATTTTCTATTGGTACAATTGCTCTCCACAAAAACAATATTTATCTTTATATCTAAAGAATATGTATCTCCAAATTGTGTCAATAATTATTCAATGGAGGTGTTTAATGTTAAGTTTTATAAGAAACTATTCCCTTCTTAATATAAAATATAAACTATTATTACTATATATTCTTAATGTAGTAGATATAATATTTACTCACTTACTTTTGAGTACTAATTGTTATATGGAAGCAAATTCTTTGATGTCTGAAATTGTTCAAAGCCCGCTTCTTAGTTTTGCTTTAAAGATTGTGCTACCTGCATTCCTTTTTTCGGTTGTATTTTATAGAATGCGAAAGGCAACAGTTATGCAATTAAAACTATCTAATATACTTATTAACAGCGCTGTTATAGTATATACATTAATATTTGTCTCCCATATTATATGGCTGATATTATTTCTAATAACTATTTTCATTTTATAAAGAAAATCTATTCTCCAAGATATACTTTAAGTTTGGCACCGTCAATGTACTTGCTTTTCTGCTTGTAGATTTTAGTAATGAGTATTATTGAAACGAGAAAAACCGAATCACTAAAAATAATTTCCTTCAATACGAATTTATTATTTTCAGTGATTGGATTTTTTGAGTGGAAATAATGCCATTGCTAAAAGGACCAGCAGGTAAGCATGTACATTGTGGACTTGCCGTCACATTCCAACTTATTATATCCCTCCACTGTGATGGCAAGTCCAAGGTGCCATTTCTATTATGCGGATGCATTATTTCTCTCCTTATAGCAGTATGATTTTCTAAATTAAGTGTCGTCTTAATTACATTTACACAGAAACCTATTATCACCAGAAAGGCATGTACATTTAGCTAAATAACGTTTCCCGAAGTGTCCCAGCTAAAATACAATAAATAAAATATTATTTTCATTTACCTAGGTAACATTAAAAACTGAAATAATAGAAAACTTTAAATATTTTAGCTTGGACATTCTCGGGACAACGACTTATTTGGCGAAGTGTACTTGCCTTCTGCGCTCCATCGGGTACCCAAACAAAGGACTAGTCTAATGCTTAGAAATTCTTGACTTATATGAGGTTGGAGCTTGCCGGAAAACTCATATAAGTTTAGAAATTCTAGCTGATGACATGTACTTTTTTGGGTGATGGATTAAGCGCCCAAATAAATTTTATATACAATAAACTGTCCTTTTAAAAATACGGATATAACTATACTTTTAATATACATCATTATAAAAATATAGTTATCTAATTATGCATGCAGTTAATACTATCATTAAACACATACAACATAAAATCATGAAGTGGCGCAGCCACAAAGAGCACTCAGTGCTCTTAATATATTTATTCCTTGCTGCCGCAGGCAACAACAATTTTGAGAAGTGCAAGCTATAAGAATTTAACGAGTATTTATATAATACTTCTTTAACATGGTCTTACTTCTAAAAGATGCATACAATAAAATTGCTTGTACTTCTCTTCCTTTGTCTGAGCAAAGCGAGTTAAGATTAAGGAAATAGAAAAGCTAATTGTATATAAAATTGTCGTCTAAAAAAACAGAAATTTATTTCCTTTATAAACAAACATTCTATAATCTCAGCTTGTCTATTTCATCCTTTCATTAAGCTATTATCTTATATCTATAGCCCCATAAATAGTAATATGTTATACAAATAACCTAAGACTACAGCACTAATTAATAATATACTTACATAAAAAAACACTGCTTTCTTCTTCATTATTGTAAAACTTCCTACAATTGCTCCAACACTTGTTCCTGGACCAGTAATCATAAATGCAAGAATTGCTCCACCACTTGCCCCTGAATCTAGCAATGTCTGAATTAATGGTATAGAACCTGCATCACTAACATATATAGGAATTCCTATTAATGCAGCTAAAGGAACTGAAAACATATTATTTGATCCAAATAATGAAATTATCACTGACGAAGGAACAAATCTATTTATAAAATATCCAACTGCTGCAAAAGCGGAAAAGTATAGTAGTATCTGTTTTAATCCTAAATTGATAAAAACATTTACTAATTTCTTTAGCTTATATTTCTCTATAAAACTATTATTTTCACATATAATCTTACTTTGCGCACAGCAAATTTTATAAGATTCAGTGATTTCCAATGTTGACTTATTATTTAGGTAATCTGTTGAACAGCAATTTACACTTGATTTTATAGCTTTAGGTAATTTAATACTAAAATTTTTCTTAGTGTCCATACTCTTTTTATCTGCTGCACAACATATTGAACTATCTTGTGATTCTTTTTGTATTGGCTTATTAGAGAGTCTAACCTGATTATCAAAAAATTTTGTATGCTTTTCTAAATAATAGCTAATATATCCTGCTGCTATTCCTATTAAAATAGATGAAATTGTTAAAACTATTGCGAATTTCATGCCTATTATCCCGGATAACATTACAAATAAATCCGGACTCATAAGTGGAGACGATGTAATAAATGCCATTATTGGACCCCACGGAAGTACTGTAGTCAACATCGAAACAATAATTGCCATAGTTCCACATGCACATAATGGTGTAAACGCTCCGAATGCAACACTTCCAAGTATTGATACTTTCTTCCGCTTTTTTAATAACTCCTTGAATTTTCCTGGATCAATATATACATTAAGAATACATGCAACTATTATTCCAAATGCTAATGGAAATGCATCATGTTTAAGTGTACTTAATACATATAAAATTGTGTCTTTTACTAAATTAATCATTGATATTACCTCCCTATTTTAAAATCATGTAATAATAAATTTAAATTTTACTTGTATCATGCAAATATTCCACTTAGTGCACTGGCTTCTTTATTTGTTAGCACATTTTAATCTAATTTTAATAACTTAATATATTAAATATAGTTATACTATTTATAATCATTACTAGTATTCATAAGTTATTTGTATCATACAAGTATTTACTATATTTCTATCTGATTATATTTGTTTATTGCATAATATTTGTATGCTACAAATATTATACAATAAATATTAACAACAGTTTGGATTGGATTTTTCAAATGCATTTTGAAGAATATTTACGGATCTAAGAACTTCTTCAACTTGACCTTGAGGAATGTTTGCAATAATATTTTTATAATATTCTTTAACAGTTGTATCTAGTTCTTTTGCTATATCTTTCCCTGTTTCAGTGAGATTTACAATAACAATTCTTTTATCTGATTTGTCTCTGTCGCGTGAAATATATTTATCTCTAACTAAATTATCTAATATTCTAGTCATTGTACTAGAATTTAAATTCATTTTTTCACTTAATTCATTCATAGTAAGACTTCCTGACTTATATAGTTCTAGGATTGTATAACACTGAGATGTAGTGAACCCATGTGTTTTTATTTGATCTCTTTCAAATAGCTGAAATACTCTTACTAGTTTCTGAATCATTAATCCGACTTCATCAACACAACAATTTTCATCTTCTATAACGTTACACTCACAATCAAACTTTTCTTCCATATTATCACCTCCTTGCAAAGTAATTGTATGATACAAGTATTTTTTTGTCAATATATTTTTACTATTTTTTTACACTATTGAATGAAAAATCAATTTTACTTTGCAATTACAATAGTTGCATATCGCAATTAAATGTGTTACTATTTTCCTAAGGAGTGATATTTTTGAATGAAATTAACGGTAAAAACTTTAGAGAATCAATAAGAATACTTGAGCGAAAACTGGGATTATTAAATAAACAAGACGTATGTTATTCTGAAGTTACATTAGCTCAATGTCATGCATTGGTTGAAATAGGTCGATCAAAAGCTATTTCTCTAAAAGAATTAGCTAGTATTCTGGGATTAGATGTTAGTACTATGAGTAGAACTGTTGATAGTCTTGTAAAAAAAGAGTTTATAGTTAGGGCTCCTTCTAAAACAGATAGACGAAGCGTAGTTATAGAGCTAACTGACAAAGGATTATATATTTTTAATGATATAGAGAACACAATGGATGAACAATTTGAAAGTATTTTTAAGCAGATTTCTCAAGAAGATCAGCAAACAGCTTTGAATGGATTGAATATTATTATTGACGCCCTGACTAAAAATAATAATCCATTTTCATGTAATAAAAATACTTGGACTACAGATTGTGATAACTTAAATAAGTAAATTTTTAAAGAATTCTCTTTGATGTGATTTTGGTATATTAAGGAATTCTTATCTTATAATAAATGTATTGGAGGATATTATAATGAATCAAAGTAAGGAATATTTTGACGGAGTAGCATCTAATTGGGACGATATGAGAACAGACTTTTTTTCAGATGAAGTACGACTAGTAGCTTATAAAACTGCTAATATTGAAGAAGGAAAAATAGCAGCCGATATAGGGGCTGGCACTGGCTTTATAACAGAAGGATTGATAAAGAATAATCTTAAGGTTATTGCTATTGATCAATCTGAAGAAATGCTTAGTTTGTTAAAAGATAAATTTTCTTATTATAAAGATCTTAAATGCATCCAGGGTATAGGTGAAAATATACCTATTGAAGATAATTCAGTAGATTATGTATTCGCCAATATGTTTTTACATCATGTTGAAAATCCAATTATAGTACTAAAAGAAATAGAAAGAATCTTAAAATCAAGCGGAAAACTTGTAATTACTGATTTAGATGAACATAACTATGAATTCTTAAAAACTGAACAATATGATGTTTGGATGGGATTTGATAGAAAACAAATTATACAATGGTTTAAAGATGCTGGATTTAAAAATGTGTCTGTAGATTGTGTTGGAAGCAATTGTTGTGCAGACTCTAAATTGGGATGTGGCAAAGCTACTATTAGTATTTTTGTCGCATATGGAGAAAAAATTTAATTGAAGTATTTTAAGAAACTTATACTTAACACTATAATACTATCTTTATTATTGATAAAGGAGCTAATAAACTATGAATTATACAATTGAAGAAATGAAAGAATCAGATTGGGAAGAGGTAGCAATAATATATCTTGAAGGCATTAATACTGGTATAGCTACATTTCAAAAATCTATCCCTACCTTTGAAGAATGGAATAATGGACATATAAAGTCTTGTAGATTAGTTGCCAAATCGGAAGGAAACGTTCTAGGTTTTGCTGCGTTAAGTCTTACATCAAGTAGAGCTGTTTATTCAGGTGTCGCTGAAGTCAGCATTTACTTAGGAGAAAATTTTAGGTGCTTAGGAATTGGACACTCTCTTATGACAAACCTAATTAAATTATCAGAAGAAAATAATTTTTGGACTCTACAATCTGGAATAATAAGAGCAAATGCTGCTAGTATAGAACTACATAAAAAATGTGGTTTTAGAGAAATAGGTGTAAGAGAAAAAGTTGGCAAAATGAATGATGGCATATGGCATAGTACTGTGTTAATGGAACGTAGGAGTAAGGTCGTAGGAATTGATTAGATTTAAAATACAAGAATAAGAAAACAGGCTTGTATTATAAACATACATTAGCCTGTTTTCTATTCGCTTCAAACAATATATTTCATATGCGTATTTATTATCATAATAATTTATCTAATACTTTATAAAGAATATTAATCATATTGTCAGTATCCTTTTGTGTTATTATCAAAGGAGGCATTAAGCGGATTATTGATGGTCTTGGTGAATTTACTAAAAGCCCTTCATTTAAACATTCGTCAACAATTTCGTTTCCATTGTCTTTAGGTATATCAAAAGCTAGAAGTAACCCCTTGCCCCTTATATTTGTTAAATTGTATTTATTTTTTATTTCATTTAATTTTTCTATTATATATTCACCCTGTATGTTGGCATTATGAGATAAATTTTTATTTATGATCTCACCAACCACAGCTAATCCAGCAGCCATTCCAAGTGGTTGAGCTGAATAAGTTCCACCTTGATCACCTGGTTCAAATATATTGAATTCTTCTTTAACTAATAATGCAGATAGTGGATAGCCTCCGCCTATTCCTTTTGCTAATGTCATTATATCTGGTTCAATTCCATAATGCTCATAAGCAAATAGACGACCTGTTCTACCAAGCCCAGTTTGTACTTCGTCAAAGATTAATAAAATTTTATGTTCTTTGCATATATCACTTAGTGCCTTTATATAATTTTTATCTAATTCATTAACTCCACCTTCACCTTGTATTGGTTCAAACATAATTGCACATGTATTTGGAGTTATAGCTGCTTTTATAGCTTCTAAATCATTTAACAATACATGCTTAAAACCTGGAACCTTGGGTTCATATAAATTCTCCCAAACTTTTTTGCCGGTTGCAGACATTGTTGCAAGGGTTCTACCATGAAAGCTGTTAACAGCAGTTATTATTTCATAAGCACCATTAAGGAATTTAGCCCCATATTTTCTTGCTAACTTTATAGCTCCTTCATTGGCTTCGGAACCACTATTAGTAAAAAATACTCTGTCAAAGCAAGAATTATCAGTAAGAAGTTTTGCAAATTCGATCATTGGTTTATTGTAATATGAAGGGCTTGCATTTATTAATATCTTACTTTGGTTAATCAATGCATCTGTAAGAACCTTTGGACAATGGCCTATTGCCGTAACTGCCCATCCACCCATAAAGTCAAGATACGCTTTTCCCTCAGTGTCCCATAAATAAACGCCTTCTCCGCGTTCCATTACAATATTAGGACGCTTTGTAGTAAATAAAATAGATTTGTTTGCCTCACTAAGAAACTCGTTTGTATTATTTAATTTATATTCCACAAATATCAGAACCTTTCATATTTTATATTTAACTTCTTTCAACATATAAAGTACTTTATATATTCACATTTTGATGTCTAAATTGCGCTAATTGCTCCATTAAATCACATACATATATACAAAAATTGAGTATGTATATAAATTTATTCATATACTAATACTCAACCTTATATTTACAATCAAACTATATTTTCGAGATATAAGAAGTATTCTTAATGAAAATCTAAAAAACTATAAAAAGAATATTTTATTGCAATATATTTTTAAAACTATGAAAATATATTGCAAATATTCTTTTTGAAAATAACTATCTTACATGTATGCCTTACCTTCGTTATATCCTTCACCTATTTTATTATTTAAATTCCAGTACTCTCTTACAGTTGTACAATATACTAATGGATTTATATGTTTAATATTTATCTTATTATTTTCATCAATTTTATCATTATCTATCAATACATCCTGTATTTCCATGATGTACATTATCATAGAATCAAATTCTATTTCCTTTACTACTTGTCCTACATAATGAAATGGACTTTCTTTTATTATCGGTGCAAATTCATCTCCTATTTTAGTTAATGTTAATTGAGTATTATCAAATTTATTCTGCTTTTTCCCTGAAACTAATCCACAAAAATCTACCTCTTTCATTTGATTAACTGATGCTATATTTATGGATATTTTTTTATTTTCTCTTAAAAGATCACATGAATATCGTGATTTACTTAAAGTAAATGATAGCATAGGAGGGTCACAGTTTACTAATCCCAATAACGCCACTGTAACAACATTATAATTATCCTCTGCTCCTGTTACTATCATAGATATAGGTCCTGGAAAAAATATATCTTTTGCTCCTAAACTCTTTTTCATAGCATCTTCTCCTATCTGAATTCTTCAAAATTATTTTTTATATTTTCAACTTTCATAGAATTATAGTCCATATTAAAATGTCTATTTTTCATTTTTAGATGGTAACTATAATAAACAACTACTCCAAGTGCAATAAAGCTAAACCACCATATAGTCATATCAGGTAGAAAAATCATAATTCCTACTAGATTAATTAAATAAAATGATATGCAGAATACACTGATATATTTAAATACTTTTAAATTTTTACTGCTTCCAAATATCTCTTCTCCATTTTTTATTCTGAAAACCATTAATGAAGTAGCTATTAATCCTAACGAATATGAATAATTAGCAAGTATAGCTAATCTATCATAATGAATAACTACAGTTACTAAAATAGTAATAAAATAAATCATCATTGCCATATACCCTGGACCATTAAATATAGGCTTAGCTAACTTTGAACTAAAAATGTTATCTCTTGAGAAAGCTACTGCCATTCTAATTGCTCTAAAGCCAAGAGTAAATATATTATCTACAACAGCAATTGAAAGTAAAAAATACATAGAAGTTAAGACTGTTTTAGGTATATATGGCATAACAACATTTAATGCTGTTGAATCTTTATTTTCTATGGCCTGCATAACTATATATCTCCAAGGAACTGCTTTATAT
>Ga0079104_1000967_pt1 | contig 22513 bp, 18 predicted proteins | sample MedtruBG_FD_76829 | JGI IMG/M metagenome (GOLD analysis project Ga0079104, IMG submission 76829) | Root nodule microbial communities of legume samples collected from California, USA - Medicago truncatula BG | ecosystem: Host-associated > Plants > Roots > Nodule | place: USA: California...
ACGTTATTGACTCAATGGAGCACGGTGACGGCATCTTCCAGACGTTTAGCCCGGTGCTTCACCATCGCGGAGACCTGGGCGCTGGTTTCCACCAGGGCGGCGTTTTTCTGGGTAATGGAATCCAGTTCAGCGACCGCGCGGGTCAGCTCCGACAGCCCGGAGGCCTGCTCGGAGGTCGACTGGCTGATCTCGGCGATCAGCCGGGTGACGTTCTGCACCTTCTCCACGATGTCGTCCATTGTGCGTCCGGCGGCATGCACCTGCTCGGAGCCCGACATCACTTTGCTGGCGCTGGCGTCGATCAGCTTGCGGATATCGTTGGCGGCGCTGGCGCTGCGGCTGGCCAGATGACGCACTTCTCCGGCGACCACCGCGAAACCCTTGCCCTGCTCCCCCGCGCGTGCCGCTTCGACCGCCGCGTTCAGCGCCAGAATGTTGGTCTGGAACGCGATATCGTTGATAAGTTTGGTGATTGAGCCGATGCGCTGCGTGCTGTCGGCGATGTCATCCATGGTTTTGACCACCGTGTGCATCGCCTGGCCGCCCTGCGTCGCCGCCGCGCTGGCGGCGTTTGAAAGCTGGTCAGCTGCCGTCGCCGTTTGCGCATTGTTCTGCACCGAGGCCGCCATCTGGCTCATGGTCGCCACCGTTTGCTGGACGTTCGCCACCGACTGGCGCGTGCGTTCATTCAGGTCGTCGTTGCCTTTCGCCAGGGTTTCGCTGCCCTGACGCACGCTCGCCACCTGGCCGGAAACATCATGGATAAGCCAGCGGCACATCAAGCCGAGCTGCCCTACCGAGCGCAAAATCAGCCCGAGTTCGTCGCTACGGTTAAGATGCGTCACGCTGTTACGCTCGCCGGTCGCCACGTTTAGCGCCTGACGGGCGACATTTTCCACCGGACGCACAATCTGCCATTCGATCATTGCTGTCCCGATGAGCAACATCAGCGTGCTGACGCCCATCGCCAGCCCGTGCGCACCGGTCAGCATCAGGGAAGCCGTCAGCAGCAGCCACAGCAGCATCATCAGCCCCCGCACTCGCCAGCGCAACGCCATTGCCGGCAGCTTTCCCCACCAGCGTTTGCTCACCACCAGACCTTTCCGCACGCGTTTCGTGCTGCGGCCTTCGTTCAGCGCTTTATACAATGGCTCTACCGCCGCAATTTCTTCCGGCTGGGCTTTGGTGCGAATCGACATGTAGCCGCTGATTTTGCCGTTGCGCACCATCGGCGCCGCGTTGGCCCGCACCCAATAATGATCGCCGTTCTTGCGGCGGTTTTTGACAATTCCGCTCCACGGCTCGCCCTGCTGAAGCGTGGCCCACATATCGGCAAACGCCGCCTTCGGCATATCCGGGTGGCGCACCAGGTTATGCGGCTGCCCGGTCAATTCTTCCAGGCGATAACCGCTGACTTGCACAAACGTGTCGTTGGCGTGGGTAATGTGGCTTTGCAGGTCGGTGGTGGACATTAAAGTGGTGTCATCATCGAGCGCATAATCACGCTGCGTGACAGTAAAGTTGGATGACATTCGCGCGTCCCTTGCAGGTTTATTGGTTATTAATTTTTCTCTTAATTGTTATTTCAGCGATAACCACTTTATCTTTAATTGTTAAAGTTGATGCAGATCGCAATTTGGGTTTAATCCCTAATATTGGTAGGCCTTCACCCGAACGGTGCAGCGGCTGCACCAGCATGATCCACCCGTTCAATAAAATGAACGTTCTGGTCCTGAATGCTCAGGAGTAAAAACCGCCGAAAAGTGATGGGAATGATTAAATTTTGTAACCAGAGGCTCCGCACAGGCGTTTATCCCGATTTTTACGTTCCGCTGCTGGCTGGCGTAATCCCTGCAATACTTAAATCAGTATCATGTGATACGCGGTGTCCAGGAGCATATTTTGAACAGGTTACCTTCCAGCGCCTCGGCTTTGGCCTGCAGCGCGCACGCATTGAATCTCATAGAGAAGCGCACGCTTGATCATGAGGAGATGAGAGCACTCAACCAGGAGGTCCGGGAGTACTTTAAAGAGCATGTGAATCCGGGTTTTTTGGAGTATCGCAAGTCTGTCACTGCAGGCGGGGATTACGGAGCCGTAGAGTGGCAAGCGGGCAGTCTGAATACGCTTGTCGACACCCAGGGACAGGAGTTTCTCGATTGTCTGGGTGGCTTTGGTATTTTCAACGTGGGGCACCGTAATCCAACAGTGGTTTCCGCCGTACAGAATCAACTCGCAAAACAACCGCTTCACAGCCAGGAGCTGCTCGATCCGCTTCGGGCGATGCTGGCGAAAACGCTCGCCGCGCTGACGCCGGGCAAACTCAAGTACAGCTTCTTCAGCAACAGCGGCACCGAGTCCGTCGAGGCGGCGATTAAGCTTGCCAAGGCGTACCAGTCACCGCGGGGCAAATTTACCTTTATTGCCACCAGCGGCGCCTTCCACGGCAAATCGTTGGGCGCACTGTCGGCAACGGCGAAATCGACGTTCCGCAAACCGTTTATGCCGCTGCTGCCGGGCTTCCGTCACGTGCCGTTTGGCGATATCAGCGCCATGCGCTCCGTGTTGAGCGAATGCAAGAAGACCGGTGACGATGTGGCGGCGGTGATCCTCGAGCCGATTCAGGGCGAAGGGGGGGTGATTCTGCCACCGCAGGGTTATCTGCCCGCCGTGCGTAAGCTGTGCGATGAGTTTGGCGCGCTGCTGATCCTCGACGAAGTGCAGACCGGCATGGGTCGTACCGGCAAAATGTTCGCCTGCGAGCACGAAAACGTGCAGCCCGACATTCTGTGTCTGGCCAAAGCGTTGGGCGGTGGTGTGATGCCGATTGGCGCGACGATCGCCACTGAAGAAGTGTTCTCGGTGCTGTTCGACAACCCGTTCCTGCACACCACCACTTTTGGCGGTAACCCGTTGGCCTGTGCGGCCGCGCTGGCGACCATCAATGTGTTGCTGGAGCAGAATCTGCCCGCGCAGGCGGAACAGAAAGGCGACATGCTGCTGGACGGCTTCCGTCTGCTGGCGCGGGAATACCCTGATCTGGTGCAGGAAGCGCGCGGGAAAGGGATGCTGATTGCGATCGAGTTTGTGGATAACGAAATCGGCTATAACTTTGCGAGCGAGATGTTCCGCCAGCGGATCCTGGTGGCCGGCACGCTCAACAATGCCAAGACCATTCGCATTGAGCCGCCGTTGACGCTGACCATCGAACAGTGCGAGCAGGTGATTAAAGCCACCGGTATTGCGCTGGCCGCGCTGCGGGTTTCCGTGGAGCAGGACTGAGGATAGTTGCCTAAATCATTGCCCGGTGGCGCTGCGCTTACCGGACCTACAAACTCCCGTAGGCCCGTGCAAACGCAGTGTCGCCGGGCTTTAAACTTCCGGCAACAACCCAATAAAACTGCGTTTCTTGCGCGGTTCCGACATCATCGCATCGAGCTTTTCCACGCACGCCAGATAGTGCGCCGTCTTCTTGTGCGCCAACACCGCCGCATCGTCCTTATACGCTTCGTAGATATAAAACCGCGTCGCGACGTCCGGGTCCTGCAATACGTCAAAGCGCAGATTTCCCGGCTCGGTCAGCGCCCCTTCGTGGTTGGCGCGAAACACGTCGAGAAACTCATCCACCCGTTCCGGTTTGATGTTGATCTCCACCAGCGTGACATTCATGGCTGCTCTCCCTGTTTTTCTTCCTGCCAGAACTGATACGCCTCGCGGGCGTTCATGTTCTCATGCACCACTTTTTTCACCGCTTTGAGCATCGCCAGCGGCGCGCTGGACTGGAAGATATTACGCCCCATATCCACGCCCGACGCGCCCTGTTCAATCGCCCGCCAGCACATATCCAGCGCGTCGTCTTCGGGCAGCTTTTTGCCGCCTGCAATCACAATCGGTACCGGACAGCTGGCGGTGACTTTTTCAAAGCCCTCTTCCACGAAGTAGGTTTTGACGAACGTGGCGCCCATTTCTGCCGCAATTCGGCTGGCAAGCGAGAAATAGCGCGCATCGCGGGTCATCTCTTTGCCGACGCCCGTCACCGCCAGCACCGGCATGCCGTAGCGATTGCCCGCGTCCACCAGTTTGATGATGTTGCTGATCGACTGATGTTCGAATTCGCTGCCGATATACACCTGCGCCGCCACGGCCGCGACGTTGAGCCGCAGTGCATCCTCCATCGCCACCGCCACGCACTCGTTCGACAGTTCGCCTAAGATTGAATTACCGCCGGATGCCCGCAACACCACCGGTTTGTTGGTCGCCGCGGGGACCTGACTGCGCAAAATACCGCGGGTGCACATCAACACATCGGTTTCGCTAAACAGCGGCGCAATCGACAAATCTATGCGCTCCAGACCGGTGGTCGGCCCCTGAAAATAGCCGTGGTCAAACGCCAGCATCACCGTGCGGTTGCTGTGCGGATTAAATATCCGCGCCAGACGCGACTGCATACCCCAGTCCAGTGAACCGCAGCCTTTCAGGGCATAAACCGTATTCTTCTGCGGGCGGTCGAGCCCGAAATCTTTCCCGTCTTTGATATCGTCTAAATCAGCCATTCTCCCCTCCCTCAGAAATCGTATTTGCCAATGTTCTCTTTGGTGAACACCACGCGCTCCGGCAGCAGCACAATGCCGTTGCCCTTCGCCTCATACTGGTAACCTTGCACGCTGTTCGGCTCGACTTTCAGGTCGCCGATGCCTTTCACCGCCACGCTGTCGCCCACGTTCAAATCGCCTTTTTTCAGCAGGTGATTGGCGACGTTAACCGCAATACTGCCCTGCTCGACCACATCCCACAGGCCAAAGGCTTTCACCGTGCCGCGCTCGACGTACGGACGCATCACGTTCGGCGTGCTGAAGCCGACAATAGCCACGCCTTGACGCTTGAGGTTTTCCGCCGCCTGGGCCGCAGCCGGAAGCGCATTGGCGTCCGGGGCGATGATCGCATCGAGATCCGGATACGCCTTCAGAATGCCTTCGGCTGTTTGCAGTGATTTGGTGGCATCGTTATAACCAAACTGGGTCGTGACCACTTGCCATTGCGGATGGTCTTTGGCGATTTTGGCCTTCGCCTCTTTCACCCACTGGTTCTGATCGGTGACGGTTGGGCTGGAATAAAAGAACGCCACTTTGGCATTCGGTTTGGTGGCTTGCTTTCCAGCCATATCCACCAGCAGGCCACCGAGCTGTTCCGGCGTGCCCTGGTTGATGTATATGCTGCGGCATTCCGGCTTGGTGTCGGAATCCCAGGTCAGCACTTTGACGCCGCGCTGCATCGCACGTTTCAGCGCCGGGCATAAACCGTCCGGCGAGACGGCGGAAACGATAATCGCGTTGTAGCCCTGGTTAACGAAGTTATTGATAAGCTGGACCTGGCCGGAGACGCTCGGCTCCGTTGGGCCGTCGTAGGTGACGTCCACGCCGAGCTGTTTGCCCGCTTCTTTCGCGCCGTTGCCGCCGCTGGTGAAGAAACCGACGCCCACCAGTTTCGGGATAAACGCAATTCTGTCCGCTGCCTGTACAACAGCCACGCTCATTGCCAGCGCCAGGGCGCTCACCTGCACACACCGTTTTGCTTTCATCTTATGCTCCGATTGATTTGCGCGAACTAAGCCGACGCCACACCGTGCGCACCCCTTCACGATGCAGACTCAGCGAACGTCCCATGACCACCACAACCAGCAGCGCCCCTGAGAGCGCACTCGACACCTGGTTGGGAATACCGACCATCTGTAAACCTTGTTGCAGATACCCCACCAGCAGCGCCGCCAGGGCCGAACCGATAACCGAGCCGGAACCGCCATAAATATTGGCCCCGCCGAGCACCGCCGCGGTCAGCGCGGGCATCAGTAAATCGCGACCCAAATCCGAACGGGCCGAACCGAAATAAGAAACCAGCACCAGCGCCGCAATGGCCGACGCCAACCCGACCAGACCGTACAACACGTACGGCATGCCGTGGACGGAGAGCGCCGCATAGCGCGCCGCACGCGGGTTCTGCCCGAGTAAAAAGAGATGACGCCCAAAGCGCCCGCGATGGGCAAGCAGCCAGAAGAAAAAGGTGATGACGATAAACAGCACCAGCGGGACAGGCAGGCCGAACAGCGTCAGGTTAGCGAAAGCAGTAAAGCTATCCGGGAAGCCACCTATGCCTTCGTAGCCCGTCGCACCCGCCATGCCGGAAAGCAGCAGCGCCGCACCGCCGTAGAGATACAGGGTGCCGAGCGTAATCACCAATGGGCTTATGCCGGTGTAATGAATCAGCGCCGCGTTCACCAGGCCGCACAGCACACCGAGCAGTAACGTCAGCGGAATAGCAATGCTCATCGGCCAGCCCGCCTGCATCATCACGCCAAGCGCGATAGCACACAGGCCAATGGTCGAGCCGAGCGAAATATCAATCCCGCCGCTGATGATCACCAGCGTCAGCGGCAGCGCCACGATGCCGATGCAGATGAAATCGCTGGTGCTGAACAGCAGCATATTCACGTCGAGCATCCGCGGGTTCAGCGTTCCGAACAGGCCAATCTCCAGCACCAGTAAAATCAGCAGCGCGCTTTCCCAGTTAAGCTTCATTTACGCCACCTCTTTGTTTTTACGTTTCGGAAAGGAGGCGATGTTCTTTCCCCCTTTGTTGCCCGGCTGGAAACGGCTGTACTTGAGCGCACGCTGGTGACGGGTCAGCGCCTGGCGCAAACGCCCGTCGAGCACCAGCACGCCCAACAGCACCAGTCCGGCGATGAAGTCATTCCACCAGGCCGGAAGCTTGAACAGCACCAGCACGGTATCGATTTGGGTCAGGAAGAAGGCGCCAAGGAATGCGCCCAGCAGCGTGCCGGTACCGCCCAGCAGCGACACGCCGCCGAGCACGCAGGCGGCGATGGCTTTCATCTCCAGCCCGCTGCCGGTCTGGTTCGGAACGAAACCAATCTGCGCGGCAAAAATAATCCCGCCGCAGGCGGCGAGCATTCCGTTGAAGGTGAAAGCCAGCATCCGGGTGCGGTTGACGCCCACCCCGAGCTGGCGTGCGGCGGCCAGGTTATCGCCCACCGCGTAAAAATCACGCCCGAAAGTCGTCCGCGCCAGCAGCCATGCGCCCGCCAGGAGTACCACCAGCACCAGCCAGCCGAGCGGCGACACGCCAACGAATGCCGGTTCAGAAAGGGATTTCAGGCTGTCAGGCAGCCCTTCAATCCACTTCCCGCCGGTCCAGAGCAGCATAATGCCGCGATATAACCCGAGCGTGCCGAGCGTCGCGACGATCGCCGGAATACGCAACCCGACCACCAGCAAACCGTTGAATGCCCCGGCCAGCGCGCCAATCGCCAGGGCGAACACAATGGCGAGCGGCAAACCGTAGCCGCTGTTGAGCGCCACACCGACCGCAATCGCGCTCAGCCCGACGGTCGACCCGACGGAGACGTCAATGTTACGCGTGAGCATCACCAGTGCCGCGCCGATTGCCAGCAAGCAAAGGATCTGCGCACTGGAAAAGATCATCGCCAGAGTTTGTAGGCTGAAGTACGACGGATTCAGCGCAACCAGCACCGCGAACAGTGCCAGAATGGCGAGGAACGCGCTCAGCTCGCGGTTCTTCAGCAACGTTTTCATATCGGCCCTCCGAACGCTAAGGTCATCATCCGATCGACGCTGACCGCCTGTTTGTTCAGTTCCCCGCTCATTCGCCCCTGATGCATTACCAGCACCCTGTCGGCAAGGCCCGGGAATTCATCCAGATCGCTGGAGATCATCAGCACCGCGACGTTCTGCGCTGCCACGCTTTTTAGCAGTTGGTAGATATCTGCCCGGGCGGAAACGTCCACGCCGCGCGTCGGCTCATCAACGATCAGCAGCAGCGGATTCGCTTCCAGACAGCGCGCCAGAAGGACCTTTTGCTGATTGCCGCCTGAGAGCGTGCGCACCGGCTGATCCGCGTGATTGAGTTTGATCCCCAGCGCCCGGTGGTAGCGCTCCACCACCGCCGCCTCGCGTTTGCCTTCCTGCCACAGCGACGGCTGGTTAAACATCACCGTGTTCCAGCGCACCGGCGCATCCAGAAATAGCCCGGACACCTGCCGGTCTTCCGGCAGATATACCAGGCCGCTCGCCAGCCGCGTACGGGTGCTGTCCTTGCTGATTTCACGATTTTCCAGCCACACGCGCCCGGCCCTGACTGGGCGCAGACCGTACAGCGTTTCGGCAAATTCGGTGCGCCCTGATCCCACCAGGCCCGCAAGACCTAAAATCTCGCCGGCGCGGATCTCAAGACTCAGATCGATAAACCCTTCGCCGGTCAGATCCTCTACTCGCAACACCGGGAAATCCTGTGGCTGCGTACGGCGATTACCTGGCAGCGCCAGCCACAGCTTTTGCGTATCGCTCAGGGCGTTATCACGACAGGCGGGCGTCATCGCGGCGATCAGTTCGCCGTCGGTGTGATCCGCGGTGTCGCCGCTCAGCACGATTGCGCCGTCACGCATCACCGAGACATGGCTAGCCAGCGCGCGGATCTCGGGCAATTTGTGGGAGATAAAGACGATGCCGACGTCGAGCGCCTGCAATAATCGCACCTGGCGGAATAACCGTTCCGTTTCACCGGGCGTTAATGACGCAGTGGGTTCATCGAGGATCAAGATCTGCGCGTCGCGCATCAGCCCACGTAAGATCTCCACCATTTGTTGATCCGCCACCTCCAGGGTACTGGCCGCAGCCTGTAGGTTTATCTGGCAGTTCAGCTGCTGCAATTTCTCCGTCAGCCGGGCTTCGGTATCCGGTTTGCGCGGCAGGCGAAAAAGGATGTTTTCCTGCACCGTTAAGTTGGGAAACAGCATCGGCTCTTGCGGCACCAGGTAAATGCCAAGTTGATGGGCCTGGCCCGGTTTCAGCCGCGCAAAAGGTTTGCCGTTTATCCGAAGTTCACCGTCGTCCGGCGTTTCCACCCCGGCAACAATCTTCATCAGCGTCGATTTTCCCGCCCCGTTGCCGCCCATCAGCGCGTGCACCTGGCCGGAAAAGAGCGTGAAATCAATGCCCTTTAGCACAGCAACGCCAGAAAATTGCTTGCGTATATTGCGCGCTTCAATGAGTGGCTTCATCATCTCGCCTCGACTGAACAAATGATTTTTAGAATTAATAATGTTCAAAAGCGTAGACTGTGAACTATATTTACAACCGTGCAAGGATCACAGTTTTAGCCTTTCGATCGCTTAGCACAGGCTGTAAGTAAAGAATGATCGGTTTTGCCAGTGGCTTCACATTTTCAGTCCGCGCAACTGCGAACATATGATCTAGATTTTTATAAGAGTTCAATTTATGAGCGAAAAACGCATTACGGAAGAGAGCCGTTACGCTGGTCTGGCGCTGGCGGAAGAAGAACTGGTGGCACGAGTGGCCTGGTGCTATTACCACGACGGCCTGACCCAGAACGATATTGGCGAGCGACTTGGGCTGCCGCGACTCAAGATTTCACGGTTGCTGGAAAAAGGCCGCCAGTCCGGGGTTATCCGCGTGCAGATCAACTCCCGCTACGAAGGTTGTCTGGCGCTGGAAACCGAGCTTCAAAAGCGCTTTAACCTGAAAATGGCCCGGGTTTTACCCGCGCTAAATACCTCGCCGATGAACGTGCGGCTGGGGATTGGCGCCGCGCAGTCGCTGATGGGCGTGCTTGAGCCCGGCCAGCTGCTGGCGGTGGGGTTTGGCGAAGCGACCATGAGCTGCATTCAGCATCTCAGTGGGTTTATCGGCTCACAGCAAATCCGTCTGGTGACGCTGTCCGGCGGCGTAGGGCCGTATATGACCGGCATCGGTCAGCTGGATGCGGCATGCAGCGTAAGCATGATCCCGGCACCGTTACGCGTTTCTTCGCCGGAAGTGGCGGAGATTCTGCGCCGTGAATCCAGCGTGCGCGATGTGATCCTCGCGGCGAGTGCCGCCGATGCCGCCGTGGTTGGAATCGGTGCTATCGATCAACGACGCGATGCGACGATCCTACGCTCCGGCTACATCAGCGAGGGCGAACAGCTGATGTACGCGCGCAAAGGCGCGGTCGGCGACATTCTGGGCTATTTCCTGCAAGCGGATGGCGAACGGGTGGAAGGGCTGGAAATCCACCGCGAATTGCTTGGCGTGACCCTTGATGAACTGGCGCAGTTGCCGACCATCGTCGGTGTCGCCGGGGGAGAAGAAAAAGCGCAGGCCATTTACGCAGCCCTGATCGGCAAGCGGATTAACGGCCTGGTAACGGAAGAGACAACAGCACGCGCGGTGCTATCGCTGGCGGGATAACCGCCGCGCGCTGCGCGATAACAGCGAGGCGCACGTCATGAGTTACCTTTTAGCGTTGGACGCAGGCACCGGTAGCATTCGGGCGGTGATTTTCGACCTGGCAGGCCGGCAGATTGCCGTCGGACAGGCGGAATGGAAACACCTGAGCGTGGAAAACGTCCCCGGCTCGATGGAGTTTGACCTCAACACCAACTGGCAGCTCGCCTGCCAGTGCATCCGCCAGGCACTGGAAAACGCCCATCTGAGCGCCGCCGATATTCAGTCTGTCGCCTGCTGTTCCATGCGCGAAGGGATCGTGCTGTACGACCGCAACGGCGACGCCATTTGGGCCTGCGCCAACGTCGACGCGCGCGCCAGCCGCGAAGTCTCTGAGCTGAAAGAAATCCACGATTACCGTTTTGAATCCGAAGTGTATGACGTTTCCGGCCAGACGCTGGCGCTTTCCGCGATGCCGCGCCTGCTGTGGCTCGCCCATCATCGCCCGGATATTTATCGCAATGCCGCCACCATCACCATGATCAGCGACTGGCTGGCGGCGAAGCTTTCCGGCGAGCTGGCGGTCGATCCGTCTAATGCGGGTACCACCGGGATGCTTGATTTATTCAGCCGCGACTGGCGTCCGGCGCTGCTGGACATGGCCGGGCTGCGGGCCGACATTCTCTCCCCGGTGAAAGAAACCGGCAGCGTGCTGGGGGCCGTCACCCAACAGGCGGCGCAGCAGTGCGGCCTGCGCGTCGGCACACCGGTGGTGATGGGCGGCGGCGATGTGCAGCTGGGTTGTTTAGGATTAGGCGTGGTGCGCCCCGGTCAAACCGCGGTACTCGGCGGCACCTTCTGGCAGCAGGTGGTCAATCTGCCGGAGGTGCGCACCGACCCGGAGATGAACATTCGCGTCAATCCGCACGTCATTCCCGGCATGGTGCAGGCCGAGTCGATTAGCTTCTTCACCGGGCTGACGATGCGCTGGTTCCGCGACGCGTTTTGCGCCGAAGAAAAGCTGATTGCTGAACGGCTCGGGACCGACACCTATGCCCTGCTGGAAGAGATGGCGAGCCGCGTACCGGCGGGCTCCCACGGCGTGATGCCGATCTTCTCCGACGCGATGCATTTCAAGCAGTGGTATCACGCCGCGCCGTCGTTTATTAACCTCTCCATCGACCCGGAAAAATGCAATAAGGCCACGCTGTTCCGGGCGTTAGAAGAAAATGCGGCGATTGTGTCGGCCTGCAATCTGGCGCAGATTTCGCAATTTTCCGGGGTCACGTTTGACAGCCTGGTATTCGCAGGCGGTGGTTCGAAAGGCGCGTTGTGGAGCCAGATTTTAAGCGACGTCACCGGGCTGCCGGTGCGTGTGCCCGAGGTCAAAGAAGCCACCGCGCTGGGCTGCGCGATTGCCGCCGGAACCGGCGCGGGGTTGTACCCCGACATGGCGAGCGCGGGTGAAAAACTGGTGAGCTGGAGCCGGGTCTTTACCCCGAACCGCGCCCATCGCGAGTTGTACGATGGCATGAAAGAAAAATGGCAGGCGGTGTATGCCGACCAACTGGGCCTGGTCGACAGTGGATTGACCACTTCAATGTGGCAGGCGCCTGGGCTTGGGAAACGCGCGCCAACTTCGCCCTAAAAAGGATCCGCGATTTCGCGCCAGTGCACTTCGCAATCACTGGCGCCGCAGAACAGAAGATGACACTGCCCATCACGGGTTAACCCGCCGGGGAAAATCACATCGCGTAAGTCATCACGCTTGCTTTCTCCTGGCTGAAGATCGTCTCTGCCACAGATAATGCGCAGGGGCGTGGTTTGTCTGTTCGTCACATTAAAACGGAAGGAGGCCGCGTAGTAATGACGGTTTCCGGATGCATCAAAACAGGCCACGTGGCCCAGCACGCCGACCCATTGTTCATCAAGAACGTGCGCCTCGTTGACCCCACACCAGCTGTCATCATCAAGCTGTAGCAGCAACTTTCCCTGCTCAAAGCACGACGTTTTCAGCTCGCTCAGGCTGTTAAGGATAAGCCAGCCAATTTTGCCGCGCCCGCCGACCGCGCCCTGTGGCCGGGTGAAAATCAGGATCCGCTTATCGGAAAGTTGCAGCAGGCGAATATCTTTCATGCCCCACGGCCCGACGACGAGGGGGCGAAGCGTAAAAATTGAATCGCCCTGCCAGAACTGCGTTCGCCATCGCCATCCGTCGTGTTCAGGATTGGCGCTAATTTCCACGCCGCCAAACACCCAGCCATTGTCGATTCGACAGAGAAACGGGTCCTGCAAATTGAACGCTGGCGCGTCTTCCGCCAGCCTCGCCGTGCCAAGACCGTCCCAATGAAAAAACCGCACCTGTGCGTTTTCGCTGGCCCGGGCTTCGACCCGGGCGGCAATAAAATGCTGTTCACCTTCACGAAACGGCGCGGTCGGGTTGTAGACATCACACCCCGGTACGCCGATGAACGTGACCTTGCCGTTAGCCCCCGGTTGCCTTCGCAGGCAGTACTCGCGATAAAGCGCATCGGTGGTGGGCAGGATCATTTACACCCGTTCCAGATGCTGCCACAGGGCGGTCATCGGCAGGGTTGCCAGCGCGATGCTTTCATCTGCCGCGCCGTACCAGACATACAGCGTCTGCTCCCGGATCAATGCGCCGCAGGTGAACACCACGTTGCCGAAAAAGCCTTCCCGTTCATACGGGGCGACAGGTTCCAGCAGCGGAATGGCGGATTTGGCGAGGATCTGCGTCGGATCGTTGGCATCCAGTAGCAGCGCCCCCAGGCAGTAGCGCTGTTGGGCGTCAACGCCGTGGTAGATTTCCAGCCAGCCGCGATCCGTTTTCAGCAACGGCGCGCCGCCCCCGGATTTCCGGACATCCCATGCGTCACCGGAACGCCCCAGCAAATGCCGGTGGTTGCCCCAGTGCAACATATCCGGCGATTCACAGATCCAGATTTCAGGGTGACCAAAATGGCTCGGTGCCGGGCGGGTCAGGGCCATAAATTTGCCGTTAATACGCTCCGGGAAGAAGCACACATCGCGGTTATCCGGGCAGAAAATCAGCCCTTTCTTTTCCACGCTAACAAAATCACGGGTGACCGCCAGTGCGGTGGAAATCCCCAACGGCGATACCGCAGAGTAGTTGATATACCAGGCGTCGCCGATGCGGGTGATGCGCGCATCTTCACAACCAAACTGTTCATACTGGGTATCTGGCGTAATGAACGCCTGATCATCCACGATGAAATTCACGCCGTCCCGGCTGCGGGCCAGACGTAAATGTGACATTGAGGTGAGCCATAAAACGGCCGGGTCGCTTTTCAGTACAATCATGCGCGGGTCGCTGAAGTCGTAACGCGCATCCGCCCTGTCGAACGTTTTTTCCGAGGTTACCCACGCCCCAGCCTGCAAGCTGAGAAGCGGAACCACGATGTTGTCCGCCGTATCACTCAGGATGCTTTCCGCCACGCGGACCAGCAGAATGATTTCTCCATTGACCTCGGCGGCCCCGGCGTTAAAGACGCAATCCACCCGCCGACCAGGCTGGGAGGGTTTGACATCTGCTGGGGTGATGAGCGGATTTTTACTGTGCCTTTCCATGAAAACTCCTTTTAATTACACACTGATTTTTACCCAGCCATTCGGCATCGACCCCATAAAGCGTCTCCGCCGGGATCTCGTGCCAGGGATTCCTGACCGGCTCGCCAAAGTTAATCGCCACCCAAACCTGCTCCGGCGCGTATTCACGCCAAAAATGGATGGCGTTATTTTCCTGCGCCAGCAGTCGGTATGCTCCCTGTCGTAGCGCCGGGGAAGTGGCGCGGATGGCCAGCAAACGCTGGTATTGATGCCAAAGCGACGAGGGGTTTTGTTGTTGCGCGCTAATATTGACGATGTCGGCATCGCCACACAGCGGCATCCACGGCGTGACCGTTGAGAACCCGCCGTTCGGCTGGCTGTCCCAGGCCAGCGGCGCGCGCGACGCATCCCGCGAATGGCTGATAGCCTGTTGCAGCGCATCGTCGTGGGAAGCTCCTTCGGCAAGCGCCGAGCGGAACCAGGACTTGCCCTGCACGTCGTGAATATCGGCTTCGGTAAGAGGGGCATAATTGGATAACCCGGCTTCTTCGCCCTGATAAATAAAGGGCACACCTTCCGCCGTGAGTTGCAGCGCCGCCACCGCCGCCGCGCGGGCGGTATCATGATCTTGCTCACCAAAGCGGCCAATCATGCGCGGCATATCGTGGCTGGAGAAAAACAGCGTCGGTGGGCCGCTCAGCTGTTCGCGCATCGCCTGAAGCTGGTTGAAGATTGCCGTGGCATCAAACGTTTTCTGGCTACCCAGATTAAAGTTGAACACTACGTCCATCAGGTCTTCACGCTGGTAGCGTTGCAGGACATCCAGCGATTCGCTGCCGATCTCGCCAATCAGAAAATAGTCGCCGCGTTGGCGAATATAACGACACAGGCGTTGGAGCGTTTTCTCGATCCCCGGCTGATTGATATCGTGAAGATGTTCCTGCTCGCCCTCCGTCTCCGGGTTATCAACGCCAGGCCCGTCGGTGGACAGAAAGTTGATCACGTCAAAGCGGAAACCGTCCACGCCCTGGGCGCGCCAGAAATCTATAATCTGAAAGAATTCGTTTTCAACCTGCGGATTACGCCAGTTGAGGTCAACCTGCTCAGGCGCAAATTTATGGTAGTAGTATTCGCCGGTATCTGGCTCTGCCGTCCAGGCGCTGCCTGAGAAAAAAGACTGCCAGTTGTTCGGCTGCGCGGAAAAAATGAAATAATCGCGGTAGCGACTGGCGGGATTATTCCACGCCTCGAGAAACCACGGATGCTGCGACGAAACGTGATTGAGCACCAGGTCGATGACTACGCGGATCCCCCGTTGGTGGCAGGCCTCCACAACGCGGATGAAATCGGCCAGTTGCCCGAAGCGAGGATCGACCGCGCAGAAGTCGCTGATATCGTAGCCATTATCAACCAGTGGCGACGGGTAGAATGGCGTTATCCACACCCCGCCAACGCCCAATTCAGCCAGGTAATCCAGCTTTGTCAGCAGCCCGGCGAAATCCCCCAGACCGTCTCCATTGCCATCGCAGAACGATGGCAGATACACCTGATAAAACACGGCGTCCCGCCACCAGCGCTGAGTTTTCATTTACTGCTCCTTATTTCAGTGACAACGACATGCCCTGTAGGAAATATTTACGGAACAGGATGAAGAGCATGACCACGGGGAGCATCTGTAGCACTGACCCGGCCAGTACCGGGCCGAGATAGACGCCATAGGATTTACTGAAGGTCGAGAGCAGGACCGAAAACGGCATTTTATCGACGTCGCGCATCACAATGAGCGGCCAGAGAAAGTTGTCCCAGGAACTCGAAAAGGTGAACAGCGCCACGATGGCGAGGATTGCTTTGTTCAACGGCATCATCACATGGCGCAAGATGCCCCACAGGCTCGCGCGGTCCAGTTTCGCGGCATAAATGTAGTCATTTGGCGTGCCTTTAAAACTTTGCGAGACCATGAAGATCCCCCATGCCCCCATGGCATACGGCAGGATCATCGCGCTGTAGCTGTTGATCAGACCCAGCTCGCGCATCAGTACAAACTGCGGAATGATGAACATAAATGCCGGGAACACCATCTGGGCAATCAGCAGATTTTTAAACACGCCTTTGCCGAAGAAATCGGTCTTCGCCACTGCGTACCCCACCAGCACCGAACTCAGCGTCACGGTGAGGGTGATGGTCAGCGAGATAAACAGCGAGTTGCCCAGCGTGCGGAAAAACGGCTTATTGGCGCGCTGGCTGTTATCCAGCAGGAAGCTGTAGTTTTCCAGCGTCCAGTGGCCGGAGAACAGCGACTCGGTGTAGATCTGCGCGGTCGGCTTCAGTGAGGAGAGCACCATCCAGATAAAGGGATACAGCCAGCTCAGCGCCAGTAATAGCATCACGGCATGAACAATCAGGCTTTGAGGCGTTAATTTTTGCATTCACACAATCTCGATATTTTTTTCGCAAAGGCGTCTGAACAACCAGATAGTCAGGAAACTGCACGCCGCAACGATGATCGACATCATCGCCGCCCAACTCGGTTTCATCTGCTGGAAAGCCACTTCATACATCACCACCATTGGGCTGGTGGTGCTGTTCAACGGCCCGCCGCCAGTTATCAGATACGGCTCGGTGAAAATGCTGAACGCGACGGTTATCGCCAGCACCATCACCATCACGATTTGCGGGTTCATCATCGGGACGGTTATCGACCACACCTGGCGAAAGCGCCCGGTTTTATCCAGCACGGCGGCGCTATAAATATCTTTCGGGATAGCCTGCATACCGGAATAGAGGATAAGCCCGTAGTAGCCGACAAATTTCCAGGTCACGATCAGCGCAATGGACAACATCGCGCAGTCAGGGCTGGTAAACCACGGCACGGTAATGCCAAACATTTCGCGCAGGAAGGCGTTAACCGGTCCGTATTCGCTGAACATTTTGGAAAAAACAATCGAGTAAGCGACACCAGACGAGATATTGGCTAACAAAAAACTCAACGCAATAAATGCTTTGCCATAACGTATTTTCTGCAATCCGGCAGCAAACAGCATCGAGGCAATAAATACAATCGGGATGTAATAGAGTAAAAAGCGAAACACGTTAAGCATCGAACGCCAGAATAATTTATCCTGAACGACAGCGATAAAATTCCCCAGACCAATGAACTTAGGTGCCCCTATAAATTGCCAGTGGGTCACGCTCAGTATCAACAACCAAATTAAGGGATAAAACCAAAAAACTGCGGAATATCCTATCCACAAAGAGGCCAACAGGCCTCCCGTCCGTGCGTCGCTTCGTCCCATTATTTTTTTACCGTTGCAGTATTTGATTAATTTCCGTGCCCGACTGCTCCAGCGCGCTGGCAGGCTCTTTCTGATTAAAAATCACTTCCTCCAGCATTTGCGTCATGCTGCGCTGTATTTCGGTGGTTTTGGTGGTCGCCATCGGTGGCAATGCCACGTCGACATACGCCGCAATCTGTTTTTCCACCGGATTACTGTCGAAATACTTCACAAACAACGGGTTACTTAACAAATCTGAGCGAGCGGGCGGCATCCCGGTGGTTTCCAGCCACAGCTTGTCGTTTTCGGCTTTGCTGAACACCCATTGCATAAAGGCCCAGGCCTCGGCTTTATGTTTGCTGGTGCTGAAAATCACCAGCCCTTTACTGTCGCCGAAGGTATACGGATGGGTTGACCCCGTTTCGGTCAGCATCGGGCCAATCTCTATCGATTTCAGCACTTCAGGATACTGCTTACGGTAACGGGCGATATCCCACGGTCCGCGTGCAGAGGCCAGTACCAGTCCGCTGGCTAAAGGGTCATCGGCCGACGTGAAGTCGTAACTGCTCCAGCCCTGCTGAAAAACAGTGCCCATAAAGGTTAATACTTTCTGACCATCAGCGGTGTTCATGCTGGCCTGATTGCCGTTGAGATAAGGCTTGCCCTGACTCTGTGCGTAGAACAGCGGAATGAGATCAAACCAGCGTTCCCACCAGTTTTTCCCGGCGGTCAGTTGCATGACATAGCCGTTGTTATCCGCTTTGCGAAGCTTCGCCAGCTTATAAAGATCGTCATAAGTCCGCGGGGCATGGTCGTAGCCATACTGCTTGAGTAAATCACTCCGCCACCACCAGACAATCGGGTTAACGTAGAGTGGCAGGACGCTTTGGTGACCGTCAATTTTCCAGGCGGGCATGATGGATGACATCTTTCTGCCGTCGACCAATGCATCAAACCCAGGCATTGTCGCTAAATCTTCCACCATCCCTTGTTCGGTGAGTTGGCTGGCGAAGCCAATAAATATATTGCTGGAAATATCCGGTTCAGTGCCTGAGGCCAGCGCATTCATTATCGCTTCTTCTGAACTGCTGGCGGCAGGAATAGGGGCAAATTCAATCGGTGTATGACTGGCATCCTGATTCCAGTCCTTCACTATTTTGCTCCAGAATGCTTCTTCATTTTCATTGGGCGCAACCCACATTTTTAATGTCGGTCGCGTATTCGTATTTTCTTTTTTTTCATCCGGACCACAGCCGATAAGGGTTGTCGTAATAAAGACAGCCATAATCCATTTAATGCATGAGCATATATTCATGACACCCTCATAATTAATTGCGCTATTTTAATTTTTCACGCCGAGATATTGAACGACGAGGAGAGTAGCACCGGTTATTTTTGTTTAACGTTAAACTCATCACAAAACTTGTTGTGCTTCCCGTTAATATTAACAAGAGCGAAATAACGCAACCATATAATAATCAGATGAAAATGCAATAAATATAACCATGACAAATACAACAAGCAGCAAAAATAAAATAACCATTAAATCATTGGCAAAATTATTAGGGGTTTCACATACCACGGTCTCTAACGCCTGGAATAATCCAGAGAAACTCTCCAGCGAATTGCGGGAGCACATTCTGAGCTACGCCCAAAAAAAGGGATTTCAGGGCCCGGATAAACTCGCCCGGGCGTTGCGTACCGGCCGCGCCGATGCGGTTGGCGTCATTTTTAACGACGCGATGAGCTATGTGTTTGTTGATACGCACGATATCAACCTGATGCGTGGCATCGCCAGTGCCTGTGAAAAAGAGGGGCTGAATCTGGTGCTGATCCCGCTGAATCACCAGCCGGCTCACTCCCCTTCCCCTGTCACCGCGCTGGTGGATGGTTACATCCTGAATGCTACTTATCAGCATGACGCGATCATTCAGCAAACGCTGGCGCGGACGTTGCCCATCGTGACGCTCGATTTTTCCCTGCCACAGTACAGCAGCGTCTCTATCGATAATGCCCGCGCAATGCAGGATGTCAGCGAATATCTGCTGGCGAAGGGCCATCGAAATTTCGGCATCATTGCCTTCCCTTCGCGCAAGGGAGCTGAGGGTTTGCAGCCCTTAACGGCGCCCATTTCGGGTGATAACGCCGTAATGCTCACCCGGGTTAATGCCTGCCATAAAACCCTGACGGCCTATGACCAGAGCACACAGTGTTGGCTGTATCAGACAGAACATGATGAAGAGCATGGCGCGCTGGCCGCCGAAGCGCTGTTACAGGAATACCCACAGATTACGGCGCTGATTTGCCTTTCCGACCGATTTGCGGCCGGGGCCGTTCGTTACTGCACCCAGAACAACCTATTGATCCCGCAGCAGGTCGCCATTACCGGGTTCGATAACACCACGGCTGAAAGTCAGGGCATTGGCCTGACAACCATCTCACAGGATGCAATGAAAAAAGGCCAGCTCGCGCTGGAACTGTTGTTGAGCGACGGCCCGGTGACCCATGTTGAGCTTGAACACCAGTTCATTATCCGGGAGTCGGCGTAACGCTAAAGGGAATTTATGAACGAATTAACCTGTTTTAAAGCCTATGACATTCGTGGGGAAGTCGGTATTTCGCTGAACGAGGAGAGTGTCTTTCGCATTGGCCGCGCCTACGCTCAGTGGCTTAAACCTCGTCGGGTGGTGGTCGGGGGCGATGCCCGTTTGACCTCGCCATTGTTCAAGGAAGCGCTCAGCCGTGGATTAATGGCCAGCGGGGTCGACGTGATTGATATCGGGATGTGCGGCACCGAGGAAGTCTATTTTGCGACCCAGTATTTGCAAGCCGATGGCGGAATACAAATCACCGCCAGTCATAACCCGGCCCAATACAACGGCATGAAACTGGTGCGCGAACAGGCCATCCCTGTGCATGGCGAAAATGGGTTACTGGAGATTAAACGTCTCGCCGAAATCGGGGATTTTCCGGCCGCGCCACACCCCGGCAGTGTCAGTCAGGTGGATTGCCGCCCCGCCTGGACTGAACACCTGATGAGCTACCTGCAACACACGCCATCACGCCCGTTACGCATCGTGGTCAATTCCGGACACGGCGCGGCAGGCCCGGCGCTTGATGCTCTGGATGCGGCGTTAACCGCCCGAGGTATTCCCGTCGATTTTATCCGCCTCTGCCATCAACCCGATGGCACGTTCCCGGCTGGCGTTCCGAACCCCATGCTTGCCGAAAACCGCCAACAGACGCAGAAAGCGGTTATCCGTTATCAGGCCGATTTTGGCGTGGCCTGGGATGGGGATTTCGATCGCTGCTTTTTCTTCGATGAGCGCGGCGAATTTATTGAAAGTTACTATCTGGTGGGGCTGTTTGCCCGCGAGTTTCTGCGACATCAGCCTGCGCAGACTATCCTGCTCGATCCGCGCCTGACCTGGAATACCCTCGACAGCATTCAGCAGGCTGGAGGCCGGGCCATTATCTCCCGCACCGGTCACGCTTTTATCAAAGCGCGCATGCGCCAGGAGGACGCTCTGTATGGCGGCGAGATGAGTGGGCATCACTATTTTCGTGCCTTCGGCTACTGCGACAGCGGCATGATCCCGCTGGTATTGATGCTGCAAATCCTCGACGGCACTCCCCTGCCTTTTTCACATCTGATCCGTGAGGCACAGGCCCGCTATCCGGTGTCCGGGGAAATTAACCTCGATGTCGCCCAGCCCGAAGCCCTGTTGCAGCGCGTGGCTGAGCATTATGTCCGCCAGGGCGGCAGCCGGGACGATACCGACGGCGTGAGTATCGATTTTCCCCAGTGGCGCTTTAACCTGCGCGCCTCGAATACCGAACCCCTGCTGCGGCTCAACGTCGAGAGCCGAAACAGCCCTGACCTGCTCAAAAACAAAACCGATGAACTGCTCGCCCTTATTGCGTCTTATCATTCTCAGGAAAGAAATCATGTCGGCACTCACGCTTTGTAATATCCATAAAAAATACGATAAAACCACCATCATCGAAAACTTGTCATTAGAAATAGCGTCCGGCGAATTTATTGTGCTGGTCGGCCCGTCCGGCTGCGGAAAGTCAACGCTGCTGCGGATTATTGCCGGGCTGGAAACGCCGGATGGCGGCACCCTCAAAATGGGTGAGCAAGACGTGACCCATCTGGCTGCGGGCAGTCGTAGTCTGTCGATGGTGTTCCAGTCCTATGCGCTTTACCCGCATATGACCGTGCGCGAAAACCTGGCCTTTGGCCTGAAAAACATGAAAACCGCCGCCGAGGAAATCGACAAGCGTATTGCGCAGGCCGCCACTATGCTGAAGCTTGATGAGATGCTGGATCGTCTGCCGCAAAACCTCTCCGGCGGGCAGCGCCAGCGCGTGGCGATCGGCCGCTCTATCGTCCAGCAGCCTGAGCTTTTCCTGTTTGATGAACCGCTTTCAAACCTCGACGCGTCGCTGCGCGTCGAGATGCGCCAGGAGTTACAGGAACTTCATCATCAGCTGCGTAACACCATGATTTACGTGACGCACGATCAGGTGGAAGCCATGACGCTCGCCGACCGAATCGTGGTGCTGTACAAAGGAAAAATAGAGCAGGTGGGCACTCCGCTTGAGCTGTATAACCGGCCCGCGAATTTATTCGTTGCGGCGTTTATCGGCACCCCGAAAATTAACGTGTTGCCCGCAAAATGGCAGCAAAATGGCGTCCTGCTCAGCGACAATCATTTTATACCGCTTAAAGCCCGGCCTGCCGGGTTAAGCGACGGGGACAGTCTGTTCATTGCGGTGCGTCCGGAACATCTGCGGCCCGGTGATGAAGGTGAGATTAAACTGAACGTCACCACCAAACTCTGCGAGTTGCAGGGCGATTCGACGCTAGTGTGGTGCAAACTCGGCGAGCAGAATCTTTGCCTGAAATCGTTCAGGCAGCTGAGCTATCCGCCACGCAGTGAGATGACGGTCAGTATGGATGAAACCTGCCTGCATTTTTTTGATGGCTTAGGGAAACGCATTCCCGCCTGACTCCCTTGCCCCTTCTGCGCGAAGGGGACAATCTTTGAATCCCATCACAATCACCGCATGCCCCCTTTTCCCTTTTGCGCCATGAGCGCTAGATTAGTAACTCATCCGACCACATAACAATAATTTTACATTTGGAAGCGCGATTATGAGCCACTACCCGTCGTTATTCGCCCCGCTCGATCTGGGTTTTACCACGCTGAAAAACCGCGTCCTGATGGGCTCGATGCACACCGGGCTGGAAGAACGCCCGGATGGAACCGAACGGCTGGCGGCCTTTTATGCCGAGCGCGCCCGTCATGGCGTGGCGCTGATTGTGACCGGCGGCGTAGCCCCGGCGTTGTCTGGCGTGGGGATGGAAGGCGGCGCGGTGCTTAACGATGC
>Ga0079104_1000971_pt1 | contig 22444 bp, 22 predicted proteins | sample MedtruBG_FD_76829 | JGI IMG/M metagenome (GOLD analysis project Ga0079104, IMG submission 76829) | Root nodule microbial communities of legume samples collected from California, USA - Medicago truncatula BG | ecosystem: Host-associated > Plants > Roots > Nodule | place: USA: California...
GTGCTGAAGCGGCTACCGTGCTGCCAGACATTCTGCTGTAGCCAGTCGAACAGCGGGCTGAAGTTACCGTCATTCAAATTCTGGTCAAGGCCCGGCAGCGCTTTGCGGGCAGCCTGGAACAGCTGAGCGGCATACATCGCACCCAACGTGTACGACGGGAAGTAGCCGAAGCCGCCGTCCGTCCAGTGAATATCCTGCATACAGCCGTTGCGGTAGTTGCCTTCGGTCGACAGCCCCAGATACTGCTGCATTTTTTCATCCCACAGCGCCGGAATGTCATCGACTTCAATCTGGCCATCAATCAGCGCGCGTTCGATTTCATAACGCAGTATCACATGCGCCGGATAGCTGACTTCATCGGCGTCCACGCGAATGAAACCGCGCTCGACCGTCTGACTCCAGGCAATGAAATTATCCAGGCTGAATGCAGGTTGACTGCCGAAATGCTGCTGGATCTTCGGCAGCAGATGCTTGAGGAACGCGGCACTTCGACCGAGCTGCATCTCAAAGAACAGACTCTGCGATTCATGCACGCCCATTGAACGGGCGTGCGCGATCGGCTGTCCGGCCCACTGACGCGGCAGGTTTTGTTCATAACGCGCGTGGCCGGTTTCGTGGATAACGCCGAAGAGGGCGCTGAGCAGATCGTTTTCGTCATAGCGCGTGGTGATGCGCACATCTTCCGGCACGCCGCCGCAGAACGGATGGGTGCTGACATCCAGACGACCGCCGTTAAAATCAAAACCGAGCAGGGTCATGGTTTCCAGCCCAAGCTGGCGCTGTGCTTCGGTCGGGAACGGGCCTTGTGGATTGATGAGTTTGCGGCTGGCCTGTTTATCAACCACGGTTTGCAGCAAATCGGGCAGCCAGCTTTTCAGGTCAGCGAACAGCACGTCGAGTCGGCTACTGGTCATGCCCGGTTCGTAGAGGTCGAGCAGGGCGTCGTAGCGCGAACCGCCGCTGGCTTCGGCGCGGATTTTGGCTTCTTCACGACTCAGTCGCACCACTTCTTTCAGATTCGGCGCAAAGCCTTGCCAGTCGTTGTTTTTACGCTGGGTGCGCCAGGCGTGCTCACAGCGGTTACCCGCCAGCGATTTCGCTTCGACCAGGCTTTCGGGTAACAGCGCGGCCTGATGGTAAGCGCGCGCCATTTCATTCAGGTTCGCGCGTTCGTCATCGCTGAGATTTTCCTGCTGAGCGGCTTCGAGGCCGTTGGCCACATTTTTGTCGGTCAGGATCTGATGCTGCAGTACGCCTAATTCCGCCAGCGCTTCGCCGCGAGCCTGGCTTCCGCCCGGTGGCATCATAGCGGCCATATCCCAGCCAGCGATGGAGGAGAGGTGCGAGAAACGGGATAAACGCTGGAAAGTGCGGGTGAGCTGTTGGTAATTATTGTTTGCCATTGTGCCTTAATTCCCATTAAGTGACGTCGAAATGCGCGTGCCGTCAAAATTACGACGAAAGTATGAGGCGAAATATCAACTATACGCCAGGCTAATCACTATCACAGGTCATCAGTGTGCGGCAAATTATGAATCCATTCATCTGGGTTTTCATCGCGCTGCTGTCAGTTGATGCAGTGCGCGACATAATTGGCTTTACCACCTTTTTAGGTCAGTGGTAAAGCTACCCGCCAGCGGCGGGTGTTCTATTAATGCAGGCGTTTGTGCAGGCAGCTGCCGGTGACTAACGCCAGGACCAGCATTGCCGCGATAAACCCGCCCACGCCGTTCCAGCCCCAGTTATGCCAGAACACACCGCCCAGCGTCCCCGCGATGCTTGAACCCAAATAGTAGCTAAACAGATACAGCGACGAGGCCTGACCGCGTGCGCGGCGAGCGCGTGGCCCAATCCAGCTGCTGGCGACCGAGTGCGCGGCGAAGAAGCCTGCCGAGAACAGCAGCATACCGAAGAAGATAATCCACAGTGATGAGAACAGCGTCAACAGCAGGCCACACAGCATCACGCCAGTAAAGCCAATCATCACCGGACCGCGCCCAAAGCGTTGGGTCATGGCGCCCGCTTTTGGGGAACTCCAGGTACCGGTGAGGTAAGCCACGGACAGCAGGCCGACTACGGCCTGGCTCAGGGACCACGGCGACATCATCAGGCGATAGCCGATATAGTTGAACAGCGTCACGAATGCGCCCATCAACAGAAAACCTTCCGCGAACAGCAACGGCAGACCTTTATCCCGCCAGTGAATACGAAAGTTAATGAACAGTGATTTTGGGCGCAGCGATGCCGGTTTAAAGTGGCGCGAATCGGGCAGAATGCGCCAGAACATCAGCGCCGCCGCAAGGGCGAAACAGCCAATCATCGCCACCGCCACTCGCCAGCCGAAGAAATCCGTCATTACCCCGGTCAGTAAACGTCCACTCATACCGCCAATCGAGTTTCCGCTGATGTACAGCCCCATTGAAAAGGCGACAAAACTCGGGTGAATTTCTTCGCTCAAATAGGTCATTCCGACCGCGGCCACCCCGCTTAACGACAAGCCAATCAACGCCCGCATGATAAGGATCCCGTGCCAGCTGGTCATCATCGTCGACAGCAGCGTACAGCAGGAGGCCAGCAGCAGGGCGGTGACCATCACCTGTTTGCGCCCGATGGCATCCGACAGCGGCCCGGTAAACAGCAGCCCGATGGCCAGTAAACCGGTCGACACCGACAGAGAAATACTGGCGCTGGCAGGCGATACGCCAAACTCATGCGACAGCACTGGAAGAATAGGCTGGACGCAATAGAGCAGGGCGAAAGTGGCTAGTCCGGCGGAGAACAGCGCCAGCGTGACGCGCATAAATTGCGGGGTTCCGCGTTGGATAAACTGGCCCGGCGCAGGAAGACGGATATCGTTGACGTCACGGGCCGGGGCGGTGTCAACGGTGGAGGTACGGCTCAAAGCATGATCCTTACATCAGAGGAAATATCAAAAAAATCAGTTCACAACTTCAGATTAGGAAAATGTAAATATACTGTCTAATATATTAATAATCTCAAATGATACTTTAAACATATGAATATAGAGTTGCGACACCTGCGTTACTTCGTGGCGGTAGCGGAAGAACTGCATTTCGGACGCGCGGCCGCGCGGCTGAACATCTCCCAGCCGCCGCTAAGCCAGCAAATTCAGATCCTGGAACAACAAATTGGCGCCCGATTATTTGCCCGCACCAATCGCAGCGTCAGCCTGACCCCTGCTGGAAAGCTGTTTCTGGCTGACAGTCGGCAAATCCTGATTCAGGTTGATGACGCCGCAGCCCGGGCGGCACGTCTGCATCAGGGCGAAACCGGCGAGCTGCGCATCGGATTTACCTCTTCGGCGCCGTTTATTAAGGCGGTGTCGGATACGCTGTCGCGTTTTCGTCGACAGTATCCTGACGTGCATATTCAAACGCGGGAAAGTAATACCCGCGAGCAGATTGCGCCGCTGAGCGAAGGGGCGCTGGATTTGGGCTTGATGCGTAAAACGCAGCTGCTGGACACCCTTGAGTGGCAGGTTATTTTGCGAGAGCCGCTCATGGCAATGGTTCACCGGGATCATCCGCTGGCCAACAGAGAGTCCGTTTCGCTGGCAGAAATGGTGCTCGAGCCGTTGGTGTTCTTCGATCCGCATGTCGGTACCGGCCTGTATGACGATATTCTCGGCCTGCTCAGGCGCTTCGGTACGCCCACGATTACCCAGGAAGTGGGCGAGGCGATGACCATTATCGGGCTGGTCTCCGCTGGGCTGGGGGCGTCGATTCTTCCGGCTTCATTTAAGAAGGTTCAGCTCAATGAGATGCGCTGGTTGCCAATAAGTGATGAGGATGCGGTATCGGAAATGTGGCTGGTGTGGTCCCGGCATCATGACCAAACCCAGGCGGCGTTTCGCTTTCGCGAACAGCTGTTGGCCGCGGCAATGGTCGACTTTTTTGCCGAAAACACACGAAAAAATGTGCGGTAAATCACAAGCCTAAGTAAAAATTTGACGAGTCACGTCGAAGTGCTTCAACATAGCAAAAGTTTATTTCGAAGCGCGAAAATAAGGGAGTCTTCGGTGGTAGCAGAAAGTCAGCCTGGGCATATTGATCAGATTAAGCAGACTAACGCAGGGGCGGTTTACCGCCTGATTGATCAGCTCGGCCCGGTGTCGCGTATCGACCTTTCTCGCCTTGCGCAACTTGCGCCCGCCAGTATTACCAAGATTGTGCGCGAAATGCTCGAAGCGCATCTGGTGCAGGAAACGGAAATTCAGGATCCGGGCAGCCGTGGGCGTCCGGCCGTAGGCCTGATGGTGGAAACCGAAGCGTGGCACTATCTGTCACTGCGCATCAGCCGGGGGGAGATTAACCTCGCCCTGCGTGATTTGAGCAGCAAGCTGGTAGTAGAAGAAGAACAAACGCTGCCGCTGGTGGATGACAAACCGTTTCTCGACCGTGTCATTGAACACATCGACCACTTTTTTATTCGCCATCAACAAAAACTCGAACGCCTGACTTCTATCGCGATAACCCTTCCCGGCATTATTGATACCGAAAACGGCATCATTCACCGGATGCCATTTTACGATGATGTTAAAGACGTGGCGCTCGGCGAAGCGCTGGAGTCTCGGACCGGCGTTCCGGTGTATCTGCAACACGATATCAGCGCGTGGACCATGGCGGAGGCGCTGTTTGGTGCGTCACGCGGTGCGCGAGATGTTATCCAGGTGGTTATCGATCATAACGTTGGCGCGGGGGTTATCACCGACGGACGTTTGCTGCATGCAGGCAGCAGCAGCCTGGTGGAAATCGGCCATACTCAGGTCGACCCTTACGGCAAGCTCTGTTACTGCGGAAATCATGGCTGTCTGGAAACCATTGCCAGCGTCGAAAGCGTGCTGGAACTGGCGCAAATTCGGATGAAACAGTCGATAAGTTCGATGCTGCATCAGCAGCCGCTGACCGTCGAATGGCTGTGTCAGGCGGCGGTGCAGGGCGATCTATTGGCCAAAGATATCATTAGCGGCGTAGGGACCCACGTCGGACGTATTCTCGCCATCATGGTGAATTTATTTAACCCACAAAAAATTCTTATCGGTTCGCCGTTCAATCTGGCCTCCAGCATTCTGTTCCCGGCCATCAGCGCCTGTATCCATCAGCAGTCTCTACCGGCTTACAGTCGGCATATCAGCGTTGAGAGCACCCAGTTCCGCAATCGTGGAACCATGACCGGTGCCGCGCTGGTGAAAGACGCGCTGTATAACGGATCTCTGCTGATAAGACTGTTACAAGGGTAACAAAAATTAATTGTTAAGCTAAAAATTGCGCTAACGCAAGCTGGCTTTTCGCCCAATCAATTACACTTCCTCCGCTCTTGAATTATCACCCTGATTTATATTTTCACCGTCAAAGCTGTGGAGTGAAACATGCTTAAGCGTTTCTTTATTACTGGTACGGATACCTCTGTTGGAAAGACGGTGGTATCACGTGCGTTGCTGCAGGCGTTCGCCGCCAATGGCAAAAGCGTGGCAGGGTACAAACCTGTCGCCAAAGGCAGCAAGGAAACGCCTGAAGGACTGCGCAACAAAGATGCGCTGGTACTGCAAAGTGTTTCCAGCCTGGAACTTCCCTATAGCGCTATCAATCCTATCGCCCTGAGCGAAGAGGAAAGCAGCGTGGCGCACAGTTGCCCGATCAACTACACCTTATTGTCCAAAGGTCTTGATGACTTAAGTCAGCGTGTCGATCACGTGGTGGTTGAAGGCACCGGCGGCTGGCGTAGTCTGATGAACGATTTGCGCCCGCTCTCTGAATGGGTCGTACAGGAACAATTACCGGTCGTTATGGTGGTAGGCATCCAGGAAGGCTGCATCAACCATGCCTTGCTGACCGCCCAGGCGATTGCGAACGATGGTCTGCCGTTAATCGGTTGGGTCGCTAACCGCATCAACCCTGGCCTGGCGCACTACGCCGAAATCATCGACGTACTGAGCAAAAAGCTGCCCGCGCCGTTGGTGGGTGAGCTTCCGTATCTGCCGCGCGCTGAACAGCGTGAACTGAGCCAGTACGTCGATTTAACTATGTTCGGCGACATGCTGGCGGTAGATCGAGTCCTGGCGTAACGTCCGCGACAGTACCGACGCTACTACGCAGGAAATCAGTAAGCCGGGCAGCAGTGCATACTGCCCGGTCATTTCACAGATCATCAGTGTCGACATAATCGGCGCATGCGTCGTAGCCGCCAGCAGCGTGGCCATTCCCGTCAATCCCATCAGTACCGCCATTTCATTGCCGTCCGGCAGCCATAGCCCCCACAATCGGGCGAACAACATCCCAATCGCCATCCCGACAAACAGCGTTGGCGTGAATACCCCGCCTGGCGCACCGGAGCCGCTGCTCGACAGCACCGCCAGCAATTTACATAAGAACACGCCCGCCACCGCGCCAAACAGCGGCGGTGCCAGCAGGTAGCTCTGCACCACGCTGTAACCGTTGCCCCATACCGCAGGCGTTAACAACGACAGCAGGCCGACAATAAATCCGCCCAGCGCCAACTGCCACGGCGGAGACAGTTTGAGTCGCAAAAACAATGAATGGGTAAAGCCCATCAGCCAGACAAACACCGGCCCGCAGAGCCCGGCGAGCAGCCCGGTTGCCAGCATCAGGCCATAGGTGCCCGCGCTGTGCGGGGCCTCGACATGAACGACATACAGCAATTCCGGCCCCCCGCTCAGCAGATTGGTCATCAGCAGGGCGATCACCGCCGCGACCACCACAGGCCCGAGTGAGGCCAGCATTAGCGTGCCGAACAGAATTTCCGCGATAAACAGGCTGCCCGCCAGCGGCGCGTGATAGGCGCTGGCCATCCCGGCGGCGGCCCCGCAGGCAATCCACAGTTTCCATTCATCTTTAGGCGTAAAACGTTTGGCAAAGAAAGAGGCCGCGAGGGCAGCGAGCAGGATCATCGCCCCTTCGCGCCCGATGGCGCTGCCGCTGACCACCACCAGCAACGAAGCCAGCGATTTCACCAGACTCGATCCATAATCAAACTGCCCGTCGCCGGTTTCCAGCGCTTCCATATAATCCGTCGGGGCATGTGGTCGCTGGCGGGTGTATCGCTGCCAGCCCCACAGCAGCAGCCCCGCGGCGAGGCCTCCGAGCGCGGGCGTCAGCAGCCGTCGCCACCACGGCAGGCTACCCGCCGCATACACCAGGCTACGGCTGTCGTCGCTCAATAACAGCCACTCGAGCAGAAACATGGCGTGACGAAACAACGCCACGGCAAGGGCGGCAAGAATGCCGACTATCGTCGCAATGAGCAGGCGGCGAAACATAGCCTGAATGTCAGGATAAGTATGAAGACGATGCATCGGTTCTACATATCAGAATTGGGATAGTGAATAATATACACAACCCACTGAGTATGATTGATAAATGTCACGGCGGTTAAAATTAGGCACACATAAACTCATTCGCGCTTTACCTCGATAAGGGAATGTCATTAATGAAAAAAATTATGCTGTTTATCGTTTTGGGACTGGTGGGCTGTCACGCACCTTTACATTCATCGGACTGTAACAAGGCCTCCGCGCTTGATGACTGCAAGAACGTCACTCAGCCGGGTAAACCGACTAATGCGCAAATATCTGCCTATGCTGTGGGGATTAAGACGGCAGTAGAAGTGCAGTTCCCGGATGCCAGCCAATGGCAGGGAAAAAGCTGCACAATCCGGATTGCGATGCAGCGTGATGGTTCGTTGGAGGATGCCAAAGCTGAGACGGGTGATAAGGATTTTTGCGAGGCAGCGCTGACGGCGGTTAAGAAAGCGAAGTTTCCTGAGCCACCGAATGACGAGATTTATCAGGTGTTCAAAAACGCACCGTTGGATTTCAGGCTCTGAAAAATCCCCCTCGGGCGAGGGGGAAATCGGTTAATCCGCGGAATGAATATTCAGCGCACGACGCGTACGGCCGGAGCTGAGATAGTCGGCGATGTAATCCTGAGAGATTTCACCGTTGTAGCGGCCGTCTTCATCAACGATAGGCATCCAGCTGGTGTTGCTTTCGTACAGCTTGGAAAGCACCACGCGCAGGTTGTCTTCGGCTTTGCCGGTGACGCGGAACGGGTGCAGCAGGTCCGCGCAGCTACCGGAGGCGTTACGCGCTTCGCGGCGCTTCACAAAGCCCAGCGGTTTGCCGTCGTTATCCACCACCGTAATCGCACGAATGTCGTTGTCGTCCATGGTGGCAAAGGCTTCCGGCAGGGCGGTATCGCACTTGACGGTGATGGTCGGCTGCTGATCGGTGACGTCCCCGGCGGAGACTAACAGCAAGCGTTTCAGCGTACGGTCCTGGCCGACAAACGAGCCGACAAATTCATTGGCCGGTTTTGCCAACAGTTCGTCGGGGCTGGCGCACTGCACGATACGACCCTGCCGGAATACCGCGATGCGGTCGCCGAGCTTCAGCGCTTCATCAATGTCGTGGCTCACCAGCATCACCGTTTTTTTCAGCTGGCGCTGCATGTCCAGGAACTGGTTCTGAATCACTTCACGGTTAATCGGGTCGACGGCGCCGAACGGTTCATCCATCAGCAGCACCGGAGGATCCGCCGCCAGCGCACGAATCACCCCGATACGCTGCTGCTGGCCGCCGGACATCTCTTTCGGATAGCGGCTCAGGAATTTTTTCGGGTCCATCGCCACCATATCCATCAACTCTTCGGCACGCGCTTTGTAGCGGGCTTTTTCCCAGCCCAGCATCCGCGGCACGACGGTGATGTTTTCTTCAATAGTCATGTTCGGGAACAGACCAATTTGCTGGATAACATAGCCGATGTTGCGACGCAGGCTGACGGTGTCCATGTCGCTGGTGTCCTGGCCGTTAATCAGGATTTTCCCGCTGCTGGCGGGGATCAGGCGGTTAATCATTTTAAGCGTCGTGGTTTTCCCGCAGCCAGACGGCCCCAGCAGGACGCACATTTCGCCTTCCGGGACGTTGAGGTTGACGTTATCGACGGCGTTAAAGCTCTGGCCGTTCTTCTGAGTAAATTGTTTGGTCAGATTTTCTAACTTTATCATTATCGAATCCCCTTTGGTGTCAGGACAATCTGCAGTCGGTGCAGCAACCAGTCGAGCACAATGGCCAGCAGGCAAATCATTAACGCCCCGGCAATTAACATACGAATATCACTCCCGCCAATGCCGTTCAGCAGCAGCAGGCCAAGCCCGCCCGCGCCGATAACCGCGGCAATCGCCATAACGCCGATGTTCATCACCACCGCCGTACGGATGCCGCCGAAAATCACCGGCAGCGCCATCGGGATTTCCACCCAGCGCAGACGCTGCCAGAAGGTCATGCCAATCCCACGGCCTGCTTCACGCAGCCCTGGCGGCAGGCTGTCGAGGGCGGTGTGGGTATTTCGCACAATCGGCAGCAGTGAGTAAAGGAACACCGCGGTGATGGCGGGCAGGGCGCCAATACCCTGACCGATCAGCGAAAACAGCGGGATCATCAGACCAAACAGCGCAATCGACGGGATGGTCAGCAAAATCGTGGTCAGACCCAGAATCGGCGTTGCCAGCCATTTGTGGCGCACAATCAGAATGCCCAGCGGCACGCCGATGATGATTGCCAGCCCAACGGCGAGCAGAACCAGCCACAGGTGCTCCCAGGTCAGCGTCGCCAGATAACTCCAGTTATCAATCATGTAGTGAATCGTTTCCATGACGCCTCCTTATTCCAGGCCTTTGCTGTGCAGGAAGTCCCGCGCAACCTGTTGTGGCGACTGGTGATCGATATCCACGCGCTTGTTCAGCTCAGTGATCACCTCATTATTCAGCAGACCGGAAAGCGTGTTCATCGCGTCTTCAAGCCCCGGGTTGGCTTCCAGCGTGTCCTTACGCACCACCGGCGTTACGGCGTAGCTCGGGAAGAAACCTTTGTCATCTTTCAGCACTTTCAGGTCGAAACCTTTTACGCGGCCATCGGTGGTGTAAATCAGGCCGGCATCGACGAACCCGTCGCGCACGGCGTTGTACACCAGGCCTGGATCCATCTGACGGATTTGCGGACGGTCGAGCGGCATGTTGTAGGCCTGCTGCAACGGTTTCATCCCGTCACTGCGCCCGGCGAATTCCAGATCCAGACCCAACAGCCAGTTGTGTTTCGGGTCGGTCTGACGAATGTGTTCAATCTTCGCCACCATCTCTGACATGGTGTTGATGTTTTCCGCTTCGGCGCGTTTACGCTGCATCGCAAAGGCGTAAGTGTTGTTCATGTCCGCCGGTTTGAGCCAAATCAGACCGAGCTTTTCATCGAGGCGTTTTACGGTGTCGTAAGACTCCTGAGGCGACATGCGCTTATTGATGTGGTTAAAGATGATAAGTGAGGTACCGGTGTATTCCCAGGTCATGTCAATTTGCTTGTTGATCATGGCGTTGCGGGAAATCACCGTCGCAATGTTGGTTTGCGGCTGAACCTGGAAACCTTTCTTGCGCAGATACTGCACAGTCATGGCGGACAAAATATGTTGTTCGGTAAAACTCTTGGTCGCCAGAATGATCGGGGCCGCATGGGCCTGACCGGCAACCATCGCCAGCGCAGCGGCGGCGACAAACAGACGTTTCAATCGTCTCATGTAATGCTCCTGATTATTGTTATTCGACGGTATGCGGGCTGAGTAAGCGTCCCAGACCCGCCAACAGCGTGTCGAGGATCAGGGCAAAGAGGGCCGTGGCGACCGCACCGAGGATAAGCGTCGGGAAGTCGTTCAGGTAAATGCCCGGGAAAATCAGCTCGCCGTAGCTGCTGGCGCCAATCAAGAAGGCCAGCGGCGCGGTACCGACGTTAATCGCGGTGGCGATGCGAATGCCCGAGAGCATCACCGGCCAGGCGTTAGGAATTTCCACCTGCCACAAACGCTGCATCTTGGTCATGCCGATCCCGTTCGCTGCTTCCAGCAGAGAACCCGGGACTGAGCACAAGCCTGCGTAGGTGTTACGCACAATCGGCAGCAGCGACGCCAGAAACAGCGCCACAATCGCGGGTTTATCGCCAATGCCGACAACCACCATCGCTAACGCCAGCACCGCGAGCGGCGGCAGGGTGTTACCGATGTTGAAAATCTGCATCACGTATTCTGCGATACCGCGTGCGGCAGGGCGGCTCAACAGAATGCCGCTGGGAATACCGACCAGCAGGGCGAAGAACATTGAGGAGAACACCAGGATCAGGTGCTGTTGTCCGAGATAGACTAAATCAACCTGGCGAGAGCGGATGGTCTCAAGGCCGATTCCCCACGTGAGTAATGCCAGGACCGCGATAATCGCGCCTATAAACAACAGCGCGCGGGTCAGTAAAGAGTTGTGCATTGCAGTGTGTCTCCCTGTGTGCATGCGTTATCGCAACGACGTTGCTTGTTGTTATGCCATGTTCCGGCAGGGTTTAAGAGCTATAGCAAGCGGTTGGGAAGGATTCCAGAAGAGGGGCGAATTAAGTGCCGGGGTCAGGTTTTGTAAACAAGGTGTTACGCCTTATGACATAAAGGCTGAGCGGCAATGGGCCAGAAAAGTCTTAAAACGAAGCGGTGAAAGTGACGTTGTCACAAGAAGAGGTTTTGCAGGTGACTGAAATTACAGTTAAGTCACCCGCCGGGCGGCGGGTGACAGTGGCTTAGCGGTAGAGTTTTTTATCCGTAACCGGAGACAGCAGTTCGGTCTGCCAGAAGGCCAGCGTCTGCTGTGCCAGCTCGCCGAGCGAACGGTAGAAAGGGTGCTCAGCGTGAGCAACAAACTCTTCAAGGAAACGACCCGACCACGGCAACAGGTGCCAGCCCAACAGCTGCTGCCACTCTTCATCGCGGTTATTCTCTTTGAGCCAGGACGCCAGCATCAGCAGAGTGCCGAAATGGTCTTCCGGCTCATTCTGCTCCGCTTCGAAGGCGATGCCGTTTTCACGCATCCACTGGCGCAGGGCAAGCGTGGAATCACCAAACAAGACGTTTTCGCGATCCAACCAGACCGAACCCCACGGCGGCGCGGGCAGTGCGTACGGACCCACGAAAAGGCGCTGATAGGCTTCGCTGAGCGGTTCTTCTGACGCAGCCTGAAAACTCTCGACCAGCTCCGGTTTGAAAGGAATCGATTCCGGCCACTGCTGCGCCCAACTTCCGTCATGGAAAGCGCGGATCAGCGGGGCGATGTTTTCGCTCTGCGGGTCATAATAAAACAGTCCACCCAGCACGCGGCCAGTGATAGCGATGGCTTCAACGAAGCGCGGTTGATTCATAACAGTTTCCTTGCAGCGGCGGGGGTATACACGCCGGTTGTTTTCTATTTGCAGCCCGGCGGCTCTGCCTTAGCCGGGTCTGAACTGAACGCGTTGACCCGGTAAGTGTAGCGCCACCGGGCAACGCAATAGGGTTACACTTTCTCGATTTGTACCAGATTTGTATGCTGCGGGTTGCCTTTCGCTAACGGCGACGGGCGATGCGTGGTCAGCGTGTTGATGCATGAACCATGATCGATGCGGTCCCCGCTCATGCTGGCATCATGCCACGCACCCTGGCCCATCGCGCTCACGCCCGGCATGATGCGCGGAGTGACTTTCGCCTCAATGCGTAATTCGCCGCGATCGTTAAAGACGCGTACCTTATCCCCGTTGCGAATGCCGCGTTTGGCGGCGTCCACGGGGTTGATCCACACTTCCTGACGACAGGCGGCTTTTAGCACGTCGACGTTACCATAGCTGGAGTGCGTGCGGGCTTTATAATGGAAGCCAAACAACTGCAGCGGGAAGGCATCGCGCTGCGGTGCATCCCAGCCGTCAAACGTCGAGGCGTAGACCGGCAGCGGGCTGATGGTGTCGTCTTTTTGGATCTCCCAACTGGCGGCAATTTTCGCCAACTGGGCGGAGTAAATTTCAATTTTTCCCGACGGCGTTTTCAGTGGGTTAGCAACCGGATCGTGACGGAAATCCTTATAAGCCACAAAATGACCGTTAGGATCTTTGCGTTTGTAAATCCCCATCGCTTTTAGCGCTTCATATGACGGGAGCTGCGGGTCTTTGGATAGCATTTTGGCGTACAGGAATTGCAGCCATTCTGCCTGCGTACGGCCTTCAGTGAATTTCTGCAACACGTCCGGTCCGAGACGTTTGGCCACTTCGCTTAAAATCCAGTAAATCGGCTTACGTTCGAATTTCGCGGCGGTGGCGGGCTGGATGAAAATCAGATATCCCATGTTGCCCGCGTAATCGTTAGGAATAATGTCTTCCTGTTCGACGGTCATCAGGTCCGGCAGCAGCAGGTCGGCGTATTTTGCCGAGGCGGTCATAAAGTTTTCGATGACCACGATCATCTCGCATTTTTTGTCATCTTGCAGGATGTCGTGGGTGCGGTTGATCTGTGAATGCTGGTTGATAATGGTATTGCCAGCGTAGTTCCAGATGAACTTAATCGGCACGTCGAGTTTGTCTTTACCCCGCACGCCGTCACGGGTCGCGGTCATTTCTGCCCCGCGCTCAATAGCGTCGGTCCAGGTGAAGCAAGAGATGGCCGTTTTGACCGGGTTCTCTAACACCGGCATGCGCTCAATGGTGATGGTATAGGTAGATTCACGTGCGCCGCTGTTCCCGCCGTTAATGCCCACGTTGCCCGTCAAAATCGGCAACATCGCGATAGCGCGAGCCGTCAGTTCACCATTGGCCTGACGCTGCGGGCCCCAGCCCTGGCAGATATACGCCGGTTTGGCGGTACCAATTTCACGCGCCAATTTGGTGATTTTATCCGCCGGGATGCCGGTTACCCGTGAGGCCCATTCAGGCGTTTTGGCGGTGGCGTCGTCACCCTGACCGAGAATATACGCCTTGTAATGTCCGTTGGCGGGTGCGCCATCCGGCAGCGTTTTCTCATCGTAGCCGACGCAGTATTTATCGAGGAACGGCTGGTCGACGAGGTTTTCGTCAATCAACACCCAGGCGATGCCCGCCACTAACGCGGCGTCTGTGCCTGGGCGAATCGGCACCCATTCGTCTTCGCGCCCGGCGGCGGTGTCGGTATAACGCGGGTCGATGACGATCATTCTGGCGTTCGAGCGCTCGCGGGCCTGTTCCAGATAATAGGTAATGCCGCCGCCGCTCATGCGGGTTTCAGCCGGGTTATTGCCGAACATCACCACCAACTGGCTGTTTTCAATATCGGAGGTGCTGTTGCCGTCGTTGCTGCCGTAGGTGTACGGCATCGCGCAGGCGATTTGCGCGGTGCTGTAGGTGCCGTACTGATTGAGCGACCCGCCGTAGCAATTCATCAAGCGTGCAACCAGCGACGCGGAAGGGGATGAACGGGTGATATTGCCGCCGACAATCCCGGAGGTGTAATTAATGTAAACCGACTCGTTGCCGTACTCTTTCACCACGTGTTTCAGACTGTCGGTCAGCATATCGAGCGCTTCAGACCAGCTAATGCGTTCAAACTTGCCTTCACCGCGTTTACCGACGCGCCTCATCGGATAATTCAGGCGTTCCGGGTGGTTGATACGACGACGAATAGAGCGCCCGCGCAGGCACGCACGCACCTGATGATCGCCGTAAATGTCGTCGCCGGTGTTGTCGGTTTCGACCCAGTACACTTCGTCGTCGCGCACATGCAGACGCAGGGCGCAGCGGCTACCGCAGTTCACCGAACAGGCGCCCCAGACCACTTTGTCATCAGGCTGCGTGGCCTGTTGCACCGCGGCGGCGGCACTTTTAAGGGTAAAGGGAAGTGAAATTCCGCTGGCGGCGAGGGCCATAGAGCCAATCGCCGTGGATTTGATCAGGCTGCGGCGGCTGATCCCGCCGGGGTGTACATGCTGTTCATTATCAGACATCGCTCACTCCATTTTTATTTATGCACCGGACGCGCAGCCCGACGTTTGATGGAGGGATGTTACTTACTTAGAGGTATAGAGATATTATCCCCGGTCAATCCAGGGATAATATCTTTCGTGTGAAGGCGAGGACTACTGCTGATCGTTGCTGTTGCGGGTGTAGAGAATTTTAAAGGTGTCGTTGGCGCAATGCCCGACCACCTGCGCATCCGGCTTGTCAGCCTGGTCGTTCGGCACGATGTTGAGCGTAAACCCGGATTCCGGCACGCCGTTGGCCACAATTTTCTGCTGGATATCATCCTTAACACGCTCGCAGGACTCCGGGGCAGCAGCGAAAGCAGGCATCGCGCCGACCAGTAACAGTGCAAATAGCCAGTGAGTCTTTTTCATACGCATCTCCATGTCGCTATGGTGAGATAAAAGCTTAGCACTCTTAGTGCAAAAGCTCGGCTCTGTATATTCCTAAATATAAAAGTGAGGAATAATCTCACTTTTATAGGTTACTAAAGGTCTGCATACTCCAGAATTTCCTCTCCCATAAGAAGACAACCAGATTCGGCTGAATATATGAGGCGTATCCGATATTGCCCTTTGTAGAGATAACCCCACATTTCCAAAACATCGAATGATTGACTTTTATTTGCTGGGTTTTTTATTTTTTCTAATGGTGTAACTTTGTCGTTTATCCGAATTCGGTTATCATTATCGCGATAAAAATTTAGTAGCTTTTGCGCATCTTCAATAGCGTTATTTTTGCACGAAATAGATGATGCTGTCGCATGGCTCAAAGAGCTATAGCTTATAGACGTTAAAAGTAGAGGGAGAATGATTTTTTTCATACTAACCCCAATGCCTGCTTGGCTCTTCTTAATGCTGATTTCCTGTCACTATACCCGTTATAACCACCATTGATTTTTAATGTGACGTTTTTAATGTCATCATTATCTGCGTACTTGTTCACCTTTCGCACGTCCCAATAATAGCAAGCGGCTTTAACGGCTACGTATGGATTGTTCGCTACCTGCTCAGGGGTATCAACGTAGGTTTTATTAAATTCATCACTTAAATTTTGATAGTTGTCTCGGCCTGTCAAATCAAGCAACCCACGGCCAATATATCGCGGGCCATCACCGACATTGATATTTCCTAGAGAACGACCAACTTTGGTCCCGGCATCGTATTCAAGCCCACTGCGGCGGGGGATCTCGGTCATGGCTGAAAAATTTGCCGTTTCTACACATGCTTGCGCGAGGAAGTGTGCGATACGTAATTTTGTATCAATATGATATACGCTAAACCAATGGTTGAAATGCGGCGCGATTGCATGCATGTTCCGTTGTTGGGAATTGAGCAAACTTTCCTTGTGCAAATAATGTCTCGCGACCTGCCAGAGAATATCGGCGGTTACATCGATCATGCTGTAACTCTCTCATTCCAGGTATCGGTAAATTGAACATTACCATCACAGTATTTCCATGTGATTCTTTCATAGCGAAGCGATACAAATTCAATGTGATTGATTTTTTCCTGCCTGGTCATTGAAGGGCAAATCGAAACGATCTTTACCCCTTCGAGCAACATATTGAAATATTCAACTTCCTGCCCCGCATCATTGATCTGGTACCAGCGAATTTCGGCGGAGTGAAGTTTTTGCCCTGTTGCAACCGCTTTGTAAAGATACGGGCTAGAAGAGTCGAACTCTTTTTCGATATTCATCGCGCCATGCGTGCGAGTGCCTGTTAGCTTCCCGGTATTATCATCAGTAGGAATGCTTAGCGAATGCCCAAAGCCTTGGATCTCTATGCTGCCTTCCCGTTCCCATACATCTACAGAGCCTTTTATATCGGCACCGCCATCGTCTTTTAACCACATGTAAGCTGGAATGGCCATTTTGATAATTCCTTATTGTGTGAATAGTGTCGAATCACCGTTAATTAAACACGAAGTGGCTCGCACGTTATTACACAAGGTGCCATGCAAAAATCAAATAAAACAAAGTGATATATTTATGATGTGAATTTTATTACCAACGTCAAGGATGAAAAGAGATCGTTGAGAATGGCTGATATTATTCGGGTAAAGACATGAATTTGTTTTATTTTTGTTGTTTCGGTGCTGCAATAGCGTATGTCGATGTATATTGCTAATATGATTGAGAAAATTCTACCGTGAAGGACAGTCTGTGAAGAAACTGCTGTGTATGGTGCCGCTTTTCAGCGTGCTCACCGCCTGCGATAACGCCTCAACACCGGCTGCTTTTACGCCGGAAATGGCGAGTTTTTCCAATGAATTTGATTTCGATCCGCTGCGGGGTCCGGTGAAAGATTTCAGCCAGACGCTGATGAACGAGAAGGGCGAAGTGACCAAGCGCGTGAGCGCCAGACTGTCGCAGGAAGGCTGTTTTGATCTGATTGAACTTCACGATCTGGAGAACAACTCCGGCGCGACGCTGGTACTCGACGCGAACTATTACGTCGACGGCACCACCCAGCAAAAGCGCATTTTGCTGCAAGGGAAATGCCAGTTAGCGGGGATGCCTGCGGCCGGAATGACGTGGGACACCGACGATAACGGCTTTGTGGTGGCAGCACACGGAAAAGCATTAAGCGTGGATTACCGCTACGACAGCGAGGGTTATCCGTTAGGGAAAACCTCAACCAGTGGCGATGAAACGCTGAAGATTGTGGCGACGCCGCCGAAGGATGCGCGTAAGAAACTCGATTACACTGCGGTCAGCATTCTGAATGACAAAACTATCGGCAACGTGGCGCAGACCTGTGATTACGACCGACACGACAACCCGCTGAGCTGCGACTTGCAGATTGTCGATGACAGCGCAACGCCGCCAGTGACCCGGCGCTACACCATCAAAAATACCATCGAGTACTACTGAGCCGTCGGCTTGAGCAGGGTGTGTGTTTTGTGTTTCGGCAGATACTGATGCTGGAACAGGCACATACGAATGGTATTGCGATATTCGCCGTTAATGAAGAACTCATGGATGAGTTCACCTTCCACCTGGAAACCGAGCTTGCGATAAATATGGATCGCCTTTTCGTTTTCGGTATCGACAATCAAATACAGCTTGTACAGGTTAAGCACCATAAAGCCGTAGTCCATCGCCAGCATCGCTGCCTTGGTCGCCAGCCCTTTGCCCTGATAGTCCGGGGAAATAATAATCTGAAATTCTGCGCGGCGGTGGACGTGGTTGATTTCCACTAACTCAACGAGGCCCGCCTTCTCGCCGTCGCATTCGATAACAAAGCGGCGTTCGCTCTGATCGTGAATATGTTTGTCGTACAGGTCAGAAAGCTCAACGAAAGCTTCGTAAGGCTCTTCGAACCAGTAACGCATAACGCTGGCGTTATTATCCAGCTGGTGAACAAAGCGCAGATCCTCGCGTTCCAGAGGGCGCAGCTTAACGGCATAAGCATCGGCCATGTGATTTCCTTGATTTGGGTGAGCGTGTCAAACGGGGGAAGAAGGGCGCCCGCAGGCGCCCGACGGTATTACGGAGTAAGAGGTCGACCGGTGGTTCTGTCGAGGCAGCGCAGGGTGTTTGGCTCCCAGTACGCATTCAGATTGGCGCTTTTATCGCATTTATCACGTGTATCAAAAGCGACATCAGTTTTATCCCACTCTTTTTCTGTACGGGTGTTCACCTTCTGACGAAGCGACCGGGTATCGTTCCACTGTTCCTTGTCCATCGCCGCATCTTGTTTACTCTGCGCGCTGTCACCGGACTCAATGATGAGCTTGCTGGTTTGCGCCGATGCACTCGCGGTATAAACGATGGCACCCAGCGTCAGCATCGCCGTCAGGCACAGGCGTTTGCTAAAAGTCACTTTCATTGCTGTTTCCTTTAGGGTGTTAAAAACGGTAATCCCACGCGCAGAGTTTACACCAACTCCCGCGCAGGGAATACCCGCCCTGGTTGCCGCTCAGGAAACGTCTCTCAGCAGGCGCCGCTGAGCGTGGTTTTGTAAATGTGCACCGCCTCATTCACGTCCTGTGTTTTGACGGAGTTGATTTTCAGTCCGTTGATATAGATGTCGTAGCCGTCCTGACTCAGGCGAAAAATAATGGTGTCGCCGCGAAAGCGAATGACTTTGTCTTTCACGCCAATGCCCTGACGGCGTAACACCATCTTCGCCATTCTATCGATACTCATAGTCCTGCACCTCAATGGCCCTAGGGCTTATCCAGAGAAAAGTGATTCTCCCTTTACTAAGGTTAATTTATCCTTAAGAACTTTGCTGACAACCGCCAGAAATAATCGTTCCCCACCATGGCATTTTCCTGAATGTTTCTAAAATGTGATCGTTGTGAATTTTCTTGCTGACACTTCTTGTATGGTAGTTGCCGGATTTAACCTCTGAAGACTGACCAGGAGTGTTTTATGGCAACTGATGTAGTGGAACAGGCGGCCCTGGCAAAGCCCGCAAGAATAAAAACGATCCAGACGGTCACGCTGGCGCTGCTATTTATCGCCGGGATCGTCAACTTTCTCGATCGCTCCTCGCTGAGCGTCGCGGGCGAAGCGATTCGCGGTGAACTGGGCCTCTCGGCCACCGAGTTTGGCGTGTTGCTCTCGGCTTTTTCCCTTTCCTATGGTTTATCGCAGCTGCCTGCGGGCATTATGCTCGACCGGTTTGGACCGCGGCTGGTACTGGGCGCGGGCCTGATTTTTTGGTCGGCAATGCAGGCGCTGACCGGGGTGGTGAACTCATTCAGTCACTTTATTTGGCTGCGTATCGGCCTCGGGATTGGTGAAGCGCCGTTTATGCCTGCGGGCGTAAAATCGATCAGCGACTGGTACGTGCAAAAAGAGCGCGGCACGGCGCTGGGGATTTTTAACTCGTCAACGGTGATTGGTCAGGCCATCGCGCCGCCTGCGCTGGTGGTGATGCAGCTCGCATGGGGCTGGCGCACCATGTTTGTGGTGATTGGCCTGGCGGGAGTTCTGGTCGGGATTTGCTGGTATGCGTGGTATCGCAACCGCGCGCAGTTCGCGCTGAACAATACCGAACGCGACTATCTCTCAGCGCCCGTTACGCCGCGGCCAAAACTGGCGTTCAGCGAATGGCTGGCGCTGTTTAAACGTCGCACGACGTGGGGCATGATTTTAGGTTTCTCCGGCGTGAACTACACCGGCTGGTTGTATATCGCCTGGCTGCCAGGTTATTTACAGGCGGAGCAGGGTTTTAGCCTCGCGAAAACCGGCTGGGTGGCGGCGATCCCGTTCCTGGCCGCGGCGGTCGGGATGTGGACCAACGGCTTTGTGGTCGATGCGTTGGCGCGTCGTGGATACGATCTGGCGAAAACGCGTAAAACCTGCATTGTGCTGGGCCTGATCCTCTCGGCGCTCGGTACGCTGCTGGTGGTGCAATCCTCCACGCCAACCCAGGCGGTGGCGTTTATTTCGATGGCGCTGTTCTGCGTACACTTTGCCGGAACCTCCGCGTGGGGCCTGGTGCAGGTCATGGTCGCCGAAACCAAAGTCGCCTCGGTGGCGGCCATTCAAAACTTCGGCAGCTTCGTCTTTGCCTCCTTCGCCCCGATTGTTACGGGCTGGGTGGTGGACACCACGCACTCCTTTAACCTCGCGCTGGTGATTGCCGCCTGCGTGACTTTTACCGGCGCACTCTGCTACTTCTTCATCGTCAAAGACCGCATCGAATAATCCCTTCATCCTGCCCGGTTGTGTGAAAACGCATCCGGGTACTCTCCGTTTTCAATCCCGCTGCTGGCGGTGATCTTCTGTAACGTCACCGGTTCCTGTTAAGGCTGTCACACAACTTTGAATTCATGTCATACCACTTGCGCGGAAATTAACGTAAATCAAAGTCCGGGGACGACATCTGGTTATTCTAGTATGGCAATGAGCGTCCTCAACAGTGAGTCATAAAATGGAAAACACGCTTTTAACCGCTAAGGCGACCGTACCCGCCTACGATCGTAACGCCCTGGTGCCTCGCATCGTGCACCTCGGCTTTGGCGCATTTCACCGCGCACATCAGGCCGTTTATGCTGATATTTTGGCTCAGGAGCACAACAGCGACTGGGGCTACACCGAAATCAACCTGATTGGCGGCGAGCAGCAAATCGCCGATCTTAAACGTCAGGATAACCTGTATACCGTGGCAGAAATGTCTGCCGATGCGTGGACTGCCCGCATCGTGGGCGTCGTGAAAGAAGCCCTGCACGCTCAGGTCGACGGCCTCGAAACTGTGCTGGCAAAACTGTGCGAGCCGCAGGTGGCGATTGTGTCGCTGACCATCACCGAAAAAGGCTACTGCCACTCTCCGGCGACGGGTGAACTGAATCTCGATCACCCGATGATCGCCGCCGATCTGCAAAACCCGCATCAGCCAACGTCCGCACCGGGCGTGGTGGTCGAAGCGCTGGCCCGTCGTAAAGCCGCTGGCCTGGCGCCGTTCAGCGTTATGTCCTGCGACAACATGCCGGAAAACGGCCATGTGCTCGGAAACGTGGTGCGGGCCTATGCGCGCGCATTGAATAGCGAACTGGCGGCGTGGATCGAACAGAACGTCACCTTCCCGTCGACCATGGTTGACCGCATTGTGCCCGCCGTCACCGCCGAAACGCTGGAGAAAATCGAAGCCATCACCGGCGTGCGTGACCCGGCTGGTGTGGCCTGCGAACCGTTCCGCCAGTGGGTTATCGAAGACAACTTTGTTGCCGGGCGTCCGCAGTGGGAAAAAGCCGGGGCGGAACTGGTAGCCGACGTCATCCCGTTCGAAGAAATGAAGCTGCGTATGCTCAACGGCAGCCACTCCTTCCTCGCGTATCTGGGTTATCTGGCCGGTTATCAGCACATTAACGACTGCATGGCAGACGAAAACTATCGTCGCGCCGCGCACGCGCTGATGCTGAAAGAGCAGGCTCCGACCCTGAAAGTGAAGGGCGTTGATCTGGGCCGTTACGCTGACCAGCTGATCGCGCGCTACAGCAACCCGGCGCTACGCCACCGTACCTGGCAGATTGCCATGGACGGCAGCCAGAAACTGCCCCAGCGTATGCTAGATTCCGTCCGCTGGCATCTGGCGCATAACAGCGATTTCTCGCTGCTGGCGCTGGGCGTGGCAGGCTGGATGCGGTATGTCGACGGCACCGACGAGCAGGGCGAGGCGATTGAAGTGTGCGATCCGCTGCTCAGCACGCTTCAGACCGTGGTGAAAAACAGTGAGCAGGGCGAAGCCCGCGTGAAAGCGCTGCTGGGCATCGAGGCCATCTTTGGTAATGAGCTGCCGCTGGAAGGGAAATTTGTTACGCAGGTGACAAATGCCTATCTGTCGCTGCTGGAGAAAGGGGCCAAAGCCACCGTCGCGGCCTTTGCTGAAAAACTGTAAATGCAGATGCCCGGCGGCGCGTTGCTTGCCGGGCTAACTAAAACGTCATTACTCTTCGCTAAACCACTCGCCATTTTCCTGACGAATCAACAGCATCGATTCGCTGATTTCCTGTAGATGAACGGTCATCGCTTTGTCGACCGCCTCCACATCGCGTTTTTCCAGCGCGCTGAAAATATCCTGATGCTGGCGCAGCAGCATTTCCGGCGAGGAAACGTGGTCCAGACTCATATAACGCATGC
>Ga0079104_1000974_pt1 | contig 22364 bp, 16 predicted proteins | sample MedtruBG_FD_76829 | JGI IMG/M metagenome (GOLD analysis project Ga0079104, IMG submission 76829) | Root nodule microbial communities of legume samples collected from California, USA - Medicago truncatula BG | ecosystem: Host-associated > Plants > Roots > Nodule | place: USA: California...
CATCGCAATGATTTTGCCACTGCTGTCGACATTAACAATGAACGGGCCGTATTCGTCGCACAGCCAGAAACCGCCTTTACCGTCCGGCGTGATGCCCTCGGTATCCAGCCCGCGATTATCACCACTCAACGTTTTCATTGTGTCGCTGAACGCCACTTCATTGGTCGAGCCGATCACCCCGCTTTGTAGCGGCAAGCCGTTGATCTTGCCCTTATCATCATGCAGCGGGCGCGCATCGGTCGCTTCGGCTTTACCGTTTCCGACGCGAATAGACATCAACAACGGCGCGAAATCAGGCGTCACGAAAATCTTTGCTTCCTGCTTACCCACGCTCGGCGAATCGGCGTTCGGGCCGCGATCCGTCACCGTCGCAAACGTCAGCGCATCGCCCTGTTTACCGGTGAACAGCAAGCCAGAGCCGATTCCTACCGGTAATCCGTTTGGAAACGCCTGCGCAAACGCGCCGTTATAGCTGACGTGTGAGCCTTCAGGGAAACTCACCACATAACGCTCCGCGGTCGGTTCTGCGGCCAGCGTAGAGAAAGAAAGCGCACTGCTTATTACCAGAGGAATCAGTTTAATTTTCATTTTTAGCGTCCTTTATGAGTTGCCAAAAACATATAGAACGCAGATGTCAGAAAAATGACATCGAACTGAAATTTATCCCTGTTTAAAAGCATCATTCTCGGTTTGATTTTATTGAAAATAGCATTCACCACAGAGATGTAACCTCAGAGAATGATCATAAAAATGAATGCAAGTCATTGTTATTGATCGCTTTTTATTAAAGCAATAACATGAGAGGTCCGTTCCCGTACCTTCCTCTCCTACAAGGATGTTTTATGGCTACCCCCCATTTTTCTCAAATGGCAGCCTTCATCTGGTCTGTCGCTGATTTACTGCGTGGTGATTTTAAACAATCGCAATATGGTCGAATTATTCTGCCCTTCGCTCTTTTACGCCGTCTTGAATGTGTCCTGGAACCCACAAAACAAGCCGTCATTGAAGAAGCAGTAAAAGTGCAGGCGATGAACCTACCGGAGGAAGCCTGTGAAAAGATGATCCTGCGCGCCACGCAAGGACTCACGTTCTTCAATGCTTCCGCGATGGATCTCGGCAAAATGGGGCAAAATGGAATCAAAGCCAACCTGGAGAATTACATTCAGTCCTTCTCCAGGGATGCCCGCGAAGTGTTCGAGCACTTCAAATTCAGCGAGTTTATCGGCCAGCTCGACGACGCGAATCTGCTGTTCAAAATCGTCAATAAATTTGCCACCACCGACCTTAGCCCTAAGCTCATTTCGAATCATGAGATGGGGCTGGTGTTTGAAGAGTTAATCCGCCGGTTTGCGGAAAGCTCCAACGAGACCGCAGGTGAGCACTTTACGCCACGCGATATTGTGCGCCTGACCACCTCGCTGGTGTTTATGGAAGATGACGACGCGCTGACGAAAGATGGCATCATCCGCACTATTTATGACCCGACGGCGGGCACCGGCGGGTTCCTCTCTTCCGGCATGGAATATGTCCACGAACTCAACCCCAACGCGGTAGTGCGTGCTTTTGGTCAGGAGCTGAACCCTGAATCCTGGGCCATCTGCAAGGGCGATATGCTGATCAAGGGTCAGGACGTCAGCCTCATCAAGCTCGGCAACACCCTTTCTAACGATCAACTGCCCAAAGACCGCTTCGACTACATGCTGTCCAACCCACCGTTTGGCGTGGACTGGAAAAAGATTGAAGCAGACATCAACGATGAGCACCTGCAAAAGGGCTTCGAGGGTCGATTCGGTCCAGGCGTGCCACGCGTGTCAGATGGCTCGCTGCTGTTCCTGCTGCATCTGATCAGCAAAATGCGCGATACCGACGGCACTCTGAACAATGGTAGTCGGATAGGGATCATCCTCAACGGTTCCCCGCTGTTTACCGGCGGCGCGGGCAGCGGCGAGAGCGAGATCCGCCGCCACATTCTGGAAACCGATTTGCTGGAAGGGATTGTCGCCCTACCGACGGACATGTTCTACAACACCGGCATCGCCACCTACGTCTGGATCCTGTCGAACAAGAAAGCCCCGGAGCGCAAAGGCAAAGTCCAGCTGATCGACGGCACCAGCCTGTGCGGCAAGATGCGAAAATCTCTCGGATCTAAGCGCAACCTGATGGGCGAAGATGACATTCGGCTTATCACCCGCACCTTTGGTGATTTTGAGGTGGTGGATGCCACATCGCTGGACGCGTTAGGTTTAGAAAAACCCGCCGAGCAAAAATCTAACCGTGGCCGCCAGTCGGCCACCGCCAAAGCCGGAGCGCCGAAGACCTTCGCCTGCAAAATCTTCAACAGCACCGATTTTGGTTACCGCCGCCTGACCATCGAGCGGCCGCTGCGATTATCAGCCCAGGTGACCGACGAAGCGATCGCCACGCTGCGCTTTGCACCTAAGCCGTTCCACGCGCCGATGGAACTCCTGTACGAGACCTTTGCGCATCAGTGGCAAGGCGATAACTACGGTGACTTCACGGATATCGAAGTGGAAGCCCGGGCGATTATCAAAGCCGAATTTACTGAACTGAAAGAGAAGCAAATTAAAGACCTGCTCGACAGCAAGCTATGGCTGGCACAACGCGAACTGGTGCACAAAGCACAGCAAATCCAGGCTGGGTTGGGATTTGCAGAAGGCGGTAAAGAGTGGGTCAGCAACGACTTTAATCAATTCCAGTTGACCCTGAAAGGAGCGATTAAAGGCGCAGGCGTGAAGCTCGACAGCAAAGAAAACAAACAGTTTATCGAGGCCATCACCACTAAAAACCCTGCCGCCGAGCCGGTGGTGAAGAAGGAATTGAAAGAAAGCGCCCAGCCGCTGTACGGCGCGTTTGAATACCACGGCAAAGTGGTGGAGTTCGAGCCAGATGGCGACCTACGCGACAACGAAAACGTGCCGTTAAACCCGGCCATCACCACCAGCGATTTGATTGAAGGCTATTTCAAAGCAGAGGTTTTACCGCACGTCGCGGATGCGTGGATCAACGCTGATAAGCGCGATGCCAAAGATGGAGAAGTCGGGATCGTCGGGTACGAAATCCCGTTTAACCGCCATTTCTACGTCTATAAACCGCCGCGCCCGCTAGAAGAGATCGATGCGGAGCTGGACGCGGTAAGCGCAGATATTATGAAACTGCTTCAAGAGGTACACTCCTGATGGCTAACTATAAGGCGTATCCGGAATATAAGGATTCTGGGGTGGAGTGGTTGGGGGAAGTACCTTCCTGTTGGAATATTAAACGTCTTGGACAATTTTTTGATGAACGTAGAAACAAGGTTAGCGATAAAGAATACCCCCCTTTATCAGTTACAATGCTGGGCATTGTCCCACAAATTGATACAGCAGCTAAATCGGATGCTGGTGACAATCGCAAGTTAGTTTTAAAGAATGATTTTGTGATTAATAGTCGATCGGATAGGAAAGGCTCATCTGGAGTTTCACAACTTGTCGGGTCTGTTTCGTTAATTAGCATTGTAATGAAGCCTCAAAATATAAACCCTAAATTTGCCCATTATTTGCTTAGAAGTTATCCTTTCCAGGAGGAGTTTTACCGCCACGGTAAAGGAATTGTTGCTGATCTTTGGAGCACCAACGCTTCCGAGATGAAGAATATATTGATTCCCGAGTTGCTGAAAGATGAGAGTGAAGTAATTGCTAATTTCCTCGATCACGAAACCGCAAAAATCAACACCCTAATCGACAAGCAACAGCAACTGATTGAACTCCTAAAAGAAAAACGTCAAGCAGTGATTAGCCATGCCGTCACCAAAGGGCTAAACCCTGATGTGCCGATGAAAGATTCTGGAGTTGAGTGGTTGGGGGAAGTACCAGAGCATTGGGATACTCTCGCGATTTCTCACTTATTCACCCGAATAAAAAGAACTGGTTATAACAACAAAGAGTTATTATCTGTATATAGAGACTATGGAGTTATACCTAAATCTAGCCGTGATGATAATAACAATAAGCCCTCCGAAGACCTATCACCATACCAACTTGTTAAACCAAATGATTTAGTCATGAATAAAATGAAGGCATGGCAAGGATCGATAGCCATATCTGAATGCGAGGGGATTGTTAGTCCTGCATATTTTGTTTACACACCAAAAGACAAATTATTTGAGTTGGCGTTACCAAAATATGTCCACTATTTACTAAGAAACTCCCTCTATGTCACACAATATTTAAGCCGTTCAAAAGGGATAAGAATTAATCAGTGGGATTTAGATCCTGATGAGTTTAGATGCATTGAATTACTTTTACCCACTAAGGAGGAACAACTTAGAATATTTCGGTTCCTCGATTATACAACCACAACAATAGACACCCTAATCGAAAAACAGCTCCAACAAATAGAACTCCTAAAAGAACGCCGTACCGCCCTTATCTCCGCTGCCGTCACTGGCAAAATCGACGTACGCGACTGGACTGCCCCGGCCCCTCAGCAGCAGAAAGCCAAACTTGCAGAGGAGGCCCTCGCATGAACATCGACAGCACCAAAGAGCGGGTTTTCCAGGACGATATCATCGCGCAGATGCAGGCCAACGGCTGGCAGTGTGGCAAATCTGACGGCTACGATCGTGAACGCGCATTGCTGCCGCAGGATGCGATCGCATTTGTGCAAACCACCCAGCCGAAAGAGTGGGAGAAATTCGCCAAAATATTCCCCAATGAGACCGAACGCCACTTCCTCGACACCCTGGTCGCGCAGCTCAAAAAGGCGGATATCAACGCCACTGACAGGCTGTCACGCACCTACGGGACGCTGGGCGTCCTGCGTCACGGCATCAAAAGCCACAATGCACGTTTTTCCCTGTGCCAGTTCAAGCCCGAGCATAATCTCAACCCGGACACACTGGTCCGCTATCGGCAGAATATCTGCCGCGTGGTGCCAGAGCTGGTTTACAGCCCTCATGCCTCGAAAACGGCATTCGAAGAAACCGGCGTAAAAGCGAAGAAGTGGCGTATCGATCTGGTGCTGTTTATTAACGGTCTGCCGGTGGCAACGCTCGAACTCAAATCAGAGTTCAAACAGACGGTACACAACGCCATTAGCCAGTATAAGAAAACGCGTTTGCCGAAAGACCCCGCCACCAATAAGCCTGAGCCGCTGCTGACGTTTAAACGCGGCGCGCTGGTGCATTTTGCCGTCAGCCAATATGACGTTTTTATGGCCACTAAATTGGCTGGCGATAGCACCTTCTTCCTGCCTTTTAATAAAGGAACCCAGGACGGTGGCGCGGGAAACAGCATTCCCGACGATGAAAACGCGTACGCCACAGGCTATCTCTGGAATGAAGTCCTGCTGCCAGCCAACCTATTAAAAATCCTCGCCAGTTTCGTTCATCTGCAAATCGAAGAGAAAGAGGACTGGAACGGGCTGAAGGTGAAAAAAGAGAGTCTAATTTTCCCGCGTTATCATCAATGGGATGTGGTGAATAAACTGGTTAACGCCGTCAGCGTGGAAGGGACCGGGCAAAAGTATCTCATTCAGCACAGTGCCGGTTCAGGAAAATCCAATTCCATAGCCTGGACGGCCCACCAGCTTTCCACGCTGTATGATGAAAAAGGTGAGAAGCAGTTTCACTCGGTTATCGTGGTAACAGACCGGACGGTGCTGGACGATCAGTTGCAGGACACCATTTACCAGTTTGAACATGCAGACGGCGTGGTGGGGCGCATCAATCATAAAGAAGGCGAAGGCTCGAAATCAGAAAAACTCGCCAGTGCCCTGGAAAACTCACAACCGATTATTATTGTCACCATCCAGACGTTCCCGCATGTGTTAAAAGCCATCGAGAACAGTGTCGGCCTTAAACAGCGTAAATACGCGGTCATCGCCGATGAAGCACACTCTTCGCAAAGCGGTTCCACGGCGCGTCAGCTGAAAGAAGTGTTGATGAGTGAGGAGATGGATGACGATGCGCAGCTCTCCTCGGAAGATATTCTGGAAGCCACCATCGCGGCGCGCAGAGGCAGCAGCAATCTTAATTACTATGCATTTACCGCCACGCCAAAAGCTAAAACCCTGGAACTGTTTGGCCGTCGACCCAACCTGCTTCAACCCGTATCCAAAACCAACAAGCCCGAAGCTTTTCATGTTTACTCGATGCGTCAGGCCATTGAGGAAGGCTTTATTCTTGATGTGTTGAAGAATTACACCAACTACAAAGTGGCGTACAAACTGCTGCAAAAAATGGGCGATCCCGACCGGGAAGTCGACAGCAGTAAAGCCAGCACCCGGCTGAACCACTGGGTCACGCTGCATGAACATAACGTGGCGCAGAAAGTTAAAGTCATCGTTGAGCATTTCCGCAAGCACGTGATGCATCTGCTCGGCCATCAAGCCAAGGCGATGGTCGTCACCAGCTCACGTAAAGCGGCAGTGCGCTATAAGCTGGCGTTTGATAAATACATCGCAGAGAACAATTACTCAAAAATCACCGCCATGGTCGCCTTCTCCGGTGAAGTAGAGTTTGCGGAAAACGATCCCAACAGCCTCACGTTACTGGGTCAAAAATTTACCGAATTTAATATGAATCCGGGTCTGAAAGGGCGGGAAATACGTAAAGCGTTTGATAGCGATGATTATCAGGTGATGCTGGTCGCCAATAAGTTTCAGACCGGTTTTGACCAACCGAAACTGTGCGCGATGTATGTGGATAAAGCGCTGGGTGGCGTGGAGTGTGTCCAGACGCTTTCTCGCCTGAACCGCACCTATCCAGGCAAAGCGGAATCCGGGACGTTTATCCTCGATTTCTATAACGAACCGGACGACATCGTCGAGGCGTTTCAGCCTTATTATCAGACCGCTGAACTGATGGATATCAGCGATCCGAATTTAGTTTTCGAGCTGTTCGAGAAACTCCGTTCCAGCGGGATCTTCTTATGGAATGAGGTGGAGCAACTCTGTACGGCGTTCTATACGAAAAACAAATCTAACGCAGCGATCACCAATATTTGCATACCGCCCAAGGAGCGCTGGAAACAACGTTATATCTCCGCGATTGAAGCCTACGTCCTGGCAAAACAGATGTTTGAGCGCACCAAAAAAACCGGCGACATCGTGCTTATTACCAATGCAGAAAACAGCTTCAAAGCCTGCAAACAGGAAAAGGATCGGCTGGATATCTTCAAAAAAGATCTCGGCAGTTTTGTGCGCTTTTACGAGTTTATGTCGCAACTGGTTGAGTACGACGATACCCATCTGGAAAAGCTCAGCCTGTTTGCCCGCCATCTTCGTCCTCTGCTCCAGGAGCAACGAATCGAAGAAGACGAGATTGATTTAAGTCATGTGGAAATGAGCCATTACCGCTTATCGAAACTTCGTGAGCAAGATTTACACCTTCAGGAAGATGCGGCCGAATACAAAATCAAACCGGGTAATGATGTCGGTACGGCGAAGCCAAAGGACAAAAAAGAAGAGTTTCTGTCCAATATCCTGGCTCGCCTTAATGAGCTGTTCGTCACCGATAATCTCAGCGATAAAGACATGATCAACTATGCCTTTACCGTGCGCGACAAGTTGTCGGAAAACCAGGCGGTGATGACGCAAATCGCCAATAATACCCGTGAACAAGCGATGCTCGGCGATTTCCCAAAAGCCATTGATGATGCGGTGATGGACAGTAACGACGCCCAACAGGAAATGATGATGCAGTATCTGTCTAATCCTGAACTGGCAAAAGGCTTTGCCCGCGTGGTGTTTGATATGTTGAAAGGGGCTTAATATATTTAAAGGTGTGAACACGGCTTCACACCTTTATTTTATTCTCCATTCTATGAATGAATTTGACCATAATAGTGGAAAACAGCAAGTCGACGTTTAGCTGAGTCTCGCCCCTTCCCCGGTGGCGCTGCGCTTACCGGGGCTACAAAAGAAATTTATCCCATTGTTTGCATACTGATATTACTTGCATCACGGTGATTTTCTAAAACCCCAAAAACCTTCGATATAAAATAAAAAGCCATCAGCCATAAAAGTGCACAGACAAATTTCATTGACCACTGCACAGGAAGCATAATACAACCTATTAAACCGCCAATATCCATTTAAAAATAATAGAGAATAGTTTAATGCGTAGAATGTAATCATCTCATGATAACATCTATTTATTTAAAACATGACCAACCCCTATATAATAATTCTCTGAGGCTGGTCTTAAAAGTATTTTTAAGCAATAGCTCGTGCATTCCAGGAATCTTTGTAAATGATGTTACCATCAACATATTTCCAGGTTATTGCTTCATATCGCAAATGAAGAGATTCGGAATGCAAACCTGTCTGATTACCTGGATACAATGCTGGAGTGATAGAAACAATCTTCACATTATCCAAAATAATATTAAAATATTCCGCCTCTAATCCTGACTCCAGGATGGTATACATTTTAATTATAGCCGACTTAAGTACCGTTCCTTCACTAATAGCCCTGTAAAGCATTGGCGTGGTACGGTCAAACTCCTTTTGTAGGATAATTGGCGAGTGCACACGTGTTCCAGTCAGTCTTCCAGTATTGCCATCCGCGGGAATATTCATATTATGAGTAAGGTGTTTGATTTCTATCGCACCTTCTCGCCCTAATACACGACAGGATCCAGAAATAGGAGAGTCATTCTGATCGGTTAACCAGAGATAAGCTGGATTAGACATAATAAATTCCTTTTATGGATAGATCACTTTTTTAACCTGTCGACCCACTGGGCAAACAGGAGACCACTGACAATCGTAATTACGATGAAAAAAAACGTAATTGGCCATGTATCAAAGTAGGCTATATAAAAAATACAAAGAGCTGTGATAAGCCAGGAGAACATTCCTCCTAACCATCCTATAAAGCAATCTTTAAATTTATTGCTCATGTAGTTTCTCTCCCACACGTTTGATAATTTTATCAAACAGCGGTTGTCCTTCCTGCTGTCTTACATGCAGAGCATCAACAAAGGGCTTCATTGCTGGTTCTATCAGGAAATATACTAGATCATAATCTCGTGGGCGTAGTAAATCATAGAGATACGGATCACTGTCCGCCAGTCTATCCGATGTTCTGATACTCCTTTCCATCATTCCGCCGATTAACATAACATTTCCAATAAACAAACTATTACGCATATTCGCAAGAAATGTAGCTTCATCAAGTATCGCATTCGTTATTTTCGATGAAAGAAGGGAATTGGTTGCTATCCTTCCCAGGATAGCAAAAATCGTACTGCTATAAATCGCGTCTTTTTCGCTAACAGAGACATGTGATTCAAACTCGCGTAAAATTATGGTTACAGCTTCCTTTAAGTGCTCATAGTTCAGAAGATCGTGTCTTACTGCTGACATCATCCTTATTCGTTCAGTTTCTCGATGGTATCGAGAGTGACTATCCGTATCAAAAAATCCCTGCACCAGATAACCCAAATCCACGGGAACCGATGCTGCCCCACTAATTAGACCGCTAATAGCATTAGGTGAAACAATGACATCGACCATTCTGTCTGCGATAGAAATTATGTCCGCCATAACACCTCCTTGTTATATAGGGCTCAGACTCTATACCTCTCAATGAATCAAAAAATGACTCCATGTCGCATTTCCCATCCATGAACCCGATCACACGCCCACCAGCCAATCCCCGTAACACACTGAAATCCCACACATCTCCGTAATTAACAACACCCCCTTACGAAGCCGTTAAAATCATCAATGCCACGAAGCCTGATTCTCCACCGCACATCGCGCTAATCCACTGGCCCAGCGTTGCTTTTTTGCAATGCGAAGAGTCGTCTCCCGCCGTGTGACACATTATTCAAGGCTATAGTGTAAAAAGGTCACATTCACCCACAGGATGTTTTCATGGACCAGACGGCACTGGCGACGGAAAACGACACGGCACAAAAATCCCCTCACGCGCTGCTGCTGGCAGGCAGCGCACTCGGCGTGGTGTTCGGCGATATCGGCACCAGCCCGCTGTATACCCTCAAAACCGTCATCCTGCTCTCTGGCAGCAGCCCGACGCCGGGCATCATTCTCGGCCTGCTGTCGCTGATTATCTGGACGCTGATCCTCGTTACGTCGATAAAATATGCGGCCTTCGCGATGCGCATTGATAACCGTGGCGAAGGCGGGATCATGGCGCTGATGTCGCTGTTGCAGCACAACGGCAAAGGCCGGACGCTGATCATCTTTGCCGGACTGCTCGGTGCGGCGCTGATTTACGGCGACGGGGCCATCACCCCGGCGATCTCCGTCCTGTCGGCGCTCGAGGGGCTGAACATCGTATTCCCCGAAGCCCGGCATCTGATCTTACCGGGCACCGTGGCGATCCTGGTGGCGCTGTTTGCCATTCAGCCTTTTGGCACGGCCAAAATCGGCATCGTGTTCGGCCCAATCATGATGCTGTGGTTCCTGGTGATCGCCGGGCTGGGTATCTGGGGGATAAGCCAGCATCCGGCGGTACTGGTGGCGATTAATCCGTATTACGGCGTGCATTTTTTGCTTTCGCACGGTTTCGTCAGCTTTCTGGTGCTTGGCGGGGTATTCCTGTGCGTAACGGGGGCGGAAGCGCTGTACGCCGACATGGGCCATTTCGGTAAAAAACCCATCTGGATAGCGTGGTTTGGCCTGGTGTTCCCGAGCCTGCTGCTGAACTACGCCGGGCAGTCGGCGTTGCTGCTGTCCGGCGGGGACATTTCGCACAACATCTTCTTTCGGCTGTGTCCGCCCTCGCTGCAAATCCCGCTGGTGATCCTCGCTACGCTCGCCACTATCATTGCCAGCCAGGCAATTATTACCGGCGCCTTTTCGATGACGCGCCAGACTATTCAGCTCGGCTGGCTGCCGCGTCTGCGGATCAAACAAACGGCGGAAGATAACTACGGCCAGATTTACATCGGCATCGTCAATTGGCTGCTGATGGTGGCGACGGTGTTTCTTGCAGTGTTCTTCCGCTCGTCTGATAACCTCGCCGCCGCGTACGGCATCGCGGTGTCGTTAACCATGTTGATGACCTCCGGCCTGCTGTACGTCGCCATGCGGCGGATTTGGCACTGGAACCGCACCGCCAGCGCGCTGGCCGCCCTGCTGTTCCTGACCATCGATACCTGTTTCCTGATTGCCAATCTGATTAAGGTGCTGGAAGGCGGTTATATTCCGCTGCTGCTGGCCGCCGTGATTTGCTGCGTGATGGTTATCTGGCATCGCGGTCACACCGCCACGCTGCGTGCGCTGAACGATACCGGCATGGACACAGAGACCTTTTTCGACAAACTTCGCGAAAGCGATATCCCCCGTGGGCCGGGCGCGGCGGTGTTTTTAACCCGCTCGCAAAGTGGCGTCCCGCCGGTTATGCGCTGGCACGTGATACGTAATCGCGCATTACAGCAGCAGGTCATGGCCCTCACCGTTACCATTCTCAACGTGCCGCACATTGCCAATGTGAACAGGCTGGTTATCCGCAAAGCCGGCCCCGGCTACTGGCGTGCAGTGGCCTATTACGGTTTTATGGAACATCCGAACATCCCGGCGTTACAGTACGACATCAAGAAGCGAAACTGCCCGTTCGAACTGGCCGAGGCCACCTACTATTTGGGCCATGAAATGCTGGTCGGACGCGAAGACGGACAGGGTCTCGCCCAATGGCAGCGCCGCTGTTTCGCGTTCATGGTTCGCAACTGCACGCACGCCACGCACTACTACCAACTGCCCGGCGATCAGGTGGTGGAGATCAGCCGCCGGGTGGCGATTTAATGCCAGGCTTTGCACTTCACCGCCGTCCCGCTCTATGCTTACAGCATGGATAAATTAGCTGAACTCAAACGCGCCAAACTTCTGGCGCTCTCATTGCTGCTCATTGCGGCAGCCATTTTCGTGACCACACTGTTTCTGCCCCCTGCACGTTGGGTCAGCGCGTTGAAAGCGATTTCCGAGGCGGCGATGGTCGGCGCCCTGGCAGACTGGTTCGCGGTGGTCGCGCTGTTTCGTCGCGTACCGCTGCCGTTCATCTCTCGTCATACGGCGATTATTCCGCGTAATAAAGACCGAATCGGCGACAATCTCGGCCATTTCGTGCAGGAAAAATTTCTCGACACGCAGTCTCTGGTGAATTTAATCCAGAAGCATGAACCGGCGTTGATGATAGGTAACTGGTTCAGTCAGCCCGAAAACGCCCAACGCGTGGGGCAGCATCTGATTAAGGTGATGGGCGGTTTTCTCGAACTGACCGACGACTCGCGTATTCAGGGCCTGCTTAAACGCGCGGTGCATAAGGCGATTGATAAGGTCGATTTAACCGGCACCAGCGCGGTAATGCTGGAAAGCATGACCAAAAACAATCGTCATCAGAAGCTGCTCGATGCGCTGATTGCGCAACTGATAGCTCTGCTCCAGCGCGACAGCAGCCGCGAATTTATCGCCCGGCAAATCATTCACTGGCTTGAGAAAGAACACCCGCTGAAAGCCAAAATCCTGCCGACCGAATGGCTCGGTGAACACAGCGCCGACATGGTCACCGAGGCGGTGAATACGTTGCTGGACGATGTCAGCCAGGACAGCGCGCATCAGGTACGCCACGCGTTTGATAAAGCGGTGAGAAAGCTTATCGACAACCTGAAAACCGATCCGGAGATGGCCGAGAAGGCGGAGAACATCAAACGCTACCTGAAAGATGACGAGGCGTTTAACCGTTATCTGGGGGAAATGTGGGCCGATCTGCGTCAGTGGCTGAAGAACGATCTGCAAACAGAAGATTCGCGCACGCAGAAGCGGATTGCGGAAGCCGGAATGTGGCTCGGTGAAGCGCTGGTGACTGACGGCGCGCTGCGTGCCTCGCTCAACGGACACCTCGAACAGGCTGCTCGCCGCGTGGCACCTGACTTCGCCAAATTCCTCACCCGTCATATCAGCGACACGGTGAAAAGCTGGGATGCGCGGGATATGTCGCATCAGATTGAGCTGAACATCGGCAAGGATCTGCAGTTTATCCGCATCAACGGCACGCTGGTTGGCGGCACGATTGGCCTGATCCTTTGGCTGCTTTCACAGCTTCCGGCGCTGGTGATGCCGTTGATTCATTAACGCTGTGCCCGGCGGCGCTACGCTTGCCAGGCCTACGATTTTGTAGGCCCGATAAGCGTAGCGCCATCGGTTTTGTCGGCCCGATAAGCATCAGCGCCATCGATTTTGTAGGCCCGATAAGCGCAGCGCCATCGGGCAAAAAAACGACTTCACGCATTCGGGTTATTCACCACGAACCGCGTGGCGGCGAAGCGGTTGAGGATCAGATGCACCAGAAACACCATCGTTAGCGTGACCAGCAGCGAGACGGTGACCGACACCACGCGGTAGAGATCGCTGAACACCAGATCCTGTTCAGGATGGAGATTCTGCCCAAACATGATCCCGATGGTGGTGATGCTGGCAAAGCCGACACCTGCCCCCACCTTTTCCATCACATGCAGACGGGCGCTGAACGCCAGCCCGAGGCCAATCAGCGGCATCATCAGCAGCATATGGCTGCTGTGATCGTAGAGGATCAGCTGCACCAGCAGAATATATACGCAGGCCAGCACCACCCCCACCACGCGCCAAAGCGAGCTCAGCACCGCCCCGCGATAATGCATCGGAAACAGGATCAGAACTCCCGCCATCAGCGCCGACAGTGAATCACTGAGATCGCAGACCTGGAAAATCACAAAGATAGCCGTCGCCACGGTGCCAGACAGCAGTGACTCATGGCGCACGCGCGCGGCATTCTTTTCAATGCGCGGTGGCGGCTGGCGCGGTTCGACGTCGGGCAGCAGGAAGTGCATCAACGCGCTCAGGCTAACCGCCATCACGCTGGCTTCCAAATTGGACGACAGCAGCGTGTGCCAGCTGTTAGCGGGGTAGCTCATAAAGTTGAGCATCACGCTCTGACACACCACGCCCATCGAACCAAACAGAAACAGCGGCCCCTGACTCATAAAGCGAAAACGCATCACGTACAGCCCAAACACCACCAGCGTCATGATGATCGGCCATTGTGCCAGATAGCCGATGATCAGCACCATTTCGACACAGTTCAGCGCCGCACTGAAGATAAACTGCTTTGCCACATGGCGGTTAAAGACCGGCACCAGCGACAGCAGCATCACCGGGTAAACCACAAAAAAAACGCCGTACTGCACGTTGTAGAACGTGGAAATACTCAGCGCAATCATCCCCGCGAAGACAATGCGCAGCGTCTGGCGAAAATCATTGGCGCTGTAAACGATGTTGTCGTGTGGGGTAAAAACCCGCGCCAGGGTGTTAATAGACATAGTGCAGCCAGCTTACGAGGTGGATTTGCAGGCCGGAGAAAAATCGGGCCAGCACACCTTCGCTGTTATAAAGCTGTACCGTGGCCCGCGCACCGGTTGGCAGCGTTTTATCGATTGGTTCATCGAGCGCCACGTGAATGCGCATCCGCTGGGCATCGCGCACCCAACGGTTAGACTCTTCCGGCTGCGAAAGCTGTCCACTGACGGCTACCTGCCCGGCCAAAATCCCGGCATCACTGCTGGTCACGTGAGCGCGGAAAACTTTGCCGGGCAACGCGTCAAAGACCACCGCGGCATCGGTTCCGGGCTGCGTATGGCGCAGGCTTTTTTCGCGGAAGTCCGCCACGATATCGGTCTCGTCGTTCACCACCGCCAGCAGCGCGGTACCCGCCGAAGCATACAGCCCGGGGCTTAACTGCAAATTACTGACGGTGCCCGCCGCTTCCGCGCGGATTTTCGTCCAGCCCAAATCGAGCTGCGCCTCTTCCAGCGCGTTGCGGTATTTTTGCAGCGTGACGTTGCTACCATCGTCGCGTTCACCGCGCTGGATCTGCAAATTATGGATGCTTGCCGTGAGTGAACTCACCGACTGTTCGCTGTTTTGCCAGGCGGTGCGGACGTTATCCAGATCCTGCTGCGACACGTTTTGCATCGTCGCCAGCCGCTGATAACGACTCAGCGTCGCCTGATTATTGCGGGCGGTGATTTGCGCGGTTTTGAGGTTGGCCTGCTGAGCGGCGATTTGCGCGTCCAGCTGCTGGTTGGAGAGCTTCGCCTGTTCGAGCGCGATCTGCGCGGCCTGCACCTTGTTGATAAACGGCGTCGGGTCCAGCTCATACAGCAGATCACCTTTTTTCACCGGGCTGTTGTTGTGCACGTAGACGTGGGCCACGTACCCGGAAACGCGCGATGACACCGGGGTCACCACGCGCATGACGGTAGAATCCGGCGTGAGCGGAATCCAGATATCCGCCACGATGAAATAGACAAACATCAGCAGGAAAGAGGCAATACTCACCCTTACCCAGCGGGCAAATTTTTGTTCGGGGCTCATCATTTTTTTAGGTCTTATTTAATGTCGTCGCGGATGTTCCGCATATTGCAGGCGAGTTGGTTAAGCGTATTGCTGAAGGCGTCCATGACATCGGCAGGAATGTTTTCCGTCACCCGCTGTTGGCAGGTTTCGATCACGTGGGTCAGCCGTTCGAGCACGGCACGGCCTTTCGGCGTGAGCATTAACAGACGGCAGCGTTTGTCGTACGGCGATATCGTACGCAGCAGATAGCCCTGTTCCTCGAGATGCACCAGCGTGCGCATCAGCGGCGGCAGTTCAATGCCCTGCACTTCCGCCAGCTCGCTGGTTGAGACGTTATCACCCAGTTGTTGCAGCTGCATCAGCGTCGTCCAACTGGACTGCGTCAGGCCGGTGTCGGTTATCGCATTGTCGATAATGGCCCGCCATTGACGCACCACCATCGCCATGCGCATCCCCATCGGGCGGCGGGCGAACAAAGCATCTTCAGTCATGAGGTCTCCTTAACAACGCAGGAGCAGATTAATACTTACCCTGATAAGTATCAAGAAACGTCTTAACGAAAGAGCATGGAATGCGAAATAAAAAACCCGGCGCAGAGGCCGGGTGAAGCAGTCAAAAATCTCCGCGTCGTAGCCCCACGTCCTTGAGCTGCGCGTCGCTGAGTCGGTCGAGTTCCCGACGTGTTTTCCAGATACGCCAGGTTTGCCGCAGCCAGCGGCCGATCAATACGTAGATTTTAAATGGCGCTTTCGCGCGATTCTCATGAAATTCCATCCTGCACCTCCTCACGCTGTCAATGACGCTATTTTCGCCGCGAGGAGGGTTAACAATACAGATTCAAATTGTACTTTTATTTAACATACAGATCCGCTAAAACAGTATCTGCACGGCGTTTTTCACGCCTGTCTGTACTGGTTTTGCCAACTGTATGGCATCGAATGAGGATACAGCGATGACGCGTTACCAGCATCTGGCGAATCTTATCGCCGAACGGATCGAACAGGGGCTGTACCGTCATGGCGAGAAATTACCGTCGGTGCGCGCACTCAGTCAGGAACACGGCGTCAGTATCAGCACCGTGCAGCAGGCCTATCAGACGCTGGAAACGCTCCAGCTGATCACGCCGCAGCCGCGGTCGGGCTATTTCATCGCGCCGCGTAAAGCGCAGCCGCCGGTACCGGCGATGTCGCGTCCGGTGCAGCGCCCGGTGGATGTCACCCATTGGGATCAGATCCTGACCATGCTGGATGCGCGCCACGATAAATCGATTATCCCGTTTGGCGGCGGCTCGCCGGATATCACCCAGCCGAGTCTGAAGCCGCTCTGGCGCGAGATGACGCGTCTGGTGCAGCATCATGCCGCCGATATCTTCAGCTATGACGAACTCGCTGGCCGCCGTGAACTGCGTGAACAAATCGCCCGCCTGATGCTCGACGGCGAAGCGGTGGTCAGCCCCGACGACATTATCATCACCAGCGGCTGCCATGCGGCGCTGGCAATTGCCCTGCTGGCAGTGTGCAAACCGGGTGATATCGTCGCTATAGAATCGCCGTCGTTTTACGGCACCATGCAATTGCTGCGCGGTTTCGACATTAAAGCGATCGAGATCCCCACCGATCCCCAAACCGGGATCAGCGTCGAAGCTCTGGAAATGGCGCTGGAACAGTGGCCGATCAAAGGGGTGATCCTGGTGCCGAACTGCAACAATCCGCTCGGGTTTATCATGCCGGATGCGCGTAAACGTGCGGTGCTGGCGCTGGCCCAGCGCCACGATATCGTGATTTTCGAAGACGATGTCTACGGCGAACTGGCGAACGATTACCCCCGGCCGCGCACCATAAAATCCTGGGATATCGATGGCCGCGTGCTGCTGTGCAGCTCCTTCACCAAAACCATCGCCCCTGGCCTGCGGGTGGGCTGGATTGTGCCGGGCCGCTATCACGACCGGGTGCTGCACATGAAATACGCCGCCACCGGCACCAACGTGCCCACCACTCAGCTGGCGGTCGCGGCTTTCGTGCGCGAGGGGCATTATCACCGCCACATGCGGCGTGTGCGCCAGATTTATCACAGCAATATGGAAACCTACACCTGCTGGCTGCGTCAGTATTTTCCATGCGGAATTTGCGTCACTCGCCCGGAAGGTGGCTTTATGCTGTGGGTCGAGCTGCCGGAAATGGTCGACATGGTGTGCGTCGCGAAACAGCTGTGCGAGCTAAAAATCCAGGTGGCACCCGGCACGCTGTTTTCCGCTTCGGGCAAATACCGCAACTGCCTGCGCATTAACTGCGCCCTGCCCACCACCGAGAAACACCGTGAAGTGATGGAAAAACTCGGGGAAGCCATTCATCTGGCGATGGACTAAGCGTCGAGTGACCGTCGGGATCACAACCTGAGCAGTGCAAGGTTTGAGTCGTTGAGTTGTCGCGGCATACTTGGGAAAACAAGGCATTAGGGAGACAAAAATGAAAATTGCGCACGTAGCACTGTGGACCCGCGACCTCGACGCACAGGCCGCCTTCTGGCAGCGTTATTTCGACGGCACACCAAATGAGAAATACCTCAGCAAAAACCGTCCGGGATTTGCCTCTTATTTCATTACCCTGGCAGATGGCCCAACGATTGAGTTGATGACGCTGCCGGAATTACCTGACGCCCCAAACAACCGCGAGTTTTGCGGCTGGGCGCACATCGCGCTGAACGTCGGCGATAAACAGGCGGTGGATGCGCTGTCGGCGAAAGCGAAAGAAGAAGGCATTCTAAAAAGCGGCCCGCGCATGACCGGCGACGGTTACTACGAAGCGATCATCCTCGATCCGGATGGCAACATGATTGAGATTGTGGCGGGCTGACCGATACGCTCCTCACGGCAGCGACTCCCTTAACGAACGCCCAAAAGTCTCAAATAAAACCAAAGATCCGTTGAGCCGCAAGGGCGGATCGGGTTCCATAGCACCTGATGATTTCTTTTTGACCTGGTGCTTATGATGAACAACCGTTTTGTATTATGCAGCGTGCTGGCGTTAATCCTGCCGCTGGCGGGTTGCGACCAGAAAGCCCCCCACACTCCACCACCGGCGCCGCAGTATGGCACGCCGGTGTTTATCCAAAATCCGGTTATCGGCGCCGATGAACTCTATTCGCTGGTTTCCCCGATTGCGCTGTTTCCTAACAGCCTGCTGGCACAGGTGCTGGCGGCCAGTACTGCGCCCAATGACTTGGCGGTCGCCTATTCCTGGCAGCGCGAGCACAGCACCCTGAAAGGCAACGATCTCACCCTGCAGGCGGAGATGAAAAGCTGGTCTCCGGCGGTGAAATCGCTGATCGCCTTCCCGGACGTGCTGGCGCAAATGGCGAATAATCCCCAGTGGATGAAGTTCCTTGGCGTGGCCTATACCCGTCAGCCGCAGGACGTGATGAACGCGGTGCAAATTCTGCGTGCCAGAGCGCAGCAGAACGGCGCACTCAAAACCACGCCACAGCAGCGGGTGCAGTCGACCCCGGCATCGGTGACGGCGAGCGCCGGGAAAGCGGTTCCCGCTCCCGCACAAACCATCACCATCCAACCGGCGCAGCCTGGCGTGATTTACGTGCCGGTGTATCCGCTAACGGTGTATGGCAATCCGCGCGTGATTTACTACCCGGGCTACGTGCCGCCGCCGTCTAAATAGTGGATTGATATTTGCCCGGTGGCGCTGTGCTTACCGTGCCTACGTATTTCTGTGTAGGTCCGGTGAGCACAGCGCCACCGGGCTTTTTGTTGTTTGAAGCACAGCGGTAATTGCTCTAAGGTGTAAGCAGAATGTTATAAATCAGGACTTTTCATGACCTCCAGCCACCCGCCGCGTACCGATGACCCCTTCCAGCTAACGCTGGATAAAATCATGGATTTGAAACCGCTGGACAGCATCGAACGGCTGATGGCGGTTTTGCTGCCGGAAGCCGATAAAATCGTGACCCGCCGCCCGCGCAACTTCCATAAAAACGGCCCTGAAATTTACCTACTGACCGAGGGCAATTTCTGGCTATATCGCCGGGCGGATGACCTGCAAATGAGCATGGCCAAGGCCCCGCATATCTTCGGTCTGGCGGAGCTGGCGATCCCGTTGGGGGATAATACCTATGTGAAGTTTGCCGCCGACAGTGAAGTGTTCGTGGTGAGCGGAGCGAAAGCGCAGGCGCTGTTCGCCCAGCAGCCCACGCTGTGGCAGGACGTGACCAACATCCTCGCCTTCCACCTGCACTTCTCCAGCTGGCGTGACCTGCATTTGCTGAACGATAACGCCTACGACACCATTCGCGGCAAGCTGCTGGAGCTGGAAAAACACGACGACGCGCTGCGTAAAGAGACCACGATCCTCAATTACATTCTTGGATCAACCAAGCTGTCGCGCAGCACGATCCTGCGGGTGTTGAAGGAGCTGACCGAGGGTGGATATATTGACGCGCAGCGGGGCAAACTGTTGCGGATCGTTCACCTGCCGCTGCGCTACTGACACTACGCTTTACCCCCAAAGCGGCGCATGACCACCACGTAGAACACCGGGACGAAGAAGATGGCGAGCAGCGTGGCGCTGACCATGCCGCCCATCACCCCGGTTCCCACCGCGTTTTGCGCCCCGCTGCCCGCGCCGTCGCTGATCACCAGCGGCAGCACGCCGAGGATAAAGGCCAGCGACGTCATCAGGATCGGCCGCAGTCGCATCCGCACCGCTTCGAGCGTCGCTTCCATCAGCGGTTTGCCCTCTTTCTCCATCAGATCTTTGGCGAACTCGACAATCAAAATCGCGTTTTTCGCCGACAGGCCGATGGTAGTCAGCAGCCCCACCTGGAAGTAAACGTCGTTGTTTAAACCGCGCACCGTCGCGCCCAACAGCGCCCCCACCACGCCCAGCGGCACCACCAGCATCACGGCAAACGGCACCGACCAGCTCTCATACAGCGCCGCCAGACACAGGAACACCACCACCAGCGAGATGGCGTATAACGCAGGCGCTTGATTGCCCGAAAGCTGTTGCTGATATGACATCCCGGTCCACTGATAGCCGAAGCCCTGCGGCAGCTTGGCGGCCAGCTTAGCCATCAGCATCATCGCCTGCCCGGAACTGCGGCCGGGCGCGGGTTCTCCGAGGATTTCCATCGACGGTTGGCCGTTGTAGCGCTCCAGTCGCGGCGAACCATATTCCCAATGGGCGCTGGCGAAAGCCGAGAACGGCACCATCTGATTGTGCTTGCCCTTCACGTACCAGCTGTTGATGTCGTCCGGCAGCAGGCGGAAAGCCTGATCCGCCTGCACGTAGACTTTTTTCACCCGCCCGCGGTCGAGGAAGTCGTTGACGTAGGTCCCGCCCAGCGCGGTGGAAATGGTGTTATTGATGGCATCGTTGCTGACGCCCAACGCCTCGGCCTTTTCCTGATCGATGTCCAGCTTCATCTGCGGCGCATCTTCCAGCCCGTTCGGGCGGATTTTTGTCACTACGTTCGGAAACTTGTGCGCCATAAACAGTAGCTGGTTACGCGCTTTGGTCAGTGCCGCGTGGCCCTGATTGGCTTTGTCGATTAGCTCAAAATCAAACCCGGTGGCGGTACCCAAATCGGTGATCGCCGGGAGGTTGAATGCAAACGCCACGCCGTCTTTCACGGTGTGGGCAAAGGTCCGGTTGGCGCGATGAATAATGGCTTCCACATGATTCGCCGCCCCACTGCGCTGGCTCCAGTCTTTCAGGCTGACGAACGCCAGGCCGTTGTTCTGCCCGTTGCCGTTAAAGCCAAAGCCCGCCACGGTGAATACCGAGTTAACGTTGGCTTTTTCCTTGTGCAGATAGTAATTCGTCACCGTGTCGAGGCTCGCCTGGGTACGCGCCTGGGTCGCACCGGACGGCAGCTGCACCATGTTCATGAACACGCCCTGATCTTCATCCGGCAGGAACGAGGTCGGCAGCAGGATAAACATCGCCGCCATGCCAAGCACAATCACCCCATACAGCGCCATCATGCGGCCCGTTTTGCGGATAACCCGCCCGACGCTGCCCTGATAGTGATCGGTGCTGCGCTCAAACACCCGGTTAAACCAGGCGAAAAAGCCCTTCTGCGGCGCGTGATTGCCCGGCTTGAGCAGCGTAGCGCACAGCGCCGGGGTGAGGATCATCGCCGTCAGCACCGAGAGCACCATCGCCGACACAATCGTCACCGAGAACTGACGGTAAATCGCCCCGGTCGAGCCGCCAAAAAACGCCATCGGGATAAACACCGCCGACAGCACCATGGTGATACCGACCAGCGCGCCCTGGATTTGCCCCATCGATTTACGGGTCGCCTCTTTCGGCGATAGCCCCTCTTCCATCATCACGCGTTCGACGTTTTCGACCACCACGATGGCGTCATCCACCAGCAAGCCTATTGCCAGCACCATGCCGAACATCGTCAGGGTGTTTATCGAGAAGCCGAAGACTGACAGCACCGCGAACGTGCCGAGCAGCACCACCGGCACGGCGATAGTCGGGATCAGCGTCGCACGCAGGTTCTGCATAAACAGATACATTACCAGGAACACGAGAATGATCGCTTCGAACAGCGTTTTCACCACTTCGTGGATCGAGATTTTGACGAACGGCGTGGTGTCGTAAGGGTAAACCACCTGCATGCCCTGCGGGAAGAACGGCTTCAGGGTGTTGATTTCGTCTTTCACCGCCTGGGCGGTATCGAGCGCGTTCGCCCCGGTGGCGAGTTTGATGCCCAGCCCCGCCGCCGGACGGCCGTTGTACTCCGCGCTGGTGCTGTAGTTTTCACTGCCCAGTTCAACGCGCGCCACATCACGCAGTCGAACCTGTGATCCATCTTCATTGACGCGCAGAATGATATCGCCGAACTGCTGCGGCGAGCTAAGACGCGTCTGGGCAATAATCGACGCATTCAGGCGCTGTGATGGTGGCGCAGGCAAGGCCCCAAGCTGGCCGCCAGCTATCTGATTATTCTGTGATTTAATCGCCCGCACCACGTCTTCG
>Ga0079104_1000980_pt1 | contig 22302 bp, 11 predicted proteins | sample MedtruBG_FD_76829 | JGI IMG/M metagenome (GOLD analysis project Ga0079104, IMG submission 76829) | Root nodule microbial communities of legume samples collected from California, USA - Medicago truncatula BG | ecosystem: Host-associated > Plants > Roots > Nodule | place: USA: California...
GTGGTCTGGGGCATCAGGGCCTCCGTCGTTCGACGCGTATGGCCACCATATCATTGGTTTGAGAAGCGTACAACCACGATGTACATCGCACTATCGATACGGGGTCCCTATCGATAGTGAGAGCCACGGAAATGGGCGTCCGGATGACGGAAAGATAATGGCCGTTAGCTTCCGTTTGTGAGATTTGTGCGGTTAATTTATATGGTTAATGGACACTCCAGCCCGCTCTCATTAACTCAGCAAAATCGCGGCGTGAAAGGACTTGCGTGCAATCACGCCAATCCTTGTCAGACGGCACAGCAGTTGCCTTGTACCGAAGGTCGAACCCAGTCGCTTCACGCTGGGCATTGATGTATTCATCCATTTTCTCGCCAAGCGTCTCGATGTTTTCGATCCATTCATCCTTGATCGTATCGGGCAGAGATCCGAACAGATTGAATCGGTCGCGCATCCGCTCAGAAAGTCGATCATAGACTTTCTCGTCCACGGTTTGCTCGTTCACGAGGTTCAGCATATCGACCTTGTCGCGCGCCTGGCCAAACCTCTTAATCCGGCCGATACGCTGCTCTAGGCGCGTTGGGTTCCAAGGCAGATCAATGTTGATCAGCGTGCCCAGTGTCTGAAGGTTGAGGCCTTCGCAAGCGGCGTCAGTCGCGACCATTATCTTAATCTCATGTTCAGCGACCATTTTCTTCAGCGTCTCGCGTTCTATACTAACACTGTCGCCCTTCTGATAGAGACGGCTCCGGGATGCGCCGGCATAGAGACCAACGGCCAATTCCGGATAACGGGCGGCTAAAGAGTCCGCGATCCACCTCGCCGTATCGAAATATTGGCTAAAAATAATTGTCCCATGATCGATCCATTTTTCGCGATCAAGAAAATGGATCACGGCTTGAAGCTTTGGATCAATTTCAATCCGCTCCAAACGTCCGATCAGACGCTCCAAAACAGTTTTCTCATCGGAGCTTTCGAGAGCGAGCTCGATCACTTGGTCTTCGGTTTCTTCCTCAACGATACGCCCTGACAACAGAGTTCTCGCAGTGTTCAAGCCCGCCGCGATACTGGAGCATATTCTTTGCTCCATGAGGTTCTTCATGAACCCGCTTCCCTTGCCCCTCTTTGAGAGAGCTTCCCCAAAAGTTCGCGCCTCTCGATATGCTTCTCGGAAGTCATCATTGGTGCGAAGCGCCTTCCCCTCGAATAGAGCATCAAAACGTTGCGTATCACGAATGAATTGCCGATCAGGGTGCAGATCGACGCCGATCCGTGGAAGGAGTCCTGCGTCTTCCAGGTCAGCGCGCTTGCGCAAAACGATGTGCCGAGTGAAAGGATTCTCGCGCTGGAAGAATGTTGCACCTGATATTTTGCGTTCTAACTCTTCCTCGGTTATTTCGCGCGTGTCGTCAGACAATTGCGTTAGATTAGCGCTGCATTCAGTTTGCCTCTCTTGAAGGCCCAAGTCCTGTCGGATGGCACTGAAAAGCCGTCTTGCCTTTGGCTCGTCCGTTGAATTCACGACTGGCAAAGGTGAGCGCAGGAGCTCCCATCCCAGTTCGGGCTCTTCGACGATATTTTGCCCGGAGATGATTGGTAGGACAGCGTCCGGTTGGTGCCACCGCGCGAAATCGGTGCCGAGAACGAAGCGCCCTTCCCCTTGGTGGAGGATGCGCATTAGGTCCCACAGGTCCTCCGGTCGCGTCTGGATCGGGGTTGCCGTTCCCAACAGGACATGATCACTTCGCTCTGCAATCGCCTTTGCGAAAGCAAGTAGTTCATTCGGAGTACCTGCATCTCTCCCAAAGCCCTGACGACTGCGAGCCTTGTGCGCTTCATCGAGGATCACAAGGCCGAAGCGCAGCCCCAACAGATGCAGTCTCTCCAGGCTGTCGCGCATCATCAACCCGGTTGAAACGATTCCAATGCGTAGGGGGCAGCGAGCAATTTGTTCTCGGCCAACCGGAGAAATCGCTCGATCATCGTGATCGAGCCATACTTTCTTTTGAGTCTCCCACCGGGCACAGGGGATGCCCAGCTTGTCGATCATTTCCGTCTGCCACTGTTCGCATAGTGTCGCGGGCGCAAAAATGACAACCGGCTTCTGACGTGCCTTTTCTTGATCCTGCAAAAGGCAAAGGGTTAAGGCCGCGGTCCCCAACGACAGGGTCTTCCCGAGGCCAACCTCATCGGCCAGCAGCAGTCGGACGATGCCGTGGTTGGCATGGTGGCGCAGACACTCGGTCAGAAAACCTTGCTGCCAAGGCTGAAGCGAGAAGCCTTCCCGATAAAGCGGAGCCTCGATCAGGGCCGCCGGCGCGATATCCTCTGGGTCCTCGATCTCGTCAAACAGGACCTCTCGGCGATACCCGCGTCGGTGAACCTCCCGGATAACCGCGCGCGGCAGCTCCTTTGAAGCCCTCCAGAGGAATTCAAACTCTTGTTCGATCCATGCGATGCCTTCCGGCGACGAATCTTCCCAGAGAATTTCGTAGTGGCGCTGCCATCCGCTTCGGGTCTCGTTCATTGACCCAATGAAGCCGAGCCTCCTGCCGTCGGCACATTCGATCACGCCGGCTTTTCCGTGGACGAAGCCGCAGACATCGTCAGGTGCGACCCGGATGGCCTGGCCGTGCTTATGAAGGAATGAGTCCAGCCGGCGGTAACGCTCCCGGTTCAGCAGCACCTCCGCCTCGAGCGCACGCTCATTCCACCGCCCGATCATTTTCGCTTCGCGCAGCTTCGCGACCCTCAAATCATCGGGGTGGATGTCCACGTTGCAGACGATCTTTACCTCCGGGATGTCATCCAGCAATTCGCCGGCCACCTCGAAGAGAGAACTTGTGAAATAGCCGGCTATCCGCCTGTAGCTGCGGGCACCCTTCAGATGCTCGAGTAGAACAGTCTGATCGAGACGATGTGTCCGCGAAGAGAAACGACGGATGGTCATGTCTCGGAGCCCTCCCCGTGTGCGTTACTGGCTGAACGCGCGGAGGTTCTTTAGCCGTCCGCAGAGGATCTCTGCCGCGTCCCGAACCTCTTGCTCAAACGCCTTCCGCTCGATGAACGACAGCATGTTGATCAGCAGTGGACGGACCTCGAGGAAGTCCGGCAGGTCTTCCTGGATCTGGCTCACGACGACCTGCGGCTCTGCTTCGGCGAAAAGCTGCTGCAGGCCGATGATCAGCCGACCCAGCCAGGTGGCTCCAATCTCCGTGCTGTCCGTTAGATCACGGGACGCAAACTCGTTCACGCGCTTAAGGCGGGCGCTGTTCGCCGCCATGTTCCCCATGACCTTACCGTAGTCGCTGACCCGGAATGCCTTGGCGAAGTTCTGGTAGTTGTCGAGTTTGCTGGCGCCAGTCGTCTCCATATCCATCATGCGGAAATAGAACCGCTGGATCCCGGACAGGCGAGCCCAGGTCTCCGCTTCGAGACCCTCCGGAACGAGTAAGCTGTTTGCAGCTTCAGCCGCTTGCTGGACGATCTCGTCAACGACGGTCACTTCTCCCCGCTGGCGGGGGCGCAGGGCGAATGTTGTCACGTCTTCTCCGCTGATATGCGTGTAGGCTGTCAACACCTTCAGCGCGGCGGCATACCCGGCCATCTGCAGGTCGGAGTCGTTGAAGACCGGTTCGCCGAGCTTGTCCTTTACCTCTTGATTCAGGTGCAGCATGCTCTCGATCTGCCGTTCCACCTCGCTTCGGACAGCCGGGAGGATGCGCTGCTTGAAACCCGAGCGCTCGCCCGCCGGCCGCTTGCGCAGTATCAGGATCACGGTGCCCTGGACGTAGCCGCCCTTCTTGAGCTCAGAGGTCGTCTCGGTGGCGATGTACCAAGCCCCGACCACCTGGAGACCGGCAGCCCAGAAGATGCCAACCATATCGGACCAGACGCCGGTATCCTGATGCGTGAACATCACGCATTGCATGCCGTTTTCCGGCATGTGCTCAGCCATGGCCCGGTAGGCGTCGACCATCCCGCGCCGGAAGTCGTTGCCGGAGCCCCTGATCGCAAGGGCACGGCGAGAGTCCCAAACCCACTCATCGAAAGGGGACGGCGCACTACCGCGGAGCCATGCTATAAAGAACTCCGTGATCTCATGATACATCACTGCATCAGCGTATGGCGGATCAGTGATCCAAACTGCGCAGTCTGTTGAAACCTTGGAGGCAGGATGAGCTCTTATCTCGGCTACGCATTCGGTAATGGCGCTTCTCGAGTATTCCGGAAAGAGAAACTTTTCGAGAGAAGCGAAACTCCTGCAGCCATAGTTGTAAATTGTATTGAGAGCTTGGTTTGTGAAAACGTTTTTCGGGCCTTCCCGACCTCGATCAGAACTGTCCCACGAGCAAAGTCGAGAACTCCAACTGAGTCCCGAGCTTAATCCGAGCATTAGGGCCGGGTGTCCAGCCTCGATCATCTTCTGTTTCGCTGTGGCAAAGAGGAGAATCTGCCTTGGATTGAATAAATGGTGCCAATATGACCAGCCCCGCGCAACAATTAGATCTCGACCCTGATAACGTGGTGGGCCTCCGACCTCTATCTCCATATCGGGAACAGCACCTTGCTGCTGCCATTCGTGTAGGTGATCCCGGACAATATCTGTAATCTTCTTTTCAATCTCGAGATCTCTAGCGGTCGGCGCAGAAAAAAAGGTTTCGCGACGGTCATCCAGGGTCTCACGCTTGATCCACTGAATGCAGTATAGGCGCTCTTGGTAGATATCGGTAGGTTCTGGGGCTACATCCAACTTTTCCCAGCGGCGAAGATCATTAATGAGGTCGCCATGCGGATTCTGCCTATCGCCTCTCAGCGTCTTTATTGGGTTACGGTAGGTCTTGCCGTCAATCTCGTAGACTAGAGTTCCATCGCGAACTGTGCCAATGTCAGCGGCCTCCATCTCCTCGGCGCTAACACCTGAAACGATCTCGATATCAAACCTTTTGTTTTCGTGGTTGGGAACGAGCCTTGCAATAACGTTCCACGTTCTCGAAATAACCCAGGTCCAGGACATAGGCACGAGCCAGCCAGATTGTGGGCAGCGCGTCTCAAGACAATAAAGATACGCCTTGGCTCGATTGCCGTGCGCGTCACTTTCAATTCCTAGCTCGGAAATATTTTGTTCAATTGATCTAGAAACATTCTCCTGGACTTCTCTAAGAGTTTCATGTGCTTCTTTCTTGGCACCGATGATATTGATGGCACCCCAAGTTAACATGCACGCTATGGGGTTAAGATCCGAGGCAATCGCTTCAGCGCCAAGCCGTGCCGACTCAAAGGGGATCGAGCCGCCACCAGAAAACGCGTCTCCAACTCTGGGGCGTGTCCCATATCTCAGAATTCCAAATTGTTCGATGAGGTCTGGGAAGGAGCGCGCATCAATACTCCATTTCGAAAAGTGAGTATTTACCTCCTTCCAGATCGGCTCATAGAGCCAATCTTGTTCTACCTCTTCTGGACGTTTGCATAGCGCCGCCTTGGCTTCATAGGTTTCAAAGGTCGATAAAGCCTCTTCAATTAGCGTGAGCTTTTCCTGTTCGCCGATGTCGCGTCGCCACCTTAGAGACAGCCCGAGATCGGTTGGGTCGAAGGGGCACAGAACAGAATGTATCGGGTCATCGTCGTCGAGTTTCTGCTGGCCTGAAAACGTAAAGAAGTCCCATGGATTGCTTATGTGCACACGCTGGGCAATATGATCTGGCTTTAAGCCATTTTGGGCAAGCGCCCGTCGTGCAAGGCCACGATCATCAAACGCCAAGAGTTTTTCGAATATTTCGAGGTCCTTTTGGCTATCATTGGTTTGTGGAAGGATCACACCCAAAAGCACGGCTCGTACGAGAATAAGCGGTTTCCTCCCCTTCCAGTAGGAACCGAGAGACGTCAAGGTCTGTCCTGCGCCAGCTTTGCGCTCGCGCTGTGCCTCGAAAGAGACCTTTTGAGCTGGGAATACGGCCTCAATCAGGGCGGGCGCATCTTTGAGGGCAAAGGGTGTAAGTTCGGTCATTCAGCTCTCTTCATCGAATAGATCGAGGGACGGTCGTTCGCTGGCCTTCCCGATTTGTTGTCTGGCTCGGGGCTGCATCAGATCGTTCTGCGCGACATCGCCCAGCGCATACCGCAGCGCGAGCCGCCAGCCGCGTCCTGCGTCCCTCACACTACCGGTCGCCATGGCCGTCATGCCGAAGAGCCACCACCGCTCTTCCGGCCGCAGCGCCAGCCAGTTGCGGACAGCGACCGGGATCTTGTCCATCTCCACGTCCTCGACGGCCCAAGCCAGAACGCAGAGCTCCTTGCCGAGCAAGCGGTCGACCGGGTTCTCGCCGACCTTCCAGGCGGATGTCCTCAGCCCATGCGACTTGAGCCGTGCATTGAAAGCACGCTGAACCTCGCTCCGAATTGCGGTCCAGCGTGGCCGGTCGAGTACGACCCGGTCAATCACAGCGACCTCGTCGCTGCTGGCCTGCATCCCGAGGTATTCGCTGATCTGGACCTTACCCGAGTTGGCCGGAGGGATGCTGACCTTGAAGTGGTGAGGGTTCGAGGTCGCAGGCACGCCGAACCCGAGCGTCGGTTTCAGCTCGCGGCTGCCCGCTGTCCGCCATTTGGGCATGCCTTAAGCCTCCTGCACCAGGTCGCCCGGCTTTAGCTCGAGTCCAGCAATCTTGGCAAATTCCCTCACCGCGAATCCGTTCTCGAATCGAATGCCATCGCTGATCGTTACGGCGACCGGCGCCTGATCCTCCTCCAAGACCTCGCGCAGGCTGTTAACTACACCCTCGATCATGGCCGCCGTCACAGTGCGCTCCTGGAAGCGGACGGTGACCGTGCTTTCGCCTTCGCCGATTTCGATCCGAACACCTTTGAACAGTGTGTCCGAGTTGTCCTTGAATTTGTTGATGACGCCGTAGACCCGGTCCGTCGTATCGAGAGACACACGCTTGCCCTGAAGCCGGGCAGGCCTGGTGTCGTCGATCTGAACCCTTTTGTCGCCGCTCGCCGGGATCAGGAAATCAGCCGTCTTGTTGGCCTCACCAGCTCGGGCATAGACCAACAGGCGGACGGCCTCCGGCCCAATTTCGAACGGTTTATTGTATTCGATACCGTCCTTTGGGTTTGACCCATCCAAGGAGTAGGTGATCGCCGCTCGTGGCGTTGATTGCAGGGTGATGCGGCGGTTGTCGGCCGCAGGTTCGACCTGATGCCGGATCTTCAGCTCAGCCACCCAACGAATCGGTGGACCACTCTCGAATTTGGCTGTCGGGTCTTTCACCCTGAAATAGAGCGTACCCTCTCCGGTAGAGAAGTTCTCGAGATCTTCGACCTTCGGGTCGGATTCAGCGACCTCGGATTTCGTCGAATAGTAGACAATGGGGCTCTCGCCTGCATTTCGCGGCGTCAGGCTGAGCAATGACTCCCCGGTCTCCGGATTGCTACCCTGTAGTGACACGTTCACCGTTGTCTTTTCCTTTGGGAACGGGCCTTTCTCAATGTAGCCGTCCTCGCCGAGGCGCCATCGTCCTTGCTTGAGAGCCTCAGCTTTAAGCGTGTCCATTCCACCAGAGCCCGGCATCCATGGCCACACTGGGAAGCTCTTCGCCCGGCTGACTACATCCTTCCATGGAGCTCGGCGGTTATCTTTCCCTGAAGGCCAAAGATACTCCTCAGCCATTGCAAAGTATTGGCTGTAGTCTTCGGTCAGATCGAGCGCGAGTTTATAGTTCGCCCGAGGACTTGCGAGCAGCTTCTCCATTTGGGATTCTGCCGATTGTTCCCCCTCGCCGATCTTCAGACCGTTGTCGATAGTCGCGGCCATCAAGCGTTCACTGCCATCGGTCTCCTCGAGCGCAGGGTAATACAGGCGGTTGTACCCTGCAGAGAGCGCCTTGTGAAAACGATCCACAGCTTCCTCAAGACGGTCCCTCGCCTCCTCGTAGAGTGTATCGCCCGGCTTCAGCCTCTTGGAGATCTGCTCAATAGCGTAGAGTTCCCGCAGGCGGTCTTCGACTGCATCAGCCAAGTGACTATCCTGACCGGTCAGGACGAGTAAGTTGTTTTTTTCCTGCTGATAACTGAAAAAATTCTGCAACTCGTTGGGAGGTACGCGACCGTCTGGGCGGATAACGATGAGGACCCTGGGGCCGCCAAGACGTAGCTCCTCCAGTTTTGGCAGGACCTGCAGCTCCTGATATGCACGCTTGCTAACGGGCTGGAGGATGCCCGTAAGCCGGTTGATTAGCGCCTGATCAATTTTTGGCTGCGGTATCTCCTTCGCAGTCCGCTCGATTTGTCTCCCCAGGTTCTCGGTCTCTTTGATGAAGAAACGCTGTTCTTCGCGGTGCAGGTACCAAGCCTGGTCGCGCAGGCGTTCAAGCGCGGTCAGGAATTCATCAGGTTTCCTGTTCGGAGCGGCGAGAAACTCAATTACTTCGCTATCCGATAGGCCAATTCGTCCTCCAACCGCGCGCGAAAGCGATGAGGCGAGCAACAGAGTCATAACTTGCTGGGCCGCATCAGCGCCGAGCTCGTCGTCAATAGTTTCGGAAATCGCGTTGCCACTGTCTGCGATGTCGTGAGTCACGGCAGGCAATAGCTTTGGGGCAATCCGCTCGATCTCGTCGCGCACCTGATCATCGTTCAGGTCAAGGTGTTGGGTCCCGATCAGGAAGACATCATCAAGCAGCCGTTGTTCAACACCCTTGAGAAGCCGAGCGGTGAATTGCATGAGCCCACGCGTCTGGCGGAATCCCTCGTTTTCCTTGAAGAGCGCGACAAGGTGCTTAAACGATGGATGGAAAGGGTAGGTCTCTCTGACTTGCTCCGCAATCTGCTCTATGCTCGACGCTACAATATATCCGCCATCCTCGGCTCTCTTGACCTGCTGCGCGTACTCTTCCGCTATATCGGAGATTGTCCTCTCGTCAGGCAGTTTATCGATGAGGCGCTTCTTGAGAATCTCGTAGATCTCATTTCCCGCAAGTTGCACGGGAGTGATCGTCATGGCCTGGCGTCGCGCTTCTTGCTGAAGGTTTGCGACGGCTTCAGAAAGCGCCTTGGTTTGCGACTTGTAGCTTCCCGAAAGGTTCGCGATGACAATCGCGCAATTCGGGAGCTCCAGCGCTGCACTCATCAATGAGCTGATGCTATAAACGACCATATCGGCCAATGTGCCGGCGCCTGCCGCTTGCGTTGCGGCGTTCTGAAGATACGGCGGCAGTTCATCGAGAAGGACCAGCGTCGGGCTGTTGCCGATAATTTCCTTCCATTTCCGTTGATCGACGGCCCTTGGGCCATTGGCCCAATACGGGCGGATCGCCTCGTCCGCGCCAAGTTGAGAGGCGATTTCGCCCCAGATGTAGTTGTCCGGGCTGTTTCTTCCGTTGAACGCCGCAATACGGGCCTCCCCAAACTCGATCCTGGCACTTAGATCGGCGGGCAAGACTTCAGGTCGAAGGTGGGGATGACGGGCCAGAAGGCCGAGGGCGACCATCATGTGCGTCTTACCACCACCCATGGCTTGGGTGAGTTCGAAGACCGCCTGGTCAGATTTTCCGGAGAGACGAAGCATCCCTTCTTTGAAGAGTTGCTCCATGCCATGGGTAACGTAATTCCGAGAGAAGAAATCACGCCCATCACCTTTGTCGGCAATCAAATCCGCTAGGTTCTCAATACCCTCTGCCATCCGGTAATCTTTGATCACCGGATTGAAAACACATGCCTGCTTAACTGTCCTAATCATTCTGACCGCTCCCCACGGCTATTCATTTTTGCTGCGCCCGGAATCGAGTAATTGTGGCGATCGCAATAGTCGAGGATTATAACCTCAACCATGTTTGCAACCGAGCGATGCTCCTGCAGCGCCGCGTTCCGTGCGCTTCTTTCAGGTTTGGTTCTATCCTAAGAGTCATTGTTGCGGTTTTGGCTGTCATCATGGGAACCCAGCGGTGCTGTAAAGGTAATGCGAAACGCTGTACCACAATTGGACTTGTGATGTGAAACGCTAGAGCCGACCATGCGATCTGTCTGAAATATCAGTCTGTGGAATGCCATGAAGGAACTAATTGCTAGAAAATCGGGCAAGTATCTCAAGCTCCATGCTTACTGGTCGATCGGCTGGCTTGAACACTAGCGCCGGAAACCGTTCTGTGCGTCCCTCTTGCTTAATAGAAAGCACCTTGCTTGCATCAAGGTCTGGTGCCCAACCCACATCACCTGCTGCAAGAACGAACGACCGCAAAATGCCGAAATTTGAGAGCCTCCCGGCAACGGCCAAATGAGCGCCCGCATGCCCCCACTGTCGCCACGCTTGCAGGTATGCGTCGAATTGCAACTTGAGGTCATCGCTGCAACTCGTACAATATTGAGCTTCACCGCAGGTTGCGTAGTTGTGCGGCTTTGTGGAGGCTTTGAAGCGGGCCATGTCGAAACCGAAGTCGCACAAGATGAGGTCGTAGGCATGATCCGGCTTGACCGTGCAGTAATCGCCAGCGATCAAACCGCTCCCGGAGAGTTGCGAGCCAATCTCAATGAGGTTGCTCGCCGCGTCGACACCCTGAAGCCGCACTCCGGCGTACTTCTTGCGTAAGAAACCCAACAGGAATCCTGCACCACAGCCCATGTCGACGACCGACTCTGGCTGACGGCGGCGCACGACATAATCGAACCACTCCATTGTAGCCGCGGCCCGTCGCCAGTCGTATGAAAACAGCAAAGACGCCTGCTTTATCGTCTTCGGCACCAGGTACATGTCGAGTCCAGTCGACAATCCTATGTTTCTCGTTGCCCAAATGGTGTTTAGGAGGTCCCGGTCCTCCGGAGATAGCGATTTCAGCAATAATCGGTCGATCTGGTGCGGCTCCTTGTCGAGGGCGAAGCCGATCGACCTAAGATAGGCGCGTGGGGCGAATGTTTGAGTGGAAAGCATACCGTGCATTCGTCTAATTCTTGTCTGGCGGCCGGGCACGTCTAAACGGAGAACGCTTAGCTGAGGTCCTCGGCACGGATGTTAGCGAAAGATCGCGAGATAGGACATGAGAGGCGAGCGGGAGTGTTGCGCCGTGAAAGTGGCGTCCGGATCAAGCCGCCTCCAACTTTAGGATTTCGGTCTCGACGTAGCCGCGGAACTCCGATGCGGTTGTGAAACACCGGAAGCCAGCTGCGCTGGCGAGTGCGAGCACGTCTGTTGTTTCGTTCAAAAGCACGGCCACTGGGCCGGTCAGCCCTGACTGAAGCCCGTCGGGCCATGCCAAATCAAATACAGCTTTCTGGGCGCCTGTTTCTGGATCGGCATAATCGAAGCTCACTTGTCCGCGCGGCAGTCCCAGGGCTTCGACCCAATCATTAAGTGCCTCGAGCTCTAACTCCTCCTCCTCGCTGGTGACACCTCCGACAGGCGCAGGAATGGTAACCACGGGAGCTGCAGCGCTATCGATCCAGCGCGTTTCACCGTGCAACAATTCTTCGAAGCGTTTGTTCGCTTCAGCGGCCAATAGCGCCTTCCGGGCATCAAGGAAGTCCAGATACCGGTCGGCCCTCCAAAGCGCCGGATCTGTCGGGATCCATTGCGAAGCCAAGGCGCCGGGATGCTTCGCTTCGACCTCGGGAAAATAGCGTTCTGGCAGGCGGTCGCTGATGGTGAGATTGGTGTCCCTGGTCAGGAAACAGAAATTTGCCAATGCATTCACTTCCGCCCGCCTGTACTTCAACTTGTACAGCTGCGCCTTCGGGAAGATGTGATGCACTTCGAGACGGCTCATTTTGCCGAGCAGGCTGGCCTTGAGGGGCAGGCCGGTTCCCCAGTCCCGAGCCTCTCCCATGCGGGTGAGCATGTACAGAACTGGATAAAACCTGGCGCCGAGACTCCATCCGGTGAAGTGACCTGCTTCGATGCGCAGACCACCATGCCACAGCCGGAGCTGTTCCAGCAGCGCGTCCAAACCGCCGCTCGACCCTTCGAGCGCGGCAAGGTCCTGGTCGATGAAGGTTTCCGTTGAGCCGGAGAAGCGGCCCCACATGCCCGCCTGCGCGAACCAGAACAACAGCTTGTCTCGTTCTCTCGCTTCAAGCGCGCCTTGTTTCTGGTCCATGTAGCGAACCATTACCGGTACGCCAAAACGACCGAAGAAGACTTGGTCGTGATCAAGGCCAAGGCGGCCCGCGATCAGGTTAAGAGTGGCGTCGATATGCTTCGAAGCACGCGTCAGCCCCTCCTTGATGTCAAGAGCACCCTTGTCGTGGAGATAGCTGAACTTGGCCTCGCCAGTTAGGACGGTATTCACCGACCGCAGCAACCAGTCGAGATTGAAGTGGTAACCCGCGTTCGTCCACTCCTTCAGCTTGACCTTCATCGAGTCGCGCGCCTCCGGCCATTCGGCGCAGATCTTTGCGAGCGCCAGGTCGCCCTTGGACAGCTTGGTACCGCCACTGTTTACGCGATTGAAGATGTCCACCACGATGTCGAGCGTCTTGTCCGGGCCCGTGACTTCCTCAACGTGCAGGTCAACATCGATGATACCGAGCAACTTGCTCAGGCGTCCGGCAAATTGTCCGACCTTGGCGACGTGGTCCGGGTTCGTGGCGATTTCCGCCACAAATGTGCCCAATCCGGCAGTTCCGGCCTGCATGAGGCCCGTCACATCGATCCAGAGCGGATCGTCCTGCATCTTAACAGGCTGGTAGAAGGCGAAGGTTTCGGTATCGAGGTGGAAGCGCAGTCCGGTGAACGCCTGTGCGTTGCCATCAAAAAACTTGGGCGGCTTGCCGCGCACGACGCCGTAAAGCGATGTCATTCGTTGCTGACCATCCAGCAACAATTTGACAATGCCGGCCGCCAAGGGGCCATCACCTCGGTGCGTGGCGCTTTTCGCTTCCGTCGCCCAAACTAGCAGACCACCGACGGGGTGCCGTCGATAAAGAGCATCGAACAGGCCGCGGACCTGGTCTCGGTTCCAGACATATCCTCGCTGGAACTCTGGCAGTGCCATGTGCCCGCTGTCGATGTGGTCAAGAATTGTTGAAATCTTCATGAGCCCTCGCCCCAATTATCCTTCGTTCTCTAACGCGCTCGGGCTCTCGCCGGAATGCGCTGTGGGTGACAGGAGCACAATCTGTTGATCATGAGGCGCACGGGCTGCTGGATCGGTGTCGAGGCCAAGCCGCTTCAGCGTGTAATAGAGCAGTGCCCTGCGCACCTTGATCTGAGCCTTGCCGCCGCGCATGCCATAGTCGAGCGCGATTACCGTCTTTTGGTCGTCGGTGAGACCGGGGTGAGGACTGATTTCAAGCGTGACCAGCTCATTCCATTCTGCGTCAGCATCTGAGGAGATATCGCCCGGTCGCGTTCCTCGGGTCTTCAGGATGCGCGACAGGAGAAAGTCCTTGAATTTTCGATCTATCTCGCAGAAGGCCCGCGTATGCCACCGAAACCCATCGAAGCCGAAGGCATGCGGCGTAATCCAGCGCCATCTCGGCTCCGGGCGTGAGAGCGACTGGTATTTCACCTCGACGCCTTCCGAGTGGTTGATCGCGGAGATTATCGTGCGCACCGTTTGCGTCTTCAGCCCCCGCGCGGGACCCGGGACGGCGTCAAACGCCGGAAATTGGCCGATCCAGGCATGGGCTCGATCAAGGGTTCCATCGGAAACCAATCGAAGCTGACTTAGATAGCGGTCCGGATCAGGGCTTAGAAACTGCGGCTCAAAGCTCGCGCTCGCCACATACCGCTTGGCGCTTTTGTCGTAGATCATATTCTGCGGTGCCCGCTCCTGATAGAGAGTCAGGTCCTTGGAGGCCTGAGGCACAGAGACATTGAACATATCGATAATGTCGGATCGGTTCACACCGCCCTCCCAAAAGAGCCGGAACTCGATGAACTCGAGCCTCTGCTCCACACCCCATCTCAGCCCAGCACCAGCATTCGCCATTGAAGGCCGCCCTCGAAGGTTGCGTATATAAACTATATGGACATAAGTACAAGACGCGTGTATTTACTACTCGTATGGCAGGCGCCGGGTCAAGGGCAAAAGCGCCGACAGAGGCGATCAGGGGCGACCGTGTCCGGAGGCGCGGCTTGTTGGGGGTATTACATGGCGTTGAATATGGCTCAGCGGGGGACTGTTGTCGCCCACGGCCGCTTGGCGATGCGCGAGCTCCGGCTGAAGGTGGCACGCGAAAGCCGGCACGGCCTCCAGGTGATGACCTTCGAGCAACTGGCTGCGCGACTCGCCGGGGGGCTTTCGCGGCCTGTGGATGATGAAAGCTTGCACGGCGCTCTTCAGGCGGCCCTGCTTGAGACGCCGCTTGGAGAACTCGACGGCATCAAGCAGCTGCCAGGCATGGTGAGCGCCGCCACCGAAACCTTGCGTAAGGCCTGGCGCGCTGGTCTCGATCTCGAGGCCAGGGCAAGCGAGCATCCGCGCTTGCGGTCGATCGCCAGACTCGAAGGGGCCGTGCTCGAGCGGCTGCCTCGACCAATGCTGCGCTCTACCGATCTCGTGGCGGCCGCCATGCAGCGACTGAAACACGCGCCGACGCTCTTCGGGCCGATCGACATCGTCGGCATCACCGAGCTATCGCCTTGCTGGCGGGACTTGCTCCTGGCGCTGGCAAAGGTCACCCCGCTCCGCTGGATCGCCGGCCCGCGGGCGGTTCCAAACTGGCTCGACGGCAGCGCGGTCGCGATTGTGCGATCGGAACGGCAGTCGCCGCAGGTGAGCAGCGTCAGCGCCGCGACCGCTCTGCATGAGGCGATTGAAGCCCTTCGCTGGGCGCGCCGCTTGCTCGCCTCTGGAGAGGCCAAGCCCGCCGACATCGCCATCGCCGCGGTCGCGCCAGCGGATTACGATGATCATTTCCTGGCGCTGCGGGGCGATGCCAGTCTCGATCTTCACTTTGTCCACGGCATCAAGGTCACGGCCAGCCGCGAGGGGCAAGCCGCGGCGGCGCTGGCGGATATCCTGCTGCGCGGCCTGTCGCAGACACGGATGCGGCGACTGGCGACACTGTGCGATAAGGGGCCGTTCGAGGCGCTGCCCCCGGGCTGGATCCGCGTCTTGCCTGCCGACGCGCCGCTTGCCTCGACTGAGGCCTGGTTCCGGCTTCTCGATCGGCTCACCGCTGCCGACTGGCCGGACGGCCAGGATCATGGCGGTGCGCTTCGTGCCCTCATTACGCTTCTGGCGAAGGGCATCGGGGCCGCCGAGGAGATCGGCGCCGCCTTGTTGAGCGGCCGCGCCCTCACGATCTGGCGCAAGGCGCTGCTTGCCGGCCCCGCCAGTTCGCTGGAGATGACGCTCAGCGCGCTGAAACTCGATGACGGGCTGGAGGCCTGCGTCTCGCTGGCGTGGATGCCGGCTGGCGCGCTTGCCGCCTCGCCACGGCGCTATGTGCGCCTTCTCGGCCTCAATTCATCACACTGGCCGCGCGGCACCTCCGAGGACCGGCTCCTTTCCGATCACATCATTCCAACCGCAGAGCTCGACCCGATTCCGGTCGGGCTGGCTGACCGGCGCGACTTCGAGACCATCCTGGCGACCACGGAAGGAGAGGTGGTGCTCTCCCGATCACGCCGTGACGGCGAAGGCCGCCTGCTCGGGCGCAGTCCGTTGTTGCAGGACCAACCCGAAGAAGTGTATCTGCAGCGCAACGCGGTCCCCGAGCATGCCTTCAGCGAAACGGACCGGCTGATGGCGCAGCCGGACGACTTCCGGACCTTGCCGCAGGCCATCGCCGCGGTGAGTTGCTGGCGCGACTGGCATCGCCCCGGGGTGACATCGCATGACGGCGTTGTTCGAGCGGGTCACCCGGTGCTGCGGGCCGTTCTCGAGCGGACCCAGTCGGCAAGTTCATTGCGCAAACTGCTGCGCAGCCCGCTCAGCTTCGTCTGGCATTACGGCCTGCGCTGGCGCGCACCCGAAAATGCAGCCGACCCGCTCGTACTCGACGCGCTCTCCATGGGTTCGCTCGTCCACGCGGCCCTCGACAAGGCGCTGCAGTCGCTCGAGGCCAATGGCGGCTTGGGCGCGGCAGATGCAGAGCGCATCGCCGCGTCGGTGGACGAAGCCGTGGCCGAGGTCGCCCGCTGTTGGGAAGACGCACGGCCCGTGCCACCACGCTTGATCTGGCGGCGCACCCTTGACGATGTTCGCATCCTGAGCACGCGCGCCCTGGCCCATGGCGAGGAACTGCTTCCGGACCAACGCTCCTACGGCGAAGTGCCGTTCGGCGGGTCCGAGTCCAAGTCGGCCGATGCTCTTCCTTGGGATGCATTCATGACTGTCGAGATCCCCACCACCGGCTTCCGCGTCGCCGGCTACATCGACCGGCTCGATATCTCCGGAGACGGCCGGCGCGCCCGGGTTCGCGACTACAAGACCGGGCGTGTGCCCAGGGAAGAAATCACGCTCGATGGCGGCAAGGAATTGCAGCGCTGCCTCTACGCCTTCGCCGTCAAGGCGCTGCTGGGGGAGGACGTCTCGATCAGCGCGTCGCTGTTTTACCCGCGCGACGAGATCGATCTGCGGCTTGAAGACCCCAACACCACACTGCTCGCGCTCTCCTCCTATCTTCGCGCCGCGCGTGCCAACCTCGTGGCGGGCAATGCCGTGATCGGACCGGATACCGGCGGGGATTTCGACGATCTCGCCTTTGCGCTGCCGGCAAATGCCAGCGCCACCTATGTCAAACGCAAGTTCTCCGCCGCGGCCGAGCGGCTCGGCGAGGCGGCAGCCGTCTGGGAGGTCCGGTAATGAACGCTCCGCTGAAGCCGCTCGCAGATGACGCCGCTCGCCGCACCGCGCTCGCCGTCCATGATCGCTCCTTCCTAGTTGAGGCGGGTGCCGGATCGGGCAAGACGGCCGTGATGGCGGGCCGCGTCGCCCTGATGCTGGCCGCAGGCATCGCCCCCGACAAAATCGCCGCGGTGACCTTTACCGAACTCGCCGCCAGCGAGCTCCTCAACCGCGTGCGCGAGTTTGTCGGTGAGCTCAGCGCTGGGCGCATTCCGACCGAGCTCTCTATCGCCCTGCCAGACGACCTGACGGATCGCCAGCGGGAAAATCTTACGGCGGCGAGCGCGGCGATCGACGACATCACCTGCTCGACGATTCACGGCTTCTGTCAGCGTCTGATCAAGCGCTATCCGGTCGAGGCCGATATCGACCCAGGCGCCAGCGTGATGGACAGCAATCAGGCGGACCTTGCCTTCGTGGAGATCGTTGAAACCTGGCTCCGCGACGCGCTCAATGGCGATGCCGACGGACTGCTCGCCGAAATGGTCTTGCGGGATCCCGGCGCCACCGTCGAACTGATCCACACCATTCTGGCCCAGCTTCGCCGCCGGCGCGTTCTGAGTGTCGATGCTCCGGCAGAGCTTGCGCCATTGGTGGTGGTTTTCCGGCAGGCGGTGGCCGGTTTCAGCAGCTTTGTGCGGCACGCGGCAGTTGAAGAGCAGGAGACTGACGCGCTGGCGGCTCGCTTTGCGGAGCTTGCGGACGAGGGTACATCTGCCAGCGCGGCGGACACGCCTGTCGCCCTCATGCGAGTGCTGCTCGCGCGTCCCCACGGCGACCTTTACACAGCCAACGGAAGCTTCCGGAAGTATCAAAAGAAGGGCAAATGGGGAGAGGCGGCCAAGCGTGCGGGCCTTTCCAAGGCCGATGGAGAGCGGCTGAACGCAGCGGCCCAGACGCACTACGGCGCCTGTTGCGAGGCGTGGACCGCCCTCCAGCAGGCTGCTGCGGCGCGCGTGCTTGCCGATCTCGTTCGTTTGGCGCAGCCGGTGATGGACCGCTTTCGCGCTTACAAGCGCTCCGCCGCTCTGCTCGACTTCGACGACCTCATCTTCGCGGCTCGCGATCTGCTGCGCGACCATGACGAGGTCCGGTGGGCACTCGCGCAGCGCTTCGCCTATGTCCTTGTCGACGAGTTCCAGGACACCGACCCGCTGCAGACCGAAATCTTCTGGCGGCTGTGCGGCGAGCCACCAGCCGGCGTGTTAGGCGCCGACTGGAAGTCGTTTCAGATCCGTCCGGGCGCGCTGTTCCTTGTCGGTGATCCGAAGCAGGCGATCTATCGCTTCCGCGGTGCGGACGTCTCCGCCTATATCGAGGCGCGAAAGGCCTTCCTCGCGCAGGATCCCGAGAGCGTGCTCTCCATCTCGACCAACTTCCGCTCGCGCTCGCCGATCCTGCGCTATGTCAACGAGCGCTTCGGGAGCGTGCTCTCGATCGAAAATGGCCAACCCGGGTTCACGGCGCTCGATCCGTTCCACCCCGAGCGGGACGACGGGCTGTGCGTCGCGGCCCTGGATGTCGCGGTTGCGGGCGGCGACGGCAAGGCCTCGGCCGAGGTCCAGCGCGATGGGGAGGCGGACGCCGTCGCCGATATGTGCGCACGTCTGATTGGCAGCGAGACCATTCTCGATCGCAAGACCGGCAAGCTGCGCGCCTGCCGGCCGGCGGACATCGCCCTGCTGGCGCCGACGGGAAGCGACCTCTGGCGCTATGAGGATGCGCTGGAGCGGCGTGGCATTCCGGTTGCGACACAAGCCGGTAAGGGCCTGTTCCGGCGCCAGGGGATTCAGGATCTCATCGCGCTCACCCGCGTGCTTGCCGACCGGCGCGACACGCTGGCACTCGGCGCCCTGCTGCGCGGACCGCTGGTCGGACTGACCGAGGAAGAACTGCTGGACATCGTCTGGGCGCTGCCGAGGGAGGAAGGCAAGCCGGACAGCCTACCCCCGCTTGACCTCGGCGTCGCACCGGAGGCCATCGCCCACCCCCATGCGCGCGACATCATCGAAAAACTGCAGACGCTCCGCCGCAAGGTGAACGCCACGACACCGCACGACCTGCTGTCGCAGGCGATCGACGTGTTGCGCGTCCGGCCCATTCTGCTCGAGCGCCATCGCGGTCAGGCTGAGCGCGCGCTTGCCAATGTCGATCTCTACCTCACATTCGCGCGCAGCTACGGGGTGCGGGGCCTGCGGGCCTTCGCGGAGGCAACGACCGCCGCCTGGAGCGATACGTCCCGCGCCGTTGAAGGTCGTCCCGACACGCTGGAAGAGGCGGTCGTGCTCTACACCATGCACGCCGCCAAGGGCTTGGAGTGGCCGATCGTCGTGCCCATCAATACGATGACTCAGTTGATGGCGGCGGAGAGTGCCGTCACGGATCGCGCCAGCGGTCGCTTCTACCGCCCCGTGTTCGAGGTGAAGCCGACTGGTTATGATGCCGCGCGGAACGCCGAAAAGGCCGAGCTCGACCGTGAGCGCATGCGCCTCTGGTATGTCGCCGCCACGAGAGCGCGCGACCTGCTGGTCATCCCGCGCCTCGATGTTGCCGCGACAAAATCGACCTGGATCGCGCTGCTTGATCTGGCGCTGGCAGAGCTGTCAGCGCTCGACCTGTCGCACCTTCCGGCGGAGGTCGGAGCCCGGCCTCCCGTAGCGACGAACCATCAGACCCGCGAAACTTTCGCGCGTGAGGCGGCGGAGATTGCCGCTCGGCAGCGCCGGCTGGCCTGGCTGGCCCCAAGCCGCGACGAGGCGACCGGCGGCTCCCTCGTGATGTTCGAGGAGCCGGAGGTCCTGATCGCCGGCGAAGATGCCGCACCCGTCGAGGAAAGCATCCAGATTGTCCAAGGTGGTCGGGAGCGGGGCGTGATCCTCCACAAGCTGCTCGAAGAGGTGTTGACGGGTGAAACGGATGACCAGACACCGGCGTTGATCGATCGCGCAACTGCTCTGATCCAGTCGCTCGGTCGACCGGTTGTAGACGATCCGGCGCTGGGTCTATCGCCGGTCGAGATTGCCAGTCGTATCGCCCGCACTCTGGCACTTCCCGAGATCGCTTGCTTGCGGTCGAGGTTGCAGCCGGAGTTTCCGGTCTATGCCTCGGATATCGCAGAGGTGGAAGAGAGCGCGACGGCAGGAATCATCGATGCTATCGCGTTCGGCGCGGACGGGTCGCCACAGGTCGTGGTGGACTGGAAAAGTGATGTTGAACCCGTTCCGGAGACGCTCGAGCACTATCGAGGGCAGGTCCGCAGCTATCTCGACATCACCGGGGCAGAGCACGGGCTAGTCGTTCTATTGACTTCCGGTACCATAATTCCCGTCTCGCCGTCACGGCTCAAGCTAGCCCAATTCCTCAAAACAGAGACTGCGGCTGACGAACCCTTCGCTTGCGATGTCTGATTGGGAAAGGCAATGCCCGAATTCTGCGTGGAGCGCTAGGTTGCAGCGGGCGCGGCCGATGCAGCATTTGCGTGGGGGAATTGTGACAGAACATGTTGAAACTGAATTGAAGGGCGGGATCAGCATTTCGAGCCTGCCGCCTCACGGCCGCGTGGCTTCTCACGATGCTTCGATCGCGCCGCGAGCTGGAACATTACACAACGACAGACGCCGGACGGCTGGCACATAGTCAACAACCCGATGTCTTGGAGATCGCAAACACTCCTGCTCCTCGTTCTTGGTGTTTCGAAGGGCACGACGCAATGCGAAGCACTCAACACAACATCCTTATATTTTTTACGGGGTTACCGATGCTCAATTCCGCCACTCAACCGACACTCCTCTGGAACGAGAGTCCTGACCACGGCAGCGCGGTCAAGATGCGCCTCAAGGACGCAGAGCGCTTCACCTGCATGGTGGCATTCGCTAATACGCGCGGCTTCTCAATCTTTGAATCCGAGTTGCGAAACCGTATCGACAAGGGCATGAGCGCGATTTTCGTGGTTGGCATCGACTTCTACCAGAGCGAGCCGGCTGTTCTCGATAAGCTCCTGAGGCTCATGACCCACGGTGACCTCAAAGTGTACATGGGTAACTTCGAAAGACGTTGGACTTTTCACCCGAAGCTCTATCTGTTCGAAAGCTCCCACGGAACAAGTGCGATCGTGGGATCGGCGAACATGACGGGTGGGGGACTGGCGGACAATCATGAACTGTCGGTTGCTTTCGACCACGGTTCCGGTGACCTCGGCAAACAAATTGAAACGTGGATCGAGGGGCTTATCGCCGACCGTGAGATCGTGAAGGCAACTGACGATCTCGTTAAGGAGTACGCTCGACGTCATGCTATTTATTCTCGGCAGATGACCATTGGACGACGGCGTGCAGAACGTGCCGCAGTGAACCCGCATGGTGGAAGGGAAACACTTGCTAAAATTCTCGAGGAAATGAAGGCCGACGCATCTGAGGAAGGCTTTGACAGCTCAGTAGAGCGAAGGGCGCAGTACGGTAAAGAGGGCCGGAAAATCCTCGATGCACTTGCGTCAGACCGGCAAATGAACCCGAGCGAATTCCTCTCTGAATACGAACGGCTGATCACCACCATGCATTCGGGTGGTCTCCACAGAGGCAAGACTACCGTTGCAAGCTCGCGAGCACAGTTCCGTGATGGATTACGCTCTTTGCTTAAACTGAAAGACCGTGACCCCGCGGTTCTGTTTGAGCACCTGAGAAGCAGTTTCGAATACGTTGATCGCGCTGGCACGAACGTCATCACCGAGCTGCTTCATCTGCTCGACAGCAAACGCTACGCCGTCATGAATAGAAACTCGGTTTCCGGTTTGGGCCTCGCCGGCATCAGCGCCTTTCCCGAACGGCCGACGAAACGGAATGTGGATGGCGAGACTTATGCTTTGTTCTGCGCCGAATCCGAGAAACTGCGTAAGGACTTGGCACTCCGAAATTTCAGTGAGCTCGACGCCGTGTTCAACTATGCTTACTGGCGGGATCTGGAAGAATGATAAGAGCATCGGACCTTTGGTAACGGCGTATGGCGAATGCTGCCGCATAGCCAGGCCAATAGCGAAGGTCTGCAGAATTCCGTTTGGAAGGATGAGCCACGGCGCGATCCAGACGTAAGACTGCGGTAACCGGCACGACGACCGCTGAAAGTGATAAGGGTTTCAAGGTGAAAGAGAACCGGCGCGAGCGCGCGTCTCTTCGTGCGCTCGACCTCAGCGTTCAGGAGCCGAAACCCAGCAAGGTGTTTTGGCGACCCATGGCGCGGCAAAAAGGACGGAAAGCAGCGATTTGACGCAGCTGTGTACCACCAGTTGATGCGTAAGTGATGACGGCCCCCCCCAATTACCAGCGGGGCTATTGGTCTGCGCTGCCCATCGAAGTCCGCTTAACCGAAGACGCTCCATTCTGCAGGAGCTTCGACTCCAATTTTCGCAAGGGCCTGAGATGCAATCTGCAAATTCCGAGGCAATCCGCCCCCTGATTCCGAAATGATCTCGCCCCCCAATTCCGAGAAATAGTCGCCCCCTGATTCCGAGATGATGCCGCCCCCA
>Ga0079104_1000997_pt1 | contig 21977 bp, 15 predicted proteins | sample MedtruBG_FD_76829 | JGI IMG/M metagenome (GOLD analysis project Ga0079104, IMG submission 76829) | Root nodule microbial communities of legume samples collected from California, USA - Medicago truncatula BG | ecosystem: Host-associated > Plants > Roots > Nodule | place: USA: California...
TTCTGCCTGAGATAGTCGACCATCTGGTCGTCGACCCGGTCGGCCGTCCGGCGAAGCGCGAGTTCGCGCAGCGCTGTCAGATTGCCCAGGCGGAAGAAGCGATCGGCGGCGCGCTTGGCGTTGTCGGGCAGATAGACCTTACCCTCCTTCAACCGCTCGATCAGTTCGGCCGGCGGCAGGTCCACCAGCAGGACATCGTCAGCGCGATTGAGAACCGTATCGGGGACGCGCTCGCGCACCGGCACGCCGGCAATATGCGCAACCACGTCCGAGAGGCTTTCCAGGTGCTGGATGTTGAGTGCCGTCCACACGTCTATGCCGGCATCGACCAGCTCCTCTATATCCTGGTAGCGTTTGGGGTGGCGGCTTTCGCCGAAATTGGTATGGGCTAGCTCGTCGACCAGGATGACGCGCGGGCGCCGAGCCAACGCCGCGTCGAGGTCGAATTCGTGGAGCGTCCGTCCGTTGTGCAGCACCTGGCGACGCGGCAGGACTTCGAGCCCCTCGAGCAGGGCAGCGGTCTCGCCGCGTCCATGCGTTTCGACGAGCCCGATGACGATATCGCCGCCTTCTTCCTTGAGGCGCCGCGCACGCGTCAGCATCGCAAAGGTCTTGCCGACACCGGGTGCGGCACCAAGAAAGACGGTGAGTTTGCCTCTCCTGCCCTGTTCGGCGAGCGCCAGCAGGGCGTCCGGATCGGGGCGGCTCTTCAGGTCGCGGTCATTGTGGGGCATGCAACGTCTCGAGCTCGATCAGGTCCTCGGCGCGTCCAAGGCAAGGTTCAGTTCTAGCACATTGACGCGCGGCTCGCCTATGAGCCCGAACAGACGGCCCTGCGTTGCCCTGTCGACGAGCGCGTCTACACCCGCTTCCGGAAGTCCGCGCGCTTTCGCCACCCGAGCGATCTGAACCCGGGCGAATTCGGGCGAGATATGCGGGTCGAGACCCGATCCGGAAGCCATGCCGGAATCGGCGGGGATCTCACCCCCTATGCCAGCGGCGCGAAGCCTCTCAATGTCGGCGGCGACACGCTCCTTCAGCTTGTCGGAAGTCGTCCCGAGATTGGAACCGCTCGAAGCGACGGCATTGTAGGGCTCAGGTCCGGTCGCCGATGGACGCGGCCAGAAATATTTCTCCAAGGCGAAATTCTGGCCGATGAGTTGCGATCCGACGAGGACGCTGCCCTTGCGGACGAGGCTGCCATTCGCCTCTGCCGGCATCAGCGCCTGCGCCACGCCGGTGATCAGCAGCGGATAGCCAAGCCCGGTAATGAGGGTTAGCGCGAAGGTCAGGACGAGGGCGGGACGGAGTTGGTTGAGCATGATCACACCAGGTTGAGGTTCGAGACGGCAAGGTCGATCAGCTTGATCCCAGCGAAAGGCAGGACCAGGCCGCCGAGGCCGTAGACGAGGAGATTGCCGCGAAGCAGGGCTGCCGCGCCGACGGGACGGTACCTGACGCCTTTCAATGCCAGCGGAATGAGCGCCACGATGATCAGCGCGTTGAAGATGACGGCCGACAGGATAGCCGACTGCGGTGACGCCAAGCCCATAATGTTAAGCACGCCGAGTGCCGGATAGGTGGTGACGAAGAGCGCTGGAATGATGGCAAAGTATTTCGCCACGTCGTTGGCGATCGAGAAGGTCGTGAGAGAACCACGCGTCATCAGCAATTGCTTGCCGATCTCGACGATCTCGATCAGCTTCGTCGGGCTCGAATCGAGGTCCACCATGTTCGCCGCTTCGCGGGCCGCTTGGGTGCCGGTCTGCATGGCGACGCCCACATCCGCCTGGGCGAGCGCCGGCGCATCATTGGTGCCGTCGCCGCACATAGCAATCAGCCGGCCGCCGTTCTGTTCCTTTCGGATATAGGCGAGCTTGTCTTCCGGTGTCGCTTCGGCGAGGAAATCGTCGACGCCGGCCTCCGAGGCGATTGCCGCGGCAGTGATCGGGTTGTCACCGGTTACCATTACCGTGCGGATGCCCATCGCGCGTAATTCGGAGAAGCGCTCCTTGATCCCGGGCTTGACGACGTCCTTCAGGTGGACCACGCCAAGCAGCCGGTTGCCATCGGCCACGGCGAGCGGCGTGCCGCCGGTTCGGGCGACCTTGTCGACCGCCTGCCTGAATTCCTGGGGGATCTTGCTGTCGGACAGGCCGGCAAATCTCAGAACCGAGTCGACCGCGCCCTTGCGCAGCCGGCGGCCGCGGTGATCGACGCCGGACAACCGGGTTTCCGCGGTAAAGGGCACGACCGCATCGATCCCGGCCTGCGACGCCCCGCGCCCGAACTCGCCGGTGGCGAGCGCCACGATGGAGCGGCCTTCCGGTGTCTGGTCCGCAAGGCTTGCGAGGAGCGCCGCATCGGCGAGCTCCTCCACTGTTACGCCCGGCACGGGCAGGAAGTCGCTTGCCATGCGGTTGCCGAAGGTGATCGTCCCCGTCTTGTCGAGGAGCAGCGTGTCAACGTCCCCCGCAGCCTCGACGGCACGGCCGGAGGTGGCGATCACGTTGAAGCGCACCAGCCGGTCCATGCCGGCGATGCCGATCGCCGAAAGCAATCCGCCGATGGTCGTCGGGATCAGCGTGACAAGCAGGGCGGAAAGCACGGTCACCGAAAGCACGGTCGCTGAATAGCTAGCAAGGCCCCAGAGCGTCACCACGGCGATCAGGAAGATCAGCGTCAAACCGGAAAGCAGGATCGACAGCGCAATCTCGTTCGGCGTCTTCTGCCGCTGCGCCCCTTCGATGAGCGCGATCATGCGGTCGACGAAGGTGGAACCGGGGGCGGTCGTGATGCGGACCTTGACCCAGTCCGAAAGCACTTCGGTACCGCCGGTGACGGCGGAGCGATCGCCGCCCGCTTCGCGGATCACCGGCGCCGATTCGCCCGTAATCGCGCTCTCGTTGACCGAGGCGACCCCTTCTACGACTTCGCCGTCGCCCGGGATCAATTCGCCGGCCTGGACAAGGACGAGATCCCCGACCTTCAGCATGGTCGCGGGGATTTCCTTGGTCTCCCGACCCTCGGGCGCGACAAGCTTGCGGGCGCTGAGCTCCGATTTGGTATGGCGGAGGAAGTCGGCCTGCGCCTTGCCGCGACCCTCGGCAACGGCTTCAGCGAACGTGGCGAAGAGCACGGTGAACCATAGCCAGGCGGCGATCTGGCCCGAGAAGAGCCGGCTGCCGCCACCGGTTGCCACATCGAGAACGAAGAAGAGGGTCACCAATGCCGCCACGGCTTCGGTGACGAAGATCACCGGATTGCGGACGAGCTGGCGCGGATCAAGCTTGACGAAAGCGGCCTTCGCTGCCGGGAAGAGTATCTTCGGGTCGACGAGGTTCGGAGTCGTGGGTTTGTTTGACATGCCCGGTTCCTTCAGAAAGTCTGGCCGGAGAGCATGGCTAAATGCTCGACGATCGGACCAAGCGCGAGCGCCGGCAAGAACTGCAGCCCGCCAAGAATGAGAATGATGCCGATCAGGAGACCGGCGAAGAGCGGCGTATCGGTCGGGAACGTACCCTTGGATGTCGAGGCGCGGGTCTTGGCGGCGATCGAGCCGGCAATGGCAAGCACCGGCACGGCATAGGCGAAGCGGCCGAGCAGCATCGCAAAGCCAAGCGTCGTATTGTACCAGAGCGTGTTGCCCGAAAGCCCGCCGAAGGCCGAGCCGTTGTTGCCGCCGGCCGACGTATAGGCATAGAGGATTTCCGAGAGCCCGTGCGGTCCGGCCGTACCGACGCTCGCCACGGCCGAGGGCATGACGGCCGAAATCGCCGTGAAGCCGAGGATCGAAAGCGGCAAGATGAGCACGGCAAGCATCGCATATTTCATCTCGCGCGCTTCGATCTTCTTGCCGAGCAGCTCCGGAGTGCGGCCGACCATAAGACCAGCGACGAAAACAGCAAGAATCGCGAAGACGATCATGCCGTAGAGGCCCGAACCGATGCCGCCGGGCAGGACCTCGCCGAGCTGCATGAGGAACATCGGAACCAGACCGCCGAGGCCGGTGAACGAGCCGTGCATGCCGTTGACCCCGCCATCCGAAAGGCCGGTCGTAACCGTCGCGTAAAGCGCGGTCATCGCCTGGCCGAAACGGATTTCCTTGCCTTCCATGTTGCCGAGAGCCGGGTCTAGACCAAGCTGCGACAGGATCGGATTTCCCTGCGCCTCGGCCCAATAGACGATCCCGACACCAACGATCAGAAATGCATAGGTGACGGCGATGAAGGCCCATCCCTGCCGCCGATTGCCGACGAGTTGCCCGAATGTGTAGAGCAGCGCCGCCGAAACCGACAGCATCGCGAAGATATTGAGATAATTGGAGAGCGCAGTCGGATTTTCGAACGGATGTGCGGCATTGACGTTGAAGAAGCCGCCCCCATTGGTGCCGAGCTGCTTGATCGCTTCCTGGCTGGCAACCGGGCCCAGAGCAATGGTCTGCTTCACCCCCTCGAGGGTCGTGGCCTCCACCGACGCGCGGAACGTCTGCGGCAGGCCCATCGCCACGAAGGCGACCGCCACCAGCACGGCGAGCGGCAAGAGGACGTACAGTGTCGAACGGGTGAGATCGACCCAGAAGTTGCCGATCGTCGGTGCGGCTGAGCGGGCGAAGGAGCGGGTAACGGCAAGCGCGATCGAAATGCCGGTGGCCGCCGAGACGAAGTTCTGCACCGTCAGCCCCATCATCTGGCTGAAGTGACTGAGCGTCGTTTCCCCTCCGTAATTCTGCCAATTGGTGTTGGTGACGAAACTGACGGCTGTGTTGAAGGCGAGGTCCGGTGGCACGTTGCCGAAGCCCTGCGGGTTCAAAGGCATCCATGCCTGAAGTCTAAGGATCGCGAAGAGCAGCAAAAAACCTGCGATGCTGAAGGCGAGCATGGAGAGCGTGTAGGCGAGCCAGCCCTGCTCCCGTGTCGGATCGATGCCGGCGGCACCATAAAGACCACGCTCCACCGGCCCGAGAATTGGCGAAAGGACATTGGGTTCGCCGGAAAGAACTCCAGCCATGTAAAGCCCCAGCGGCTTGACGACGACGAGGACGGCGAGAAAAAGGAGGCTGATCTGCAGCCATCCGATAACAGACATGAGAAGTCTCCGCGGGTGAAGGAGCGCTCGAGCAACTGCAGGAAAAGTGCGCAGCGGTTTTCCGTCCGGAGTTGCGGCAAAATGAAGGGTTGGAGCATTTCCGCGATCCGGAGAAAAGCGGAAATCCTCTAGAAACGTTCCGGCCGGACAAGCGTCACGATCAGATAGACCGCGAGCGCGACGGCGACGACGAGCTCGATCAAAGCCTCGGCCATCGGACCCTCCTAAAGCCGGCTCAGGGCGCGCGCATAAAGCGCGAGCGCGGCAAGGCCGCCAATACCGGCGGCAAGGAAAAGAAAATCGGACATGGGCATTCTCCAGATTGATCCAAGATCCGGATGATGCGTCCGCGCCGCGTCAATTATCGATTGGGATGGTTTGGCGGCCACATAAAGAAAAGATAAGGAGTGCGGGCCCAGCGTGATCATGATCTTCGACGCTGCGCCGGAAGCGTCGGCTGATCTTTCTCTCTCTCCTCGCTCGAGTAAGAGCTGTTGCAGCAGAGAATGCGCCCTGGAGGCGTCCTATCGCCTCTCTCGAAAATGCGTTCGCTATTGTCTTAATGAGGTTCGCTCACATCCAAGCCGTTCACCGCACGTCCATTTAAAGATGACGGCAACACTCATGTTTATCGTCAGACAATGTTGCCGGGCAGTGGCAGTTTTCGATGCTCGCCGCTGTGGTCCAAGGATCGGATCCTATCATGACAATTGCGCAGACTTCTCCAACGGTCCGCGAAGGGTCGACGGCGGCAGGTGCGGGAAGGCTTTACGCGGTCTTGGGCGGACTCTATCTCGCCCAGGGCATCCCAACCTACCTCCTGCTCGTGGCCCTGCCGCCCTTGATGCGCGAGAGCGGTGCATCGCGCACCGCGATCGGCCTGTTCTCGCTTCTGATGTTGCCGCTAGTGCTGAAATTCGCGGTTGCGCCTCTCGTTGATCGTTGGGCGCCCTGGCCAGGGCTCGGCCACCGGCGCGGCTGGGTCGTGCCGACGCAGCTTCTCGTCAGTGCAGGTATAGCATCGATGGCGCTGGTCGAGCCCGACCGGGCTGGCACGCTGTTCGCGATCGGCATCTGCATCACGCTTCTTTCCTCGGTGCAGGATATCGCTACTGACGGCTATGCAGTGCGCCACCTCAACGGCAGGACGCTGGCGATCGGCAATGCCGTCCAGGCCGGATCGATCGCGCTTGGCGTCATTGTCGGCGGTACGCTAACGCTGGTCCTTTTCCACAAGATCGGTTGGCGGCCGACGATCCTGCTTGTCGCGTGCCTCTCCTTGCTGCCGCTGGTCGCGGCGATCTGGATGAAAGATAGGGCCGTAGCTAGTCCGGAAGCGCCGCTGCGCAGGCGAGCAAGCCTCTTCGGCTTCTTCCGGCGGCCGAATGCCTGGATGATCCTTGCCTTCGCCCTCACTTATCGCGCGAGCGAAGGCCTCGTGCGCGGCATGGAAGGATCTTACCTCGTCGACAGTAAAGTGCCGACCGAGTGGATCGGCTACATGTCCGGGGCGGCGGCCGCGACGGCGGGGCTTCTCGGCGCACTGATCGCCGCGCTGATCATCCGCAAGGCGGGCTTGACGGCGACGCTCATCCTGCTCGGGGGGCTTCGCAGCCTCTGCTTCCTTGCCTTTGCACTCAATGCCTTCGGCATATGGCCCGGTATAGCCGTCGCCATGTCCGCCTCCGCCTTCCAGACCCTGATCCGCTACATGGAATTGGTCGCGATCTATTCCTTCTTTATGGCGTCCTCGTCCGACGACCAGCCGGGAACTGACTTCACCATCCTGAGCTGCGCCGAGTTGGTCGTCTATCTGATCGGCACCTCGATCGCAGGCTACGTTGCCGACCGGTTCGGCTATGCGACGCTCTTCTCCTCGGCGACGGTCATTTCCGTGCTCGGCATCGGATTGTCAGTCTGGATGCTGGAACGGTTGAAAGCGCGTCCTTCAAGATCACGATGATTTCAGGTCGATCGACTGAAAATCGCAGAAGCAGAGTGATTGTAAAGAGTTAGACCGAGATGCCGGCCGATTTAGCCGCCCGAACGTCATCGAAAATCTTCAACGGAGTTGATCTCATGGATGCTTCCGCACGCGCTGACAACGCCTTTTATCTCGACCGACAGGAAAGACGCGAGTCGAATGCCCGCAGCTATCCGCGCCGCTTTCCCGTCGCGCTGAAATCGGCCTCCGGCTGCACAGTTACCGACGTCGACGGCAGATCCTATCTCGATTGCCTCGCAGGTGCTGGAACGTTGGCGCTCGGTCATAACCACCCGGAGGTGATCGAGACGCTGCAGCAGGTCCTCGGTTCGGGCCTGCCCCTCCACGCCCTGGATCTGACGACGCCGGTGAAGGACCGCTTTGTCTCCGACATTTTCGGCACTCTTCCCGCGGGACTTCGTGACGAGGCAAAGATCCAATTTTGTTCGCCGAGCGGTACTGACGCCGTCGAGGCGGCCATCAAACTTGCGAAGACGGCGACCGGGCGCACCGACCTCGTTTCGTTCCGGGGCGCCTATCACGGTATGTCGCAGGGGTCGCTTTCCCTCATGGGCTCGCTCGGACCAAAAGCTTCCGTCGGCCAGCTGGTGCCCGGTGCGCATTTCTTTCCCTACCCCTATGCCTATCGTTGCCCCTTTGGCCGTGGGGGCAACGAGACTGCAACCCTCGCCGCGGAGTACTTCGAGCGCGCGCTGCGTGACCCCGAGGGGGGCATCAACCGACCGGCCGCGGTCATTCTCGAAGCCGTGCAGGGAGAAGGCGGCGTCATCCCCGCTCCGGTCGAATGGCTGCGCGCGGTCCGCCGCGTGACACGCGATCTCGGCATCCCCCTCATTGTCGACGAAGTGCAAAGCGGCGTCGGGCGCACGGGCAGCTTCTACGCCTTCCAGAAGGCCGGCATTATTCCCGACGTCGTCGTGCTCTCCAAGGCAATCGGCGGCGGACTACCGCTTGCGGTCGTGATCTACCGCGAGGATCTCGACCTTTGGAAGCCGGGTGCTCATGCCGGGACCTTCCGTGGAAATCAGCTTGCCATGGCTGCCGGGTCCAAGACATTGGAAATCATTGAGCGCGAGAGGCTTGTCGAACGAGCGGCGATCGCCGGGCGAAGGCTTCGCGCCAATCTCGAACGGATCGCGGCACAGACGCCTTACATCGGTGAAGTGCGCGGCGAAGGCCTGATGCTCGGCGTCGAAGTCGTCGATCCAGAAGGCCTGCCGGATGCGCTCGGCCATCCGCCGCATGGGCAGGAGATCGCACGAATGATCCAGCACGAGATGTTCCGTGCCGGGATTATTCTCGAAACAGGCGGTCGCTTCGGCAGCGTGCTGCGCCTCTTGCCCCCGTTGGTAATCTCCGACGCGGAGATCGATCAGGTCTCTGGCGCTCTTGCCGCCGCATTCGAGCGCCTTGGACGCAAGGCCGCATGAACATCAACGTCGCTGCATTCAGAACTCCACCGACCAAGCAAACCGATCACGCCGACCAGATACTCGGCACCGACAGCGAGTCACGCCGGGTATTCCGAAACGCGATGCTGCAGGCCATCGACATGGTCGTCGATCAAACGGCAGCCGCAAGCAGTCTCTACTCCGGAACGAGCTTTCAGGGGCTACGCGGCCTGATCGACGATCTCGATCCGTTGCCGGAGGTCGGGACGGGAATCGCCGCCGCACTTGCCGAAATCGGCAGACCGGCGCTCGAGCATGCTATGGTGGTCGGTCACCCGGCGGCAATGGCGCATCTCCATTGCCCGGTCGCGGTGCCCGCACTCGCGGCGGAGGTCCTGATCTCGGCCACCAACCAGTCGCTCGATTCGTGGGATCAATCGCCCTTCGCTACGCTCGTCGAGGAGCGGGTTCTCGCCTGCCTCACGCAATTGGCGGAATTGCCGGCCTCGGCAAGCGGCAATTTCACCAGCGGTGGCACCCAGTCGAACATGACGGCCTTGTATCTGGCCGCGGTTCGGTGCGGCCCCGATGCACGGAAAGCTGGCGTCGTCCTGACGTCGGCACATGCGCATTTCAGTATCCGCAAGAGCGCTGCGATACTGGGCTTCGCCGAAGATGCGGTCATCGCTATTGCAGCCGATGCAGATGGCCGGATGTCAGTGCCCGCACTTAAAGCCGAGTTGCTGCGGGTGGCCGGCGAAGGTCGCATACCCGTCGCCGTGGTCGCGACGGCGGGAACGACCGACCTCGGCGCCATCGATCCGCTTGTCGAGATCGCCGATCTGGCCGCGGCTCAGAACGTTTGGATGCATGTGGATGCTGCCTATGGCGGCGGGCTTCTGTTTTCCCGCCATCGCAGTCGCCTTGAGGGACTGGAGCATGCCCATTCGATCACGCTCGATTTTCATAAGATGCTTTTTCAGCCGATCAGTTGCGGCGTCCTTCTTCTGCGCGACCGGGCGGATTTCGCACCGCTTGCGAGCAAGGCTGATTACCTTAACCCCGAAGATGCGGTCTTCGCCGATGCACCGAATCTCGTCGAACGTTCGATGCAGACGACGCGCAGAGCCGACGCTTTGAAGATTCTCATGACCATGCGAGCTATCGGCCGCGACGGGCTGGACGCTCTGATCTGCCAGACTTTGCAAAATACGCATGCCGCCGCGGAAGCAGTGAAGACACGGGAATACTTGAGTCTTGCTGGGCCACCGTCCTTGTCGACCGTTCTCTTCCGTTACGTCTCGGCGAGGGGACCGAAATTCGCAGATGCGATCACGCTGAAGACGCGAGCGGCGCTTTTCAACGCCGGCATCGCGGCGCTTGCAACGACCGTTCTCGACGGCCGCGTCCACTTCAAGCTCACCCTGCTCAATCCGCGTTCAACACCCGACGTCGTCCACCGCATCCTCGATGCGATCGGCGAAACGGCCCACGAACTGGAGACCCATCATGCACGCCCATAACGCTGCGACGCTTACCCTGCGCTCCCTTCTCAACTGCGTAGCACGCGAGTATCCCGATCACGTCCGCTGGTTGGAGACGCAAGGCCACTTGCGCTTTATGCTGACCTTCCCCGAAGGCGGCGGGAGCCTTGGCCTGCCCGCTCACTACCGCTCGGCAACCGGTCACCATCTTTTCGGCGAGCCGGTGATGCTGACAGACGAAAATGGGGCGAAGACGGTCGATGCCGTGGAAGCGATATCCGCCGTTATCGAACGTCTAGAACCTTCCATTGCTGCGAAAGACGGCCGTGTCGACCTGCTGAACCGCACGCATTCGAGCCGGCTCCTGATCGAAGCGGCGCTTCACGCCCGCAACGGTGACCTGGCCGCACTCGCCGGCGATGAGGTCTCTTTCGTCGCGGCGGAACAGGGGCTGATTGCCGGACACGGCATTCATCCCTGCCCGAAAAGCCGCGAAGGCATGACGGAAGCGGAATCGCGGCGCTACTCCCCCGAATTCGCCGCCGGCTTCCCGCTGCGTTGGTTCGCCGTCGAAAGCGAGCTTTTCCATACCGGCCATTCCCAGGGCTCGCCTTCGGCGGAAGAATGGCTGAAAGAGGCCATGGGGAGCGACATCGATGCCCTCAAGGCACGTCTGCCCGCGGGCGACTTCTCTCTGTTGCCGGTGCACCCCTGGCAAGCTGACCAGATGCTGAAAGATCCCACAGTGGCAGCTCTCGTGGCGGCCGGTCGCATGATCGATTGCGGCGAGGCCGGCAAGCCATGGTTCCCGACGTCGTCCGTGCGCACGCTTTACCGCCCGGATGCGTCCTTCATGCTGAAGATGTCGCTGGGCGTCGGCATCACGAATTCCGTCCGCGTCAATCTTGCCCGGGAACTCCTCCGCGGGGACGACATGTACCGCTTCCGCCGCCACGAGCTATGGCAGGATTTCTCGCGCAGCTATCCGGGCCTGACACTCATTCCGGATCCGGCCTTCATGGGCGTCAAGATCGACGGCGCCTTGATCGACGGTCTCTCCGTGTCGATGCGTGAAAATCCCTTCACCGGCGCAAATGCCGATCGCAACGTGTCGTTGCTTGCGGCCGTTTGCGAGCATCTGCCGGAGCGCGGCAGCCGGCTTGGGGCGCTGATACGAAACCGGGCGCACCTGGAGCGACGCCCGCTCGACATCGTTGCGAGGGATTGGTTCGAGCGGTTCCTGACGATCTTCGTCCGGCCGATTTTTGGGCTCTATCTACGCCACGGCATCGCCATGGAGGCGCACCAGCAGAACATCGTGGTCGAGATCGAGCACGGTTATCCGATCGGCCTGTTCTACCGTGACAATCAGGGCTTCTTCCACCATGAGCGTGCACACGGAGCGCTTGTCGAGGCGCTGCCGGGCTTCGGAGAGCCAAGCGAGTCCGTCTTTGGCGAAGAACCGGTCGATGAGCGCCTGCTTTACTACGCCTTCATCAATTCGGTTCTCGGCATGGTCGGAGCGCTCGGGCGGGAGGGACTCGTCAGCGAGACCGCCCTTCTTGCGATGTTGCGGCGCGAGCTGCTGCGGCTCGAGGCGCTTGAGGGCGCGAACTCCGGTATTGTGCGCAAGATGCTGGCGCCGACGCTGCAATGCAAGGCGAATCTCAAGACGCGGCTTGCGCGCATGGACGAGCTCGTCGGCCCGCTTGAAACGCAATCGGTCTACCTTCAAATCACCAACCCTCTGTTCGAAACGGAAAAGGTTCTGGCACATGCTTGAGAGGAGCGAGCCGGACACTGCCTTGGCCTATTCGCGATACGACCCCGACATCCGCCGGACGATCAGCTTCCGCCTTCTTGAGAAGCAGCGCGATCTGAAGCTCCTCTGGCGGTGGATGAATCAGGCGCATGCCGTGCCGCAATGGAAGATGGCGAAGCCGATAGAAGACATCGCAGCCTATATCGATATCAATCTCGCCGACCCGCACCAGGATCCGTATATCGGCCTAATCGACGGGACCCCGATGAGCTATTGGGAAGCCTACTGGGCGAAGGACGATGTGCTTGGCCGCTACTATCCGGCCGAGAAAAAGGACAGGGGCTGGCACATGCTGGTCGGCGAACCTTCATTTTTCGGCCGTGGCATCGCGCCCGCCGTCATCCGTGCCTTCACCCGCTTCCTCTTTCTCGATGACCCGGGAACGCAAAAGGTAGTCGGTGAGCCGAGCGTCGCAGCCCGGCGCCTGCTTCGCTATGCACCAGCCTGCGCCTTCGAGGAACAGGGCGAAATCGACCTTCCCGACAAGCGCGCCAAACTGATGTTCTGCTACCGGGAACGCTTCATTCAACAATTCGGATTATGATCATGACGGATTTCGATCTGGCAGGGATCGGCATCGGGCCGTTCAACCTTGGCCTTGCCGCCCTTCTCTCTTCCCACGAAAATCTCTCGAACGTGTTTCTCGAGCGCAAACCGGCGTTCCGGTGGCACGAAGGGCTCATTCTTCCCGGGACGACGCTGCAGGTCCCCTTCATGGCGGATCTCGTCACCATGGCGGACCCGACGCATCGTTTGAGCTTCCTCAACTACCTTGCTGTGCACGATCGCCTCTACAAGTTCTACTTCTACGAAAACTTCATGATCCCGCGGCAGGAATACGATCACTATTGCCGCTGGGCCTCACAGCAACTTTCGGCGTGCCGCTTCGGCGAGGAAGTGGTCGACGTCGCCCATGAGTCGGCATCCGACAGCTTCATTGTCGAAAGCAGGTCCGCCTCGGGCGGAAAGCAGCAATATCGAAGCCGTAATATTGCGATCGGCGTCGGCACGGCTCCTTTCCTGCCGAAGTGGGCGCAGATCAAGACGTTGGCACCGCTCATGCATTCCAGCGAATTCGGGAGGCGGCGTCTGGAGCTTTCGAAACGACGCCGTGTAACAGTCATCGGCTCAGGGCAAAGCGCTGCCGAATGCGTTCTTGCGCTTTTGAACGATCTGACGCCGGAGATGGTAGCAGCCGGCGCTTCGATCCAGTGGATCACCCGCTCGGCGGGGTTCTTTCCGATGGAGTATTCGAAGCTGGGCCTCGAATACTTCACGCCTGACTACATGCGCCACTTCCATCGAATCGCGCCCGTTAGACGCCGCGAGATCGTTGCAGACCAGGGCCTGCTCTACAAGGGCATCAGCTTTTCCACGATCGGTGAGATCTTCGATCTCATGTATGAACGTTCGGTGGGCGGACGCGATCCAGGCGTAGCACTCTTTTCCAATTGTGCGGTCGAAACGCTGGAGAGCGCAGGGGGATCGGGGTCGTTTCGCATCGGCATCAACCACAACCATCTGGATGAGAAGGCAACGGTCGAGACCGACGCGATTGTGGCCGCAACGGGGTACCGGCACGCGTGGCCGGAATGGCTGGGTTCGCTGAAGGGCAGCGTCCTCTATACCTGCGAGCGGGGCGACCTCGTCGTCGGCGGGGATTTCCGTGCACGCCGCAGCGACGGCGGCAAGGGCCATGTGTTCGTCCAGAATGCCGAAACCTTCCACCACGGCGTCGGCGCGCCGGATCTTGGCCTCGGCGCCTTTCGCAATGCCGTCATCGTCAATCAGCTTCTCGGTCGCGAGCATTACCGCGTCAATGCGTCGGCATCGTTCCAGAAGTTCGGTCTGCCCTCCAGCCAGACCGCTCCGTCCTCGATTTCAGGAGATTTCTATGCTCATGCATCATGATCCGCTACTTCCCGGCGCCTTTTCCGAGGAGCTCTGGCAACAGGTCTCCAAACGTCTTCTGGCCAAAGTCATCGAGGAATTCGCCTATGAACGTGTCTTCGGCGTTGTGGAGGAAAAACCGGGGCACTACCGCATCGATATCGACGAGCTTCAGTATCGCTTCAAAGCCAAGCGCTATGTCTTTGACAACCTCTCGGTCGATCCTGCGAGCTTGTTCAAGCGACACGGCAATAGCGATGCCCCGCTTCACGATCCGCTGGCCTTTTGCGCAGAGGTGCTGCCCAAGCTTGGCGTCAAGCCGATGACGGTCGCACACTTCATCAAAGAACTCGGCAACACGCTCGTTTCCGACGCCCATATTGCCGCACGCGCGTCCAAAACCGGCGCCGAACTTGCGGAGCTCGATGACATTTGCATGGAAGGCGAGACCACAGGTCATCCGTGGGTCACCGTCAGCAAGGGGCGTATCGGGCTCGGCTATTCCGATTATCTTGCCTTCACGCCGGAAAACCGAACGCCGACGGAGGTGCTTTGGCTCGGTGTCAGCAAGGAGCGCGCTTCCTTCATCGCGGAAGAGACGCTTACCAACGAGGGGCTTGTGCGCGAAGCCGTCGGAGTGTCGCGGTTCGAATCATTTTGCGCCAAGCTCGCCGCGCGAGGCGGCTCCGTCGACACGCATTACATGATGCCGGTGCATCCATGGCAATGGGATCACATGATCGTTCCGCACTTTGCCGCCGACATAGCAGCAGGGCACATCGTGTTTCTCGGCAAGGGCGATGATCTCTACCTGCCGCAGCAATCGGTCCGAACCTTGTCGAACATCTCCCATCCGGAGAAATCGACACTGAAGCTGTGCATGACCATCCTGAACACGGCCGTTTATCGCGGTATACCCGGCCAGCGGGCACTGACTGCTGCGCCGCTGACAACGCGGCTCGACCAACTCCTCGCCAGGGACCAATTCCTGTCGGAGGAGTGCGGTCTCGTTCTTCTCGGCGAGCGCGCAGGCATGCACTACGTCCATCCGCAATTCTCTACGATCGAGGGCGCGCCCTATCAGTTCAACGAAATGCTTGGCTGCATGTGGCGCGACAGCCTGTCAGCGCATCTAAAGTCCGGCGAAACGGGCTTGCCGCTTGCCGCACTCCTCCATGCCGGCACGGACGGCAAGCCGGTGGTTCAGGCACTCGCCGAGAAATCGGGCATGACGGTTTCGGAATGGACGGCGCGGCTCTTCGACGTCGTGATCCCGCCGGTCTTCCATCTGCTCGCGAAGCACGGCCTTGCCTTTTCGGCGCACGGTCAGAATGCGACACTCATTCTTAAGAACGGCCGGCCGGAGCGTCTGGCACTGCGCGATTTCATCGACGACGTTATCGTATGCGATCAGGCGTTTCCCGAAAGCGCCACTCTGCCGGAAGAGGTCCGGGCGGTTCTCCTGTGCCTGCCTGCGGACTTCCTGATTCATTTCATCCAGACGACGCTCTTTATATGTGTCTTCCGCTACATGTCGGTCCTGCTCGACCAGCGCTCCGGCCTCCCCGAGCACGCCTTCTGGGGGTTAGCGCGCAGCAGCATACTCGCCTACCAGAAGCGCTTCCCCGAAATGGCCTCCCGTTTCGCGACATTCGATCTCTTCGGCGATGAATATCCGCGCCTTTGCCTGAACCGGGTTCGGTTGTTCACGCATGGTTATGCCGATGACGACGAGCGCCCGGTACCGGATTTCCAGGGCATGGTGGACAATCCACTGGTCGCCTTCGACAAGCGCAGCAACGCCGCGTAACCGGCTTCAAGGCGGCTGCAACGGAAGATCGGCGGCTCCCTGAACCGGGAGCGCCCTTTTTTCTGCCAGTTCGTCAAGCGGCGGCTGCCAGCCGGCGCAGGTCGGAGGGGCGCACGCCGTAGCGGCTCCTAAAGGTTCGATTGAAGTAGGAAAGATCGTTAAAGCCGACATTGTAGGCGATCTGGCTGATGGACGTGGCCTCGCCTTCGGCCAGTATGAGACTCTTGGCGAGTGAGAGCCGTCTTCCGAGCACATAGCGGGAGAATGTCGTGCCCTCGCGGCTGAAGAATTTCTGGATTGCCCTCGGAGTGATACGCTCGGCCTCGGCCACGTCGGTTATCGAGAAAGAACCGTTCGCAAGGTTCTGTTCTACGCGCATCTTGATGGATGCCATGCGATTGTGGGGCGTTTCCCGCGGACTTACATTGCCGATATCTTGAGCAAGCACCGGCAGAAGATCGTAGAAATGCGCGACCATCATGCCGGCATGTTCCTCGCTCTGATACTCCTGCCTTAGAAGATAGCCCGCATAATTCGTCAGGAGTTGCAAAGGCAGGCATTCCGCCGCAAGCGGCTGCATCATGATCGGCTTTAGCAGGTCGCGCTTGGAAGCCAGAGCATAGGCCGGAAGGTGCGCGCAATCGAAGCGCCCACCCTCCGGCAGCGTGATCTCGGATGACGCGTCCGAGGGAAGGAATATGACGTCTGCGCGTGCCGCCTCCACCTTTATCCGACGGTGACGGATGACGAGCGGACTGTCCATCGCACGCAGGATGACGACACCGGAATCCCCCATGCCGCTTGCGTTGACGCGAAGCATTGTTCTGGGGAAATAGACGGTTGCCAGCGACAGGGAAACGTATTTCCAGAAAAGGCCGGTCACACCGGTCAAATCGCCCTCGTCCGGGGCGATGGTCGCCTCTCCGAGCATGTCCAGAAGAATGCTTCTGCAAACGAGTCTACTTTCCCGATCAGGCAAGGACAGCGTCCCGAATTTCAGCGGTCGGATTGTCTCCATGTCGTGCGCCAGCCTTTCCTGTTGACGTTCGCATGCGTCCAAATGAGGTTCGCCATTATCCAAGCGGCGAACACCCTTAGCCCATAAAACATGACTTAAACAGTCTTGTATTGGCAATTTGCCCGCCCACCGGCAGCGGCAGTTGTTTTCTGGTGCGCAGGGGGCGTTATGGGCAACAATGAGAATGGCGGCATAGGCTTTTGCGTCTTCGTCGTCGTAATTGGATTTAGCACGGGTGCTGTTGCGCAGGAGCCAGCGAATCAATCCGAAGCTGCGACGAGCCTGGAAGAAATCGTAGTCACCGGCGGACGATCCGCTCAGCAGATTTCTGAAATCGCGCGCACCATTTACGTCGTCGATTCGGATCAGATCCAGGCCGAGGCCCGGTCGGGCAAGACGCTGCAGCAGATTCTGGGCGAAACCATTCCGAGCTTCGACCCCGCCAGCGACGGAGCGCGTACGTCATTCGGCCAGAACCTGCGTGGCCGGCCACCACTGATCCTTATCGACGGTGTCTCGATGAACTCGGCGCGCTCGCTGAGCCGACAATTCGATGCCATCGATCCGTTCAACATCGAACGGGTGGAGGTCCTGTCTGGGGCAACTGCAATCTACGGCGGGAACGCAACCGGCGGCATCATCAACATCATCACGAAGAAGGGCAAGGACGCGGAACCGGGCCTGCATGCGGAAGTGACCGGCGGCATGGGCAGCGGCTTTGCCGGCAGCCAGGACTTCGACCGCAATGCGGCGGGTGCGGTCACCTATAACAGCGAAAACTGGGATGCCCGCCTTTCGATCGCCGGCAACAGGACCGGCGCCTTTTATGACGGCAGCGGCACGCTGCTGATCCCCGACATCACGCAGACGTCCACCGCATTCAACGAGCGCATCGACCTGATGGGGTCTATCGGCTACCAGATCGACGACGACCGTCGCGTCGAATTTTCCGGGCAATATTTCGACAGCAAGCAGGACTCGGATTACGGGCTTTATTACGGGCCCTTCTTTGCAGCGCTCGCCGACCCGAGCCTGTTTGAAACCCGTTCCGGATACGAGTCCGACTTCAATCCGCAGACACGCCGCTCGATGTTGAACGTCACCTATACCGATAATGACGTTTTCGGTCAGCAGCTATTGCTTCAGGGATCTTACCGGACTGAGCGGATAAAGTTCCATCCCTTCCCTGCTTCGGGCAATCGCGAGACGGGTCCTTACTTTTACGGCAGTTCGCAGGACACAGACTATTACGGCATCAGGGCTGCCTTGGTTGCGGAACCCACCGACGCGCTGAAAATCACCTATGGCATCGATGCGGATATGGATTCCTTCACGGCGCGTCAGAACATCTTCGACATGGTGGCAGCCGGGCAATCCGGGGGGCTCGATTTCAATACGATCGGCAAGACCGGTCTTTATCCATCCATCGATGTCTCCACCGTTGCCGGCTTTGCTGAGGCCTCGTACGAGGCTACCGACAGGCTCACTCTGAACGGCGGGGTGCGCTATCAGTTCGTCAACACTGAGGTATCCGACTTCATCGGAGCGGCTCAGCAGGTCGCCATCCTGCAGGGCAGAGCAACGTCTGCCGACACCATACCTGGCGGCGAAGTCAATTACGACGCCGCTTTGTTCAGTGCAGGCGCAACCTACCAGTTGACGAATACGCAGCAGGTCTACGCCAATTTCAGCCAGGGCTTCGAACTACCAGATCCGGCCAAGTACTATGGAATTGGCAACTACTCCTTCTCCGGTGGACACTACACGCTTGTCAATAGCGTGAACGTGGGCGATTCCGCGCTCGAGGCGATCAAGACCAACTCATTCGAAATCGGCTATCGTCTCGATGACGGCACCTTCAATCTTGAAACGGCGGCCTACTACTCGCTCTCCGATCGTTCCATCAATCTCAATCGCTCATCGCTTGCCGTTGAGATCATCGATCGGGAGAGACGCGTCTATGGCATCGAAGGAAAGGCGGGCGTAAAGCTCGATCATGGCTTCGATGTTGGAGTTCTGGGGCACTGGGTCAGAACCGAGGACAAGGGAGCCGACGGTTGGGAAAAGGACTCCGTCGGCAGCGCGAGCGTGTCCAAACTCGGCGGCTATGTCGGCTGGACCAATGACGCTCTCAGCCTGAGGTTTTCCGGTCAGCACATCTTCGAACTCACCGACGCCCAGAATTTCACGATCGACGATTATACGTTGTTTGATCTAACCGGCGGCTACAGGTTCGAGAATACCGACACGACGCTGAATTTCGGTATCCATAACGTCTTCGATACTGATTACACCACCGTCTGGGGCTCTCGCGCCAAAGCCCTTTACGGCGGCCTAGCCGACGAGTCGGTGTTCGACTACAAGGGCCGCGGCCGCACGTTCGCGGTCTCGCTGACAAAGGTTTTTTAATGGACCGGGGTGATCGCGGACAGTGGGGTTCCACCCCGGGAGCGGGCGGCGGGTACGAAGGGCCCGAAGTTCAAGATGGCCGCGCCTTTCGCTCCTTTCAGCTTCATCCTTGCGGACCAGTCGAGCTGTACGAGGCCGGTTCAATCCTGTCGGCCTCGGCCAGCGGTCACCGCGCGCGCTTCGCATTTGCGGAGGGGGAACTCCGCATCGACGACCTCCGCTCAGGCAACGCCGAGGGTCTTCGGCTTGCCTGCGCAGCTTTCGAGTATCTGTTCGCTACACGACGACACCTGGCGTCGATCAGACTAGCGGGAGAGGGCTGGAACGCCCTTTCCCGGGAGTTGAAGCGGCGCGGCCTTTTGGTCGAAAACGCCACCGCGATCTCGCATCGAACGATCTTCGCGGAGATGTTCTGGCAGGTGCCGGAGATCTGGATGGCCTCGCCGTCAGTCACCTTCCCACGTCGCGACCACTTTGACGGCAGGACCGAGCATCCCCTGCGCCCGCCGAAACCAGCCGGATGCGTCTATGCCCGATTCATCCCGTGGTTGTCGGGCACGCTGTCGCTCCACGTCGCGACACTCAACGACCTTCCCGACATTCATCGCTGGATGAATAACCCGAGGGTCAACGAATTCTGGAACGAGGCGGGAAGCAAAGCCGCCCATGGGCGCTATCTGGAGCGAATGTTCGCCGATCCGCATACGATACCGCTGATCGGCCGCTTCAACGCACGGGCCTTTTCCTACTTCGAGATCTATTGGGCAAAAGAGGACGTGATCGGACCTTTCTCAGGTGCCGGCGATTACGACCGCGGTTGCCACGTCATAGTTGGAGAGGAGTCCTGTCGCGGCAAGCCCTGGTTCACGGCTTGGCTACCCTCCCTTCTGCATCTGATGTTTCTCGATGATCCTCGAACCGAACGGATCGTGCAGGAACCGAGCGCGGCGCACCACCGCCAGCTCGGCAATCTGCAGCGCTCCGGCTTCTCTCACACAAGAACCGTCGACCTTCCGACAAAACGCGCCGCGATCATGTCGATCTCCAGGCAGCGCTTCTTTCCAAATCGACTGTGGCATCCGGCCGCGGATCCCGACAGGAGCAACTCATGAACGGCCGACCGCACCAGTTGCAGGCAACAATCGTGGCGAAAGAGCCCGCGCAGTGAAGCGAAAGCTGTCTCCAGATACTCCTGCCGCCCAGCTTCTCAGTTCTAACCATCGACGGCGTCGAAGATGTCACACCCGCCGCCTATTGGTGCTTGGCATCGGCATCCTCACCCCCGCAACCACATCTCCCGAGAACTCGCCGGTTATCGCCACCGCCGTACGTGCTCGATCAAAGCTCGCATCTTTGGCGTCATGTTGCGGCGCTGAGGGAAATAAAGAAAGAAACCGGGGAACGGCGGCAGGAAATCCTGCAGCAACGGAACAAGTTCACCGGTTTCCACGAACGGGCGGAAGATTTCTTCCGTTGCGAAGGTGATCCCGGCCCCGCAGAGTGCTGAGCGGAGCATGAAGCGCAGGTCATTGGTGGTAATCTGAGGCTCGACCGCAACGTCGAAGGGCACACCATTCTCCTCGAATTCCCACCTGTAGGGCGCGACATTCGGCGCTCGCCGCCAGCCTATGCAGCGATGATGGACCAGCTCCCGCGGGTGCGCCGGCGTGCCGCGGACTGCGAGATAGGTGGGGGCAGCAACGGCCAGCTCGCGCTGATCGCCCGTCAGCGGCACCGCGATCATATCCTGCTCGATCACCTCGCCAAGCCTTACGCCCGCGTCGAAACCGGCGGCCACGATGTCGAACTCCTCGTCCGTGACGGTAACGTCTATCGCCACCTTCGGATGGGCCTGAGCAAAGGAAGCGATGAGCGGACCGGAAAGGAATTGTTCGGCGATAGAGGTGACGGCGATCCGTAAGAGACCTCGGGGCTCATCCTCACCCGCTACCCGATCTAGCGCCGTCCCAATGTCCGACAAGGGCTGCGACAAAGCCTCGCGCAGACGCTCCCCCGCTTCGGTCAGGCGAACTGAACGCGTCGTGCGGGTGACGAGCGTCGTGCCAAAGGCATCTTCGAGCCGCCGAATTCCTTGGCTGACAGCCGAGCGGGTCACACCGAGTCGATCGGCGGCAGCACGGAAGTTGTCCTCCTCCGCGACAGCCAGGAAGAGCGGCAGAAGGTTCATATCTATCTTCATCGTATAGCACTGCTAACCATCGAGTTCAGTGAGCGATGGATACCGGCGACAGTCATTAAAGTCCATCTTCTCCGTGCAAATCAAAGGACGGAGTACAACATGGACAAGGTCATTCTGATCACCGGCGCCTCCGGCGGCATCGGCGAGGGCATCGCTCGAGAGCTTGGCGTCGCCGGTGCGAAAATATTGTTGGGTGCACGCCGCCAGGCCCGTATCGAGGCCATTGCCACGGAGATTCGAGACGCAGGAGGTACCGCCCTGGCGCAGGTGCTGGACGTGACCGACCGTCACTCCATGGCAGCCTTTGCGCAGGCCGCGGTCGACACTTGGGGACGCATCGACGTCCTGGTGAACAATGCCGGCGTCATGCCGCTCTCGCCGCTTGCCGCAGTTAAGGTGGACGAGTGGGAGCGCATGATCGACGTGAACATCAAGGGCGTGCTTTGGGGCATCGGGGCCGTATTGCCAATCATGGAGGCACAGCGTAGCGGGCAGATCATCAATATCGGCTCGATCGGAGCGCTGTCGGTCGTACCCACAGCCGCGGTATATTGCGCAACGAAGTTCGCAGTCCGCGCGATCTCTGACGGACTGCGCCAGGAGAGTACCAATATCCGCGTCACCTGCGTCAATCCCGGCGTCGTCGAAAGCGAACTTGCTGGAACCATCACCCACGAGGAGACCATGGCGGCGATGGACACCTATCGCGCCATCGCGCTTCAGCCTGCCGACATCGCCCGTGCGGTCCGGCAGGTGATCGAGGCCCCGCAGAGCGTGGACACCACCGAGATCACGATCAGACCGACCGCATCGGGCAATTGACCCGGCGCGAACCGATCTCGGGGCTTTTTCCCGCGTCC
>Ga0079104_1001000_pt1 | contig 21927 bp, 16 predicted proteins | sample MedtruBG_FD_76829 | JGI IMG/M metagenome (GOLD analysis project Ga0079104, IMG submission 76829) | Root nodule microbial communities of legume samples collected from California, USA - Medicago truncatula BG | ecosystem: Host-associated > Plants > Roots > Nodule | place: USA: California...
GGCGCCATGATTTTAGGTTCGCTGTTCCCGGTGGCCCTTTAACTCCCACGGGCGCTCACGCGCCCGTCCTTTCAGGAGATACGCATGTTTGATTTACTCCTGCGCCGTGCGCGCCTGACCGACGATACCCTGACCGATATCGCCATCCAGGACGGTAAAATCGCAGCGCTGGGCGAGATTTCCACTCCCGCACACAAAACCGTCGAGCTGAATGGTGAAGTCTTCGTCAGCGCCGGCTGGATTGACTCCCACGTTCACTGCTATCCCAATTCTCCGATCTACCACGATGAGCCAGACAGCGTCGGCATCGCCACGGGCGTGACCTCGGTGGTGGACGCGGGCAGTACCGGCGCAGATGACGTGGACGACTTCTACGAAATTACCCGCAAAGCCTCAACGGAGGTTTTTGCCCTGCTGAACATCTCCCGCGTGGGGCTGATCGCCCAGAACGAACTGGCGAACATGGCCAATATCGACGCCGATGCGGTGAAACAGGCCGTTGCACGCCACCCGGATTTCATCGTCGGCCTGAAAGCGCGCATGAGCAGCAGCGTGGTCGGCGAAAACGGCATCACTCCACTGGAGCGCGCGAATGCGATTCAGAAAGAGAACGGCGATCTGCCGCTGATGGTCCACATCGGTAACAATCCACCGAATCTCGACGAGATTGCCGAACTGCTCAGTTCCGGCGACATCATCACCCACTGCTATAACGGCAAACCGAACCGCATTCTGACGCCAGAGGGCGAACTGCGCGCCTCCGTTACCCGTGCTCTCAAGCGCGGCGTGCGACTGGACGTGGGCCACGGTACCGCAAGCTTTAGCTTTGAAGTGGCGAAACGCGCCATCGCGATGGGCATTCTGCCGCACACCATCAGCTCGGACATTTACTGCCGCAACCGTATTAATGGGCCGGTGGGCAGTCTGGCGAGCGTGATGTCGAAATTCCTCGCAATCGGCATGTCGCTTCCGCAGGTGATCGAGTGCGTCACCGCGAACGCCGCCGATGGCCTGCGTCTGGCTCATAAAGGCCGAATTCAGCCGGGTCTGGATGCCGATCTGACGCTGTTCACCGTTAAACGCCAGCCCACGCTGCTGGTGGATGCGGAAAACGACAGCCTGCAGGCTGAACATATTCTGGTGCCGCTTGCCGCGATCCGCGCGGGCAAGGGCTATATGACCGAACAAGGGAGTACGGAAAATGCCTTCGATTTATGAGAAATACAATTTAAAACAGGTGATTAACACCTCAGGCCGCATGACCGCGCTGGGCGTGTCGACGCCGCGCCCGGAAGTGGTGCAGGCGGCGATGGACGGCATGAACCAGTACTTCGAAATGAAAGATCTGGTGAATAAAACCGGAGAGTACATCGCGAAGCTGCTGGACGTGGAAGGGGCGACGGTGGTCTCATGCGCGTCAGCAGGAATTGCCCAATCCGTGGCCGCGGTGCTGGTCAAAGACAGCGACTGGCTGCTGGAAAACCTGCACGTTACGCCGATTGAGAACAACGAAATCGTGCTGCCGAAGGGCCACAACGTCAACTTTGGCGCACCGGTCGGCACCATGGTTGCGCTCGGCGGCGGTAAGCTGGTGGAAGCCGGTTATGCCAACGAGTGCTCCGCCGATCAGCTGGCGGCGGCGATCACCCCACGCACGGCGGCGATCCTCTACATCAAATCGCACCATTGCGTGCAGAAAAGCATGCTCAGCGTTGAGCAGGCCGCAGTGGTCGCGCGAAAACACGATCTGCCGCTGATCGTCGATGCGGCGGCCGAAGAAGATCTTCATACCTACTATCGTTCTGGCGCGGATCTGGTGATTTACAGCGGGGCGAAAGCGATCGAAGGGCCAACCAGCGGCCTGGTGATTGGCAAAACCCAGTACGTTGAGTGGGTCAAACGCCAGACAGCGGGTATTGGCCGCGCGATGAAAGTGGGCAAAGAGGGGATTCTGGGCCTGACCTGCGCCATCGAACACTATCTGACGGCGACCAAAGAGAGCGGAGCAGAGATGGTGGCGAAGATGACGCCCTTTATTGATGCGCTGAATACGCTTAACGGCGTCACGGCCCGCGTGGTATGGGACAGCGCTGGCCGCGATATCGCTCGTACCGAAATTAAATTCGATGAAGCCACCACCGGCGTGGGCACCGGCGAGCTGGTCAGTCAGCTCAAGCAGGGCGAATACGCGATCTATTTCCGTGGCTACAAGGCCAACGAAGGGATTATCGAAGCGGATGTGCGCAGCGTCAGCGCCGATCAGCTGAACATTGTTTATCGCCGCATCCGTGAAGTCTTAAGCCAGGAGAAACAAGCATGAAACTGACCCCCAATTTTTATCGTGACCGCGTGTGCCTGAACGTGCTGGCCGGTTCCAAAGCCAACGCCAGCGCAATCTATGAAGCCGCAGAAGGCCATGTACTGGTGGGCGTGCTTTCCAAAAACTATCCTGATGTGGCGAGTGCCGTCGCTGATATGCGCGAGTATGCAGCGCTGATCGACAACGCCCTCTCCGTCGGACTCGGGGCGGGCGATCCGAACCAGTCGGCGATGGTCAGCGAAATCTCTCGCCAGGTGCAGCCGCAGCACATCAACCAGGTGTTCACCGGTGTGGCGACCAGCCGCGCACTGCTGGGGCAGAATGCGTCGGTGGTTAACGGCCTGGTCTCGCCAACGGGAACCGTCGGAATGGTCAAAATCTCCACCGGCCCGCTGAGCAGCGCGGCACCGGACGGTATTGTCCCGGTTGAGACGGCGATTGCCCTGCTGAAAGATTTCGGCGGCAGCTCCATCAAATACTTCCCGATGGGCGGCCTGAAATGCCGTGACGAATACCAGGCCGTTGCTGAAGCCTGTGCCCGCCACGATTTCTGGCTGGAGCCAACCGGCGGTATCGATCTGGAAATCTTCGAGGAGATCCTGCAGATCGCCCTCGATGCAGGTGTGAGCAAAATCATTCCGCATATTTATAGTTCGATTATCGACAAAGCCAGCGGCGATACCCGTCCTGAGGACGTGCGCACGCTGCTGGAAATGACGAAGACGTTGGTCAAGTAGTTCTCGTCTAGCCTGAACCCTCTCCCTTCGGAGAGGGTCGGGTGAGGGCATCAAACCGCACAACACCAGGAGCCGCCATGCATACCCATCACCTGCTCGTCGCTTCACTCTCCCTGCTTGCCACCGCCGCCGTCGCACAACCCCAGTACGCTTGGGTCGGCACCTACAACCCGAACGGCGAAGGGCTGTACCGTTTTACGGTCGATCCCAACAATGGCGCGCTCGGGGAGAAAACCCTCGTGAGCCAGTTACCCAACGCGGCGCAGCTTACGGTTTCGCACGATGGCAAAACCCTCTATCTGGCGAGCGAAGCGGAGAAAGGGGTGATTCAGGCGTTACGCATCGGGGCAAACGGTGAACTGACCGAGCTGAATCAGGTGGCGTCCGGCGGGGCGGGACCTGTGTATGTTTCTCTGACGCCAGAGGGGCGTCATCTGCTGGTGGCGAACTATGTCAGCGGCTCGATTGCTGTGCTGCCCGTGAAGGCTGACGGCAGTCTGGGAGAGGCGACGGACACCCATCAGGATCAGGGCGAACCGGGTGCGGCGAAACCGGAAGCGGCTGTCGAAGGCAGTTTTGCCGTAAGCGATCATAACGGCCCTCACGCGCATATGATCGCCGCCAATCCGAGCGGGAAATATGTTTTTTCGACGGACCTCGGTCTGGATCGGATCTATCAGTACCGTTTTGACAAGCAAAGCGGAAAGCTCACTCCAAACGAGCCGCCGTTTATCAACGCCTCGTCCAAAGGCGCCGGGCCGCGCCATTTTGTCTTTACGCCGAAAGGCGATGGCCTGTGGCTGATCAACGAAGAGTCCTCGACCCTGACCTGGTATGCTCTGGATCAGGCCACCGGCACGCTGAAAGAGGGCAAAACGATCTCTTCCCTGCCGAAAGAGTATAAAGGCACCAGTTTTGCCGCAGGGCTGGCGTTGAGCGCCGATGGCCAGCAGCTGTACGTCGCGAACCGTTTGCATAACAGCATCGCGCATTTTAGGGTAACGGCCGAGGGCACGCTGGTGCATCAGGAGGATGTCTGGACCCGTGGCGATTACCCACGCTCTCTGACCCTGGATAAGCAGGGCCGCTGGCTGTACGTTATGAATCAGCGCAGCGATAACATCACCCGTTTTCGCGTTGCACCCGATGGCAAGCTAAGCTTCGAACCGGACTACACGCCGGTCGGCAGCCCATCACAGATGGTCATTTCAACCGGGCCATGAGCCGTAAGAGGATAAAGACGTGCGATTTCCGAACCAACGTTTAGCGCAACTGTTTGATCTGTTGCAAAACGAGACGCTGCCGCAGGACGAGCTGGCGCAGCGGCTGTCGGTATCCACACGTACCGTGCGGGCAGACATCACCGCCCTGAACGCGCTGCTGGCAGGCCACGGCGCACAGTTTATTCTCAGCCGCGGCAACGGCTATCAGCTCAAGATTGACGATGCCGCGCGCTATCAGTCGTTGCAGGATTCTCGCCCGCGTGCGCTGCGGATCCCGCGCACCGGACAGGAGCGCGTGCATTATCTGGTGGTGCGTTTTCTCACCTCTGCTTTTTCGTTAAAGCTGGAAGATTTGGCTGATGAATGGTTTGTCAGCCGCGCGACCCTGCAAAACGACATGGTGGAGGTACGAGAGTGGTTCCACCGCTATAGCTTGACGCTGGAAACGCGCCCTCGCCACGGCATGAAACTGTTCGGCAGTGAGATGTCGATTCGCGCCTGCCTGACGGATTTGCTGTGGGAGCTGGCACAGCAGGACAGCCTCAATCCGCTGGTGACGGAAGTCGCCCTGAATGCGGGTGTGCCGGAGCAGCTGGTCATGGTGCTGCATGACACCCTCACGCGCCATCACATTCGTCTCACGGATGAAGGCGAGCTGTTTGTACGGCTCTACTGCGCCGTGTCCGTGCGCCGCATCAGCGAAGGCTATCCGCTGCCGGAATTTAACGCCGAGGATGTCGAAGAGAACGTGCGTGACGCCGCGCGGGATATTGCTGCGGCCATTGCCCGGCTGGCGGATAAAGTGCTCTCACCGTCAGAGGAGAACTGGCTTTGCGTCCACATCGCCGCGCGCCAGATTCAGGAGATCGCCCCGAGCGCGATTAACGCTGACGACGACGAAGCGCTGGTGAACTATATCCTGCGCTACATTAACACCCACTATAACTACAACCTGTTGAACGATGCCCAGCTGCACGCGGATCTGCTGACGCATATCAAAACCATGATCACCCGCGTGCGCTACCAAATCATGATCCCCAATCCGCTGCTGGATAACATCAAACAGCACTACCCGATGGCGTGGGATATGACCCTGGCGGCGGTCTCCGGCTGGGGGAAATACACGCCGTACGTGATCAGCGAAAACGAGATTGGTTTTCTGGTGCTGCACATCGGCGTCGGGCTGGAACGCCATTACAACGTTGGCTATCAGCGTCAGCCGCGCGTCCTGCTGGTGTGCGACGCCGGGAACGCGATGGCACGCATGATTGAAGCGGTGCTGCAGCGCAAATATCCGCAGGTGGAAGTGACGCGCACCGTCACCCTGCGCGAGTACGAGCTGGCGGAAAGCATCAGCGAGGATTTCGTGATCTCCACCGCCCGCATCAGTGAAAAAGCGAAACCGGTGGTGCAGATCGCGCCGTTCCCGACTGACTATCAGCTGGAGCAGATCGGCAAGCTGGTGCTGGTGGATCGCACCCGTCCGTGGATGCTGGAAAAATACTTCGACGCCGACCATTTCCGCGTGATTGATTCAAACAGTGATCAGCAAACGTTGTTCCAGGAACTGTGCGGGCAACTGCGTGAGGAAGGATTTGTCGACGCGGAGTTTCTCGACTCGGTGGTCGAACGTGAAGCCATCGTCAGCACCATGCTCGGCGACGGTATCGCGCTGCCCCACTCCCTCGGTCTGCTGGCGCAAAAAACCGTGGTCTACACCGTACTGGCTCCGCAGGGAATAAAGTGGGGCGACGAAACGGCGCACGTAATTTTCCTGCTGGCGATCAGCAAAAGTGAATACGAAGAGGCGATGGCGATTTACGATATTTTCGTCACCTTTCTGCGCGAGCGGGCGATGACGCGCCTGTGCGGTTGCCGTGATTTTGCAGAATTCAAAACGGTGGCGATGGAGAGTTTGAGTCGTTTTTGAGGCGATGGGCGGAAAACGTCTCCGCCCACGGTTTAGCGCAAATGATGTACAACCTGGTTGCTGCTGCCGCGCCAAATCAGCGCCGGGTCTTTCAAGTCCTGCACGAACTTACCATCCACCAGCACGTTAATCAGGTCGACGATTTCCATCTGAGCGTCGTTTAGCTCATCCAGCTTATAGCCGGTCCACACCCAGATATCCTTCCCCGCGCACTCTTCTCGAATGCGTTTCACCAGTTTCAGAATGTGCGGCACGTTCTGCGGATGGAGCGGATCGCCGCCGGAGAGGGAGATCCCCTGGCGCGGGATCCGCGTGTCGTTCAGATCCCTGATAATCCGGTTTTCCATCTCGTCGTCAAACGGCATGCCCGAATTCAGACGCCAGGTGCTTTTGTTGTAGCAGCCAGGGCATTCGTGAACGCATCCGGACACAAACAGCGTGCAGCGGGTGCCGGGGCCGTTGACGATGTCGACGGGGTAATACTGGTGATAATTCATTTTCGCTTCTCAATTATCGCAATGCCCGCGCTGGCTGCTCTTGCTCATCCGGCATCAGCGCGGCAGAGGATTACCCGATCTGGCCATTCCCCAAATGTTTCACGCGGCGCTTCACTTCTTCCTGCTTACCGGCGTTGAACGGGCGTGCGTCCGGGCTGCCGAGATAACCACAGACACGGCGGGTCACGGAGACACGCGCTGCGTCGTGGTTACCGCATTTCGGACAGGTAAAGCCCTTGCTGGTACATTCGAATTCACCGGTGAAACCGCACTCGTAGCACTCGTCGATCGGCGTGTTGGTGCCGTAATACGGCACGTGCTGATAGCTGTAATCCCACACGTCTTCCAGCGCTTTCAGGTTGTGCTGAATGTTCGGGTACTCGCCGTAACAGATAAAGCCACCGTTCGCCACCGGCGGGTAGGCCGCTTCAAAGTCGATCTTGTCGTACGGATTGACCTTTTTCTCCACGTCGAGGTGGAAGCTGTTGGTGTAGTAGCCTTTGTCGGTCACGCCGTTCACCACGCCAAACTCGGCGGTATCCAGACGGCAGAAGCGGTCGCACAGGTTTTCGCTCGGCGTGCTGTAGAGGCTAAAGCCGTAGCCCGTTTCGTCTTTCCACTGGTCGACCGCATCGCGCAGGCGCTGAACGATAGCGATGCCTTTCGCGCGCAGGGCTTCGCTGTCATACATGTGCTGATTGCCAAACAGGGCGTTGATGGTTTCGTGGATGCCGATATACCCCAGCGAAATCGACGCGCGGCCGTTCTTGAAGATTTCAGAAACGTCATCGTCTGCTTTCAGGCGCACGCCACAGGCACCTTCCATATAGAGGATCGGCGCCACGCGCGCTTTCACCCCTTCCAGACGCGCAATACGGGTCATCAGCGCTTTACGCGCCAGCTGCAGACGTTCGTCGAGCAGGGTCCAGAACGCGGCTTCGTCACCCTTTGCTTCCAGCGCGATGCGCGGCAGGTTGAGGCTGATCACGCCGATGTTGTTGCGGCCTTCATGCACCTGCTCGCCGTTTTCATTTTCATACACGCCGAGGAAGCTGCGGCAGCCCATCGGGGTTTTGAACGAACCCGTGACTTTCACCACCTGGTCGTAGTTCAGAATATCCGGATACATGCGCTTGCTCGCGCATTCCAGCGCCAGCTGTTTGATGTCGTAGTTCGCATCACCAAACTTGTGATTCAGGCCATCGCGAATGGCGAAGACCAGTTTTGGGAACACCGCGGTTTTGCGGTTTTTACCGAGACCCGAAATACGATTGCGCAAAATCGACTGCTGAATCAGACGCGACTCCCAGCTGGTCCCCAGACCAAAACCGAAGGTCACGAACGGCGTCTGGCCGTTGGCGGTGTGCAGGGTGTTCACTTCGTATTCCAGAGACTGGAACGCGTCGTAGCACTCTTTCTCGGTGCGGGAGCGGGCATAGCCGTCCGCGTCCGGGATCTGCCACTCTTGCGCCACTTTGCGATGCTTGTTAAAGCTCTCGGTGACAAACGGTGCCAGCACTTCGTCGATGCGGTTAATGGTGGTGCCGCCGTAAATATGGCTGGCGACCTGGGCGATGATTTGCGCCGTTACCGCCGTGGCGGTAGAGATGGATTTTGGCGGCTCAATCTCGGCGTTGCCCATTTTAAAGCCGTGGGTCAGCATGCCTTTCAGGTCGATCAGCATACAGTTGAACATCGGGAAGAACGGGGAGTAATCGAGATCGTGGTAGTGGATCTCACCGCGTTCATGCGCCTGCACCACGTCGCGCGGCAGCAGATGCTGACGGGCATAGTGCTTGGCGACGATACCGGCCAGCAGATCGCGCTGAGTCGGGATCACTTTGCTGTCTTTGTTGGCGTTTTCGTTCAGTAGCGCAGAGTTGGTCTGCTCGACCAGGCCACGGATCTCCTGATTCAGGCGACCACGCTTTTCACGCTGGATGTCACGGTCGTGACGGTACTCAATGTAGGCGCGCGCCAGCTGCTTGTACGGGCCGGACATCAGCTGGTTTTCTACCGCAGTCTGGATCTCGTTGATATCCACCTGACTGCGCTCATTCATCTGGCTACTGACGATTTCTGCGACGGTGGCGCAGTAATCTGCGTCATCGACTCCCGCTGCTTTAGCTGCACGCAGAATCGCTTCTTTGATGCGCTCTGATTTAAACGGCACTTTACAGCCATCTCGTTTCATCACATGCGGTGTCATGATCACTCCATTAAAAACAGGTTATCCACAGAGGTGGGGAAAGCTGCACAGGGCACAAGTCCCGATGCCTCAGTCACTTCCCTCGTTCCCGACGCTTGTTATCCACAATTCCGGCCGGCGTCGTCGCCGTTGTCTTGTTGGAATAGTAGACGATAAATACAATATGTTGGGTCGGCGTACATTTTAAGTTCTATATGTAGTGATTTGCATCAAACATGTTTGCGATTTTTTTGATTCAGAACAAAGTAAAAAGACGAGAGTACAAACGGCGGGCACTACAGCGATTGTAAATCCGGGCAGGAAAAATCTGATTAAATATTCAACAAAAACAGTAAAATATTGCCGGGCAAACGCAGCGCTGCCCGGCATTTTGTACTACGCCTGCAGCCACCACACCGCCTCAAACGGACGCAGTGTCATCGCGGCGGGTTGGCTGGCGACTTCGGCGTAGTTGCTGAGCACTACGCGCCAGTCGCCGCTGAGGGCGTCCGACTGCCACGCCTGGCATTCATGACTCAGGTTAGCGACCACGATCAGCGTCTGCCCCTGCCACTGGCGGCGGTAACACCACAGGGAAGGATGCGTCGGCAGCAGATCCTGATAGTCGCCCCAGGTCAGCAGCGGCAGCGATTTGCGCAGAGCGATCAGCGACTGATAGGTATAAAACACGGAGTCGGGATCGCTGAGCGCCGCGTCAACGTTGAGGGTTGCGACGTTATCGCACAGATCGATCCACGGCTCGCCGGTGGTAAAACCGCCGTTCGGGGTGGCATCCCACTGCATCGGCGTGCGGCTATTGTCGCGGGATTTACTCGCCAGAATCGCCAGAAGTTCCTCTGCATCGCGCCCCTTTGCCCGCTGTTCGGCGAACATGTTGTGGCTCTCCACATCGCGATAATCGGTGATGCGGGCGAAGTGCGGGTTGGTCATGCCGATCTCTTCCCCCTGGTAGATGTACGGCGTGCCCTGCATGGCGTGCAGCACCATTGCCAGCATTTTGGCGGAGGTGGTGCGGTATTCCCCCTCGTCGCCAAAGCGCGAAACGATGCGCGGCTGATCGTGGTTACACCAGAAAAGAGCGTTCCACGCAACGCCATGCATCCCTTGCTGCCAGTGGCTGAACAAAGTTTTCAGCGCCACGTAATCGGGCTTCGCGAGTGTCCACTTTTCGCCGTTCGGGTAATCGACTTTCAGGTGATGGAAGTTAAAAGTCATCGACAGTTCGCGCCCGTCGAGCGCGGCGTATTGCTGGCAATTTTCCAGCGAGGTGGAGGACATCTCGCCCACGGTCATCAGGTTGCGCGGGGTGAACACATCCCGGCTCATCTCCTGCAAATATTCATGGGCGCGCGGGCCGTCGGTATAGAAACGGCGGCCATCGCCGAGGTTATCGTCCGGGAAATCCTGGTCCTTGGAGATCAGGTTGATCACGTCGAGGCGCAGGCCGTCCACGCCGCGATCGGCCCAGAACTCGCACACTTTTTTCAGCTCGCTGCGGACCTGCGGGTTTTCCCAGTTCAGATCCGCCTGCTCAGGGGCGAAAAGGTGCAGATAATACTGCTCGCTCTCGGCGTGCCAGCGCCAGGCGTTGCCACCAAATTTGGAGCGCCAGTTGTTCGGCAGCGCGTCCGGCGTACCGTCACGCCAGATATAGAACTCACGGTACGGGCTCTCTTTGCTGAGAGATTCGCGGAACCACGCGTGCTGCGTGGAGGTGTGGTTGAGCACCATGTCGAGCACCAGACGGATGCCGCGCGCATGGGCCTGTTTCACCAGTTCGTCAAAATCATCCAGCGTGCCGTAAGCCGGATCGATGGCGGTGTAGTTCGCCACGTCGTAGCCGTTATCGATCTGCGGGGAAATATAGAATGGTGTCAGCCAGATGGCATCCACGCCGAGGGTTTTCAGATAGTCCAGACGCTGCGTGACGCCGCGTAAATCACCGGTACCACGCCCGGTGGTGTCCTGAAAACTCTTTGGGTAAATCTGATAGATGACGCCGTTTTGCCACCAGTGCGGAAGGGTATTCATAATGCGTTCCTGCAAATGCGAAGGGGCGCAACTGCGCCCCGAAAGAAGACGTTAAACAATCTGCAGCGTGCCCTGACGGAACTTGCGCTGATAGATAACCGTGGTCAGCGCCATCGGGACGATAATCGCCACCGCCATGGCCAGGGCGAACACCTGCCAGTAGGACGGCTGAATAGAGAGGATACCCGGCAGGCCACCGACGCCGATGCCGTTCGCCATCACGCCGTTCAGCCCACACAGCAGCCCCGCCAGACCTGAGCCGATCATCGCGCACAGCATCGGGAAGCGGTATTTTAGGTTGATACCGTACATCGCCGGTTCGGTCACGCCGAGATAGGCGGAGATGGCTGCCGGCACCGAGATTTCACGCTCGTTGTGTTTACGGCTGACCAGGATAATGCCGGTGACCGCCGACGCCTGAGCAATGTTCGACAGGGCGATAATCGGCCAGACCGGCGTACCGCCGAGGCTCTGAATCATCTGCATGTCGATGGCGAGCGTAGTCTGATGTACACCGGTAATCACCAGCGGCGCATAGAGGAAGCCAAACAGCGCGGCGCCAATCGGGGCGAAGCTGCCGGTCATCAGGTGACGCACCGCGAAGGCCACGCCGTCGCCAATCATGCGGCCAAACGGACCGATAAAGGCGTGGGCGAGGAATACCGCCAGAATCAACGAACAGACCGGCACGACCACCAGATAGAGGTAATCCGGGACGATGCGTTTCAGGCGCGTTTCAATAAAGCCGAGTGCGAGACCGGCCAGCAGGGCGGGAATAACCTGCGCCTGATAACCCACTTTAGCGATGGTAAACAGGCCGAAGTTCCACACTTCCGGCACCTGTTGCCCAAGTAAGTAAGCGTTCATTAACTGCGGAGAGACTAGCGTTACGCCAAGCACGATGCCGAGAATCGGCGTGCCGCCCATTTTGCGCACCGCCGACCAGCAGATCCCGACCGGCAGATAGAAGAAGATCGCCTCGCCAATCAGCCACAGGAAGTCATAGATGCTCTGCAGCGCGGGGTAAAGCTGCGCCAGGGTTTTGCCGTCGCTCATGGGCACGTCGCCAATCACGTTGCGGAAACCGAGGATCAGACCTCCGCTGATCAGCGCTGGCAGCAGCGGGAAGAAGATTTCCGCGAAGTGGGAGATCAACTGCTCGTGCCATTTCATATTCTGGCGCGCCGCTTTTTTGGCCTGCTCTTTATCTGCCGACGAATGCCCGGTGGTCGCCAGCAGGGCGTGATAGTAATCACCCACTTCTGTGCCAATCACCACCTGGAACTGCCCGGCGTTGGTAAAGCAGCCTTTGACCATCGACAGCTCTTCGATGGCCTTCGGATTGGCTTTGGCCGGATCGTTCAGCACAAAACGCAGACGGGTAATGCAGTGGCTGACGGTGGCGATATTCTCGCGTCCCCCAACCAGAACGATCAGCTGGTCGATATCAGTTTGTTTAACTTTGCTCATCATGAAGCCTCATGACAGATGTGGAGGGTAATGACCTGGACGCAAGCCTACTCTTTGAGCGAGACGCTGAAAATGGGAACGTTCCCGAAATTGGGTGAGGATCACAATAATCCGTTTTCGGAGGGTTAAGAAATATGGGCGGGGATAACGATTTGGCGTGGTTCAGAGCGACCGTTTATCTGCTCGATCAGCTGCATCGCCGCCTGACGGCCCGCTTCGGCGTAGCCCGGATCGACGGTGACAATCTCCGGATGCAGGAACTTCATCAGCGGTGTGCTGCCGACGCTCGCGAGCTGGATAGTGTCGATGCGCTGCTCCTGCAAATACTTGCTGGCGCCCAGCGCGAGGGTATCCGTGGCGCAGATAAGGGCGGTGGTTTGCGGGGTGAGCACGCTTGCTACCTGTTCGTAGCCCTGTTTCATGGCCAGGCCAGGCAAAGAGGCTACCGCCGGGAGAGCATGCTGTTTGCAAAACGCGAGATAGGCTTCGTGGCGGCGCTTGCCGGTGGTGACGTCGCTGTGCGGCACGCCGAGGAAACTGATATGGCGATGGCCCTGCTCGTACAGGCGCTGCATCAGGGTAAGGATCGCCCCTTCGTCGTCGTAACAGACGGAGGCAAAGCCGCTGGCGTCGCGCGCCAGCAGCACCAGCGAGGCCTGCCAGGGTTTCAGAATTTCATCCTGAATGCCGGTAAACCCAAACAGCACCACGCCGTCGATATTGCGTCGTTGCAGCATCCCAAGATGCTCTTCCACCAGCTGAGGCGAGAACTGGCTCTCCATCATGATCGGGTCGTAACCCTGCTCGTAAAAGGCGGGGAGCATGGTTTGCACCGCCAGATTTTCCGACAGGGAATCGAGACGCGAAACAATAATGGCGACCACTTTGTCGCTCTGTCCGCGCATGGCGCGCGCGGAACGGGAAGGAGAAAAACCGTGCTGATTCATCACCGCCTCGACGCGCTCGCGCGTGCGTTCACTGACGCCACTTTCGTTGTTCAGTACGCGCGACACGGTGGATTTCCCCACGCCGCTTAAACGGGCGATGTCTTTAATGGTCAGGCGATTCTGCATCCTTTATTCCCTGTAACAGCACGGTCGTCAATTGAGACTACTGCTTACGATTTAATTCGCAATGAGCAAAGTCTGGTATATGTACGGTTTAAATCTGCGGGCGTATCATACCGCCCGAACCGCCACTAACGGTATGGTTAAAACCCATAACTGCGCGGTGATAACCCCTTTTTTCACTTACCGGAGGCCGTATGGATCCCGATCCCACCCCTCTCCAGTCATGGAGACTGAGTCCTTTCCGGTAAGCCAGCCTTTTCGCTGTCTCACCGGTGATGTGTGAGGCAGTGACGTTACCCGTCCTATTTCAAGCTGCATCTGCGTTGGCTATGCGCCGGCATACAGCCTGAAAGAGTGGGGTAAATAATCTCTGCTTTGAAAATTTAAGTGCCCTTCAGGTACCGCCTTGCTGTGCCTGAAGTTAACACTGCGTCCGCCTTTGCGGATGCGGGGGGCTTACTATGCTGAAAAATATCACCCAGCAGCTGCTCGCGCAGCTAAACCGCCACCTGCCGCGCCGTCTGGTTCAGCGCGATCCGCTGCCGAATGCCAAAAACCTGGCAGGCGCTGCCATTCCCTCCACGCTGACGAAGCATTGCCTGAAAGCCGCCGCGATGGACGAAAACGAAGTCTGGCGCGCCTTCGGCGGTCATCCGGAAGGGCTGAACGCAGCCGAAGTAGAAAAAACACGCGCCGCGCACGGCGACAACAAAATCCCGGCGCAAAAACCGGCCCCGTGGTGGGTCCATCTGTGGCTCTGCTACCGCAACCCGTTCAACCTGCTGCTGACGGTGCTGGCGATCATTTCGTATGCCACGGAAGATCTGTTTGCCGCAGGCGTGATCGCGCTGATGGTGGCGATCTCTACCATGCTCAACTTTATCCAGGAGGCGCGCTCCACCCGCGCGGCGGACGCCCTGAAGGCGATGGTCAGCAATACCGCCACCGTGCAGCGCGTCATTAACACGAAAGGCGAAAGCGCCTGGCTGGAACTGCCGATCGATCAGCTGGTGGTGGGCGATATGATCAAACTGGCGGCAGGGGACATGATCCCGGCCGATCTGCGCGTGATTCAGGCCCGCGATCTGTTTGTCGCCCAGGCGTCCCTGACCGGTGAATCCCTGCCGGTCGAGAAAGTGGCGCGCAGCCGCGATCCGCAGCAAACTAATCCGCTCGAAAGCGATACCCTGTGCTTTATGGGCACCACCGTGGTGAGCGGCACCGCGCAGGCCATCGTTATCGCCACGGGCGGCAACACTTGGTTTGGTCAGCTTGCCGGGCGTGTGAGCGAGCAGGAAAGCGAGCCAAATGCGTTCCAGAAAGGTATCGGTCGCGTCAGTATGCTGCTGATCCGCTTTATGATGGTCATGACGCCAATCGTATTGCTGATCAACGGCTACACCAAAGGCGACTGGTGGGAAGCGGCGCTGTTCGCCCTCTCCGTGGCGGTGGGCTTAACGCCGGAAATGCTGCCGATGATTGTCACCTCCACGCTGGCGCGCGGGGCGGTGAAACTCTCCCGTCAGAAAGTGATTGTGAAACACCTCGACGCCATTCAGAACTTTGGCGCGATGGATATCCTCTGCACCGATAAAACCGGCACCCTGACTCAGGATAAAATTGTGCTGGAGAATCATACGGATATCTCCGGAAAAGTCAGCGAGCGCGTGCTGCAAACCGCGTGGCTGAACAGCCATTACCAGACCGGGCTGAAAAACCTGCTGGATGTCGCCGTGCTGGAAGGGGTGGATGAAGATTCTGCGCGCGCACTCTCAACGCGCTGGCAAAAAGTGGATGAGATCCCATTCGACTTCGAGCGTCGCCGCATGTCGGTGGTGGTGAGTGAGCAGGCGAATGTGCATCAGCTGATCTGCAAAGGAGCGTTGCAGGAGATCCTGAATGTTTCCACGCAGGTGCGTCATAACGGTGAAATTGTGCCGCTGGACGACACCATGCTGCGCCGCATCAAGCGTGTGACGGATAACCTGAACCGTCAGGGGCTGCGCGTCGTGGCGGTGGCCAGCAAATTCCTGCCGGGGCGCGAAGGGGATTACCATCGCCTTGATGAGTCGGATCTGATCCTCGAAGGGTACATCGCCTTCCTCGATCCACCGAAAGAGACGACGGCTCCGGCGCTGAAAGCGCTGAAAGCCAGCGGCATTACCGTCAAAATTCTTACCGGCGACAGCGAGCTGGTGGCGGCGAAAGTGTGTCATGAAGTGGGGCTGGATGCGGGTGTGATTGTCACGGGCAGCGATATTGAAACGCTTTCTGACGATGAACTGGCACAGCTTGCCAAAACCACCACGCTGTTTGCGCGCCTGACGCCAATGCACAAAGAGCGCATTGTGACGCTGCTGCGCCGCGAAGGGCACGTCGTTGGCTTTATGGGCGATGGTATTAACGATGCGCCTGCGCTGCGCGCGGCGGATATCGGGATTTCCGTCGACGGCGCGGTGGATATAGCGCGCGAAGCGGCCGACATCATCCTGCTGGAAAAGAGCCTGATGGTGCTTGAGCAGGGTGTGATCGAAGGGCGCCGTACATTTGCCAACATGCTGAAATACATCAAAATGACCGCCAGCTCTAACTTCGGTAACGTCTTCAGTGTGCTGGTGGCGAGCGCATTTCTGCCGTTCCTGCCGATGTTGCCGCTGCACCTGCTGATTCAGAACCTGATGTACGACGTCTCCCAAGTGGCGATCCCGTTTGATAACGTGGATGACGAGCAGATCCAAAAGCCGCAGCGCTGGAATCCGTCTGATCTGGGCCGCTTCATGCTGTTCTTTGGCCCGATCAGCTCGATCTTCGACATTCTGACCTTCTGCCTGATGTGGTTCGTGTTCCACGCCAACACGCCAGAACATCAGACCCTGTTCCAGTCCGGCTGGTTCGTGGTCGGGCTGCTGTCGCAGACGCTGATTGTGCATATGATCCGCACGCGCCGTATTCCGTTCTTCCAGAGCCGCGCCGCCTGGCCGCTGATCATCATGACCGGCGTGGTGATGGTGCTGGGGATCGCGCTGCCGTTCTCACCGCTGGCAAGCTACCTGAACCTGCAGGCGCTGCCGCTGAGCTATTTCCCATGGCTGGTGGCGATTCTGGCGGGCTACATGGTGCTGACGCAGATGGTGAAAGGATTCTATAGCCGTCGTTACGGCTGGCAGTAAATCTCATGCCCGGCACCGCCGGGCCTGTGTTCCGAATCTGCCGGGTAAGATGTCGTCGCCGCCCGGCAAAATAGCCTTCCTCCCAAATTCCACAACCTGTGATCCCCGTCATGCACTTTGCTTGACGACAATTTGTACGCATGTTAACAAAATGTTTTGTCTGTTTTTGGCCCGTCAAATTCTGATAAGGAACATTATGTTACGTCTTAGCCTCATCACCGCCGGGCTTTTGCTCGGTACCTCTGCGCTGGCGGCTCCGGCAGGCGATCTGCCGTTAATGCCCTGGCCCGCCCACGTTGAACGGCCCGCACAGCAGGGCGCATTCGTCCTCAGCGATAATATTTCCGTCAGCATCAGCGGCGACGATCTGGGTGATGCCGCAAACCGTCTTCGCCAGCGCATCGCGCTGCAAACAGGGTGGACGCTTCAGCCTCAGGCCGACAAACCTGAAAAGCCCACTATTTCAGTGACCATCGCCAAAAAAGTGAAGCCGCAACCGCTGCCGGACAGCGATGAGAGCTACAAACTCACCGTGGATGCGAGCGGTGTGAACATCACCGCTAACACGCGCTTTGGCGCGCTGCGGGCGATGGAAACGTTGCTCCAGCTGATTCAAAATGGCGCGGAAAACACCTCGATTCCGTGGGTGTCGATTGACGACTCCCCGCGCTTCCCGTGGCGCGGGCTGCTGCTCGATTCGGCGCGTCATTTCATTCCGCTGGAGGACATTAAACGCCAGATCGACGGCATGGCGGCGGCGAAGCTAAACGTCCTGCACTGGCATCTGACGGACGATCAGGGCTGGCGGTTTACCTCGAAGCGCTATCCTAAACTGACCCAGCTCGCCAGCGACGGGCTGTTCTACACACCGGAGCAGATGCGCGACGTGGTGCGTTACGCCACCGCGCGGGGTATTCGCGTGGTTCCCGAAATTGACATGCCGGGCCATGCGTCGGCGATCGCCGTGGCCTATCCGGAACTGATGAGCGCACCAGGCCCGTATGAAATGGAGCGCCACTGGGGCGTGCTGAAACCCGTTCTCGATCCAACAAAAGAGGCGACTTACACCTTTGCCGACGCGATGGTCAGCGAACTGGCAGCGATCTTCCCCGATCCGTATCTGCATATCGGCGGTGATGAAGTTGACGATAGCCAGTGGAAAAACAGCACCGCCATCCAGCAGTTTATGCGCGACAACAAACTGGCGGACAGCCATGCGCTGCAGGCCTATTTCAACCGCAAACTGGAAACCATTCTTGAGAAACACCATCGCCAGATGGTCGGCTGGGATGAGATCTATCATCCTGATCTGCCGAAAAGCATTCTGATCCAGTCCTGGCAGGGGCAGGACGCGCTGGGCGAGGTGGCGAAGCAGGGCTATAAAGGCATTCTCTCCACCGGTTTTTACCTCGATCAGCCCCAGTCCACGGCCTATCACTACCGCAATGAGATCGTGCCGCAGGGCTTGAACGGCATGGACATCATCGCCGATTCCGACAGCGCGCAGAGCTGGACTTTCACGATGCCACGTCTGAAAGGCAAACCGGTCGAGGGCAGTTTTACGCTGATTAAAGGCGTTTCCGGCTGGCGCGGATTTATCGATTTCAGCGGCAAATCCCGCCGTGCGATTGATCATATCGAATGGCGCGACGACAACCAGCTGAGCTTCACCGTCGACACCTGGATGGGCGAAACGCGCCCGGTGGTCAATGTGTCGGACGACAAACTCACCGGCTACTTCCTGGTGGGGAACGCCCGCTATTCGATTTCCGGCGCGCGCCTCAATGAGGTGCCGAAAGGGATTCAGCCGACGGTGCCGGATGCCGATCAGCAGGCCAACCTGCTCGGCGGCGAAGCGGCGCTGTGGGCGGAAAACGTGATTGCCCCGGTTCTGGATATCAAACTCTGGCCGCGCGCGTTTGCAGTGGCGGAGCGCCTGTGGTCTGCGCAGGATGTGAATGATATCGACAATATGTACACCCGTTTGCAGGCGATGGACAGCTGGACGACGGTGTCGGTCGGGCTGCAACAGCATAGCCAGCAGCAGGCGCAGTTCACTCGTCTGGCGAATAACGCCGACACCCTGCCGCTGCACATTCTCGCCCAGGCCGTGGAGCCTGCGCAGTATTACACCCGTCAGCACCTGAAATTCCAGGCCGGAAATTATCATCAGTTTGAGCCGCTAAACCGCTACGCCGACGCGCTGAACGCCGAGAGCGCCACGGTGCGTCAGATGGATAAATGGGCCGAGCGGCTGATAAGCGATGCCGAAGACACGGAAAGCGCCGAAGCGCTGCGCCACGTCTTTACGCGCTGGCAGAACAATACCAGCGACGCGCTGGCGCTGAGTGAAAACAGCTATCAGGTGAAAGCCATCAAACCGGTGATTCAGGAGGTGGACAAACTGGCGTCGATTGGCCTGCGCCTGACGGATCTGGTGGCGCGGCAAGGCACGCTGGACGATAAGGAGATCGCCTCGATTCAGACCGAGCTGGATAACGCGGCGAAGATTCAGGATGAAGTGGTGATTGCAGCGGTTTATCCGCTGGAGAAGTTGCTCAGGGCGACGCGGAATCAGTAGACGTTATGTTGAAATAAACACAAAAAAGGCCTGATTTTCAGGCCTTTTTAACGCTGTCAGATTTCGCGCAGTTCACGCACCAGAGGGCCATTAAGCTTTTGGCGTAACAGGGTAGCAGAAGAGCGTTTCTTTGCTGCCGTCAGGCTGGTTTTGGCGGGGCTGGTATGCGCGTCTGCATTGACATAATGCGTGGTCAGTTGAGCAAATGCGAATGTTTGAAACAGAATTTTTTCACCATTTTTAGAGGTGGAAAGTGCCGGGCATTGTTGCTTAATGTAATACGACATAGCTGGCTCTCCCCTCTGTAACTGTTTTGTATGCCCGTAAATCTTTGGCTATCAGTGGCCGCGGAACTTTCTTTGGCAAGCCAGTCTTTTGATTATAACGCGGTTCATTTTTTAACCCAAGTATGTAGTCATAGGTCTCTTCAAGCGTGATGCGGCGGCCGATATCGACCACTCCACCGGAGGCGGCCTGGAAGACGAAACCGCCGATATTAAATGTCTCATAGTGGGCGATTAAAGCCAGTGAGACCATTTGTAATACAACAGCACTGCCTAACCCCTCAAATCGAACATGACGAAAATCGGCCAAATTATCCATCCCGTCAAAGGCATCAAAATAGACTTCCGCCATGCCGTTCAACGGGAACGTCACTCCGGCTGGCATTTTGTAACCGATCCGGGTAAAGGTTAGCTCCTCAACCAGGCTACCAATAATGACGGTGTAAATTTCTTTAGCGGCGACAAAAACATAGCTGTGGTGAATACGATGGTCATAGACGAACCTCTTTCGCCGCATGCCGTATTCATCAAGAAAAACCTCTTCTTCAATACGCACTCATTCTCTCTTTTAAAACACCCTAATTTGTGGGTGTTAACCCTACCCTTCTTTATAAAAAAGAGAGTTCTGATCATGGGAAAAATTCCTGAACTGCGAAGGTGATTCAGAGAAAAATGGAGGGGGATGAAAAAGTTGCGGGGAAGGGGGAGGTAGCAGAAACAGCCCCCTCCGCAGCGGAGAGGGCACATCGATCAGCGACGAACTGCAATCGCCTCAATCTCAATCTTCACGTCTTTTGGCAGACGCGCGACTTCTACGCAAGAACGCGCCGGGAAGGTTGCGTCGTGCTCGTTGAAGAACGCTTCGTAAGTGGCGTTAACGGTCGCGAAATCGTTCAGATCTTTGACGAATACGGTCGTTTTCACGATATCGCCCACTTTCAGGCCCGCGGATTCAACGATCGCTTTCACGTTTTCCAGTGACTGACGCGCCTGCGCCGCCACATCTTCCGGCACTTCGCCGGTTTTCGGGTTCACCGGGATCTGACCGGAAGTGATAATCATGCTGCCGAGATCTACGCCCTGAACGTAAGGACCGATAGCCGCTGGTGCATTTTCCGTCGCAAGTACTTTGCTCATATTTTCTCCAGGATTACAGCGTTAAGAAGGGTCCCGGCCATTATACACATCATCCTTCACGCCGCCTCTTCGTTGGCCGCGTCCTCATACCCCGGTCACAGAGTTTCCTGTGCTTCCGGGGATATTTGGCCTTGATGCGGTGCGAATGATTTCGTGTAACAGGAGGCCGGAATCTCAATACCAACCTCAATTAGTTGGCCAGCACCACATAATGAGAAAACTCTTTTTCGCAATATTTGCATTTGAGTGCGATGTCATTCGCCCGTTTTTTCACTGCAAAACTGGACGACACTGGCTCAGCATGACTGATGCAGTTGCTGTTTGGGCAGATCAGCACGTGCTCGATGCGTTCCGGTAAGTTCGGGCGCGATTTGCCCACCACTTCGTAATCGTCGATGCGGTTCACCGTCGCATCCGGCGCGTACAGGGAGAGCTGGTTGACCTGCTCGTCGGTCAGGAAGGTGTTCTCGATTTTGATCAGGTCTTTGCGGCCCATCTCGCCGGACGGCAGGTTCAGGCCAATGGTGATGCGCTGGTCGGTTTCGGTCAGCTTAAACAGCGTCAGCAGTTTAAAGCCCACCTGCGCAGGGATATGGTCAATCACGGTGCCACGTTTGATGGCTTCAACCTGGAGTTTATTATCATGTGTCATTGTCATTTCCCCTTACAGAACGAATTCGCGATTCAGAACCAGTGCCAGTAACGCCTGGCGAGCGAAGATGCCGTTGCCTGCCTGCTGGAAATACCAGGCGTGCGGCGTCTTATCCACGTCGGTGGCAATTTCGTCGATGCGCGGCAGCGGGTGCAGCACTTTCATGTTCGGGCGTGCGCCTTCGAGGTCGCTGGCACGCAGGATGAACTGCGCTTTAACGTTGGCGTACTCGGACGGGTCGAGGCGCTCTTTCTGCACGCGCGTCATGTACAGCACGTCCACTTCACCCATCACCTCTTCAATGCTGGCGTGCTGGCTCCACTGGATGCCTTTTTCATCGAGCATATCGAGAATGTACTGCGGCATCGCCAGCGCCGCCGGGGCGATAAAGTAGAAGCGGTTGCCATTAAATTTCGCCAGCGCCTGGGCCAGCGAGTGGACGGTGCGGCCATATTTCAGATCCCCGACCATGGCGATGTGCAGATTTTCCAGACGTCCCTGCGTTTCCTGGATGGTGAAGAGATCCAGCAAGGTCTGCGTTGGATGCTGGTTCGCACCGTCACCGGCATTCAGCACCGGAATACCGCCGGAGAACTCGGTCGCCAGACGCGCTGCG
>Ga0079104_1001010_pt1 | contig 21831 bp, 25 predicted proteins | sample MedtruBG_FD_76829 | JGI IMG/M metagenome (GOLD analysis project Ga0079104, IMG submission 76829) | Root nodule microbial communities of legume samples collected from California, USA - Medicago truncatula BG | ecosystem: Host-associated > Plants > Roots > Nodule | place: USA: California...
TCACGATGAAGGAAGAGGATCGTCTCGGTTTGGGGGTCCAGAGCGACGGCGCGCAGTGGCGAAATCGCGCCTTCTTCCGCTCAAGGCTTGAAATGAGGCGGTAAACGCTTTCGGTAAATAGCGTCTATTCCATCTTATTCATAAACGTTCTGCTTTGTCGTTCCCGCATAGTCAGCGTGTGCCCCGGATTGATCACGGAATTGTCGCCGCTCTATGTGCTGAACTTACTATCGATTTGTTAAGGCTAGCGTCTTCTCGAAAGAGCTAATTCAACAGCTGTTAATCTAACTATGGCTCCCTGCTTCGACCGCGGGGGACCATACATGCATCGCTTACTCATTCTTTTTAGCTTCCTTTTCGCTATGGGACAATCTGTCCACGCCGCACCGACAGAGTGGCAAGTCACTATGACGACAAGACAGGTTAACTACACGACCGATTCGAAAACCTGGCTCGCAGTTAAAGTCGGCGATGTAATTCCGAATAAAGCTTGGGTTTCCACAGGACCAAAGGGGAGGGTCCAGCTCTCTCGAGGCGTGGAGTCTGTTTCGTTTCAGCCGAACACGTTGGCAAGCATTACCACCTCCGGTTTTTTTCAAAAGACCACCGAGGTTCGCCAACAGACCGGTACGCTCGACCTCGAAATCGAAAAGCGTAGCAAACCACATACCACGGTCCAAACACCTTACCTTGCGGCTGTCGTAAAAGGCACAGCGTTTCGCGTGTCAGTCACAAAGACGACGGCGAGCGTTTCTGTAACGCGTGGCCTCGTTCAGGTGAGTTCATTCGCCAGTGGTCAACGCTCCTCCTTGGGGCCTGGACAGCGTGCCGCCGTAGATGGCGTGAAAGGGATGACAGTCGCCGGGACTGTTTCAAAGCCTTCTATTAGTGCTGTGGAACCTTCGGTGGCCAGCGTGCGCGCGGTTGGCGCGACAGCTCTCAACGGACAGACACAGTCAGCGGACTCAAGCAAAAACTCTACGACATCTGGAGCGCCCGGCAGTCGTGCCGACGATGCGGACCATTCCAAAAGCGGCGAGAAAAGTGCCGGGGATGGAAACGGCAGTGGGAACGGCAACGGCAACGGCAACGGCAACGGGAACGGGAACGGCAACGGCAACGGCAACGGGAACGGCAACGGGAACGGCAACGGCAACGGCAACGGGAACGGCAACGGCAACGGGAACGGGAACGGCAACGGGAACGGGAACGGGAACGGGAACGGGAACGGCAACGGGAACGGGAACGGGAACGGGAACGGGAACGGGAACGGGAACGGGAACGACTAAAGTCGTTACCGGGTGTCTAGGGGGATGTGATGCGTTTCTGGAGAAAAGTGAAAACGTCACTCGCTGTTCGGGCCGCGTTGGTCGCTCTTATGTGCGCCGTGCCAGTTTGGACGGCAGTAAAGCCATTCACCGATTACGTCGACAACGTGATTGCCAGCCTTCGTTTCAAAGCTTTGCAACGGCCGGCGAGTGGCGACGTTGTCTTCGTGGCAATCGATAAGAAAAGTCTTGATGCGATAGGCGTCTGGCCCTGGCCACGCGGCATTCACTCGGAGATCATCGATCGACTGGCAGCGGCAGGTGCTCGTGACGTTTTTCTCGATATCGACTTCAGCAGCCCGTCGTCCGTCCCGGAAGATGAGAAACTAAGGCTGTCACTCATTGCTGCCGGCGGAAGCACTGTATTGCCTGTATTCCGGCAGCACGAAAGCGCCGTAGCAGGATCGGCCACAAGCGTAACTAGGCCGATATCCGCCCTCGCCTCGAATGCTTGGCTTGCGTTCGCTAACGTTGAACTTGCGGAAAGCGGGCTGATAGCGACATTCAAAATGGCCGACCTATTGGACGGAAGGGTGACGCAATCCGTACCTGCCGTATTGGCACAGGTCGACGAAACCTCTGGCACCTATCTCATAGATTATTCTATCGACCCTTCGACAATCCCAACTTTTTCTGCCTCTGATCTGTTGGATGGAACGGTTCCACTAAGCGTTTTTGCCGATAAGGCAGTGGTTGTCGGGGCTTACGCTACAGAACTGAAGGATGCCTACCCGGTGCCAATGTACGGGCCTCTAGCGGGCCCCCTGATCCATATCCTAGCGACCGAAACGATTTTGCAGCATCGATTGGCATCGGGCGTCGACCAGACATTACCAGAACTGGTTCTCGCAGCAGCGCTTATTGGGATAGCCATAGGCTTCAGAGTGTATCGTCCCGTTGCTTTTATTGCGACTGCCGTCATACTGATCACAGCGATGGAAACCGTTGCGTTCGTTATCCAGGCCAATGACGCCTATGCAGTGCGAACGGCAAATGGCTGGATACTTTTAGGTCTTTCCCTCTTACTCGCCCTCAGCGAGAGAAGTAATTTCGCCCACGTCCGAAGCCGGATCGCCGTTGCTGACTATCAAACTTCAAAAATTACCCTCCAGTCCATAATCGCGGACAGCAATGACGTCGTCCTTGTTTTCGATGAAAATCTCTGCGTTCTCGATCGTAGTGCGTCTGCTGATGATCTCGACTCAGAGCATGAGGATGGCAACGACCACCGTCTAACTATTCCAAGCGCGTTGATGCCGCATGTCGAGGACGCTGTCCTTCGTTTCAGAGCAGGCAGCGCGCCGACCTACTCAGTTTCTACAGACTTTGAGGTGGATCGCGGGGGTTTCGAGGCCCGTTTTGAAGCGTCAATTACGATATCCCGTTCAGAACGTCTCAACGATAGTGGCGAGCAAATCAACGGATTTATCGGAAGCGTTATCGCTCGTGACGTTACTGCCCGTCGAAAATACGAAGCGGACCTCCTTCGAATTTCCCAGGTCGATGAATTAACTGGGCTGCTCAACCGCCGAGAATTCATCAATCGCCTTCAGTCCATGATCGAACCGCAGGTTGTCGTTGCTGTTGGACTGCACAGATTTCCTGAGCTCAGTGCGACTCTGGGCCGCCCAGCGTGCGACCAGCTTCTGCGCGCAATCGCCAGTCGTTTGTCCAGCGTCTCACTCGTTTCGCATCTGGGCCGTGTCAACGGTGATTGCTTCGTGATGTCATTGAGTCTGCCGACCGGGGACTTCCACGAGATGCAAGCGGAAGCTATCCTGAGACAATTCGCGCTTCCTTTTGAAGCCGATGGGTCCGAAATCTACGTTGACGCTCGCCTGGGCATTTCATTGTTCGACGACATTAGGCTTACGGCCGCGTTCGCTGTGGACCACGCCGAAACAGCACTTATCGACGCGAGGTCTAACCCCAGTTCCAATTGGATCATCTACGCTGAAAAACGTGCCCAGGATCAACTTCGAGCCAGAAAGCTCGAACAGGCCATGCGCGCCAGTCTGAGGCAGGACGAATTCTTTCTCGCATATCAGCCGCAGGTCGATCTCGCCACGGGACAGATGGTAGGTGCCGAGACGCTCATGCGGTGGAGGCATCCAGATTTTGGCTTGGTTTCGCCAGGTGAGTTTATTCCCGTTGCCGAGAGCAGTGGTGTCGTGTGCGACCTGGGAACATGGGCGCTTCGAAATGCCTGCACAACTGCGATGACATGGCCACCTCATATGACAGTGGCAGTTAACGTCTCCCCCATTCAGTTTGCCAAAACGGATATCCTGGCGGAGGTTAAGAGAGCTTTGGCGGAAAGCGGGTTGGCCGCCCACCGACTTCACCTGGAGATCACTGAATCCGCTTTTTTGGATGGAACAGAGCGTTTATTGGGCGTCATTTCACAGTTAAGAAGTCTTGGTGTGTGCATAGCGCTCGACGACTTCGGCACCGGCTATTCATCACTCAGCTACATGGCTGGTTTCCCGTTGGACAAGCTGAAGATCGATCAGTCTTTCGTACGCAAGCTGACTACCGACCATCAATCTTTCCTGATCGTAAAAGCAGTGACCTCACTTGCTCATGGCCTTGGGCTGAAGCTTGTCGCTGAGGGTATTGAGAAAGAAGAAGAGCGGCGGATTCTTGCCGAGTTGAAGTGCGAGGAAGGACAAGGCTACCTGTTCGGTAGACCGCAGAGTGCTGAAGAAATTATGCAACAGCTAGCAAGCTTGAATAACACTGAGGCTGCCTGACTGCTAACGGAACTCTGACGATGGGCATGATCCAAAGATACTGCGATCGAAAAATGACTTGAGCCCACAGCGTGCTTGATGGCGTTCGAACCATCGACCCGCCGAAGCAAGGTAGCGAGACCAACGAAGCGGCAGAACACACCAGCTAGACGTGATCGCTACCGAAAACAGGTTGCTACTTCTGGATCTGCACATACCTCCAAAAGGGAAAGTGCCAACAGGCCAGGCCGTCAGAAACAGCGAGATCCCAAGCCGAACTCAGCGCCATCGCGGACCGCCGCTACGTCTGAGATCGCTAGGCACAGCTAGATACTCACTTGTCTAAGGCCCGCTGTCGTCTTGAGTGCCGGCTTCTCGTCCCCCGCAGGACCGCATCAGAGGTGAATAGATCAACCGATTCCGCCTGCCCATTCCGTGCCTTCGGTCCCGAGCGTCGAACTTACGCGATCGAAAACGGTCTGTTGTCATTGCAGAGCGAAGGACGTTGACCGGTATCAAACGCATGAGTATTCCCATTCGAAAAGGGGATCACATGACACAATCCAAAAGGACGCTCACTGCGCGCGTGCGTATTCCGATAACCGTCTGAGGACCTTCCTCGTGCAGTCGACGATATGACCCCTGCCGACCAGATGCCGACCGAGGACGATGATTTTCTGAGAGCTGCGTCACGTGCCAGCAATTTCGGCCGGTCGTAACCGGCAATGCGCCTTCTATTAGGGATACGGAATGAAGGTCTTTATCTACGGTACCCTAAAGCGCGGGTTTGCTCTGCACGACAAGGGGCTCAAATCGTCACGGTATCAAGGCAATGTCGTCACGGCTGTCCCCTATCCTCTCTACATCGCCGGAAGTTTCTTCGGCCCAATCATGCTCGATAAACCCGGAGACGGGCTGCCGGTAGAGGGAGAGCTGTTCGAGGTGTTGGAGGACACCCTCCCGAAGTTGGATGAACTCGAAGACGTCGGTCAAGAAGAAAGCTTTCGCAGCGCTATCCGCGTATCCGGATCCGGAACGGAGACAGCATATGCTATTTCAAGAGCGAGATCTGGCTTGACCCCGTTCATTCCAGCTTACTCAGCGACTACCAGGATCGGCACTTCGTACCGGCATGGGAGCGATGAGCGTGAGCCACCTGATCCAGATATTTCTGCCTTTCAATGTTGGGGACGCGCGTCAAATGATCGAAGCCGTTGAGAGCGAGCTGCTCGACCGGTTTGGAGGGGTGACGCTCAACATAAATTCGCCGGCCAAAGGGCTATGGGACAGCGGCGCGGGTGTTGAGCGCGACAAGATCATCGTCGTGGAGATCATGACTGAGGAGCTCGACCTCGGGTGTTGGCATAATTATCGTCAGCAATTGGAGCGGACTTTCGATCAGGACGAGATATTGATCCGAGCGGCCCAAGTGAGCCAGCTATGAGAGACGGTGGCTAGAAGCGGAAAAAATCGAACGGAACCGATAGCGCTTTGAAGGAGTTGGCGCGTGCCACTCCAAAGGAGCTATCATGGAAGAGACTGCCAACACCGCCGCCGCAACTCAGACCGCGTTTAGCCAGCTAGGAGCTCTGGCGGTCCATTATGGGCTCTCTTTCATAGGCGCGATCGTCCTGCTTGTCGGTGGCTGGATCCTGTCAGGCTTTATCAGCCGCTGGGCCTATAAGGGTTTATCTCGCATCCATGGGATCGACGAGACGCTTGCTCGATTTTTTGAGAAAGTCATTCATTACGGCTTGCTCATTCTCGTTTTCGTGATGGTCCTGGGTCAGTTCGGCGTTCAGACCACGTCCATCATCGCCGCGCTCGGCGCCGCTGGTTTGGCGATCGGACTTGCGCTTCAGGGCACACTGCAGAACATAGCAGCCGGGATTATGCTGCTCGTTTTGCGCCCGTTCCGGGTTGGCGAATATATCGAGACGTCCAGCGTCAAGGGTAACATCGTGGATGTAGGCCTGTTCGCAACCGAGCTTCGGACCAGCGAGGGCCTCTATCTGATGGCACCAAACTCAACGCTGTGGAACACGCCGATTGTCAACCACAGCCGCGAGCCCGATCGTCGTCAGGAGCTTTCTATTGCAGTCGGCAATGACGTCGACGTCAGGGAGGTAAAAAACACCCTCCTCGAAATCGTCAACGCGGACGATCGTGTCAAGAACCAGCCGGCACCCCGTGTCTATTCCGACGATCTTAGCGCCGACCGAACCACCCTGAAGATCGAATATTGGGCTAAAACGAGCGACTGGACCGAAACTCGGTACGACATGATCGACGCTTTAAAGGGCGGTCTCAGTTCGAGAGGCATCGCTATCAAATAGCACCGCGGCCCCCCGTGACGCCCTTGCAGCGACGTCACCCGGATCCTGGACGTCACTCGGCCTCATCATGCTGGAATGAACCATCGCGCCGAGCGTCGTCCAAAGCAAAACGGCGACAATGTTCAAGGTACGCCGCCTCGTGGACCGCGACGAGGTCTACGACAGCATTCCATAACCACGACGGGGCTTCAAGCGACGACTGTCTGGTCCGCTCCAATTCCGCTTTCCAGCGTATACGGTCGACCGCGTTTAACTGCCGAGAATGCGCTACGCCGACTACACGAGCGAGAAACTCCGCAACCGTGACCGCCTCTTCCTGGCTCAACGTTTCGATCTCGATCTTCAAATCTTGCGGTAGCAATTCACGGACAAAAACCGACCGCTCCAGCAATCGGCCGGAAATCATTCGTGAGCCCAGAAACGGCGACAGGTTTTTCGCCCCTTGCCTAACGCGTCCGGCGGGATCCAAGGGCATTTCTGCGGTAGGATCGCTCGGCGCGGCCGGCGCCGTCGCCTCTTTCACATCCATCAGGCAATGGCGCCCACTTTTTCCTTTTCCGAATTGAAGGAGCACCGCTATTCGCAGCCGACCAAGCGAGCTGCATCCCTTGCGCCAATAAGCGGCGTCCTTCACGCGAACCCGCTCGTCGCTCCCGCTTCTAAGTGACGCAACAAGCTGTTTCGCCTCCTCGCTCGCGAAGAACCTTTTTACCTCGACGGTTTCCTTTTCGGACAGAGGCCAAAACCGAGATCCAAGGGGGAGGACAGCGTCTCCTTCGATCCGTTCGTCCGCAAGATGCTTCCATGACCTGCGAGACGCGACATGCATTGTGTGTCGTACGACATCGGGCACTTCGATTTCACTGTGATCACTGGCAGCGCCCGGCTTGAACGCGGATGTATAGCCTTCCACCATCTTTTCGATCATCAATGCAGTGATGACGCCTGGCAGGTCTGAAGAACGAGCAGCCATCGCAAGCGATAGGCCGAGACGCACCAGGTCATGAGCGGGGTTGCCGATGACCGTCTGGTCGAGATCCCGGATCTGAATGGCAAGCTCGCCGTTCCCGTTTCCTATCGGGCCGAGATTTCCAACATGACAGTCGCCGCAGATCCAAATCGGCGGGCCATCCGGCAACTCGACCCTGTCGGTCTGTTGCAGCCATTCGTAGAAACGTCGCGTGCTACCGCGCATATAAGCATGCGCCGAGGCAGCCATTTTCCGGTTTTTATGATTAAGGAGAAGGCGAAGGCGGTCCTGCGGCTCGACTGTGGTTTTCATAAAGTTTCCAAGGCAGAACGCACTCCGCCAGTAAGGTAAAATCTTGCTTTAGCGAGTGATGCCGAACAGGAACCCAATCGCACCCGCGATCGCGAGCGACTGCCAAGGTTTGTCGCGGATGATATCTCGTGCTCCATCGAGGCGATCGTTCAACCGGCCCACGACCTGATCCTTCAACTCAATGCCTGCATTTTCGGCCCTGCCCTGAAGGCTGAGCAACTCATCCTTCAACGCGGCGATCTCGTCCTCTGCGAAGCTGGTGCCTCTCTCGCGGGCCCGAATTGTTTCCAAAGCTCGGTCAACTAAGGGCGCGGAAACCGTCGAGTTTGCATATGGCTCAGCTGCTGGTGACCCTTGACCGGTGACGGTGCTGGAGATCGAAACAGGGTCTGACGCCGGGAAGGTATTTTCCAGACCTTCCTGTAGTTCGGTTCTCTCTCCTCGGCCGGCGTGCGCTTTCTCGTTTTCGAACGCGATCACTGCGGGTGATTTTGGATCCTGTGGCATGACATCCTCCATTTTTTCCATCAACTCGCCGGAGCGGACGTCAGTTCCGCTCCGGAACGAACGCTGTAATTTCCCGTTTGATGGTGTCATTCGAAAGGATAAAGCCATGGAATGGAAGGGTCGTCGTCAGTCAGACAACGTGGAAGACCTCAGAGGTTTTGGAGGTGGGTTCGGTTCACGTGGCGGTGGCTTCAGGATCCCGATTGGAGGCGGCGGGGCTCGTGGCGGTGGGTTGGGTATCGGCGGTATCGTCATGATCCTGATTGTTTGCTGGATCACCGGCATCAATCCACTGACACTTCTCTCAGAAGGCGGAATGGAATTGCCCGGCACTCAGCAGGAAACGGCTAGCGGCACGCCGGCGAACGACGAGACGAAAGCGTTCGTTCGAACGGTCCTGGCAGAGACGGAGGACACATGGAACAACGTGTTCAAAGCGAATGGCGCTGAATATCATGAGCCGGCATTGGTCCTGTTTTCAGGCCAGGTGCAATCGGCCTGCGGTTTTGCCTCGTCTGCATCTGGTCCGTTCTACTGCCCACAGGATCGAAAGGTCTATCTCGATACGGCTTTCTTCCGCCAGCTTGACCAGCAGTTCGACGCCGCAGGAGATTTCGCGGAGGCCTATGTTGTCGCGCATGAGGTCGGCCACCACGTCCAGAACCTCCTTGGCGTCCTGCCTCGTTTCAATGAAGCTAGGAAAAGAATGAGCGAGGTCGAAGCAAACCAGATGTCCGTGCGCGTCGAGTTGCAGGCAGACTGTTTTGCCGGTGTCTGGGGTAAGCAGACCGATCAAAAGGGGCTGCTTCAAGGCGGCGATCTCGAAGAGGCTCTCAATGCTGCTCAGCAGATTGGCGACGACACGCTGCAGAAGCGTAGTCAGGGCTACGTCGTGCCCGAATCGTTCAACCACGGAACGTCGCAGCAGCGCGTGGCCTGGTTCAAGCGTGGCTTCGACACCGGTGACATGAAGGCGTGTGATACCTTTTCTAGTCCCATCTGAAAACGGTCTTGCCGGTCCTGATCCATGACCAAAATGCGAATGACAAACCGCAGGAGGAATTATAGGTCAGGCCGAACGTATCGCTAAGTTTGAGGAAACCACGCGCGCAGCATTCGAAAGCATCCTCCTCATTGAAGACGAGCCCTTCATCCGGTTGGACGCCGTTGACGCTCTCGGCGATGCCGGTTTCGAGATGCTCGTGGCCTCTTCCGCTTGTTCATATGCCGGGATCGTCGGGCGGTTTGGCCCTTAAACACAAGATCAGATTGGAAGGCCTACTGTCGGGGGGGTATTGCGTCGGGGTTGGCGCGGTCTTCTCAAGCCGGTTTGCCCCGCCAGACGCTTTTCTTCGAGAAGCCCTACGACTATTCTCGCATCATTGGAGCGGTTCGCCAGTTGGCCCGGCCGTAGGTGCCGCAACGGGCAATGAACCTTCGAGACGAAACCGCATGCCCTTCGGCCGAAACTCAAGCGTGGTTTTGTCGCGGAAAGCGTTTTTAGTCTGACTGATTCCGCTGGACGATGAGCTGCTTGCTGCGACGTCCGTCGATGTCTTTCCGAAAACAGCCATGAATGGTGTGAGTTGCATCACGTAGTTCGAGTTAATGGTGACATCAAACCGCTTTCCGTTTGCTGAGGTCGTCGTTGTGACCGAGGCAATCGTCGCCTTTAAAATATCGTCGGCATCGCCAGCGGGAAGAAGGTGTTTTATTTGTCCTTTAAAAAACGTAAGAGCGAGCTCCTTCGCCGCCTCAGACGTCGCGTTGGGATCACGCGCAAGAGATGTAGCAGCTGCCAGGTCCGCAGCATCGGTCGCCTCTTGCAGGTTTCGTTTCGAGACCATTATGTTCGAGATATCGAGTGCAAGACCTGCCGCTCAAAATAGCACAGGTAGCAGAACCGCTGTGAGGATTCCGAAATTACCTCTTCGATCCGCCGGCAGGCGCTTCAACACGATATATCCCCATCAAAGTAGATGTCCCTAATATTACAACAAACTTAAAAAGGCTTGAGACTAAGCTGGCTTATTTATGCCAACCGCCCAGTCACGGTTTGTGAATTAGCGGCCCGAGAGGTGTCTGAGTAGTAAATATGACCTGGCAGCACGCATGCGATTTTAAGTAACAGATAAAGATAGGTCGATTTCTTGCGAAATAACTCGATCAATATCTTTTAATCGTCTGGTTCCGTTGAAGAGATATGAACCTTCGACCCGCTATTTTCTACACCTGCAACAGCCAAGTCCATCCTCGTGCTCTGCACGACCCAGCCTTCTCGCAAAGACCTTCGGTAGGCCAATCGCAACAAAAAAGTCGCCTTACGATCATAGCCGGAAGTTCTGTCGGTTATACAATTGTTCAAACCCCATCTTCCTGAGGTTTTCATGCGAGATTCCGGGTTTGCCGATCGAGGGAACTTCCGTCTCGACCACAAATGTTGACACACCTTGCGCAACGCCGCATTCGGTACGGGCTTGGATAAGCGCCTTTTGAACGCCCCTGTTTCGAAACTCAGGACGTGTGGTGCCGCCGCCTAGCCACGCGTATTCCCCGGACACGAACATGGCGCCGGTTCCGATAGGCGTCTCGGCATCCAGGGCGAAAAAACACGACCACCCTTTCTTGCCCACAATGGCCGACCAGAGGGAGATCAAGCTTTGAGGAAAGTTGAAACCCTCACACATCATCGCGCCAAATAGTGTGGCTTCGTTAACGGCGACCACCCGGGTGTGGACCCGCGCGGGTGGAGCGACGCACCGCGATGCCGGGCAGTAACCAAGCTTTGCCCATCCTGGACCGTGTTCCTGCAGGTCCTTGGCTCGGACCCAATTTTTCACGTCATCGGGCGCAGCGTCCACGTTTAATTGCAAGAACCGATTTCCAGCTTTGTGCTCCATCCAGTCGAATGCCTGATCAAGTTGCCGCAAGGAGGCGAGCCCCAAAATTCGGTTCAGGCCAATCGCGGGTGCATCTGGCAAGGAGATCGCGCACCCTTCGTCGATGGCCAGGCAATCGAAATGCTCTTTTTCCCGTAAAGGCAGAGACGAGAGCCTGTGCAGGTCAACGAAAGCCTTGGCTTCGATGGCGTCTTCTTTCGTGGCCAACAAACGGTCTGGAAACTGAGTATTCAAAATTGGCTCCTGGTAGAGATGTATTGCAAGCCCAACGAATGAGTTCACCGAATACTCGAAATCAGGCCGCAGTCACCGCTCGGCGTGCTCTATCCGTGTGCGCAATATCGCGTTTTCGGCCTCCAATTGCTGTAGGCGTTCACGCAGAGGAGAGACAGCCTATTCAATCTGCGGTTTATAGCGTGGGGTGATGTGCTGCGGGCAATTCCAATCGAATGCTTCCAACCGAAGTTTGAAAATCCGTTCCGCCCTTCCCTTGTAGGTCTGGTCGGAAACCAGATCTGCGAGCTCGGGATCCGCGTCGAGCGTCAGGCGCTCCACGTGCCCATAGATTTTTGAGCCGTGCACGCCGCGCATAATCCATTAGGAACAGGCAGGCACGGTCGTTTGCTGCAAAATTACCGACGCTGATATATTGGCGATTGCCGCGATAATCCGCGAAGGCCATCGTTCTTTCATCAAGGACCTTGAGAAAACCGGCTTTGCCACCGCGGTGCTGCACGTATGGCCAACCCGTTTCCGAGACCGACGCCACGAAAAAACTGTCACGCGAGGCGATAAAAGCGATCTCGTTTGCGGTGAAAGTGTCTGAAGGACGATCGTGATCGCCCAGCCATATCTGCTCCACGCCCATATCCGCCTGAGCGGCCCTGACGCTCGGGGTAACGGCAACCTCAAGGAAATGATAGGGCATGTCCAGCCTCCGCGCTTTGCCGACCCGCATTGCTTTTCTCCAATGCGGGTCCGGCCAGTATCGCTACCGGATTTTGATGTCCGGTGATTTCGACGTCAAGAATTGCATCAGTCCTGCAATGCCCAGTCCGCGACCTGCCAACGCAGCTCGCCCCGGTCGAAAACGATACGACCGAGCCCCGGGAATGGCATGTGCGTGGCTGCGATCAGCGCACCTTCTGATGCGGCCTGTGGCAGGAAACGGTCACGCATGGCTTTCGCAGCCGCGCGATCCTGTTCGAACAGGAAAAATACGTCGGTTGCCGCCGGATGTACGACCGGGAAAATCATGTCGGACACCATGATAAGGCTCTTGCCGCCATCTTCGATCCGTACCCCGATATGGCCGGGGGTATGACCGGTCAGATCGACGATCGATACACCTGGCGAAATCTGGCGCTCTCCGTCGATCGCCTGGAGCCGCGGATATAGACGCACGACCTCTTCCGCCATCTTGAAGCTGGGCTGCAGAAAATCGGGGGCGCCATTGCGCTTTGCCGGGTTAGTCCAATGGGTGACGTCGCGCCGATCGATATAGACTTCGGCCCCGGGATAGTTGTTCTTGCCTCCCAGAACCAAGCCGCCCATGTGATCCTGATGCATATGCGTCACGATGACCGCATCGATCTGGTCGGGCCTCAAGCCAAGGGTAGAAAGTGCCTGTGGCAGATGTCCGGTTTGCCCGATCGAACCTGCCGCGCCGGCATCGATGAGGATCCGCCGCTGTCCGTCCTCGACTAGATACTGGTTGAAGAGAAACCTTACCCCACTCGGTCGGGCGGTAAACTGTGCATTTGCGGCCTTTTCGACATCTCCAGCCGAGCGTCCCGGAAAATAGTCATAGGGCATGTCGGCATATCCGTCCGTCAACGCCGTTATGGTGAACCGGCCGATGCGAATCTGCGCGAAGGGGTTGACCGTAACAGGTGCGACGGCCGCGTTCTGTTGTGCTGCGTCGGCGGTGGTCGCCAGAAGGTTACCTCCGAAAAGGCTTCCCCCGACAAGGCCAAGAGGCAGGGCGCTGGCAAATGCGCGGCGTGAAAGTTGAGGCATGGTGTCTTCCTCCTGATGAATGGATGATGTGGTCAGCTTTGCGCTGTTTCGATTTCAGCTGCGGCTTTGATGATCGCTGCAACCTCGCCCGGCCGCGACAACATCACCGCGTGGCTGCTTTGCACTTCCTCAATGCGGGCATTTGCCCTTGTCGCCATTCTCCGCTGCGCTTCGGGTGGGATCATCCGATCCTCGGTGGCAATCAGGTAGGAGGAGCGTTTGGTTTTCCACGCCGTTGCGGTGATCTTGCCCTGTACCGCCTCAACCCCCCAGGGGCGTTGTGCGGCGGCCATGAACTGTGCCTGTCTGAGGTCGACATCTGCGCCAAACGCTCTGGGAAACTCTGTCGGATCGACGCGGATGAAACCATCGATAGGCGGCAGGAGCGGTGGCGGTTCTGCGCCGGGAACTTCCTGAGAGGCCAGATCGAATACCGATTCTCCAAGATCCGGTACGAAAGCCGCCAGATAGACCAGGTAATGCACCTTTTCATCGTTTCCGGCTTCCGTGATCACCGCGCCACCGTAGGAATGCCCTACGAGAACGACCGGATAGCTCGCATCAGCGATCGCGCGCCGGGTTCGCACGACATCGTCGGTCAAACTCACGGCGGAGTTTTGCACGACGACGACTTCATAGCCCTCCCGCGACAGATAATCGAAAACTGGCTGCCATCCAGAAGCATCAACAAACGCCCCGTGCACGAGCACGACCGTGACCTGCTTTGCGGCGGCATCCAACGGCGGACGGGTATCTGTCATAAGGTAACCTCCGGGTCGCGTTGATGCGCCTAATCCATCGAGCAAAAAATCACGTGGCCAGCGTCGGGTCGGGCCGAGGAGAGGCGCGTAAAGCGTGCGCGAACGACCTCCCATGCGGGCCGGCATCCGGGCATTGCTTTCACGGAATGAGTAGGTCGGTTCAAGCCCACTCGCAATTGCGATCTAGGTCACATGTAACTAGACGAAGGCACTGTAAAAATAGACTTTCGTCTACCATCTCGCCTAACGTCTTGGCGAGAATAGGCGTAGCTTCTACCAGCCTGCAGTCGACGCGAAAGGTCAGGGGGATCGAGTTGGAAAAACAGGGGGACTTCGACGCGATCATTGATCTGATCCCCGCAATGGCGTGGTCCACTACGTCCAATGGGATGCTCGACTTCGCCAATCAGCATTTTCTTGAGTATATTGGCATGACGCTTGCCGATATCGCCGGTGAAAACTTTTACCGGCTGTTTCATCCCGAAGACCTCGACCATCTGGGCTCGGAATGGCGCAGCATTATGACTTCAAAGACGGGACGGGAAGTTGAAGGTCGAATCCGCCGCGCAGATGGCGACTATCGATGGTGTAGCCTGCGACAGAAACCCAGGTTCGATGCCGACGGCAATGTTGTCAAATGGTATGGCGTCGTCCTAGACATCGAGGATCGAAAACAGGCCGAAAACGCATTGAGAGACACAAAGTCGGCTTTGGCCGCCAGTGAGGAAAATCTCAGGCTCATCATCAACTCCCTTCCTGTTCTCGTATGGTCAGCGCGCCCCGATGGAAGTGCAGACTTCGTCAACAAAAGCTGGCTGGATTACGCCGGATTACCGGCTGAAGATATTCTCGAGTGGGGCTTTCTTGATCTCTACCATCCAGATGACATTCCCGGGATGGTCGAGATCTGGAAGCGTGATCTCGAGTATTCTGACCATACCCAGCTGAAAGGTCGGATTCGCGGGGGGGATGGACAGTATCGCTGGTTTTATTTCTCGGGCCGCAAGTTGACGGATGCGAACGGCATTGTGCGCTGGTTCGGTGTCAACATCGACATCGAGAATTTACAGTGTGCGGAAAACGCCCTTCGAAAGAGCGAGCAGGCACTCCGAGAGAGCGAACACAAGCTCAACCTCATCATCAACACGATCCCGGCCATGGCGTGGTCGTGTACATCAGATGGTCAGCTTGAGTATTGGAATAAAAACCTCATCGATTTCGTCGGCCTCCCTTTTGAGGAAATCGTCGGCTTTGGGTTTTATCGCATGTTCCATCCTGACGACGTCGAGCGTATGCGCTCGAGCTGGGATGAAGTCGTTGCCACCAAAAAACCTAGCCCGGTGGATGCCCGCATCAGGCGCTTCGACGGGGAATACCGATGGTTCAATCTGCAACAAAGTCCCTTGTTGGATGCGCAAGGGGATGTCGTCCGCTGGTACGGCGTCGTTGTCGACATCGAAGACCGCAAGCGCGCGGAGGAATCCCTGCGGCAAAGCCAGAGCCGCCTTGCGCAGGTGACCCGGACAACGACGGTTGGTGAACTTACAGTCTCCATCGCACATGAGATCAATCAGCCGCTCATGGCAATCGTGACCAATGCCGGAACATGCCTGCGTTGGCTGCAAGACGGGCATACCGATCTTGATCAGGCCCGACTGGCAGCACAGCGGGTCGTCAACGACGGGCATCGCGCAGGCGAAATCGTCGCAAGTATCCGCGCGATGGCGCAGCGATCTCCTGTGCGGATGGAGCGAACCGACTTCAAGCGAACATTGCGTGACGTCCTACTTCTATTGCAGGAAGAGCTGCAATCTCGTGGCCTGCAAGTCGTGACGGATCTTGCGCCGGGCCCCGTGAATGTCCTGGGTGATCGCACGCAACTGCAGCAGGTCCTTCTCAATTTGCTCATGAACAGTGCCGAAGCGACACCCCATGACGCGGAGGCAGTCATCAGGGTCGGCTGCGCGTGGGGAAGGAAGGGTGAACTCGAGGTCACTGTGTCCGATGCCGGTCAAGGGCTACCGCCTGATTTCCTCGACCGTGTATTCGAGCCGTTCTACACGACGAAGTCCGATGGGATGGGGATTGGTCTATCGATCTGCCGCTCCATCGTTGAAGCTCACGGCGGGCGCATTTGGGCGACAGCCAATCACCCCCGAGGAAGCTCATTCAAATTCACGCTTTCAGGAGATGATCGTTGATCGATGACAAGAAGAACCGACGACCGACTGTCATCGTTATAGACGACGACCAAAGTGTCCGCGAAGCCTTGAAGGGGCTGTTCGAATCCGTAGGCCTGAGCGCGGAGACACACGGTTCCGTCAAAGAGTTCATGGAAGCAGACGATCCTGAAAAAGCCGGATGTATCGTTCTCGACATCCGGCTTCCAGGGCAGAGCGGACTGGAGTTCCAAGAAGCGCTGGCAACAAGCAATCTTCCCCGCTCCGTCGTCCTCATCAGCGCTCATGTTGACGTACCGATGGCCGTGCGCGCGATGAAGGCCGGTGCGATAGATGTTCTCACCAAGCCGGTGCGAGAGCAGGATCTGCTGGAGGCGGTCAATCGGGCTATTGCCAATGACGCCTTACGCCGTGAGGAAAGAACAGCCAAGGCTTTCCTCCAATTGAGATACATGAGCCTGACAGAGCGCGAGCGGCAGATTATGAAATTGGTGATCGCCGGCAAATTGAACAAACAGATCGCCGGGGAGCTCAATCTTGCGGAGGCAACAGTGAAACTGCATAGGGGCCACATGATGGGGAAGATGAAGGCGACGTCGGTCGCCCATCTGGTCAAGTTGGCTGATGGCCTCGTAGGCTGAGCCGCTCAAGTCTGCAGGCTAATGGCGTTTGGTGCATTAGTAGGAACTGATACGCTTCTAAGGTCTTGAAGGGATGTGAACCTGCGACCAGCGATATGATCTGATCTGATCTGATATGATATGATATGATATGATATGATATGAGTAGAAGCGGCAAATGGTCAATCAAGTGGCAACAGTTGAATTGAGGCAGATTTAGGCTGTCGTTTTCGCAGTCAATTAAAGTTTAGTCATCTGGATGAAGTGGTTGGCTATCGCCGACCTTTTACGAGTGAAATCATCTCGCCTAAGCTACAGGGCTCCCGCAAACGGCCATCCTAGGGCCTACTCCCAAAATGATGCGTCCTCAGTGGCGTATTTCTCTGGCGTTCCGCCATCGCTCACGTAAACCGACCAATAGCTAGGAGCGACATCGGCAGCGTAGCCACCCGGATCGCGACCGAATGGCAGCCTGCCGTCCCGAAAGCCAATGGCGATCACCGCCCGGATGAAGCGGTTCCTGAATTGATCTTCAGTCAGATCAGGATAAATTCGCGCGTGCGTCATGCTGCTGAACCGCAATCCGATAACACGAGAACGTCAGCAATCCGCGACCTCTGACTTCGGACTAGCGAGGTGCCCCCAAAGACCAGGTCGACTGCGGCTTTGAAACTAGCCATTCGAACGCTCTCCGCTTCAAGGAGGCAAGCTTAGCTGTTTTGCAGTAGCTTATTCCACTGGGTACGGTAGCGTACATTTGGTCGGAGATCGTGGCAGCTTCGCGGTCCAGCATCAATTAGGTTGATGGAGCGACTGGCTGACCGATATCTCAGCGCCTGCGGCAGAATAGCGACAGGCCAGCACTGAGCAGGCGCGGCGCCGACCAAAATGTGTCTGAGACGGGACGCTTGACGCTGATCTCGGGAAGCGTCTCGACGGGATTGATCGGGGCAGGAACAAGCTCTTCCTTTGTCGGGGCAGCTCGCATCCCCATGCCCCACTCGAAGGCGGGGACGTAGCCGCCTTTTGGTTTGGTTATTACAACCGGTTCGCCTGGACCGGAGACAAGATAATAGTGCTCGATCCCCCGCCTGATCCGTCCGGCTTCTATGCGTACCGCTGGATCAGACTGCGCATCGAAGTTGCGCCTCCCGAATAGAGCAGCGTCCCTATCTCCGCGCTGAAACGCTTCGACCGCTGCGATCTCGAGTTTGTCGAGTTCTTCCGCATCCGCTTCAATCTTTCTCAGTACGTTGGCCTTGGCCTGTGGCAGCCCTTTTCATAAGAGCCGCTCTGTCGCCATTTCCCGGCGTCGCTCACTCTCCTCGTCGGCGCAGAATGCGTTGAGATGACGTTCTTCGCTGCGCATCACGAACAGCCTCGCTCGTCGGATCGGACCTCCGCGCCAAGTGCGAGCTCTTCCGCCATACTATCCAGTGTCAGATGTTCTTCGACCGCGACGCTTCTTCGACCGCGCTGCGGGATGACATGATGAAGGCCCCGCCGGAAAAAGCCGTCAAAACGACCGTAACCTCGTAAGCCCAGTTGTTTGTCCTTTGCAGCATTGAGATCCGCTGATTTAGAGGGAACTAAATAGAACCTGCATTGTTTGAAGGGCGCGATCAGGCTTGAACCACCTGATCCACCTCCAGAAGTCGCTGGTACAGGTCCAATCTCCTCCATTCGATTGGACCTGTACGTGCCGCTTTATAGTTTCCCCGAACCTCAACTAGACCCGCTCGGCGGGTCTTTTTGTTCTGCCTGATGATCGGAAAATCTTACTAGCTCAACATCTCGCGAACGCTTGTGGACGAAGCGTGGCTATCACCGGAACAGAATGCTCAAGCAAAGTCTGAACGGTACGCCAGCGTACATTCAAAAGAGGAGTTCGACACTCTATCAGGAAAGGATTATATACCAACTATCGTTACCAACCGGGACCGTTGGCGGTGGCGACTGAGGGTTACTAAGTGCGCTCGCCTTCGAAGAAGAGAGAGGAGCGTCATGCCTTCTTCCTTAAACGACAATAGCCATTCTCGTAGTTCTGACCTGCGCCCAATGTTGCGCGAGTGGGCATCAAGGTTCACACAGGACGCAAATCTCCGAGAGCGCATCGTAGACGCGACCATCTTTAAAGTCGCAGACGCGCCCGAGCGACTTAGTGGCTCATCCATCAGGAGATCGCTCTACAAGATCGTCGTTCGGACAGCGCAGGAAACTGTTGCGTCGATAGACTGGCGCAAGGGACCACTCGATGTAGAGATGTATCCGGACGGCGAGTTTTACGTTGTGCGCTTGGCAGACGGCCAAAAGTCTGAAGAGATGAAATTCATCAGCGAACGATCAGCGCGCAAGTACCTGAGAACACTCAAGCGGCGGTCTGTGATCACTCGGAAGGCGAAGCCCGATTAAGTTGCTTGCGGCTCTTCGTTCGTGAGCCGTCCCACCACTTCGTTTGCTTGATCAATCGCCTCATGTAATCGCATCAGGGGCTTAGAGAGTTCAATGAGGGCTTCTGCTTTCACCTTTGACCTCACTTCGTTATTGCGCGAGGGTCAACCCTTTCCGGGCGTCCGCTTACGCTCTTCCTCCGACGTTTTGCTAGTGTCTACCTTCTCGGTTTATCGCCCGTCGCGACTGACGTTGAGCCGTCCTTGTTCCGTCCTGTTGACCAACCCGTTGGGACCGGCTTCTGAAGCCTCCCGAGTAGGTTGAACAGCGTCGTTCGATAAATCTATTGGCTTTTTGCCATCTTGCTCTCCTCAGCGATCTGGCTCAACAAGGGGCCCCGGAGATAGTTCCCGCAGGTCTGCAAACGCCCCCGACGATTCCACTCGCCCAAAGCGACATTACCCCTCGATCGTTGAGAGACTGAGCGATATAGACGTCAGCATGTCAGAAGAAGAATTCCGTTGTCGTTTCGTGCAGGCAGTCGTGACGAAATGCTTCCAGAGTGGAAAGTTGCCATTTGGGCGAAACCCAGGCGAGTACACCGAGGAGGTCGCGGCGAGCTATTGGCTGGAGTTTCTAAGCGACGGTGGGACACCTGAAAAATACGCTGACGAAGACTCGTTGTTCTGGATCTGACTGACCCCGCCCCCCTGACATCGTCCCATGCGACCCACGACGCGGAACTATTCTCAACGAGCAAGGTTCGATTCATGTAGGGTCAATGAGGAAACAATCCAAATGTTGAAAATTCTTGCGGTAACAGCGCTGTCGATCGGTCTGGCAACTTCGGCAATGGCTCAGAGCTCGAGCGGCGGCAACAACGGTGGCGGAGGCAACAACAGCGGAAGCGGTGGCAACAGCAGTGGGACCAGCAGCGATAGCAACTCGTCTGGTGCGAATAATTCTGGCGGGATGAGCAATTCCGGCAATCAAGGAAAAGACATGGGTAGCTCGAATACCAATTGCGGTGCTCCCGGTGGCACTCAGGGCGCAGCCCAGTCTCAGCAGAATAACGGCGGCAGCACCAATCCGGGCGCGGGTACGGCAGGAACTTCCTGCTAAAACCAGCGCTTAAAAGTGCAAGGGAAAAGGCCTCGTTTCAACGGGGCTTTTTTATCGGCGGATTGCTTCACTGCCCTGACATCAAAATGCCCCGCTGCGGCTTTGGGATCGCAGCGGGGCCGGCCTTATTCTCGATGTGTACGCAACAAGAGTCTGGCGGCCATCTAACGGCGAACACTGCAAAAGGTTCCGTTTCTTTTCGCCACCGCCCTGACATCGAGTAGATGGCCGGCCCAAGCATTTTCCACTGCCGATGGAACTCGGGATCCTGAGGCAGGTTAGCGGCTAGGATTGGCAGACACCGCTGATCCGCAACAAGCACGGTGCAAGTCTGGCCTTTCACTCGGGCTGGACTTGCATCTTTCAGTTAAGCTTCTCAGGAATTTGTTCTGCGGCTTAGCATAAATAAACCTCTCTCCCAGCGATGCACGGTGGTCGAGAAAGGCCAGACCATCCGAAGAAGAGTGTCGGGTATCGTACGTAGGCGGATTAACGTGGACGGGCTGAGGAATGTGATTTAGGCTCTGCTTACGAACGCTGGCGCGAGCAGCTGGCGGCGTTGACTTGGGGACTTTTGCGCCTTCGCCACCTATGAAAGGGGCACGATGATTTCTTACTATCCAGACGCAGATCGGCGGCAAACGTCGGACCTCCGCCCGATGCTTCACAGATGGGCGGCACGCTACACATGCGATGCCCACTTGCGCGAGCAGCTCGTGTCAGCGACCGTTTTCACTCTCGCGGAAGATCCTTATCTCATTGATCGTGACCACGTTCGGAGATCTGTCCTGAAGGTGCTGGTTCGCATTACGAGAGAAGCAATGAGTAAGACCGATTGGCGCAAAGGACCGTTCGATGTCGAATTGTATCCTGAGGGCGAGCGCTACATCGTTCGATTGAGGAAAGGATACATTATAGAGAAGATGCGCTTCATCAACCGGCGCTGCGCCAGTGATTACGTAAAAGCACTCAAGAAGCGGTCGCTTGTTCGCAAAGAATTGCGACTTCACTGCTAAGACCGTTTTACCGGGTGGACATTAACTTCGCCACCACGGTCGAGGAAAATGCGTCATCATCAAATGGGACAGTGACTAGCAGCACGTCTGCAAGGGTAACCGTATGTAAGTCGCCCTCTCGGCTCGCAATCTGACGGATTCCAATTCGACGTCCCTGCGCGAAGTCTTGAACCGCGAGCGTGCACAATGACGCGAAGGATTCTGTTCTCGCGGCTGCAAGATCAGCAAAGGGGCTTCCTTCCGGATCAAGAGCACTCCAATCGGCATAGACTGCATTTAGGTGAAAATTCTGCATGTAAACCCTTTCTCTCTAGGGTCAACATCCCGCTTCTTCATTTTGTTCTGGTTGTATCTGGCTTAAATCCGCCTAAACCCCCGCTTGCTTGCAGAACTTAGCGACCGCCGAGATGTTAGTGAGCGTGTCCTGCCAACCAGTTGGCCGACAGCCCGCCACCTTCTCCGGCCACTCGCAAATCCCATCCGCGTTCACATATCCTATCCAATGGGCGCTCGTCAGGTGGTCGAACTCAAGGAAGACCAGTTTGTTGGCAGCTAACGAAGACACAGGTCGCCAAACCATCTCGAATCCCTCTCGCTCAGTACTTACCGCGATCGGTATATGCCAAGACTTGCTTAA
>Ga0079104_1001011_pt1 | contig 21819 bp, 19 predicted proteins | sample MedtruBG_FD_76829 | JGI IMG/M metagenome (GOLD analysis project Ga0079104, IMG submission 76829) | Root nodule microbial communities of legume samples collected from California, USA - Medicago truncatula BG | ecosystem: Host-associated > Plants > Roots > Nodule | place: USA: California...
GGTCTTGGTCGCCGTCAGCGTTACCAGGTTGTCCGAGGTCAGGCTCGTCGAATCATCAGGATTGCTTGTGTTGGCATGCACCACGGCGCGGCTCTGGTCGAGCGTGACGCTGCCATTGGCTGCCACGCTGACCGTGAACACCAGCAGGTTACTGAGGGCCGTACGCCCTTCGACCACCGTGCCGTTGAGCGACAGGTTCACCGCCTGACCCGAGGCCGTGTCGATCAGCCCGGAAGCCCCGGCCACCACGCCCAGCGCATAGGTCAGGGTACCGGCCCCATCGGCGCCAAACGCCGAGTTGAAGTTGGCGGCGAAGCTCTGGGTGACGTCGGTCGCCAGCACCGTTTCGTCCACTGTCAGCGTCGGCTCCACACCGGTGGTACTGATGCTCGGCCCGTCGTCGTCGAAGATGATCCTGGAGCCGATTTCGGCTGTCGAAACAGAGGCCTGGACCAGCGTGAAACCACCGATATCAAAATCGGCGTGCTCATTGCCCTTGGCATTGACGGCGGCCCCGTTCTCCACGAGTACGCGATTGTGATCCCCCGTAGTGGTGTATTCAATCTGGTAGCCGGCTTTAACGCCGGTGATGGTCGCGACCCCTGCATTAAAGCTGATGACAATGCCCGGATCATTCACCGAGCCGTTTGAGTTCTCGATCACCTGCCCGGTGCTGTTGAAGACGCGAACATTGGTGATGGACACAGACGCATCATTGCCATACCCATTGATGAAATTCACACCAGGCTCAGCAGCGGTGCTGAATGCGCTGACCCTTACCACGGCACTCTTGCCGCTTTGCAGTTGCACGACGTCGAAACTGGCCGATTTCGCATTGAAGACACCGGTAAAGTCGACGTTGGCTTCAAGATCGGCTTCGTTCTGGTCCAGGTTGGGAATGGTCACATTCTGCCTGGCACCCGTGACGAACGAGAAGCGGATGCCCTCTTGCTCCACAATCATCTGATTGTTGGTGCCGAAGGTGGTCGGCCCCCCCGCCTGGCTGGTATTGATCGTGTCACCAGTCGTTATATTGACGCCACTTGACTGGTCTGCGGGGTCCTTGCCGGTGGCGATGATGGTGGGATCGGTGATCCGCAACACACCACCGACATCGACAACGTTCGGGTTCGCCTTCGTGAACATCAGGAACAGGTTCTGACCGGAGGGCGCATTGGCCAGGCTGAACTCCAGGTCCTGGCTGGCGCCGATGAAAAGCTTATCCGCCAGATTGAGCGAGTCATCGGCATTCGTCATAACGGGATGCTTGAGCGGTTGGTATTCCACGGTCCAGATCTTGCCACCCGTGACCGGTGTTCCGGTTTCTTCAATATAGGCAGCGAACACGATCGCGCCGGCGGCGCTCCCGGCTCGGCCCACGACGATGTTGTTGTTCGTATCCGTATAGAGAAGGATGCTGGTGCCATCGAGGGTATCGAGTCCACTGTCCTCGCCATTGAGCGGCGCGCCGGTGGTGCCGACGAAGCTGATATCGGTAATGCTTGCGCCGGGGTCAGCGGTGATGGTGAATGCATTACTGCCGGTGTTGCCAATGGCACCGGTATAGCCACTCAAGGCCGCGCCCGTGGCGGTACCGGCCCCCAGTGCGGCTAAACGGGTAGTGAAGGTCGAAGGCAGGGACGCCACCAGAATATCGTTGTCGTCAGCGTCCCCCGCGGGGGCTGGAGTGGCAGTGGCGTTCTGCAACCCCGCCGTTTCGTCCAACGTGACGTCCTCGCCGGTCGCCAGGACGCCCAAAACGCTGTCCGTAAACGAGGTTGACGCCACCGCGTCGTCACCGGTGCCGACCACGCCATCGGCGCCCGCAGCGGCTGCTGTGAGCAGAAACGTTGCGCCTGCCGAATCGTCGGGATTCACGTACCAGGACGTGGTGACGCTGCCGTTGACCTGGCCATCTAGATCGCCAGCACCGCCGTCGGTCACGGACCAGGGCTCGTGACCCGCGCCGGTGTTGGTATCGAGCACATCGTCGGATGTCCCCCACACACCATCCGCGCCGGCACCGATGGCGTGGTCCACTTCGAGCGTCACTGTGCTGCCGGCGGCGAAACCACTGGCCGTGATGATGGCCGTGCTGCCGGGTGCGTAGTCATTAAGGTTGGTGGTGACGGTCGGAATGTAGGTAAAAGTCCAGTCGTGGCTGACGGGCGAAAGATGGTCACCGGCGTTACTGGTCAGGTCATTCGTTGGCGATGAGGTTTTTTTGCGCATAGTCATGACTTTCTCCTGAGCGGGGTCCAGTCATCGAGGTCGACCTTGGACCATTTTCTGATCTATTGGTCACAACTATGAACATGCGCCGCAGGCGGCACATCGGCGGATACTCCCAGACGGGATGGGAGATTCAGACTACGTGGAAGAGGAAACGGAAAGTCGCCAAGGCAGGGTTGATGGCGTCGATAGATCCCGGGGACCTGAGATTTCGAACGTTATCTGCACGTCGTGAAAAGGAAGCGTTGGAACAGGAGGGGAGCTGAAAAATATGGTGTCCCAGGGCAGGTTCGAACTGCCAACCTTCCCCTTAGGAGTTTTAAGGCCTGCGCATTACCAGTCCTTAACAAGCCCCTACCAGCCTATACAATTCAAGGCATTCAACCTAATATCACCTTAACCAGTTAGCATTAAAATTAACCATTTTTGCTAGCCAGTGCTAGCCCAGCGCTAGCCCGATATAAACAGGTGAGCCGATGCAGCCAACAACCGAACGATTCAAGTTCACAAAGACCGAATTGCTAAAACTGGAGCTCCCCCCGCAGGGAAAGCGCAAGACTGTCTATGACAGCCAGTGCCAAAAACTAGCTCTGCGATCAACGGCGGCGGGTGCTAAAACCTTCTATGTCGTGAAGCGTACCGGTGCAGCGATGACCTGGTTAAAGCTCGGCGCCTTTCCAGAAATGACAGTCGAGCAGGCTAGAAACGAGGCGGCCAAAGTCTTGGGCGAGTTCGCTAGTGGTGCTAATCCGGCCGAGGCCCGTAGAGCCATCCGCGAACAGATGACCTTTGGTGATGTATTCGCGAGCTATCTGATCGATAAGAAAAAACGTGATGGAACTACGCTGACTGCCAAGACCCGAACCAACTACTCAGATGTACTGCGACTATACCTGGACAAGATAACCGGCAAGAAACTGGCCGAGATTAGTCGGGACGACCTGAAAGCCATCCATACCAAGGCATCCAGGAAAAGCCATGCTCAAGCTGATAGGGCCGTTCGCATTGTCTCTGCTGTTTTCAATTTCGCTGGTGACCTAGGGCTATTCGACGGGCCCAACCCGGCGGCACGCATTCAAAAAAACCCTACAGTCGAGCGCGACCGATTTGTTCAGCGTGTCGAGCTGCCACACCTATTCGACGCTATCGCCACATCTGCCATTGGTGACTTCTTCCTGCTTTCACTACTCACTGGCGCAAGACGCTCAAACGTTCAGGAAATGGCATGGCATGACATAGACCAAGAGGCTGGCATTTGGCGCATCGGCATGACCAAGAATGGTACTCCTCAGAATGTCACTCTTTCGCCCGAGGCATTAGCGATACTGAAAACCCGCAAGCAAGCAGCTAATGGCTCGCCCTTTGTATTCCCAGGAACCGGAAAGACCGGACATCTAGTCGAGCCAAAAACCTCATGGGTAACCATCCTGAACCGAGCTACAACCTATCGCCTGCTTGAAATACTCGATGAGATGGGGCAATTAACTGACGCGAATCGCCAACAGGCCGTCGATCTATTGGCTCGTGCCCCCGCCCATGCACTTGAGCATTGCCGCTCTATTGCGCAAGCACTCAAGATCAGCCAGAAAGCCTATGACATGACCGACATTCGCATTCACGACCTGCGCCGCACACTTGGGAGTTGGCAGGCAAAGACTGGCGCGTCACTGGTGATTATCGGCAAGAGCCTGAACCACAAGACCACACAATCAACCCGCATCTATGCGCGACTGGATGACGACCCAGTGCGGCAGTCGGTGAACACCGCCACGGCGGCAATGATGGCGGCGGGCGGGCAAAAGAAATCGGCCGAAGTACATGAGCTACGCACGACAGGTACTCACTGATGGCTGGCAAAGGCAATCACCGCTTGAATCTTGAGTGTGAGAAGCTGGCAATCGACCGTGAGGGCTACCCTGAGTGCATCCCATTGATGGGCATGGTTAATCTACTGGCCGGAACAGATGACAAAAGCTCATCAGACTGGCAGGTCTGGGCAAGCATGGTATGGCGCAAGGTGGTACCTGGGCAGCGCTGGGTAGGCGACGACCCTAAACAGGCCGACTCTAATGTTCAGGTCGTTGAGCTGCTGATCACCCCTATTGGTCAAGTTGAGGCGGCGCACTGGCTCAGATCTATGGGAGAAACAGCGGACACTCTAAGCGACCATGCCAAGCACTGGCTTGGTGATTGCTTAGGCAAACCGGTCACCCCCCGCCAGCACCGCCAGCACCGCCTAGACAAGCTGCGTCAGGTTATCCAACTACTCAAAGCTGCCGACCCAGACCTAGACACTCATGCCATGCCTGGCACTCGCGCTAATTTGCTGGAGTTATGCCAGAAACTACATCCGGGCGCTTTTCAAATAGAAGAAAAAACCTTCAAAGCGGATCTACCTGGGATCTGCTCCTTCCCTTCTGCTGGCGCTAAGTCAAGCGACTATTACCAAATTGCACTGTCGCTACTGTCGTGACTTGCTCCGCTTTGCCGTCCTAAACACGGCGACAAAACAGGCTGCAACTGTCGCGACGCAAGTCAAGACAGTCGAGCCCCTTACACAATCCGGGCTGTTGCATAGATTAACCAACCATACCGCATAGCAACAAGCTTTGCGGGTAGTTGATGGAGCGTTAAACGATGAAAACAGCCAGCCCCATGCTTGACGAAGCTCAAGCCGCCAAGCACCTCGATGTTAGCCCCGGAACGCTGTCCGTATGGCGCAGCACTGGCCGCTATCAACTCCCCTTCCTGAAAGTGGGCCGCAAGGTTCGCTATCGCCTTTCCGATCTTGATGCATGGTTGGAATCGCGTACTCGCAAAACCACCAACGCATAAAAAGCCGGACGTGAACGCGTCCGGCTGTGCCAATCACTCCCGCCAAGTAGTGGTAAGCACGCTGATTGTGCGCGCTTTGTCTGGCCTTCGACAATGATCGAGGGCAAATCCGTATGGAGTTCAAAGCAGCTTTGCAGGCTCAACAGGGAGAGCTTGATCGGGAGCCTGTGCCTGATGACAAGCCTCATCCATTCCATGCCTACGGCGACCGGCCAGGTCAAGACAGAGGGTGGTATCTGCTCTTTCCAAACGGCGACGGCTGCTGGGGCTCGCTTCATCATCACGGTTCAGGTGTTTGGCATGCCTCAAGCCTACGTACTCCCCCACGTTCCGTCGCAGGTAAGGAATAAGCATGGCGAAAAGTCGCCTCAAGTCGAAGGGGAGAAAGGAGTCCGGCAGATTCATCTTGCTCCCCCTTAACGTGCTGGACAGTCAGGACTTCAAGGCGCTCTCAGGCATTGCTGTGAAGGTCTTGCTGAACCTGCTTAAACAGTACAACGGCAGTAACAATGGTGACCTGTCAGCCACATTCACTCTGGCTAAGGGGTGGGGATTGAAGAGTCGTACGACGCTCGCCAAAGCCCTCAGAGAATTGCAGGAAAGCAATCTGATCATCTGCACACGAGAGGGCCGATTTATCAAGCCTGGTGGCTGCTGTTCCCTATACGCAATCTCTTGGAAGCCCATTGACGAATGTGGCGGAAAGCTGGAGGTCTCGCACACCATCACTCCGCCAAGGAAGTTCAGCTTAGAAAGAGCAAAAAACCCAGTCCAGAAAGTGGACTCAAAGCGTCCAGAAAGTGGACTCATGGCCTGCTGCTGAGCCACGGAAAACACCCCCAACAGTCCAGAAAGTGGACGCATGGAGGCTGTTCACTTAGTCCATTATCTGGACTCCTTTATAGATATACCAGGGCGTAGCCCTAGCAAGTGCTTTAACTGTTGCTTTTGCTTAGGTCAGCAATGACCTGCTTTGGCTTTGGGCGAAAGGGGTCCCCGCTTGCGGGGTTGAGCCTGCTTTTGCTCTGTGCAGTTATCCCCGGAGTGGAGGTGCGAAGCGCCGGAGGGAGGTGGGTAACTCATGCCTGGATCTAGTGCCGTTTCAGTTACTGCACACCGTCCTGGCTTAGCGCATGACTGGAGGTCGCGCGGCGCGTTTCGCGCCTTCAGGGCACTGGCTGCCCCGCGCGTGTTGCTTGCGGGTGAATGGGCGACTGATGACAGTTCGCGGGCCTGGCCTTTATGGCTGCATCGGCCTGTAGGGAGGAGGCTATGGGTATGTCATTGCGGTTGATTGGCTGGGTGTCGGGATTGCTGGAGCGTTTTGAGCGCAATCCCCAGTCCACGTTACTGGTGCTGTTGACGCTCTGTTATGGCCAGCCGCTGGAGGTGGTGCTGCAAGCGCGGTGGGGGGATTTCGATCTGCAAGAACGGGTGTGGAGGTTTGGGTCCGACTGTCTTCCGCTAACGGGGCCGATATTGGATCTGCTGGCGCGCTTTAGGTCGACGGCGAGTGGTCGTGGTGAACACATGTTCACGGGGCGCTGTGGTGGCGAACTCAGCAAGGCGCTGGCGCTGAGGCTGGTATCGCAACTGTCGGGCGGGGTGTTGCCGTTTGCGACATTACAGGCGTGGGCGCAGAAGGGTTGTCCCGATCTGGCAAGTGGCGACCTACGAGCGGAAATCTTGCGCGAATATGCCGGGCGCGGTGCGTCAGCGACGCAGGTGGTCTGTCTGAAGTGCGAGCTTGAGGCGCGACTGCGAGCCAGTGTAGAGGCCTGGCACGACGTGTTGCTGGTGCGGCGGACGTTCGATGAGCCACCTGGTTGAGCCGTTCCGGCCCTAGCCTTCGGCCTACGCGCGCCGTTGTCGTGGGTTTGACTGTAAAACGCACTGCGTCCGGTGTTTGCCGGGCTGTGGCGCGTGTCTTCCATCCGTTGTGAGGGTTGGACTATGGGGCACCGTGAGTACACACGCTTTACCGACGAAAACATCAACAAATGGGCCGCTGATAAGGGGGTGGGCTGCCTGCGTGACGATCATTACAAGGGTGTGCGCTTCCGGTATTTGCAGGACCGCACGTGCGGCGCCTGGGACGTGTTTCGGAATGACGGAAAATGGCAAAAAATCGGCGATTATCCGGCGCTGAATTGTGCGGCCATGTTGAAGTGCTACCCGTGCTTGCGTGAGCAATTGGGCGCGTGCGGTCATTCGGTTATGTCGGTAGGTGTGCTGGTCATGACAGGTGAACTGTTGTGGTGGTACATGGACCACCAATTACGCAAAGGCGAGCTGTCGAAAGAACGCAAAGCTGGGATCAAGTCGATTATCAAAACGCGGCTCCTGCCGAGTCTGCGTGGCGTCCCACTGGCTGAATTGAGCTTGCCGCTGCTGAGTCGACTGCTGATCACGCCGATGAGTGAGACCTGCTCAGCGGCCTACATTCGGCAAGTGTATTGGGTGCTGAATACCGCGCTGCGCCGTGCGGTGGAGCTCGATTTGTTGGGGGCCAATCCGCTGTTGGGAGCGCGGTTTACGTTCTTCGGCCTGGGCAAAATGAAGGTCAAGGAAACACGCTTGCACGCGTTCCAGCTAGACGACGTGGTATCGCACCTGCTGGAGCATTACCCACGCAATCCGCACGCCTGCATGCTGGCCTTGACAATGCTCATGCTCGGCACGCGGGTGGGTGAAACGCGCCGACTGCGCTGGTCGCATTTCCATGAGACTGAGGGGGTATTGATCATCCCAGCGGCGAATACCAAGACGAAAAAGCAGCATGTATTGCCGCTGACGGGTAAGTTCCTGGAGCTGTTGCGGCTCTTCCGGGAGACGCAGAAGGGCAAGCCGAGTGTATTCCTATTCCCAGGCGAGCGCGGGCATGAGGTAAGTTCGGCAGTGGCCAATGCGTGGTTTCGTGAGTTGTCGGGTGGAGCGTGGTCAAGCCATGACCTGCGCAAGCTGGCGCGGGGTTGTTGGCAGAAGCTGGGCATTGGTGAGGATACGGCTGAGCGGCTGCTGAACCATACGCGTCCAGCCTTGATTAACACGTACATGCAAGAGCTTGTCGACGCTGAAATGCGTGAAGCGTTGGAGCTTTGGCATGGGCCGGGGAATGTGAAATTGAGAGCACTGGACCTGGGCAAACGGTTTCATTCTCGTTAGCTGCGTAATTGTACTCCTTTTGACCACCCGTTTGCATTCGACCTGACAAGTCAATTGCATTCATTCTGCCCACCAATTACATCGGATTTGACCAGCATGCTTCGTGGCAATAACCGGTTGAATCCACAGCCAAAAGCGGTCTATCAGCGGATGAACTTTTCTTTGTATCAACCCACATGTTGTATGTAATTATTGGAGGACCTGTACGTAGCCGCAACGATCCGCTCACGAACCCTCAAGTAAACTTGCACGAATGATTCCGACGAAAATATGCAATAGATGTAAGCAGGACAAACCACTGACGGAGTACAGCAAAGACAGCGCGACATCGAGCGGCTTCCGTACTCGATGCAAAGCATGTATCTCGTCCATTAAGGCCGCTGAGCGGGAGGTGACCAAAGCCCGCAACATGGCTACAGCGTTTGATCCGAAGCCAAAGGTCTGCGGGCATTGCCGTGAGTTAAAGGCGCCTGGAGATTTTGACCGTGATATTGGGCATAGCACCGGATTACAGACGATTTGTCGTCAGTGTCGTATGGAGCTTCGCTCACCCGAATGGGCGAGAACCAAGGCAATCATGGGCTCACTCGACTCTAGTCGTGAAAAATTTTGTCGTCGGTGCGATACGGTCAAGCTTTTGAGTGATTTTTATCGGTGCTCAGATAGCCCAGACGGACTGTATTCAATGTGCAAGGTGTGTCAAAAAGCGTCCAATCAAGACTCGATGGCGAAGCTTGAGCCGAAAGAGCTACGCGAAAGAATGCGGCAAACATCTGAGCGCTGGCGGTCAAATAACCCTGACAGATATCGAGATAAATATCAGGAGCATATGCGTAACAACCGGGAGAAGTATCGAGCGGCGTGTCGACGCTGGTATCAACAGAACCCGGAGAAGGCACAGGCAGCTACCGCCCGGTGGCGGGCTGAAAACTACGAGAAGATGAGAGCTAGTGCACGTAAGTGGCAAGCCGAAAACCCGGAGCGAGTGAAGGCAATTTGGAACTCGAACCGAGCCAAACGGCGTCTGAATATAGAAGAGGCAACACCCGCTTGGGCTGACTTTTCGGCTATTCGCCGAATTTATCAGGAAGCCGCCAGGCTCACCGCTGAAACCGGGGTTCGCCATTCCGTTGACCATATCGTCCCGTTGCGTTCGAAGCGAGTCTGTGGCCTGCACTGGGAGGGGAATATGCAGGTCATGACTCATGCTGATAACTCCAGCAAGCAAAATCGCTGGTGGCCTGACATGTAACGGCAAATTGGACGCTGAAGGCATGGACCTTTCTTTAACTACTGCAACATGCGCCATGTCTTGGCTCGAACAGCAGCATAGAATCTGAAGGTTCCTGCCTACGAATGTTAGGGCTAGTGCCACAACTGACTTCACTCTGAAAGCAACCCAGGATCGCTTGCAAGCGAATGACTGCAATGGGTCCAGGCTGGGTGAGAGTTGTTTATGTTTTTGAGGTGGGTACGTGTTGTCTGAGAGGTGCGCTTTAAGTGATTTGGTGGGGGGGTGGAGGAGGCCTGCGGAAGTTTCGCATTGTGTCACCTATGTGGATAAACTGGATGGATCTTCGCAGTAGCTAAACCGGGCGTTACAGACTGAAGCGACTTCTGCGTATCCGTTCACTTACGGAATTTCATCCAGCCAGCCCTCGGCTGTGCTCACTTGCGCTTGGCTGTTTTTTTTAACAGATCCTGACTCTTTCGGAAAATCAAAGGATTGCGTATGAAATTAACACCCCTACAAATTAATGCGCTCCTTGAAAACATAGGTTTTACCGTCGTTAGCAATAATGACAAAAAACACATCTGGCGTTGTGAAGATGGTGATTTTCTGTTCGTGAACATGAAGAACCGTTCGGGAAAATCTGCCCTAGTAATTGACCCTAGCTGGATGGAGCGAGTCTCGGAGCTCCAAGCTATTCACGGGGTGATCCCCGGGGATAAGTACGTTCACCATAGCAATATGAATGTATTTCCAATGCGTTTGAATGGAGGGGACGAGCCGATTCACTATGGCTTACCTGTCACGTTAGAAGATGAAAATTCGCTGCTTGGGCTTTTGGGCGTTCTGTACCCGTCGCTTAATGCTAAGTGGACTGGTTTAGTGACGCCTTCATCTGCAAGCAAAACTCCTGTACAGAAAAGTCAAATCAGCCATTCTGAGTTGTTGGCGTGGTTTGAGCAGTACACGGGGCAAGTGCTTACCTGGAAGCAGCTCCAGCAAGCGCCTGGGATTGTTACGATCACGCAAAAGGGTATCTACAAACCAGAAGGACTCGTTTACGCACTGTCGATTAGGCAGAGGCTGGATAGTCCCTACAACGATAAAACGCCGGTTTATCAAGACAACGGAAGCTGGCACTACTCTTACGCTGAAGAGAAGGACAAGCGTGGTGATTCCGCGAGGCTGTTTACAAATCAGGGGCTGAAGAACTGCATGGATGATGGAGTGCCTGTAGCCGTTCTGGTACAGCTCTCACAGAAACCTAAGGTAACGACGTACCGAATTCTAGGGCTGGCTAAGGTAATCTCCTGGAAGGATGGCTTTTTTACCCTTGAGAGCACTACCTTGGCGGGCGATGGTATCACGGCGAGCCCACCTGCTAACGACTCGTCCACCTTTTCGCCAAGGGGAGTCGAAGATAACCGCGAACGCATACTCAGGGAGATCATTAAACGTCAGGGACAGGGCGCGTTTCGAAGTGGACTGCTTACCGCCTATGAGGGACGCTGCGCTATTACTGGTTCCGCAGTTAAGCAGGTGCTGGAAGCTGCGCATATAACCCCATTTTTAGGGCTTGAAACTAATCATGTTAGTAACGGACTTCTACTACGAAGCGATCTACATACGCTATGGGATAGAGGCTTGATCTACCTTTGTGAAGATCTCAAATTGCAACTCAAACCGAGTCTTGAAACCTCTGAGTATTTCGATCTCGCGGGCAGGAAAATCAGGGCTAGAACCGTCGATACTCCAGGGCTATCTATGGATGCAATCCGGTCACATCGAGAATGGTGTTGCAAGAACGATTGAATCCACGACCGAGAACTGCCCATCGTAAAATGCAGCTATCGGCCCATAGTTACAAGCCAGTGAGGGCGTGCTTCTAACGGGTAAGCTCGAAGTGCCCTTTAGTATTGCGGCTTGTGAAATAATTCCCTCTAAGAATCTCACCTTCCTCAGTGAATAATTTAAGTGTCGAGGCCCCTTCATATGGAAGGGATGGTTCGTTCCCAATGTTTTTTGGGATAACCCGATAGAAGTAAAAAATTATTGGCCTGCCTGAAACTGGATCTTTAGACGTTTTCACTACGATGGTTTCTGAGTCGGACCCCCTTGAGCGCACCTCCATACTCACAGATACCAGACTTTGCTTAATGCTGGCCATAGCATCTATAACGCCATCCGCTCCATTGTGACTCGAATGAATTTTCATATTCCAGTCACCATTGAGGTCCGGAAATAAGAATTCGTTTAGCTTAGGAAACTTAGCCCAAAGCTTTCGCCAGAAAAAGTGCGCGGTTAAAAGTAAAAATAGCTCTAGGACTCCAGCCCCCCCAAGGACAATTCTTAGGAGAACACCCGCTGAAATATCCGGATTATATAAAAACAAAGCCAATACTATTAGCAGCGCCAGGGTAGCATAAGCCTGACAGGCAAGAACCATCATTTTAATTGGAGATATGACTGCAAACACTTAAGCCTCCTCAAAGTAGATTTCTTGGCCGTTTTTGAAAATTGCTATGCCTAATGCTGGTGTAGCCACCGCACTAAACACCACCCCCGGAAGTCCGGAGCCAAATAGCGCCGCCAAGTATCGCCCGCCAAACCGTCTCTCACGATTCAGTTTAATTTCGTGAATAATTGGAGGTGAAAAATATTGGGCAACGCGGACTAGTTTCAGCTCCGGCGTCAAGATGTGAAAACCATCATGGAGATCACTACTCAAGGAAGATATTTGCGCTAAAGTTATTGCCAAACTTTCATATTTTGGAATTTTTACATTAATCCGAAGCGGGAACACAGGAAGGTCGAAATCCTCATTCCAAACTATCACACCGATACCAGAAAAATCCTTGCCGGAGAGCTCTACCACTTCTCTTAATGTTTCAATCAGTCTTTCAATCATCATTGCCTCTATGTGCCACGCTCCGGGTGCCGCATCAGAAAAGCTTAGAGAACGCAGAAGCCTTTCTCTCTCTACCTGACAGTTTGGCCTCCTGCTCTCCGGCGCTAACGATATCGCCCAATAGCTCTCTGAAGTCCGACGGGGTTTTATTTAGCCGAATTCCTACAAACGTTCCGACAAACGAAAATCTTGACGTAACAAACTCGCGATTCGAACCGATTAATTTTGCCTGACCGCTACCCAACGCAAACCATCCAAAATTACTTCCAACTTGACTTAGGACGTAAAGGCCAAAGCCAGAGTTATCATAGACATTTTTTTCTTTGCTAAAGCCAACTGTTCGACTAACACCAGGGCTTATAGCCTGCACTAAAGCCTCCTCGTCATTTTCAATATTAAAAACATCTCTTAGTGAGTTTGATATACCCACACCTTCATCAACTACTGCGAACTCTACAGCGCCGTTAGCCCAGCGCTGGCCGCATATCAAGCACTCATCCGCTCCGGAGTGCTCAAAAACATTTCTAACAATCTCTCTGATTGAATAGGTATATATTCTTAACTCTTTACTGTCATCGTGTGAGCCGGCTACGACACCTGCGAGACCACGAGCAACTGACTCTAAAGACTCATACCATGCATCTAGGCCGTTGACTTCCGCAGATTTATCCGGTCTTTTTATAACCCTTATAGGTAGATATGTAAGAGACCCCCTCGCTTCACCAACCTTCTTTCCTGCTTGAATATTGATAAAGTCGAAAAAACCTAGATGCATTAAATATGAGTGGGCCTGATTATTCTCGTTTACCTCAGATCGCCATGTATCCAGACTCAGTGACTTCCGATAGCTGACCCAATTTCGTAGCACAACCCCTGCAACCAACATTGCTGTCGGCGTGGAAAATTCAAGGCTGCCTAAATTTATGGTTACTCGTTCTGGATGATCTTTGGCACCATCTAACAGGTTAAAAAAAGGCTCTAAGTACTCCTTTTCAAAACGTCTTGGAAGATCGATATTCATATTACTCCCTAATTCACTTTCCATTGCTCGGATTGAATCCGCGCAGGCCTCTATCTTCGCTAGGGCAGTTCTGAAAGAAACCTTAAAAAGGGGCCTCATGCTCTTAAAGCCATGATTTAGCCCCCCTTATTTTCAGAAGCGCAAGGCTTGTTGCTCTGCCGCCGTGTCTGCTCGCTGAGCATCAACCTCCCATGACTGTGCAATACGCTGAAGCATTGCGCTGGTGCGTACAAACTCCGAGGCCGCATCGGCCCACTCACGCGATTGAAGGGCGAAGCTACGCTCCTGGTCACCGCCCTCCCCTATTTGCTTACTGAATACACCCCGCATATTGAATCTTTCAATACTTATGCCACGTTCAACCTCCGTCGAGGCCAATGACTCAATGACGTTGCGCACAGCTTCATGAGGCCAGGCGCCATCCTTCGGGCTCAGGGGAGCATGAGCCAACACTTGACCGATCAATTGATCAGCGATCGCCGTACGGCTTTGTACTTCAGCCAACCGTCGGACTTCTAGGCACCATGCCAGCAGTTGAGCCTCGTCTACCTCTTGATTTGACTGACCTGGCAGCGTTTTCAGGCTCTTGAGCAAGCGGTAAGCATTAGTAGCGTATTTTTGATCACGCTCGGAGACCTCCCTTGGCTCTTCATCTTTTGCCCTGAAAACCTTACAGACCATTTCCATGAAGAAACTGGGCTGCTCAAGCAACAATTCATGCAAGGCGCGCGGATCGCTACGAAGTGCTGGAAGGTAGGTGAACTCCAGACCCGCCAATTGCTGAAGTGTGATATCCGATCGCTCCGCCAATTCATTGAAGACTGTCTCAATGTCAAAGAAGCTAGCAGCCATCTCAGCCTCGGAGCTGGCGTTCCGCTCCGTAACACCATCCACAAGCAGGGATACTATTAAGTCTGTGGGGATCTCACTCAACCGACGCTCTAGCGCATTTAATGCAGCAGTCGGACGCTCCACAGAGCGGTATTTTTCGACCGCAAAGAGAAGTTCTTCTGTGCCAGCGGCAATGGGGTACGGTGATTTTTGCGTCCAATACGCACGTTCAATCTCTTCGCCAAATGACGCTACGTACAGCCAGGTTTGCATCTGCTCCGGCAGAGACTCAAACACTCGCCCGATACGATCGGAACTCAGTACCCCGCCCCGTAGGGCGACGCGTGCGGCCTCTGCCCATCCCTGCCCATAGCGAGCTATTCCATCTGCCATCGCCGAACCCGCCGCCAGCTCCAGCTCATGGATAGAGCTGCTGATAAGGCTGCTAAACAGCTCGAAGAGCTGGTCATAGGTCAACTCAAGACCTCGCGCAGAATAGATGACGAGCCGCGGAACCTTTACACACTCCATCAGTTCTAGGAAACCCTGAACTCCCAGCGACGTGTGGATGTCCTTCAGGGCTCTCAATCGAGCCTGATCAACTGCCTCGCGCGGATCTGCATCCTCTCCCCCCCCCTCTTCGACAGGCGGCATCCAGTCATCGAAGAGCCAACTGTAGGTTTCTACCAGCGATTTTGGCATGTGCTTGTCGATTAGTTGCGCCAACTGATCCACTTGTTTCGGTGACATCGACCAGTCGAAGCTCGAATATTTCTGGTGACGCTTAACCTCTCGATGTAAGGCTTTCCAGATAAGCGTTCGGACCTCCCCCCCCACGCCGTTTAGCATCTCGTCGAGGTGGGCGACAACCGCTTCAAACGGGTCATTTTGAAGGTAGGGCAAGGCATCAATTAACGCGTTCCAACGCTCTGCATCCTGCGCGGCTTCCTCGATTGCTAGTGCCACGATTTTAGCTTCACTTTCCCAGATCAACCCGTAAGTCAGGGTTTCACCGTCGTCCTGCTCATACTCCCTAAACTTTGGTTTTTCCGTGGGCGAGCTGGTATCACCAGATCGAGGAAGCAACTTAGCGAGCAACGGCCAAGCGATACTAGGAACTGCTTTCACCGTTGCCTGTAAGACAGCCAGCCGGCGCTTCGTTTTGACCATAGTGCCTGGTGCCCACGAGAGAAAAATGGCTCGCAGACTATTGATAGGGCGATTATCCAGTTTGCCGCCTGGGTCAATTGCAGCAAGCTTGGCAAGGCAGAGCACTGCTCGGTCAAGCAATACGGAATCCCAAGCTAGCACCTCCAACGCCCACAGCAGACCGCTGTGATACGTAACAGGGGTGAGCATCCCAGGGTACTCGTCAAAAATAGGCCGGATCGAAGGCGATGCGCCCTCAAGCTGACGCTCAAGGGCCTCTAGAAAAAAATTAGGAGATGCTTCCGCCAACAACACCAGATCTTGGCCCAAGCTCGCCATCAGCCTGTGATCGGATGATAAACCCGGGAGCGAACGAACTAGCTCATTTACGAAGGCTTGAGGATGACCACCTGCAACGGTGAACCCTGCTGGCTCGTGCAGTACGGCCATGTGAAGCAGTGTGGTCATCAAACCGTTTCTAAGGTGGTCGCTATGTGATGCCTCGCGATCACGTTTATCGTGGAGCACGAACGGTTCATCCGCACTAGGGGGTTGCTGCGACTGTGCTGCTTTGTCAAATACGGTGGTCACCGCATCTTTGAACAGTTGAAGGTGTCTGCGCCCGATGAGGGGGGCAAGGTGCAGAAATGCATCAACTGACGCCTTAGTTGCCCACAGATTGCCCACGCACTCAATGGGCGAATCCTGCATGACCAAGTATTTACGCAGTTCGTCCTCAGCCTCGTCGTAGTCTTTCTGACTCAGCGAGCTGAGGATAGACTGATCCAGTTCGACATCGGACACCCATGCTCCCGCGAGCATTACCGGTATCAGCGGTTTTGCATCTTCGAGCCACTTAGGCTTTTCAGCGGTGCCGCTAGGGCACTGCCGTGCCAACACCGCCAGACTTCGCCCACATTTCCGTGCAGTCTCGTATCCTTCGTCGTCTGTCATCCCCATCTTGACGAAAGCTTTGCAAAGTTCACGGCTCGTCGGTCGACGCAATTCCACATGATCGTGCTTTTTTTCGTCCGCACCGGCACTTATAACCGTTGGCCCATAGGACTTGAGCTGCCCCGCAGAGCTTCGAGCAGCATTGCGAGGCAGATAGATCAGATTTGATGTGTTAATCAAGAATCTCGCAGCGTCCTCTGTTTCCACGATCACAGTACGCGCTTCGAGCGGTCTACGTACCGTCTCGGGAGCCATGCGTATAGCGGCGACAGTAAAAGCTATAACCTCATCGGGAGTGTCGGCAGAAAATGCCAAGCGCCCGTCCTCTTGTGCCAAGCTCCGCAACAGCTCTTCGGCTTGAGTTTCGCGCCCGGCCAGCAGGACATCTTCCACGAGTGGTGGTGCGAAGCGACTAGAGAAGGACTGCCAAAATTCCTCCGTACTGAGAACGCCATACTGAGGCGCTACCCTGAGCTCGCAACTAGCCCACCGAGAAGCCACAGCCGGACATTTGGCAAGCCAATCCTCCAACAAAGGGCCGTCAAGATAAGCAACGCTCTTCCACTCCTTCAGGTCGTTCTTCTCAGCAAGCCAATCTTCTACCTTTACAGTGGGCGTATCCCAAGTCCTAGGAGTCACGATGACCAATGTGCACTCGGCCCTGGTTTCTTTATCGACCTCATCGGTACGCTTCTTATAATCCGATTCAGCCTTGGTCTTTCCGGCGCCACTTGTTCCAAACTCCCAAACAGACATCCCATTAGGAACAAAGGGTGAGTTTGAGTCGACGTCAAGATATCCATCAAAACCACGAACCTGGCCCTTGTCACCCTGCAGGAACCTGAGTCTCCTAAATTTCGAAGCAGTAGCCCAAATCAGGTCGGCTACGAGACCTGGCATTTTATCTTTGGCCTGGAGCGTATCAGCCCACTGCTCCAATTGGAGCGCTTTGATCCACTTCAAGGTAAATCTCCTTTAAAAGTACCAGCCATGCTAGCTGAATGACCAAACGCCTCCAGATGGCAGAGAGCCACTTTACTCTACGTCGGAACGGAGTCGCCACCACCGAGGAGAGTCCTGACTGACTGGAGTATTGCTCCATGATGCGACTGGATCGTAGAGCGGTTGGGTCTATTCAGCAGGACTGCCTGCATTCAGAGCCAGCAGTTCCGATGACAAACTTACTAGCCCATTCTGACACTCACAGAGGTCTGCTTTGGGCCGTCCTCTCCGCTCATGGCCACACACTGAGCTGGTCGGTCCAATGCAAACAACGGGAGACCAATCCAATAGCCAATCTGGAGAGTCAGGATTTGCCACCGCAACATAGCCCGCGCCTCAGCGGATTCCACTGAACAGTCGCTAGGTCCGCCGATTCATTTGCTCGCGAGTCGGACGCATGTGAATGGGCTATGCCACTGGCGGTAATGCCACGAACGGTAACGCCAGCGCGCTGTTATGGGCAAAGCACCCGGTCACAGCAATGACGTAGTGGGACGATATGTTTGAGTGGTGAAAAGAGGGGGGGGGCGGTTCTGTATAGCGCTAGCCCAGCGCTAGCCCGTTTCGGGCCTGACAAAACATCATTGCGCTAAGCTATTGATTTATATGGTGTCCCAGGGCAGGTTCGAACTGCCAACCTTCCCCTTAGGAGGGGGATGCTCTATCCAATTGAGCTACTGAGACACAGGTTGACCGCGACGATACGCGGTGCGATGGACGGCGTGCATGTTAACGGCCGGGCTGGCTTTTGTCATGTCGTCCGTAGGCTTTTTAAGTGTAGGCAGACGCCTCGGTCGGGCGCGGACTTGTTTACCGTGCAAATTGCATCACTGCAAAAAGCCATCATTGCAAAATGCAATATGGGCGCTTTACCAAAAATAACTTAATTCATTGTTTTTAAAGAATTTAATTGCCGATAAACTCTGGCATGCGAGCTGCTTCCTTTGTTCTCACAGAACAACCGAGACCCGCCCCCCATGAAGAGCGCCCTTTCACTCTCGTATGCCATCGCACTGGCGGCTTTAGCGGGAGTTCATTTTGTTCCCGAGAGCAGCACTACGCAGGTTGCCCAACGCATGCCGCATTACCTTCAGTTGCAGAAGGCGCCACAGCTGGCTGTGACAAGCGACCAGAACGGCTTTGTCAGCCAGGAAAACATCCTGGTGCCGGCTCCGCCTGCCGAACGTTTGGTATTTTGAATGACCCTCACCAGGAGTACAGCATGTCCAGATCAGCCGCGAGTTTCTTCATCCTCGCCTTGTCGAGCGGCATTTTTCATCTGTCATTGACCCAGGACATGGTCGTCACCCTCCCCCTGATCGCCTGTGGCGTATTCAGCGCGCTGTTCGTGCTCGCATTGATCGCCGGACGCAAGATCAAGTTTGATCCGGTACTGCGCTGATCCCGACATGGCAGCCCCGCTGCCAGGGCCTGCCATCCATCCTGAATTCACCCCCTCCATGCCACTCCCCCTAGTAAATCGGCAATTTGCCACTATCCTGTAAAGACAAGGAACAGGGATCGAGTTCACTTTTTCCTGCCCGCCGGAATCCTTTCGTCGGGTGGAGAAAGCACGAAGTGATACGGCCTGGTCGAAGTTTTCAAACCAGTCCGCATTTCTGATAATTGGTGCTGGCAGAACGCCTTTATCCAGTTCAATATTTGTCACAGAATTGACGCCAAGGATCTGGCTGGTTTGAGGCATGATGCGCGCCTCTATCAATTCAGGTTGAACATTTGGTCAGAGCGCTTGTCCTACCAGACATCCTGCGGCCAATCCCGAAACCGCTCCCCTGAACTAACCGGTTAAATATATGCGCCCATTGAAACAGGCAATTTATTCCAGCCGTACGGCTGACAAGTTCGTCGTACGTCTGCCAGACGGAATGCGTGAACGCATTGCCGAGGTGGCTCGCAATCATCATCGCAGCATGAACTCCGAAATCATTGCGCGCCTTGAGCAGAGTCTTATTCAGGAAGGCGCACTGGGAGAAGAGTTGAGCATGCGCCTGGACAGCCCGGAGCTTTCCTTGCACGAACGTGAGTTGCTGCAGCGCTTCCGCCAACTCTCCCATCGACAGCAGAACGCCCTGGTTTCGCTGATCGCCCATGACGCTGAAATGGCCGCCGACGCGTCCTGATTCAGCCAGAAAGCCCAAGCCAGCCTGATCGCTGGCTTTTTTTGCCTGAAATCCGGGCACAAAAAAACCCGCCAGACGGCGGGTTTTTTAGAGAAACGGACTTCAAAGCAGGAAGATTGTCGCCAGCCCCAGGAAGATGAAGAAGCCACCGCTGTCGGTCACGGCCGTGATCATCACACTGGCCCCCATCGCCGGGTCGCGCCCCATTTTCGCCAGGGTCATCGGAATCAAGACCCCCATCAACGCCGCGAGCAACAGATTGAGCGTCATCGCCGCGGTCATCACCACACCCAATGACCAACTGCCATACAACAGGTAGGCAACCACACCGATCACTCCACCCCAGATCACGCCGTTGATCAGCGCGACCGCCAATTCCTTGCGCATCAGACGCGAGGTGTTGCCGGTGCTCACCTGGTCCAGCGCCATGGCCCGAACAATCATGGTGATGGTCTGGTTACCCGAGTTGCCGCCAATTCCCGCCACGATCGGCATCAATGCCGCAAGCGCCACGAGTTTCTCGATCGAACCTTCAAACAAACCGATGACCCGAGAAGCCACGAACGCGGTAATCAGGTTGATCGCCAGCCAGGCCCAACGGTTACGCAGGGATTTCCAGACCGACGCAAAAATGTCTTCTTCTTCACGCAAACCCGCCATGTTGAGAACTTCGCTTTCGCTCTCTTCACGGATCAGGTCGACCATTTCATCGATGGTCAGACGGCCGATCAGCTTGCCGTTCTTGTCGACCACGGGGGCGGAGATCAAGTCGTAACGCTCGAACGCCTGGGCGGCATCGTAGGCGTCTTCGTCCGGGTGGAAACTCACCGGATCGCTGGCCATCACCTCGGAAACCTGTTTGTCCGGATCGTTGACCAGCAAACGCTTGATCGGCAACACCCCCTTGAGGACGCCGTCGTAATCGACCACGAACAGTTTGTCGGTGTGACCCGGCAACTCCTTGAGACGGCGCAGATAACGCAAGACCACTTCAAGGCTGACATCCTCGCGGATGGTCACCATCTCGAAGTCCATCAGCGCACCGACCTGCTCCTCGTCGTAGGACAGAGCCGAACGCACACGCTCGCGTTGTTGCTGGTCGAGGGTCTCCATGAGCTCATGGACGACGTCTCGCGGCAGCTCGGAGGCCAGGTCAGCGAGTTCGTCGGCATCCATGTCCTTGGCGGCTGCCAGGAGCTCGTGATCGTCCATGTCGGCGATCAGCGATTCACGGACCGAATCGGATACTTCAAGGAGGATGTCGCCGTCGCGATCGGCCTTGACCAATTGCCAGAGCGTCAGACGATCGTCCAGCGGCAAGGCTTCAAGGATGTAGGCGACGTCGGCGGAGTGCAGGTCATCGAGCTTGCGTTGCAACTCGACGAGGTTCTGCCGGTGGACCAGGTTCTCGACCCGGTCATGATGCGGGCCTTCCTGGCGGTGAGTCAGGTCTTCTACAACTCGCTGGCGCTGCAGCAACTCGACCACCTGAGCCAGGCGATCCTGCAAGCTTTCCTGCGTTTTCTTTACTTCAACATCGGACATAGGCGAACTCCACTCCCAGCAGCGGGGCACGCCGGAAGGATCAATCAGTCAATTCATGATTGGTGAAACGGGGTACTGAGTAACTACTGGGTAAGTCCATGGAGGTATTCCACAAGCCCCGGCGGGGCTGACGGGCGCAATGATACACCGCCTGACGGTTTTAAACGTTAAAAAATCTCGGCTGAAACAAGCGCTTGCACAACAAACTTGAGCATCGTCCTGATCCTGGAAAATGCGACGACGCTTCCAGAAAAGAAAACACACCTCCTTTTCGAAATTGTAGTCGCTACCCTTGAAAAGGAACGTCACGGAGGACGCCGGGGAGCGTGTAGAGGCAATCATCAATCACCGGCATGAGCCAGCAAGACGCCGAAAGCGCCCTCGGCAAGCCGGACAGGATCAGCATTCGCAATTCGCCCACCAGCTATCGCTACGACAACCAGCGAGATCGCAGCACAGGTGGAGTTCGACGAGAGGGGATGCACGAAAGGAAAAGCCAAATCCCAGACGGCAAAAAGCCCGCATAAAATGCGGGCTTTTTGTTTGTATGGTGCACTCGACAGGATTCGAACCTGTGACCGCTCGGTTCGTAGCCGAGTACTCTATCCAGCTGAGCTACGAGTGCATTTGTGTTTTTATACCAGATCACAACTGGTTGAAGCCAAGTTACCTGCATTGCTGCAACTAACTCTTAAATGGTGCACTCGACAGGATTCGAACCTGTGACCGCTCGGTTCGTAGCCGAGTACTCTATCCAGCTGAGCTACGAGTGCATTTGTTGCCGCGCATTATAGGCCGTCTAATC
>Ga0079104_1001013_pt1 | contig 21802 bp, 19 predicted proteins | sample MedtruBG_FD_76829 | JGI IMG/M metagenome (GOLD analysis project Ga0079104, IMG submission 76829) | Root nodule microbial communities of legume samples collected from California, USA - Medicago truncatula BG | ecosystem: Host-associated > Plants > Roots > Nodule | place: USA: California...
AGTGGAAGCGTGCCGCACGCAGGACTGCTGTGGTCATGATCATACGATTCAAATCAAACGTAAACCGGGTCAGAAGTAAGCCCCAGAAAAAAGAGAGGGCGGCCTTAAGCCGCCCTGAGGGTTGTACTTCCTTGTACGCACGGGTAGTGCATTCGTTTACCAGCGGTAATCGTTGCGGGTTTCCCAGTCTTTCACTTCGTTTTCGGCCTGATCTTTCGCATAACCGTAACGTTCCTGGATTTTCCCGACCAGCTGGTCGCGCTTACCTTCGATAACCGTAAAGTCATCATCGGTGAGCTTACCCCATTTCTCTTTCACTTTACCTTTCAGCTGTTTCCAGTTGCCGCCGACTTCGTCTTTATTCATGATCTATTCCTCATCAGTTCGGTGGTGCAGAGTGAAGGTACATCGTCCGTTAACACCGTTTTCTGCTGGACGTGATAAAGAGTATAGGTAAGCATTTCGCCATCCGGGGATTATTCAGAATCTTTAACCATCGGGGGAAAATTAAGCCACTACGAAAACCACGTTCCCTGCTGCCAGTGACGCCGCCAAATCCACGCCAGAGACAGCCCGCGCAGCGCCAGGAACACTGCCAGTGCCAGCCACAATCCGTGGTTGCCCAACACCGGCACCGTTAGCAGCGTGAGGGCAAAGCCGGCAGCCGCCACCGCCATGCTGTTACGCATTTCCGCCCCACGCGTGGCGCCGATAAACATCCCATCGAGCAGATAACACCACACGCCAATCACCGGTAATACCACCTGCCAGATGACGTAGCGGTCGGCCAATTCGCGCAGTTGAGTAATCGACGTCAGCATCGCCACGATGTGCTCCCCCGCCACCGAATAAATCAGCGCAAAGGCCAGGGCAACAATACCGGACTGGCGGCAGGCCGCTTTCCAGACGTCCAGCAGTTGGCTGTCATCCCGCGCGCCATAAGCCTGCCCGGAATGCGCTTCCACCGCATAGGCGAAGCCATCCAGCGCGTAGGCGGTAAAGGTGAGCATCGTCATCAGCACCGCGTTCACCGCGACGATATCGCTGCCCAACCGCGCGCCAAATACCGTGAGCGCACCAAAACAGAGTTGCAGGAGCAGCGAGCGCAGCATGATGTCGCGGTTCAACGCCAGCAGGCGGCGAATGTTGCCTCGCCAGGCGTCTTTAAGCATATCCAGCGATATGCCGCGCAGGTGCAGCACACGCCGCACCATCAGCAAGCCGATGAAAAAGGTCGCGTATTCGGAACATGCCGTCGCCAGCGCCGCGCCCTGCACGTTCATGTGCAGGCCCATCACCAGCCATAAATCGAGCACGATGTTTAAGACGTTGCCGACCACCAGCAAAATCACTGGGGCACGCGCGTACTGCACACCGAGCAGCCAGCCGAGCAGCACCAGGTTTGCCAGCGACGCCGGTGCGCTTAACCAACGTATTTCAAGGAAGCGCCGCGCCTGTTCCAGCACAGCATCGCTGCCACCGACAATGTGCAGCGCCAGGTCAATCAGCGGGGTACGAAGCACCACAATCACCAGGCCCGCCCCCAGCGCCAGCAGCAGAGGCTGTACCAGCGCGCGAGCCAGACGCACAGGGTCTTTAGCCCCGTAGGCTTGGGCGGTGAGGCCGGTGGTACTCATGCGCAGGAATAACAGCAGCATGAACAGGAAACTGGTCGCCATGGAACCGATCGCCACGCCGCCGAGGTAAACAGGACTGTCGAGATGACCGATGACCGCTGTATCCACCAGCCCCAACAGCGGCACGGTGATATTGGAGAAAATCATCGGCAGCGCGAGACGCCACAATGCCTTATCTGCAGTGGTGAAGAGCGACATGAGAAAACCTGTGAGTGTGAATAGGGTAAAAAAGATAACAAAATGGCGCCAGAACGGCGCCACTGAAAATACTTAATTCCGGCCTGACGAGACGGTTACAGCCACTCGCCGTTGCGAATAACGCCAACTGCCAGCCCTTCGATGGAGAAGTTCTGCTGACGCAGATCGACCACAATCGGAGAGAACTCGCTGTTTTCAGGCAGCAGCTCAACAGTGCTGCCCTGTTTTTTCAGGCGCTTAACCGTTACTTCATCATCGATACGGGCGACAACCACCTGACCGTTACGCACATCCTGCGTTTTGTGAACCGCGAGCAAATCGCCGTCGAGAATACCGATATCACGCATCGACATTCCGCTGACGCGCAGCAAGAAATCGGCACTCGGCTTGAACATCGCCGGATCGACCTGGTAATGGCCTTCGATATGCTGCTGTGCCAGCAGGGGTTCACCCGCCGCCACTCGCCCGATCAGCGGGATACCGGTTTCTTCTTCTACAAGCAGACGAATGCCGCGAGAGGCACCGGAAACAATCTCGAGAACGCCTTTACGTGCCAGCGCTTTCAAGTGCTCTTCAGCCGCGTTCGGGGAACGGAACCCCAAGCGCTGCGCGATTTCCGCACGCGTTGGCGGCATGCCCGTCTGGCTGATGTGATCCCGGATAAGATCGAACACCTCTTGCTGCCTGGTCGTTAACGCTTTCATTCCGCCCCCTGGGTGTATATACAGTTATGCTGTGAGTATATACAGCTAATGGCGAATTTGGAACCGCAAAACGCACAAAAAACCAGACGTTTGCGTAATTATGCGGACATTATCGATAATGCGACCACAACAGCGTGACCCAAGTGAGTGTGGCGATTGCAATCGCCAGAAACACTGCGGCGGAACCCATATCTTTTGCACGGCCCGACAGTTCGTGGCGTTCCGTCCCGATGCGGTCAACCACCGCTTCAATCGCACTGTTGATAATTTCCACTATCATCACCAGAAGCACTGAACCAATCAGTAACACTCGGGTGATGGCATCTACGTCTAACCAACAGGCGAGAATGATGGCGATAACGGCGGCAACGCCTTCCTGGCGAAAAGCGGCTTCGTTTTGCCATGCGGCGCGAAAACCTTTCCAGGAGTAGCCTGCTGCTTTGAAGATTCGGGTTAACCCGGTGGTATCATTTGCCATCAAAAGAACCTTTTACATTATTTAGCGTCAATGTCACTGCGCGCCGGACGCGGTAGAACAGATATTCTGTGCACTTTCTGTTATCCTTGCGGCGCATTTGCATGATTAACCAGAGGCTTTACATCGTTTATGTCTGGCTGGCCACGAATTTACTACAAATTACTGAATTTACCATTAAGCGTGCTGGTAAAAAGCAAGTCTATCCCGGCAAATCCTGCTGAGGAACTGGGACTCGATACCTCACGCCCTATTATGTACGTTCTGCCGTATAACTCGAAGGCAGATCTGCTGACTTTACGCGCCCAATGTCTGGCGCATGGTCTTCCGGACCCGCTGGAGCCGCTCGTGATCGACGGCACTGAGCTGCCGCGTTACGTGTTCATTCACGGCGGCCCGCGCGCGTTTACGTATTACACGCCGAAAGAAGAGTCTATCAAGCTGTTCCACAATTATCTGGATTTGCATCGCAGCAATCCAGAACTTGATGTGCAGATGGTGCCGGTGTCCGTGATGTTTGGGCGCTCTCCGGGCCGCGAAAAAGGCGAAGTCAACCCGCCGCTGCGCATGATGAACGGCTTCCAGAAGTTCTTTGCCGTGACCTGGCTTGGTCGCGACAGCTTCGTGCGTTTCTCACCGTCCGTTTCGCTGCGCCGCATGGCCACCGAGCACGGCACCGACAAAATTATCGCACAGAAGCTGGCCCGCGTGGCACGTACGCACTTTGCCCGTCAGCGTCTGGCGGCTGTTGGCCCGCGTCTGCCTGCCCGTCAGGACTTGTTTAACAAGCTGCTGGCGTCCAAAGCGATTGCCCGCGCGGTAGAAGACGAAGCGCGCAGCAAGAAAATTTCCCATGAGAAAGCGCAGCAAAACGCCGTCGCCCTGATGGAAGAGATTGCCGCCAACTTCTCTTATGAAATGATTCGCCTCACCGACCGCGTGCTGGGCTTCACCTGGAACCGTTTGTACCAGGGGATCAACGTAAATAACGCCGAGCGCGTGCGCCAACTGGCTCACGACGGCCATGAAATTGTGTATGTGCCCTGCCACCGCAGCCACATGGACTACATGCTGCTGTCCTACGTGCTCTATCACCAGGGGCTGGTGCCGCCGCATATCGCCGCGGGCATCAACCTGAACTTCTGGCCAGCCGGCCCGATTTTCCGTCGTCTGGGCGCGTTCTTTATCCGTCGTACCTTCAAGGGCAACAAGCTCTATTCCACCGTGTTCCGTGAATATCTCGGCGAGCTGTTCAGCCGCGGTTACTCCGTTGAATACTTCGTGGAAGGCGGGCGTTCCCGTACCGGTCGTCTGCTGGATCCGAAAACCGGCACCCTGTCGATGACCATTCAGGCAATGCTGCGCGGCGGCACCCGACCTATCACCCTCGTACCGATCTACATCGGTTATGAGCACGTGATGGAAGTGGGAACTTACGCGAAAGAACTGCGTGGCGCGACCAAAGAGAAAGAGAGCCTGCCGCAGATGTTGCGCGGGTTAAGCAAGCTGCGCAATCTCGGCCAGGGTTACGTCAACTTTGGCGAACCGTTGCCGCTGATGACTTACCTGAATCAGCACGTACCGGAATGGCGTGAATCAATCGATCCGATTGAATCCATTCGCCCGGCATGGCTGACGCCAACGGTGAATAATATCGCCGATGACCTGATGGTGCGTATTAACAACGCGGGCGCGGCTAACGCCATGAACCTGTGTGTGACCGCGCTGCTGGCGTCGCGCCAACGTTCTCTGACTCGCGAACAGCTGACCGAACAACTGGATTGCTATCTGCAGCTGATGCGCAATGTGCCGTACGCGGCAGATACCACGGTACCGTCGGTCACCGCCAGCGAGCTTATCGAGCACGCGTTGCAGATGAACAAGTTCGAAGTCGAGAAAGACACCATCGGCGATATCATCATTCTGCCGCGCGAGCAGGCAGTGCTGATGACGTACTATCGCAACAACATCACCCACATGCTGATGATCCCGTCCCTGTTGGCGGCTATCGTGACGCAGCACCGGACTATCTCCCGCACCGAGATGGTCCGTCATGTGGAACTGTTGTACCCGATGCTGAAAGCCGAGCTGTTCCTGCGTTGGGAAAAAGAAGAGCTGGCGGGTGTTATCGACGAGCTGCTGGCAGAAATGCAGCGTCAGGGTCTGGTGACGGTTGATAACGACGACGTTCGTATTAATCCGTCGCACTCCCGCACCCTGCAGCTGTTGGCCGCCGGGGCGCGTGAAACGCTGCAACGTTATGCGATAACCTTCTGGCTGCTGAGCGCTAATCCGTCCATCAACCGCAGCACGCTTGAAAAAGAGAGCCGTACCGTGGCTCAGCGTCTGTCGGTGCTGCACGGCATTAACGCGCCGGAGTTCTTCGACAAAGCGGTGTTCAGTACTCTGGTGCTGACCCTGCGAGACGAAGGCTACATCAGCGACAGTGGCGATGCCGAACCGGCTGAGACGCTGAAAATCTATCAGCTGCTGGCCGAACTGCTGGCACCGGATGTGCGTCTGACTATCGAGAGCGCCAGTCAGGACGCTTGATATCAGCGCATAAAAAAAGCCGGAGCAATGTGAGTTGCTCCGGCTTTTTTGTTTTTGTTACCGGGTGATCATGCCCGGCGGCGCTGCGCTTGCACGGGCCTACAGGGTTAAACCATATAACTCATCGCCAGACCGATAAACAGCACCAGTCCTACGTAGTTATTGTTCAAAAACGCCTTGAAACAGGCATCACGGTCACGGTCTTTAATCAGTTTTTGCTGGTAAACGAACAGCCCACCGGCGACAAATAACGACCAGTAGAACTCCCAGTTTAAACCGCTCATCCAACCCACGGCGGCCATCAGGGCCAGCACGGCGACCTGCAATATGCCGATGATCAGTTTGTCCTGTTTACCGAACAGAATGGCCGTCGATTTCACGCCAATCTTCAGGTCGTCGTCTCTGTCGACCATCGCGTACTGGGTGTCGTACGCCACGGCCCAGCAAATGTTAGCGAGGAACATCAGCCAGCAGCTCAGCGGCAGTGATTCACTCACGGCGGCATACGCCATGGGAATCGACCAGCCAAAGGCCGCGCCCAGCACCACCTGCGGCAGATGGGTATAGCGCTTCATAAACGGATATACCCACGCCAGCGCCAGCCCTGCCACCGACAGCAAAATAGTCATCTTATTGAGCGTCAGGACCAGCAGGAACGACAGCACCACCAGCACGACAAACAGGGTGCGCGCCCCTTTTTCGCTCACGTCACCGCTGGGTAACGGGCGATGTGCGGTGCGTTTAACATGTCCGTCGATTTTGCGGTCTGCGTAATCATTAACCACGCAACCCGCGGCGCGCATCAGCCAGACGCCCGCCACAAACACCGCGAGGATCCACAGCGGCGGCACGCCAGGCATCGCCACCCAGAGCGCCCATAAGGTCGGCCAAAGCAGCAGTAGCGAGCCGATTGGCTTATCAATTCTCATCAGACGGCTATAAGCCTGCAGCTTATTCTGCGTCAGACTCTTCTCCATAACTCACTTCCTCTCAGTACAGCGGCGACGCAGGCAGAAACAGCTCGGTTAACAGCAGCGGCTTTCCGCTCAGCCGGAGACGGGAACGACGCCCCCACAGCTCTGCATCTTGACCTATTTCAATAAAATCACGGGTTAAAGTGGATGACGTAAACAGATAGCGCCCCAGCGGCGTGTTGCCCAGCTGTTGCAGCTGTAGCTCGGGCCCGCTGAGGGTAGATTCAGGCACCACTGTGCGCCCGGCAAGCCAGGGTTCACCGTCGGCACACAGCAAAATTTCACGCAGCCAGTAGCGCGCTTCAACAGGCAGCAATGCCTGCTCAGCAACAATCTCATCCTGACCGACAAAACCTTCGCGGATAAGCGTCACAGTGACGCGCTTGCCCTGCTGTTCGAAGCGTTTGGTCATGGAATCTTCCAGCAGCAACCAGTCCAGCTGCGCCGCATCGAGTTCCGGAAGGGTGGTGTAATAGCGTAGCGCACGCAGCTGCGCCAGCGCAGGGTGTGACATACCAGGCTCTCCGATACATAACTTATCGGCATTGTATCGTAGAAAAGGGTTCGCGGGAGGAAGAAACGTTAATATCCGATCGACCGCGCAACAGCCATGCAACGACCGCTGTTGCGCCAGAAAAAACGGTGCGCCCAAAAGGACGCACCGAATGGCCTGGGCCAAACATCAGCAATGTGGGGAGACGGTCACCCCTTGCCTTTTACACTACTGATAAAGGTGGAACGGGCAGAAGTCGAACCGAGGCGCTCGGCTTCGTTTAACAGTTTCAGGGCCTTGTCGATGTTGCCCTCGTTAACTGCCTGTTTAATCGCGTTATTGAAATAGCTTTCGGTGTCATTCAGAACCGGCTCGCTTTTCGCAGCAGGGGCCGTAGAGGCCGCTGAAGCCGCAACCGGCGCCGCAACAACCGCCGTCGTTGCAGGTGCAGGTGCCGCAGCAGGGGCTGCGTATACTGGTGCCGCGGTATTACCCACGGTGACCGGGGCTGGGCCGGAGGAGCCAAACAGTGGGCCAACCAGCACGCTTGAAGCGGACGACGTTTTCACTTTCAGCTTGAGTGTGCCTTCAGAGACGTGGCGCGCAATTGGGTCCGGAATATCCGGCACCGCATTGCCCGTGCCTTTGGCATACGCTTTCGCCGGGTCAATCAGGGTGGTGGTCTGCTGCAAATCTTGCGGCGTGGTGAATACCAGCACATAAATTTTCTGCTGACCTAACGCAGGCGTCAGGCGCATGACACCTTCCAGGCGGTCGGCGCTCATCACGCCCGGTTCCTGGTAGGTAAAGTAGCTGCTTGGGAAGAACGCGGATGGCGTCATGTTCTGATCGAGGATCAGCACGTTCGGCGCATAAACGCGGGTTTGTTTGTTCACTTCGCTGGTGAGGGTGATATTCAGTTCACCAATGTTCGCCGGGACGCTGTACGCCGCCACCGGGCCGGTAATGCCAGGCACATTCAGCGGCTGACCGCCTCCGGCAAGATCGGTACTTTGGGTTTTGGATTGATCAACAGGCGTCCAGACCAACTGCTGCAAGGCAGAAGCCGGGATAGCCGGGGCAGCAGCGGTATTCTGCGGCACGAAATTCACGTCAGCGAAACTGACGGCCGGTACGCTTGCCATCAGGCCAGCTGAGAGGCACAGCGCGATGAGACTTTTCTTCATTTTCATTTTAATGACCTCAAAAACAGGGCTCAGCGGTAGCCAGGCAATAGCGCGCTGAGTCTAAAACAGAGGGGCTTTCGCCCCTCTTTGTGTGGCATAACAGTGAGTTAACTTAACTGCGAATTACCACCAGATTTCCATCTGGGCACCGAAGCTCCACTCGTCGTTGTCGCCGCGGCCAAGGCCAGCGGTCTGCATGCCGAAGTTGGAGTTGTAGTTGGTGCTGTTGCTGTTCGGGTTACCGGAAGTATCGTAGCCCCATTTCTCATCCCACTTGGCGTAGGTTGCGAACACGCGGATAGCCGGACGGGACCAGATGCTGTCGCCAGCCTGCCATTGTTGCGCGAGGGTAATTTTGTACTGGTTGTTGGTGTCGCCGGTGTTCTGGGATTTGACGTTGTCGTAGCCCACTTCCAGCAAGGTGCTCATGATAGGCGTCCATTTGTACATTGGGCGCACGCCGACGGTGTACCATTTGGTCCCGTTGCCGTTATCCCAGTCGATGTCCTGGTACATACCGACGTACATCAGGTCCCAGCTGTCGCCCAAGGAGATTGCGCCGTGGTCAATAACGCGCAGCAGGTGGCCGTCGTTGTTGATGCCATAAGCGTACAGAGAACCGTCTTCGCTGTTACCGATACCAACACCGCCACCCTGAGACTGGCCTTTACCCTGAGAGGTCATGGAATCAGTCGCGTACTGCAGCACGAACTTGTTAAAGCCTTTCAGCATGCTCTGGGTGTGTTCAGCCGTCAGCATCCAGCCATCTTTAGAGGCATTCGGCTGCAGGTAGTAATCGTCATTCACGTTGGTGTGACCGTAGTCCACACCAAACTCCAGGGTACCGCCTGGGTTGATTTCCATCTGGCCCAAACGTACGTCAAACACGTCGTTCGCTGTTGAAGAAGTGTAGTCACGCAGGTTGTTGCTGGAGAACGCAGAAGAACCGCCAGCTTCCGTTGAACGGGTGGCTGCGAAGGAGAGTTTACCGATGCCAACATCCACGTTTTCCAGACCTGCGCCCGGACCGGAGATATCCCAGTAGTAGAAGTCGATCATGTGAACGTCATGACGCTGATAGAAGCGCTTACCGGCCCAGATGGTGGCGCCTGGCAGTGCGTCGATCAGGTTTTTACCCTGCACGTTAGCTTCACGGAACGCCGGGTCAGTAGCTTCCCAGTCGTTCTGCTGTGCTACGGAGTAAGCCACGTTAGTGTCGAAGTAGAAGCTCTTATCGCCTTCTTTCCACACTTCCTGGCCAAATTTCAGCTCGGCGTACGTTTCACATTCGTTACCGAGACGATATTTACTTTGTGCACCAGTTGCCTGGAAACACTGCTGTGCGCCGCCGCTACCGGTCCAGCCGATACCCGAACGGGCATAACCTTTAAAATCTACGGCGCCCGCGTGCGCAGACAAAATGCCTGCTGTCACCGCGATTGCCACTGGAAGTTTGCGCAGAGTAATCATCGTTCTATCTCCTGAGACCATTGCTTTTCTTTTGTTATGGGATTTAAACGCCCGGTTCTTTGTGCAGCCGACGACATGCAGTGCCATCCTCACGGAACAGATGGCAACGCTCTGGCGGCAGACCGATAGCGAATTTGGCTCCCTCTTCTACCAACACCACGTCATTCTGGCGGTACACCAGGTTTTGACGGATGGCGGGGATCTGGATATGAATTTGCGTTTCGTGACCCAGTTGCTCGACGACCTGTACGTCCCCTTCGAGGGTGACATCGGCGATGTCACTCGGTAGAAGATGCTCAGGACGAATACCTAACGACATATTGGCGCCGACCTGCACGCCCGTGCTTTCAACCGGCAGCCAGATTTGCTGACGGTTTGGCAGTTCAACCTGCACCTGCTCAATGGCGGTGGCAGTGACTTTCACCGGCAGGAAGTTCATCTTTGGCGAGCCAATAAAGCCCGCGACAAAGCGATCGGCCGGGTAGTGATAGAGTTCCAGCGGCTTGCCAATCTGCGCCACGCGTCCGGCATCCAGCACCACGATTTTGTCGGCGAGGGTCATCGCTTCGACCTGATCGTGGGTGACGTAAATCATCGTGCGGCCCAGGCGCTTATGCAGACGGGAAATCTCAATACGCATCTGCACGCGCAGCGCGGCGTCGAGGTTCGACAGCGGCTCATCGAGCAGGAACACGCGCGGCTCAGCCACCAGCGTACGGCCAATCGCCACACGCTGACGCTGACCGCCGGAAAGCGCTTTCGGTTTACGTTCCAGAAGGTGAGCCAGTTGCAGCACTTCGGCCACCTGAGTCACGCGCTGGTTAATGACGTCTTTCTTTGCCCCGGCTAACTTGAGGCCGAAAGACATGTTTTCTGCAACAGAGAGATGGGGGTATAACGCGTAGGACTGGAACACCATGCCGATGCCGCGTTCCGCAGGCGGCGTTTCGTTCATGCGCTTTTCACCAATCAGCAGTTCCCCGCTGGTGATGGTTTCCAGACCGGCGATCATTCGCAGCAGCGTAGATTTGCCGCAGCCCGATGGCCCGACAAACACCACAAACTCCCCCTCATGGATGTCGAGATTGATGTCTTTCGACACCACCACGTCACCCCAGGCTTTCGTTACGTTTCGCAGCTGTACGCTCGCCATCCCCTTCTCCCTTCGTTACAACTCGTCACTAAAAGAAATATTCATCTGCGGCTGACTATGCGCGACCAATAACTTTCGTGAATCCTCCACCCCTTGGGTTTTTCATGGGGGAGGAGACGGGAGGATGAGAAAGGCCTGTCTGAGCCCGCTCGTGGCGTGGCCTGGCTAAAAGCGTGATGAACACGGCAAAAATCGGCGTCGTATTGTGTGCGCCAGAACCCATAACTTAAAACTATGCAACAGAGATCACATAAACGAGGGGTGGGGCGTAGGGTCGGGGAGGATGGAAAGAGGTTGCTAAGAAAGGAAACTCAGCGTTGTAAAAGCCACCAGGCGTATCCACGAGTACATCACCAAATAGGACGGGATATATGAAAATCAAAACTGGCGCACGCATCCTTGCGCTGTCTGCACTGACCACGATGATGTTTTCCGCCTCTGCCTTCGCCAAAATCGAAGAAGGTAAGCTGGTTATCTGGATCAACGGCGATAAAGGCTATAACGGCCTTGCTGAAGTCGGTAAGAAATTCGAGAAAGACACCGGCATCAAAGTGACCATTGAGCACCCGGATAAACTGGAAGAGAAATACCCGCAGGTTGCCGCCACTGGCGATGGCCCGGACATCATCTTCTGGGCGCATGACCGTTTTGGTGGCTACGCGCAGTCAGGCCTGCTGGCTGAAGTCACCCCAGATAAAGCGTTCCAGGACAAGCTGTACCCGTTCACCTGGGATGCCGTGCGTTACAACGGCAAGCTGATTGCCTACCCAATCGCGGTAGAAGCGCTGTCGCTTATCTATAACAAAGACCTGGTGCCTAACCCGCCGAAGACTTGGGAAGAGATCCCGGCGCTGGATAAAGAACTGAAAGCGAAAGGTAAATCCGCGCTGATGTTCAACCTGCAAGAGCCATACTTCACCTGGCCGCTGATTGCCGCCGACGGCGGTTACGCGTTCAAGTTTGAAAACGGCAAATATGACGTGAAAGACGTGGGCGTTGATAGCCCAGGCGCGAAAGCCGGTTTGAGCTTCCTGGTTGATCTGATCAAGAACAAACACATGAACGCCGACACCGATTACTCCATCGCAGAAGCAGCCTTCAACAAGGGCGAAACCGCGATGACCATCAACGGTCCGTGGGCGTGGTCGAACATCGACAAGAGCAAAATCAACTACGGCGTCACCATGCTGCCGACCTTCAAAGGCAAAGCCTCTAAACCGTTCGTGGGCGTGCTGAGCGCGGGCATCAACGCCGCCAGCCCGAACAAAGAGCTGGCGAAAGAGTTCCTCGAAAACTACCTGCTGACCAACGACGGTCTGGCGGAAGTGAACAAGGATAAACCGCTGGGTGCCGTTGCCCTGAAATCTTACCAGGAACAGCTGGAAAAAGATCCGCGCATCGCCGCCACCATGGCCAACGCCCAGAAAGGCGAAATCATGCCTAACATCCCGCAGATGGCCGCCTTCTGGTACGCCACCCGCACCGCAGTCATCAACGCCGCCAGCGGTCGTCAGACCGTAGACGCTGCGCTGAAAGATGCTCAGGGACGTATTACCAAATAATGTCGTAATGCCGTAATTCCCTCTCCCTCTGGGAGAGGGTTAGGGAGAGGGCTGTTCATGTCCGGACGCCCTCTCCCCGGCCCTCTCCCCCAGGAGAGGGAGAAAAGATGAAACGCTGTAGAGGAATAGACCCCATGGATGCCGTTAAAAAGAGTCACTGGTGGCAAAGCGAGACGCTGAAGTGGTCCATTATCGGACTGCTGGGCCTGCTGGTCGGCTACCTTATTGTTTTAATGTACGCCCAGGGGGAGTACCTCTTTGCCATCATGACGCTGATTTTAAGCTCTGCTGGCCTGTATATTTTCGCCAATCGTAAAGCCTACGCGTGGCGTTATGTTTATCCTGGCATGGCTGGCATGGGGCTGTTCGTCCTGTTCCCGCTGATCTGCACCATCGCTATCGCCTTCACCAACTACAGCAGCACCAACCAGCTGACCCAAGAACGCGCGCAACAAGTGCTGATGGACCGTTCTTATCAGGCGGGCAAAACCTATAACTTCGGGTTATACCCGGCGGGCGATGCGTGGAAGCTGGCGCTGACCGACGGTGACAGCGGTAAAAATTATGTCTCCGACGCTTTCAAATTTGGCGGCGAACAAAAAATTACCCTGAAAGAAGCCGATGCCCTACCGGAAGGCGAGCGTGGCAACCTGCGCGTCATCACCCAAAATCGTCAGGCGCTGAATCAACTGACCGCGATTTTGCCGGATGACAGCAAAGTCATCATGAGTTCCCTGCGCCAGTTCTCCGGCACGCGTCCGCTGTATACTGAGGGTGAAAAAGGCGAGCTGACCAACAACCAGAGCGGCGTGAAATATCGCCCAAATAACCAGGTGGGTTTTTATCAGGCGGTTAACGCCGACGGTAACTGGGGCGATGAAAAGCTGAGCCCGGGCTACACCGTCAGCATCGGCTGGGACAACTTCACCCGCGTCTTCACCGATGAAGGCATTCAGAAACCGTTCTTCGCCATCTTCGTCTGGACCGTGATTTTCTCCGTGCTGACCGTGCTGCTGACCGTGGCCGTGGGCATGGTGCTGGCCTGCGTGGTGCAGTGGGAATCGCTGAAAGGGAAAGCCATTTACCGCGTGCTGCTGATTCTGCCGTACGCCGTGCCGTCATTTATCTCGATTCTGATCTTCAAAGGGCTGTTTAACCAGAGCTTTGGTGAAATCAACATGATGCTGGGCGCGCTGTTTGGCATCAAACCGGCGTGGTTCAGCGACCCGACCACTGCGCGTTCGATGATCATCATCGTCAACACCTGGCTCGGCTATCCGTACATGATGATCCTGTGCATGGGGCTGTTGAAGGCGATTCCTGACGATCTGTACGAAGCCTCGGCGATGGACGGTGCAGGCCCGTTCCAGAACTTCTTTAAGATTACGCTGCCGCTGCTGATCAAGCCGCTGACACCGCTGATGATCGCCAGCTTCGCGTTTAACTTTAACAACTTCGTGCTGATTCAACTGTTAACCAATGGTGGCCCGGACCGGCTCGGCACCACCACCCCGGCAGGCTATACCGATCTGTTGGTGAGTTACACCTACCGTATCGCCTTCGAAGGCGGCGGTGGTCAGGACTTCGGCCTGGCGGCGGCGATTGCCACGCTGATCTTCCTGTTGGTAGGTGCGCTGGCGATTATCAATCTCAAAGCCACGCGCATGAAATTCGATTAAGGGAGCTATCGATAATGGCTATGGTTCAACCAAAATCTCAGAAACTGCGACTGTTCACCACGCATCTTTTGTTGCTGATTTTCATCGCCGCAATCATGTTCCCGCTGCTGATGGTAATCGCCATTTCACTGCGTGAGGGTAACTTCGCCACCGGCAGCCTGATCCCGGAGCAGATTTCCTGGGAGCACTGGAAGCTGGCGCTGGGCTTTAGCGTCGAGCACGCCGATGGCCGCGTCACCCCGCCGCCGTTCCCGGTGCTGCTGTGGCTGTGGAACTCGATCAAAATTGCGGGCATCACCGCGGTGGGTATCGTGGTGCTCTCTACCACCTGCGCTTACGCTTTCGCCCGCATGAAGTTCCCGGGCAAAGCGACGCTGCTGAAAAGTATGCTGATTTTCCAGATGTTCCCGGCGGTGCTGTCCCTGGTCGCGCTGTATGCCTTGTTTGACCGTCTCGGCCAGTACATTCCGTTCATCGGCCTGAATACGCACGGCGGCGTGATCTTCGCTTATATGGGTGGCATCGCGCTGCACGTCTGGACCATCAAAGGCTACTTCGAAACCATCGACGGTTCGCTGGAAGAAGCCGCCGCGCTGGACGGCGCCACGCCGTGGCAGGCGTTCCGCCTGGTGCTGCTGCCGCTGTCGGTGCCGATTCTGGCGGTGGTCTTTATTCTGTCGTTCATCGCCGCCATCACCGAAGTGCCGGTTGCGTCCTTGCTGCTGCGCGACGTGAACAGTTACACCCTAGCCGTGGGAATGCAGCAATACCTCAACCCGCAAAACTACCTGTGGGGCGACTTTGCCGCGGCAGCCGTGCTGTCCGCCATCCCGATCACGCTGGTGTTCCTGCTGGCTCAGCGCTGGCTGGTTAACGGCCTGACGGCGGGCGGGGTGAAAGGTTAAGTTTCATTGTTATTGCCACTGTAATGCCACTGTTATCCCTCAATTTGTACTTGTGACTGTTGATTTGGCGCTCCCTGGAGCGCCATTTTTTTATTCACGTTTCAGGCGTTTCGAGTTGCACAGCCAAAGGGTGATAACCAGCAGCAGGATCGCCGCGGAATAGATCAGGACATCGAGTGGGGATTTATGATCAACGATGATCAGCCGCACGATGGCGGTGATCCCGATATAGACAAAGTAGCGTAGTGGGAAGTGAAAGCCGGACTGAAAGTACTTCACGATCAGCGCGATAAACTCAAAATAGAGGAAGTAGACCACCAGGCCTTCCACCAGCGCGTATTTGCTGGTTTGTTCAGGGGCAAACAGCACGTCGGCCAGATGGAGCGTTTCTTTGCCGAGGAAAACCACCAGGATCAGGCCCAGGCTGAGCAAACCCAGATTCAATACGGTTTGCAAAACGGTGGAGATAAATTCAACGCGTGGACGAGTCAGCGATGTCATACAGCTTCTCCTTCGGTGTGGCGAACCCTTTGTATAACGCAAAAATGTGACGGGGATCTACATTTTTTGTTTATATTTCGCGCATAGCGTGCCCCTCACCCCAAGAGGCGAGGGGCGGGTGAGGGGTAAATACATCAGCGGAAGTTCTGACTGCGGTCGCTGGTCATGTCGTACAGCTGGAATTTACGTCCGAGCTGCTGGCCGCCGTCACGCGTCAGCGGCGTCCAGCCAATCGATGCGCGGCTGCGGGTCGGGCCGGAGGAGAACAGGTCCAGCGGTACGGAAACATACACGCCTTTGGTGAAATCGCCTTCGCCGTATTCATCTGCCGACACGTTGGTTATCGTGGCATACGCGCCCACGACCACACCGCTGTCGAAGTGCTTCGACACCTCCAGCGTGCCACCTTTATCGCCCGCCAGATATTGCCCGACGCTGGCTTTCACCAGCACGTCCTGGGCAAACGACGGCGTCCAGTACGCCGTGAGATTCCCCACTTTGGCGCTGTAATCGGTGAACTTCATCATGTCCAGCGAACTGGTCCAGTCACGCTGTTTCACGTAGTTGGCATCCACGCCGAACGCCCAGTTGCTGTCGACCGGACGCCACAGCACTTCGCCGCCCACGCCGCCGTACATGGTTTCGAGATACCCGCCGTAGACCTGGCCGTAAAAATCATTGCCCAGATACTGCAGATAGTTGGCCTGCAGGTTATTCACGTAAACGTCGTTCTCAACATAATCACGCACGTGAGTACGCACGCGCGGCAGCGTCGAATCGTTTGGCGGGTTGGTGTAGTTGAATTTGTCGTAGTTGTTGGCGATGTTACCGAACACGCTGCCGGTGGTAAGCAGGTGATCTGTCACCCACCAGTCGGCAGTGGCCATGACGCCCAGCTGGTACATGTAGAAGCTTTCCGGCCCACCGATGGACTGGCTGAGTACCGGATCGACATGGAAATTAAAGCGCGATTTGTCGATGTACCAGCCCTGCTCGGTTTTGTCTGGCACCACGGGCGCTTCACGTTTCTGCACCAGTTCGGTCTCGTGGCCCAGCGGTTCACCTTCCAGATGACGCTTCAGGCTGGCGACGTTGGTTTCCGTGGTCACCTGCGGCATGTTCAGACGGTTTTCAGTCACGCGAACCGTGCTGATGCCGTCCGGCAAATCGTTCATGATGATGCGGTTTGCGCGCTCAATTCCTTCACGCGAATCGCGGTATTTCACCTGCTCGCCGGTGACGTACAACGTGTCGCCTTTGACCTGAATTTTCGGGTCAGCAAAACCGGCGTTGTACTTCAGCAGCGTCAGCTGATTCGCCACCACCGAATGTTGCAGAATGGCGTCCTGCGGCTGCGGCTGGTATTTCGGTCGGCTGTTGTCGTTATACGACGGACGCAGATCGTTAAAGTTGGTGCGCAGGGTCACGCCGAACATGAAGGTGTTGCCGCGCTCGTAGCTGAGGTTAACGTCGGCCCAATCGGTCACGCGATAAATGGCGCCGACGTTAAACTTACTTTTCTGTTCGAGCTTTCCGGCAAAGTCTTCGCTGTAGTTGTTGCCTTCATACTCCAGCTTCAGGCGCAGCGGTTGCCACGGCGTCTGATATTCCACACCGCCGAACAGCGAGGCCGGGCCGTGGAACATCTGGCTGCTGTCCATCGAACCCGCCTGTCGGTAGCTGTTATCGCGATAGCAATATTTATCGCTGTAGCTACACAACGGGTTTTTGACGTTGCCGCTGGTGCCGAGGTAGCCCCAGCCGAGGCCGAGGCTGAAATCGAACGGGCCCCAGGCTTTACTGGCGACCAGATATTCCGCATCAAACAGACCGGTCCCGCCAATATCTCGCGCCCCGACGGACACCTGCGGCAGCCAGTAGCTCTCTTCCCACAGGCGCAGCTTGAGGTCGAAGGCTTTATCTTTGTAGGTCTGGTCGCCGGAGAAGGATTCCACGCTGCTGTATTCTCGGGTTCGCACGTCGGTATAACGCAGGGTCGTTTCCAGCCACGGGAAAAGCTGCACCGAGGCGGAGTAATAACGGTACTGGTCGTTATCGCGATAGTTGAGACTCAGTTCCCCTTCCCGCGCCATGCGTGCCGTCGGCGTTTGCAGCAGGCCGACGCCACCAAAATCTGACTGCGACGGACCAATCGGTGCCGGATACGTTTCCGCATGGCAGGCCGCGCTCACGCCCAGCGCCAGCAGGCTATAGAGAAATCTTTTTTTCATTATTCCGGGATCCGCTGTGCAAGGGCACGAAGAAGCGCGGCGTTCAGATCGTCATACTTCTTCGTCCAAAGTGAGTCGGCGAAACCGACAAAAATGATGCTGCCGGGCATCGGCTCAATGTGACGCTTATTCCAGTACGCCACTGGCGCTTTTTCTTTGCGTCCATCGGGATAAATCACCCAGGCATAGCTGCGGTCCGCGCCGCTCAGCAGGCTCATCTCATCGAGATACGCCGCCACGTCTTTACCAGGCACAAACGCGGTGTTACCCGGGCGGCTAATTAGCCCAAACACGCTGACGGTGGTCGGCTGTTGACCAACCCACAGGCTGTACTGCCCTTCCAGCGGCGGGTTGGCGCGACGTCCAAGCCGAACGCGGTCCGGGTCGAGGCTGATAAACTGCCTGCCGGTCACGTTCAGCGTTTGCAGTTGCTGGCGCACGGCGTTAATCGCTGCGGCATCGTCACCGCTTTCGTCCGCTGCCAGCGCGCCAAGCTGCGCCATCAGCGTCTGTTTCTGTTGCAGCGCCACGGCAGTGGCCTGTTTTTCTGCGATAACGGCCCCTGGCCACCAGCTGTTTTCCAGTCTCGGCTGCGCCACTAAATCCGCCAGATGGGCGGCATCGGTCAAGGTTTTGGCTTCTTTTGCGCCATTGATGTACACGTCGACAGTGCCCGCAGCCAGCGCTAGCGGGGCAATAAACCACGTCATCACGGCGGCAAGGGTGAGTTTTTTCATCATTGCTTTGCCGCCTTGATCAGGGTGGTTTTCACCGGGAAGAAATTCGCACCGAGATACTGTTCTGACTGGCGAATTTGTCCTTCGCTGTCCACCCAGAAGCGGTTCTGCCAGCTCGCCTGGTCGGTGCTGGCGTCTTCCACCAGCACGCGCACGACGGTGGATTCTCCCGCCAGCGTCAGGGTGTCGGTGCCTTGCCAATGGAATTCAGAGCGGGCGGTGGCGTAGCGCACCTGTTTGTGTTCCGTCCAGCCCAGGGTGCGGGTCCAGCTTGCACCATCGATAATCTGGTTAGGTTTCGCCAGCGGATCGTCGGCGAGGTTATTCACGCTGAGCAGGTTGTCGCCGCCGAGCAGCGTTTTCACGATGCGACCCTGCTGCGTCACCACCGTGGCCTGATCTTGCGTCACCCATTTCTGCTGACCGTTTTCTGAAAACGCGAGGACCACAAACAGCTGCGGGCCGTTATTGAGCTGCATGTACTGGCTGGCATACGGCATATTCTGGATATCGTCGGCGGTAAGCTGCACGCCTTGCGTGCCGAAAACGCTGTGCCACAACGATTTGCCGAGCCCTTCCGTGCTGGCTGAACAGGCCTGAAGCAGCAGGCAAAGAGTGACAATAATAGGTCGCTTCACGACTCTTCTCCGAAGGGGCAAAATAACCACACCGAAGTGTGGTTAGGGTTAATGACCCGTGAGACTTAGCGGGTACTTGTGGTTGTTGTGGTCGTGGTTCCGGTATTGGAGCCATCACCACCACCGGTCGCCGCCAGTGCGACCCCCACGGCCGAACTTACGGCGCTGGCGCTGGTTGCGGCAGAACTGCCCGCAGACACAGACGTCGCTGCCGACCCTGCCGCATCACCGGTTTCCACCGGGGCTGCATAGGCAGAAGCCGCCGCAAACGCAGAAATGGCAAAAATGCCATACATTACTTTTTTCATTACTATTTCCCTTCATTGGTTGAATGAATGGAGTTTCACCTGAGAAATTCAGGCGATATCGAGTATACACAACTAAAGCTGACGAATTAGGGCTCAGGAAATAAGCAAGCGGGTTTTAGGACAATGAGAAAAAAGCGTTATTTCATAATCAGATAAAATAATAAAAACCTTTAATTTCAATCTATTTAAAAAATACAAACCTCAAGAAAATCCTAAAAAACGAATTATGCATTGCCGGTCACAATCGTTTTTAGGATTAACCTGAACAGGCGAAGAGAATAGCCTTTAGGTGCTTGCTTCTTTATTCCTTATAATTTTAATGGGAAATGAATACCGCGATTTCTGCCTCGCGGATATGCGTTTCGCACAGGATCGATATTCTGCGATCCCCATTCTTCGTTCCTCGTTTCAATTGCCAACTCTGGTTCAGGCGTGTCCATCAGGCGCAGGTTTTCCCGCCTGCCGGTGCGTAAAGTGGCGGCATCCTGTCACTCTTGTCTGAGGCTCCATTATGAAAACATTCACCGTTGGTCTGTTTGGCATTGGGCTTGATACTTACTGGCCGCAGTTTCACGGCCTGCGCGAACAGCTCGAAGGCTATCTGGGCCAGGTTGATGCGCAATTACAACGCCGCGACGTGGCGGTAGTGAACGCCGGGCTGATTGATAACCCGCACACCATGGACGCCGCCGCCGCGACATTTGCCGCAAAAAACGTCGATGCGCTGGTGCTGTACATCACCACTTACGCCCTGAGTTCCACCGTCCTGCCGTTGGTGCAGCAGCTAAACGTCCCGGTCATTATTCTGGCGCTGCAGCCGGAGAAAAACGTCCCCTGCGCCACCATTAATCAGCATCCGGATCGCGGGGTGCGCACCGGGCAATGGCTGGCGCACTGTCAGGCCTGCAGCGCCCCTGAGCTGGTGAACGTGTTCCAGCGGGCAAATATCGGTTACACCCTAGTGCCAGGTTATCTCGACGATCCGCAGGCATGGCGAGAAATCGACAACTGGCTGGCGGCCGCCCAAACGGTTCATGCCCTGAGAACCACCAACGTTGCCGTGCTCGGCCACTATTACAACGGAATGTATGACGTCTACTCGGATATGACCAATCTGTCGGCCAAATTCGGCGTGCGCTTCCGGGTGCTGGAGATTTGCGAGCTGGCGGATTCGCTGCCGTCGATTAGCTCTGCGGAGCGTGAGCAAAAACGCAAACAGGTGTTCGATGCGCTGAATGTCGACCCGGCGTGCGAGGCAGTTGAACTGCAACGGGCGATAACCACTTCGGTGGCGCTGGATAAACTGGTTGCCCGCCATCAGCTGGGCGCAATGGCCTATTACTACGAGGGCGCATCCGGTTCGCCGCAGGAAAACATCATCACCTCGGTCATTCTCGGCAATACGCTGCTGACCGAGCGCGACATTCCGGTGGCAGGAGAGTGTGAAATAAAGAATGTGCTGGCGATGAAAATCCTCAGCCTGTTGAAGGCGGGCGGTTCGTTCTCTGAGCCGTACGGCATGGATTTCGACGATGACACTGTGCAGTGGGGCCACGACGGTCCGGCGCATCCGTTGATGTCAGAAGGGAAAGTCAGGCTGGTTCCGCTGCCGGTGTACCACGGCAAACCGGGCAAAGGCGTGTCGATTCAGATGACCGTCGCGCCGGGTCCGGTGACGTTTTTATCGGTGGTGGAACATCGGGAGGGTCGCGTCACACTCCAGTTCGCCGAAGGCGAAGCGGTGCCGGGCGAGGCTTTGGATATTGGTAATACCAACAGCCATTATCGTTTTGCGCTGTCGGCCCGGGAGTTTACCCGTCGCTGGTGCGAAGGCGGCCCGGCACACCATTGCGCGATTGGCATGGGTCACGTCGGAGAGAAAATCGAGGCGATTGCGAAGCTGTTAGGGATTCAAAGCTGCAGGATAGCCTGAGTCATTGCCCGGTGGCGCTTCGCTTACCGTGCCTACGGTTTTGTAGGCCCGTGCAAACGCAGTGCCGCCGGGCAATTTAGGGTGAGAGGGAAACATCAGAACGTGCGGTCTGATGCCCTCTCCCCGGCCCTCTCCCACGGGGAGAGGGTGCAAACACTAAAAGCCTTCTCTCCGAGAAGGCTTTGCAGTTTATTTCCATGATTTATAACGGTTAATCAGGCCGTTAGTCGAGCTGTCGTGGCTGCTGACGTCTTTGTCATCGGTCAGTTCTGGCAGGATACGGTTTGCCAGCTGTTTGCCCAATTCAACGCCCCACTGGTCGAACGTGAAGATGTTGAGGATAGCACCCTGAGTAAAGATTTTATGCTCATACAGCGCAATCAACGCACCCAGGCTGAACGGCGTGATTTCGCGCAGCAGGATGGAGTTGGTTGGGCGGTTGCCTTCGAAGACTTTGAACGGCA
>Ga0079104_1001038_pt1 | contig 21227 bp, 17 predicted proteins | sample MedtruBG_FD_76829 | JGI IMG/M metagenome (GOLD analysis project Ga0079104, IMG submission 76829) | Root nodule microbial communities of legume samples collected from California, USA - Medicago truncatula BG | ecosystem: Host-associated > Plants > Roots > Nodule | place: USA: California...
AGCCGCGAGTGACAGATTATCCTTGTTCGAGGAACTAAAAAAACTGAGAAGTTCCCTTATCATTTCAGAACAAGGATATAAAGAATTTCAAAGAAATCGAACTGTACAATTAACTAAGCTGAGTGCTGAAATCGAGAGAACCACATCCACCTCCATATATACCACAGCAGTGGTAAAAGATATGGCTGAGCATAAGGAAGCAATCCATCTTCAATCACAGATTCGCAAGATCGGACAAGAATTGAAGAAGAAGATTGGGGTAATGCTTGAACCTAAGCCGGGGGACGACCCTGTGCTTGATGCATACGAAGATCTGATTAAAACCAGTCCACCTATACCAACGAAAGAAAATTTGATTGCCAAAGCGGAAGTGCGGAAGATTCTAGGGAACCCGCCAACATCACCTGATAGGCATTCGGTCTGCGACGAACTATTGTGGGAAGAATTGATTGATTTTTGCAATGAGGATTTAATAATCGTATCAAATGATAAGACGTTCACGGAAAATAAAAAAATTCTTAGAGATGAATTCTCTAAGGCCCATCCTGGAAAAAATCTGGAAATCGTCAAATCCGTGAGCGAAGCCTTAAAGATTTTAGGTAAAGTTTCAGAGCGCTTAGAAGCGACAGAAGCTGAAATGGTTTTCAACATAAAACAACTCCCATCGAAGACGGCTGACGCTATAATGGAAATTGCAATTAGAAAGTCATCTCCAATAATTTTAACGAAAGATCAAGAAAGAGTAACCTTGAAAATTAGAAACGTCAGTCTTAGCCGAGAAAACTCCGCTAAAAATGATCTTCTTGATGCAATAGACGAACTCATTAGAATGAAGCTAATCAAAGAAGTTGGTAGTGATATTTATGAACTAACCGAGAATGGTCTCACCTATGAACCGTTCGATAAATAAAGTGGTTTTATCGAAAAAAACACCATTCATTCTGAATTAGCCAGTCTTTACTAGAACGTTGGGATCCTCATGAAATTGAGTATCTGTCATTTAGGATACGTTAGAATCCATTGGTCACTTTGAGGGTATAGAGCGGGCTTACAAGGAAGACTCAGTGACTGCTTTGGTTGCAGCAGTCACTGATCTAATTGAATTTAATTACATGAACCAGCTCGAAACCATCACATGCAGAAACGACCTCAAGGGCCGCTACTGGCACGAAGCGGACCAACCAGCTGATTGTGAGGTCCGCCATGAGCGAACAGCGGACGTTGAACCGTCTTTTATTGGAAATCTTAGTTTTCTTTAACGTGGTTATAAGAAACTCAATCTTCGAATGAGTTAGATCAATTTATGTCCTCTGCCAAATTACAGCAATCTACTTGTTTTGCAGTATTCTTTAAATTCTTTGTGACGTGATAAGGAGCGGTCCTTTCTCAACATGTTTTTAATGAAGAAACAACACCAGCAGGCTAATACTAAAAATGGTAACCAATGCATCGAAAGCATGGAAAAAGCCAGATAAATAAATATTTCCCCAAGATAGTTTGGATTGCGGCTGTATTTATATAATCCATCCGTAATCAACCCCTTCTTTAATCTCAATGTATAAAATTTCTGAGCGTCGCTCACGTAATGGAGATAAATCCCAACGATATAAATTGATAGTACCACACAAACTAGCCAGGGTTGAGCGATCACATTAGTACTGATTAAAAGGTATGGCGTAACGTAATAACCCGCCAATGGTAAAAAGATAAATAACCACCCAATCCACGCTGGGGGAAACTCCTTTGCAAACCGCTGGTCAGGGAAAGTAGACTCTTTGACTAACCACAGGATGGAATATGTTCCATGCATGGCAAGATATATGCATGCAGTCATTGAAGTATTTTGGTAATACCACATAAGGAATATGATTACGGGTATAACTAAAATCTTATGTAAGTTTATGAAAAATAGTGTGTTCATAGGTGCACCCTCAACATTGTAAAGAAAGGATAACTTAATCTAAAGAGGTATCTAGCCACTGACTAGATTGAACTTACTCTTTATCTTGTCAGTGTCAAGTTATTTTGCTTTAATGGGCTAACGAAGAACTCTCGGGGGATAAAATGACACCATCGCAGACAAAAAAAACCTACCATCACGGTGACTTACGCATTGCGCTCATTAATGCAGCACTTGAGATCATCGAAAATGAAGGCGTCGATAAGCTGTCCCTTCGTGCATGTGCGAGAAAAGCTAATGTTTCGCATGCTGCACCGGCTCATCATTTTGGAACTGTTGCAGGATTACTGGACGAGCTCGCAGCGGAAGGGTACAGTCTTCTGATAGCTGAAATGCAAAATAAATCGAATAATTCTACAGCAGATAGTTTGTTTAGTGCTGGGATGGGATATATACGGTTTGCAATAAAACACCCAGGGCTTTTTCGTGTAATGTCAAAAATGAAAACTAGCACCTCATGCTCAGAGAGACTCTTGAAAGAAAGCGATGATGCATTATATTTTCTGAAAGAATCCTTGAAACAGGCTTACTTAGATCATCACGGCATAGCCTTGTCAGAAAACACACTTAAATTAAGATCGGAACTAGCCTGGTGTACAGTGCACGGATACTCTCACTTATATATTGAGGGTATGAGTGAAAATTTCTATTTTTCAGAACCTGAAATGATCCTTAATCAACTCCGGGTCTCACTACTCGTATTAGAGAATGTGTAAATTAAATTTTCCACCTTAAGCACAATCCATTAGAGTGAATATGTAATCTGCTGAATTAATTTCAAAAAACATTGTAATTTAAAAAAATAATATTGAATATGCAGAGTTACTGACATCAAATTACGAGATAAGCAAAGTCCGCTTTTGGCTGTGAGTTCAATAGGTTGAACTCACAGTGCAAAACGTACATAAGAGATACCATTACTCAACAACAGGTATTTCATGTTCCACTTGTTTGTTGGCGTGGTCATAAATTTAACTTCGTGACAAGATCTGCCCTTTCGATTTTCTGACCTATTGCTCCCTACCCTTTCTGTATAAGCCGTTGCTGGCCGGTTTCCCGGCCAGGTCATGACTCATTGATGAAATGGTTGTTGTTTGATCATGGATGCTGCGTCGTACCGAGGGAAGGATTGGGTTCGGTCACCTCAACGGCAGTCGTATCGAAGATTTTGCGGCACACCTTGCTATTGCCCCAGCACTCTTCATAAGGATAGCCAATCAGTTCCTCCATTACCGCGCGCACGTCCGGCTCGACCTGCGCAATCTGTCCCCCCGCTTTAATACGGGCCACTTCCCCCAGCACGACCAGGTGCGTTTTTCGGTTCAGCTTCATCTGCGCACTGAATACCATCGCCATCAATGCCAACGCGACTACGCCCATGCAGAATACGACAGCGATAGCGGTCACGGCGCTTTCCGGCTGGGTGTGCGATTTTGACTGGAATCCGTAGAAGCTAAGGATGGCTCCCATCACGAAAACGATAACCGAGCGCACCAGTTTGCCGGAGAAGGTCATCGCCCCGGCGTAAATACCTTCGCGACGGCGTCCGGTGAAGGCTTCGTCAATATCAGCGAGGAAGGTATAAACCGTCCAGGGAATGTAATACACGCCGCCCGTACCGATGCCGAAAACTACGGTAATCGCCAACATTGCAGCCGTCGCGTACTGCTGCGGCAAGTTAAGCAAGTGCAGCATGCTGTAGCAGACAACCGAGAACACGACGATGATCAGTGCCAGAATGTAGGGTTTGCTAAAACCGTGCTTCACACAGATTGCGATGAAGATGGCTGTCGAGAACAGCTGAAGAATAGAATTGAGGCTACTCAACCCCGCCACCATCGTCGGATCATATTGCAACACGAAGATAATAAAATAGGTGAAAACCGAAGCGAACAACCACTCAGCCCCGAAGCCACACAGATACATGCCAAGGTGTTTGCGGAACACACGCAAGTGGAAGGTTGATTTCATGTCGCGCATCAGTGTCATGATGGTTTTACCCAGCGTCATTTTTTTCTCGTCGTTCGGCGTGGTTTCCTCCACGGGACGTTCCCAGGAAGAGAGGTACAGCATGCCGATCGCAAAGCAAAGGATCGCCCCGTAGGTCAGCGCCGTGAAGAAAAACGGCTGCGCAGAGTCTTTCCCGTAGATCAGAATGAACTGACCTGGAATAAACGCGGCCAGGAAGTTGGCAACCTTACCGAAAATGGCCTTGTAGCCGGTTAGCTTAGAGCGAGCCGAGAAGTCAGTGGTCATTTCCGTGGCGAGCGTTTCGTACGGAACCATCACCGATGTATAGATAAGTTCGAACAACACATAGGTAGACAGGTAATACCAGAAGCCGAAGCCTTCGACCCACAGTAGCGGGTAGAACATCATCAGAGGAATACCCAGCAGAATAAAGAAGCGGCGTCGGCCAAATCGTTTACCGAGGCGGGTTTTACCAAAATTATCAGACAGATAGCCCATCAGCGGGTTGCTGATAGCATCGATGATGCTGGCAACGGAGAAAATAGCCGATGCCTGAAGTAGCGTCAGGCCGCAGAAGGTTGTGTAGAAATAAAGAAGCCAGATACCGGCGATAGCTAATGCGCCACTTCCCAACAGATTGCCGCCGCCATAGGCCAGCTGATGCCTGAACAGAATAGGTTTTTCTGCGTTCATATACGTTCCGCCCCAATGGATTTAAAAATAAACCAATGTTTTATTTTTGTAGATACGGCATTTTATAAAGAGCAGGAACATTAATTGATGTGAAATCGCTCACATTTATATCCGTTAGCGCTGTTTTTTTCGCCACTTCGTTACCGATGTAACAGTTTTTCACACGCAACCTTTCCCTCCGCTGAACGTTGAATCAGCTACTTTGTGATCGCCATTACATTTTCAGTCGTCCCCGACGACGCTCTTTTTATTTAGTGATAGCGTGTTTTTATATAAATGAAATTGCATTTCAATTAGCAATCGACACCGAACAGTAATCACGTTCACAGCTACCGAAGGGAGCGAACCATGGCTAAAGGTTCTCAGATTCAATTCAGTTTCCACACCGTTGCAGATGCGCAGACCGGCGCAAAAGTCACGCGGCTGACACCAGCGAACGTGCTGTGCCACCGTAACTATTTCTATCAGAAATGCTTCACCCGCGAAGGCAACCGCCTTCTGTTTGCCGGGGAGTTCGACGGTTATCGCAACTATTACCTGCTGGATTTAACTACGCAAATGGCAGTACAGCTGACGGAGGGAGCGGGTGATAATACCTTTGGCGGCTTCCTGTCGCCGGACGACCAGCATCTTTATTACGTGAAAAATGAGCGTAGCCTTCAGCGAGTTTCGCTGGCAGATTTCAGCGAACAGACTGTTTACCAGGTCCCTGAAGAGTGGGTCGGCTACGGCACCTGGGTCGCCAACAGCGAATGCACCAGCCTGGTCGGCATCGAGATCGCCCGCGAAGACTGGACTCCCCTCTCCGATTGGCAAATTTTCCAGGCGTTTTATCACCGCAAGCCGCACTGCCGTCTGCTGCGCGTTGATCTGCATAGCGGTAAATCCCGTGTTATTCATGAAGAGAATGGCTGGCTGGGCCACCCTATCTATCGTCCGTATGACGACAGTACCGTCGCCTTCTGCCATGAAGGCCCGCACGACCTGGTAGATGCCCGCATGTGGCTGGTGAACGAAGACGGCAGTAACGTACGCAAAGTAAAGGAACATGCGGAAGGAGAAAGCTGCACCCATGAGTTTTGGGTGCCAGATGGATCAGCGCTCATTTACGTCTCGTATCAGAAAGGTCGCAGCGACCGCTGCATCCGCCGCTTCGACCCGCAGACGGGCGAAGATTCAGCCGTTATGGTGATGCCCAACTGCTCACACCTGATGAGCAACGAGGACGGCACGTTGCTGGTCGGCGACGGTTCCGGCACGCCGGTAGACGTAAAGGATACCGCCAGCCACATCATCGAAAACGACCCGTGGCTCTACATCTTCGACGCAAAGACCCGTAAATACGCTCCGCTGGCCGCGCATAACAGCTCGTGGAAAGTCCTGGACGGTGACCGCCAGGTCACGCACCCGCATCCGTCTTTTACACCGGACAATCGAAACGTGTTATTCACGTCTGACCACGAGGGTCTTCCTGCTTTATATCTGGCTGAGGTATCTGAAGTGCTATATGGTACTTTGCGTTCTTAATTTTTAGCTCTTTGAGGGCAATTCATTGCCCTCTGTTTCTTATTGAATGCTTTAGGGAGGAACTGAAGACACTAGAACAAATGGCTGAAAATTTTGTTAAATGGAATTATCTACATTCATAATAAAAGGGGTGTTGTGGTCCCTTTTATTATATTCAGGTCAATTAAAACTGTTTAACGGCGAACAACCCAGATAAGGTTGCTCACCTTTCAGTTTGTATGCTCTCTGCGTCGCGCCAGTTTCTTTCCTGTCTGAATAAGCACGATAAGCCAGTCTTTATCGTCAATGACCTCAAGCTGGTTTCAAACCAGCTTGGTGGCGTAGGTGTATTGCTTGAGTCGGGAACAGTAGCTTACTTCCGAGAGCTAAAAATTCGAAAAGAACCATAGGAAGATTGTTAGGCTAAGATTTGCACGTGTTATTTCTTTTTTTGGCACTAAGCGGACATCCTGAGAAAACAGGACATCCGCTATGTGCGAGGACCGGACGTAAGTTCAGGCGGATCCTCGTTTCGCGATGAAATAAACTCAATAACCGCGGAAAACAACATTAATGGTTATTGTTTCATCCGCTGATTGAAACAAAGAGTACTATAAAAAGTGCTATATAGATCTGGAAGCATAGAATTTGGACTATCAGTAAAAAACCTCATTATTATATTGTTGTCATTTTTCGCTTTGCTAAAAAATTATTGGCCGAGCTGGGTTGTGTAATTACCCGGCACCCAGCGATAGGCGTTACCATCATGCTGCACGTGACCAAAACCGGGGAAGGATATATGCGCCGCAGCCACCCAATAGCCCTGATCCGCAGCCTGTTTAAGTATTTTTTCCCGTGTAGCGATAGCCTGTTTTTGGTTAACATCAAAGTGGATTGCCACGTCTGGATCTGGCATTTGCACCGCCTTGGCATGGATTATATCTCCCCATAGCACCAGCGTCTGACCTTCACTTTTCACGCGATAAAGTACGCTTCCTGGAGTGTGCCCAGCCGTGGACTCCGCACTTATTGCCCCCGTTAATGTTTCCGGCGCCAGGAAGGTTTTCAACCGACCCGCATTGATAATCGGGCGAAAAGTACGTTCAGAATCAGCAAAAGTATGCGCCTCGCTAGCCTCTACCCTGTTGATGTTCTGCGGGTTAAGCCAGAAATCAACATCTCTTTTATCCACGAACACCTCGGCCTTTGGAAACGCAGGTTTGCCCTCTCGCGTGACACCTCCCGAATGATCTGCATGAATATGGGTCAGAAGTACATCATCGATAGACTCTGCCGGATAGCCTGCCGCGGCTAAATTTGTCAGCAGATGTCCGCCATTCTCCCCGAACAATTCCCCTGCTCCGGTATCGACTAAAATGCGCTTTTTGCCATCATCAATAACGTACGCGTTAATTGATGTTTCGGCCTGCGGAGTCATCGCATCTTTGCCCATTAACTCGCGCAGTTTTGCCGGTGAAATGTTGGTCAGCAATGAGTTCAGGGGAACGGTCACTGTGCCGTCGGATATAGCGGTAATGTGCAGTTTTCCCAATGTCATCCGGTAATAACCCGGCGCCTGTTGCTCCAAAACACTTGGATGTTCGGCAGCCAGAGTAGGACTGGAAATGATGAGTGAAGCGACCAGCGTAAGTAAAAATTTCATTAAAAGCCTTCCTAAAAAGTATCACCAGAACGAGGTCCACAGTATCCTTACACGACCAATATCACTCAAATTGATTAAATTAATGTTCACTATCAGAGAAAATGATTTTCATCGAATTGATCTAAATTTATTGACAGTGTTATTAGTCCTGAAGCGAGAAGGTAGCGTGTCTCGTACGGCCGAAAAACTGCATTTAGGTCAGCCTGCTGTCAGCAATGCGCTGGTCCGTTTGCGTGTAATGTTTGGTGATCCGCTGTTTGTGCGCACAGCGCGAGGCATGGAGCCGACTCCACGTGCCGAAACGCTGATCTCTGCGCTTGGTCCTTTAATGGAGCAGATGCAGAGCATACTTTTTCAACCTGCGTCATTTACGCCTTCAGAGGCGACCCATGTTTTTCGTCTTGGTATGAGCGACTGGGTTGAGTACTGGTTGATGCCGGAATTGAATGCGCGTATCAAGCGTGATGCACCGGGCATCACTCTTCAGGTAACGGCCAGCGATCCATTCCGGGATGCTGAACTCGTCGTTCGTGGGGAGATAGATCTTGCCATTTCGGTTGGCGATGACACGCCTGCCACGCTAAGGCGCGAGAAGGTCGCGTCACAAAACTTTTGTACGTTCTGGCATCCTGACCAGCTTTCTCTGCAAGCACCGTTAACACTAGAAAATTACGTGTCGCATGCTCATGTGCTGGTTTCCTATCGTGGAGCAACCTGGAGCTCCGTCGATGACCTCCTCGCGTCACTGGGAAAAGCACGTTCGATACGCTATGTGACGCCGCACTTTTCCTCTTTACCCCCCCTTCTGGCACGCATACCTGCGTTAGCGACCGTTCCCGCCGGGCTGGCCGACGACTGGATTACTCATTACGGTTTATGCTGCAGTCCCGTTCCAGTAGAAACACAGGAGATTGCTCTGTCACTGCTTTGGCATAAGAGGTGCGATAATGATATGCCACTGAACTGGCTGAAGGGAGTATTGCGTGAAGTGATGAAAGATCAAACTTAACTTGCCGTGCAGAGCCGATTCGGACCAAAACTATGCACTGACTCGGATGACGCCCGTAAGGAAAGATGGAACCTGGACAAGGTCGGAGGTTTTTGACCCCACCTTTTTGTTTTTGCACTGATTAGGCAGAATGAGCGTTTTACCAAATTACTATGATTAACGTCGATGGGAAATAATCATGTTCGTTTATGACACAAAGCAGACTTCTCCCGAACGAAAAAAACACCAGCCTTTTGGCTCGCAATACAACCTGATACATACAACTGAAATTGAGCCTGTGACAGGTTGCTTACGATGAACTGCCCACTTCCTGACACGGGCTGCTATCAGGCCCGCAGTGTGATCGTGATAGCGTCAGAAATAGGCTTTTCTGACCTCAAACAAGCGAAGGTTTAAAACCCCAGTAAGATTTCATCATATTGCGCAGCGTCAACTCTGAAACCATCAGAGAGGACGCGCCGTACTCTGGAAAAAGAATGAATACGCTGTTCTCTTCAAACTTCACAACCCGCCACCAATGCCCGAGGTAATACAACCAGTTCATACACTCACCAAATTCAATCTTCTTATTATTTATTTTTGGATTTTTGGGGGTCGTTCGTCCACAAGTATCCTCCTAAAGTGCAGGGTTATTAGTGGTAGAAGGAAACGAAACAAGCAAAACGCGCTTCATTACAATAAAGGCTCGCCTAAGCGAGCCCTTAAAGAGAATAATTTAATCACTACTCAGGTTATTTCCCACCGTTGCTGCGATAAAGCTCCCACTCCTCTACCCGCTGTTTATTGGGCAGATTGCAGTATCCCACCTCACCATTGCCAGAGTTAACAATACTCAGTTTGCCGCCCTGTTTGATGCAGTAAATAGACGCAGGATTTGAAAGACCCGGTGCTGGGTTTTGTTCAGACTGAGATGTACATCCAGCGATAAGAATTACGGATATGGCTAAGATTGCTTTTTTCATCATTTTCCCCTTTTGAAGAGGAATGCTAACCAACCCACCCGTAAAAAGCAAAACCCCACAGAAGTGAGGTTGTAAAGCACGCTGTCAACTCTGCCGTCAAATTCATTTCAGACTTTATTGATGAGCCCAGGAAATAAAAAAACCACGTCCGGGAACGTAGTTTGAATGCGGTCATATTGACGGAAATATTAAGACTGTAACGATGCCAGTCGCGCGGCAAACCCGACGAACACCAGGCCAATCAGGCTGTTGCCGAGCTTCACCAGTTTTTTACGACTGCCGACAAAACGGGTCACCAGCGAACCGGAGACGATCAGGAAACTGAGATAGGTGAAGCTGACGATTTCCAGCGTGACGCCGAGGATCAGAAATGCCAGGCCCGGCGTGGTGGAGTGCACGTCGATGAACTGCACGAAGAACGAGACGTAGAACAGAATCGCCTTCGGGTTGGTCAGGCTCAGTGTTAGCGCGCGTTTGAAAATCGTGCTGCGCTGGTCAGCGGTGTGCATGTGTTCGCCGCCCTTTTGCTTAATCACTGCCCACAGCATTTTCAGCCCAAGATACAGCAGATACAACGCGCCCAGATAACGGACGATGTTAAATAGCACCGGCGTGGTTTTAATCAGCGTGGCGACACCCGCGTAGGAGAGAAACATCAGCACCGCATCGCCGATAAACACCGCCAGCGCGGCCAGATAGCCGGTGCGGATACCGTATGCGGCCCCGGTTTTGAGCACAAAAAAGGTATTAGGCCCTGGCACCAAAATGATAAATATCGCGCCGACCAGGTAGGTCCAGTAATTCAGTACGCCAAAATCCGCAAACACGCTGTTCTCCCTTCACTGCTGCTGATTCAAAATGTGACCGCCATCATAACAAAAAAGCCGTCTTCCTTTTACCGGAAGACGGCTTTAAACACAGATTTATATCAGCGAATTACAGCGCTTTGAGGATCGCATCCACGCTGGCTTTTGCATCGCCAAACAGCATGTGGGTGTTCTCTTTGAAGAACAGCGGGTTCTGCACGCCAGCATAGCCGGTGTTCATCGAACGTTTGAAGACGATAACGTTCTGCGCTTTCCACACTTCCAGCACCGGCATTCCGGCGATTGGGCTCTTCGGATCGTCCAGCGCTGCCGGGTTTACGGTGTCGTTGGCGCCAATCACCAGCACGGTGTCGGTGTCGCGGAAGTCGTCGTTGATTTCGTCCATTTCCAGCACGATGTCATACGGCACTTTCGCTTCAGCCAGCAGCACGTTCATGTGCCCTGGCAAACGGCCCGCCACCGGGTGAATACCGAAACGCACTTTGATGCCGCGCGCACGCAGTCTTTCAGTGATTTCAGCTACCGGATACTGCGCCTGTGCCACCGCCATGCCGTAGCCTGGGGTGATGATGACCGTCTGCGAGTTTTTCAGCATGTCAGCCGTGTCTTCCGCGCTGATTTCGCGGTGCTCACCCACTTCGTCGTCAGCCCCGGTAGAGGAACCGTCGGTGCCGAAGCCGCCCGCAATCACGCTGAAGAACGATCGGTTCATCGCCTTGCACATGATGTAAGACAGGATCGCACCGGAAGAACCGACCAGCGCACCGGTGACAATCAGCAGGTCGTTGCTGAGCATAAAGCCCGCCGCCGCTGCCGCCCAACCGGAATAGGAGTTCAGCATCGATACCACAACCGGCATGTCAGCCCCACCGATGGACGCCACCAGGTGCCAGCCGAAGGCCAGCGCGATAACGGTCATGATGATCAGCGCCAGCACTTGCAGGCCAACGCTTTCGGTACGAACGAACACTACCAGCATCAGGAATGAAACCACCAGCGCGGCCAGGTTCATTTTGTGACGGTTCGGCAGCATTAGCGGCTTGGATGAAATTTTGCCGCGCAGTTTACCGAATGCCACGATTGAACCGGTAAAGGTCACCGCACCGATAAAGATGCCGAGGAACACTTCGGTCAGGTGAATATTGACCAGAATCGGCTCGAGGCCCGGTTCGTGATACAGGTAGCTGTTAAAGCCAACCAATACCGCCGCCAGACCGACGAAGCTATGCAGCACCGCCACCAGCTCGGGCATTTCGGTCATTTCGACGCGTTTTGCCAGACGAATACCGATCGCCCCGCCGATGATCATCGCCACTAAAATCCACGCCACGTTGCCCGTTTCCGGTCCAAAAATGGTGGCGATCAGTGCAATGGCCATCCCGGCGATGCCGTAATAGTTGCCCTGCTGTGACGTTTCGTGTTTCGAAAGCCCTGCCAGACTGAAAATAAACAGGATCGCGGCAACAATGTATGCAGCTGTAACTAATCCTCCAGACATGTGCTACCCCTTACCCTTTGCGGAACATTTTCAGCATGCGCTGAGTCACGGTGAAACCACCGAAAATATTGATGCTGGCAATCAGTACGGCAATAAAGCTGAGGAAACTGACCCAGCCGCCGTGACCAATTTGCAACAGTGCACCCACCACGATGATCCCGGAAATGGCGTTCGTTACCGACATCAGCGGCGTATGCAGCGCATGAGACACGTTCCACACTACGTAATAACCGACCACGCAGGAGAGCGCGAACACGGTGAAGTGACCGAGGAACTCTTTTGGCGCAACGTCTGCGAGCCAGCCAAACAGAATAATCGCCAGCGCCATCAGCGCGTATTTGCGCCACGGCGATGCCGGTGTTTCTGGTTCCGCAGGTTCCGCTTCAACTTTTGCGGCCGCTTTCGGCTGCGCAGAAACCTGAATCGGCGGCGCAGGCCAGGTGACTTCACCTTCGCGAACCACAGTCACGCCGCGAATAACCACGTCGTCAAAATCAATATTGATGTTGCCGTCTTTTTCTTTGCACAGCAGTTTGAGCAGGTTCACCAGGTTGGTGCCGTAAAGCTGTGAAGATTGGGTCGGCAGGCGGCTGGCCAAATCGGTATAGCCAATCACCTTCACGCCGTTGGCAGTGGTGAACACTTCACCCGGCACGGTGTATTCGCAGTTGCCGCCGTTTTGCGCTGCCAGATCAACCACCACGCTGCCTGGATTCATCGAATCCACCATTTCACGGGTGATCAGTTTCGGGGCGGGCTTGCCAGGGATCAGTGCGGTGGTGACGAGAATATCGACTTCTTTCGCCTGGGCGGCGAAGAGTTCCATTTCCGCTTTAATGAAGGCTTCGGACATCACTTTGGCATAGCCATCGCCGCTGCCCGCTTCTTCTTCGAAATCCAGTTCGAGGAATTCAGCGCCCATACTCTGGACCTGTTCCTTCACTTCCGGACGGGTGTCAAAGGCACGCACGATAGCGCCGAGGCTGTTTGCCGCGCCGATGGCGGCCAGACCTGCTACGCCCGCACCGATCACCATGACTTTCGCCGGTGGCACTTTACCGGCGGCGGTGATTTGCCCGGTGAAGAAGCGGCCAAACTCGTGAGCGGCTTCGACAATCGCGCGATAACCGGCGATGTTGGCCATCGAACTCAAGGCATCGAGAGACTGCGCGCGCGAAATACGCGGCACGGAATCCATCGCCATCACGTTCACCTGGCGCGCGGCTAATTTCGCCATCAGCTCCGGGTTTTGTGCTGGCCAAATAAAGCTTATCAGTGTGGTGCCTGGATTGAGCAACGCGATTTCCGCATCCGTCGGGGCATTCACCTTCAAAATAATGTCAGACTGCCAGACGGTTTCTGTGCTGACGATTTCAGCGCCCGCATCGATAAAAGCGCGATCATCAAAGCTTGCAAGCTTACCGGCCCCGCTTTCTACGGCCACTGTAAAACCGAGTTTGAGCAGCTGTTCTACCGTTTTCGGCGTCGCTGCAACACGGGTTTCCAGGGCCAGCGTCTCTTGTGGTACTGCAATACGCATAGTTTTCCCTTCCATCGATTGTAATGATGGTTTGTTGTCTTATCGGGTTCCGTCCCTGCAGTATGGACTGGCTAAGAGGCGAGCACCCGGAAAAAAAACAGTAACAAACTTTCTATAAGCTACTGAAAATAGCGGTTGTGATCTACCGCGATGAAACAGTAATTGTGATTTTATTAGGGAAAAGTCACTTATGCAGGTCTCAGGCAGTAATATTTACCTGATTTTGTCTGGCAAGCCTGATAATTCGCTTAAGCGAAGCGGTAAAACATGATTATTATCGGCGCTGTTACCGGAAATTAACATCACATTAACTTATAAAAGTCATAATGATTATCGCTTTTGCTGGTCAACTGCCCGTTTCCATAACATATCGTTAAAAGTTATCGCGCCCTGTTATCGGGGTCGCACAAGATGAGCAAAATCACGCAGACAGTGAAGCAATTTAAATGCAATAATCTGTGACGTTTTAGTCACTAACAACTACCAGTACCTGGTTTGCGCAAGGCGAAGGATTATTTTTATGAAGCTTAAGTACACCCTCCTGGCGTCCGCTCTCCTGTCTGCAGCGGCTTTTTCCGCCAGTGCAGCTACCGAGTTAACGCCGGAGCAAGCGGCAGCCCTCAAGCCGTACGATCGTATCGTTATCACCGGTCGTTTTAATGCTATTGGTGATGCCGTTGATGCTGTTTCCCGTAAAGCCGACAAAGCAGGCGCAGCCTCTTTCTACGTCGTCGATACGTCCGATTTCTCCAGCAGTGGCAACTGGCGCGTTACCGCAGACTTATATAAAGACGATGCCGCTAAAGCCGACGCACCTAAAAACCGCGTAATTGGTGGCGTGACTGAACTGCCGAAAGACCAGGCTGCTCTGATTGAGCCATTCGACACCGTCACTGTGCAGGGTTTTTACCGCAGCCAGCCTGACGTTAACTCTGCCATCGCGAAAGCTGCGAAAGAGAAAGGCGCTGCGTCGTTCTTTATCGTTCGTCAGGTGGATGCCAACGGCGGCGGTAACCAGCGTGTCACCGCTTATATCTATAAAGCCGATGCCAAGAAGCGTGTGGTTCAGAGCCCGGATGCCATCCCGGCAGATTCTGAAGCAGGACGTGCTGCGTTAGCCGAAGGTGGTGAAGCGGCGAAGAAAGTTGAAATCCCAGGCGTGGCAACTTCGTCAACCGTGGGCTCGACGTCGGCTGCAGGCGTTGGTCTGTTCTTCGAAACGCAGTCGACTAAAGGCGGGCGTTACAGTGTCACTCTGCCAGACGGGACTAAGATTGAAGAATTGAACAAAGTCACCGCCGCCCAGATGGTGCCGTTTGACGACGTTCAGTTCACCGGCAACTACGGCAACATGACTGAGATCTCTTATCAGGTCGCTAAGCGTGCGGCTAAGAAAGGGGCTAAGTACTACCACATTACCCGCCAGTGGCAGGAACGTGGTGGCAACATGACCATCAGCGCCGACCTCTATAAGTAATTGCTTTTCATGACGCATCAGGCAGCTTCGGCTGCCTTTTTTATTTTTTTCTGGCTTACGCCATTGCATGCCACCCACTCTCTCCGTAAAATCGCGCGCCGTAGCGTAATCATCCATTTTTATGCGTTTTAGCCAAATAAATATTCTGGCTTTTGTTCTTCCTTCGACAGGATGCCCATGGAAAAGAAACTCGGCCTTAGTGCCCTGACGGCCCTGGTTCTCAGCTCAATGCTGGGTGCAGGCGTATTCAGTTTGCCGCAGAACATGGCCGAAGTGGCTAGCCCTTCCGCACTGCTTATCGGTTGGGCCATTACCGGCGTGGGCATCTTGTTCCTCGCTTTTGCTATGCTGCTGCTGACCCGCATTCGTCCGGATTTGGATGGCGGCATTTTCACCTACGCCCGTGAAGGTTTCGGCGAGCTGATTGGCTTCTGTTCCGCCTGGGGTTACTGGCTTTGTGCAGTGATCGCCAACGTCTCCTATCTGGTGATCGTTTTCTCGGCCCTGAGCTTCTTTACTGATACCCCAGAACTGCGCCTGTTTGGCGACGGCAATACCTGGCAGGCGATGATTGGTGCGTCGGTGCTGCTGTGGGTGGTGCATTTTCTGGTGCTGCGCGGTGTGCAGACCGCAGCCAGCATTAACCTGGTGGCTACGCTTGCAAAGCTGGTGCCGCTCGGCCTGTTCATCGTGCTGGCGGCGATGGCTTTCAGCAGCGACACCTTCAGCCTCGATTTCAGCGGCGTAGCGTTGGGCGTGCCGGTGTGGGAACAGGTTAAAGGCACGATGCTTATTACCCTGTGGGTGTTTATCGGCGTCGAAGGTGCGGTGGTGGTTTCTGCCCGCGCACGTAATAAGAAAGACGTGGGCCGCGCCACTCTGTTGGCAGTACTTTCAGCGTTGAGCGTTTATTTACTCGTCACCCTGCTGTCAATGGGCGTTGTACCGCGTCCTGAGCTCGCGGAGATGCGCAACCCGTCGATGGCTGGCCTGATGGTGCGCCTGATGGGCTCCTGGGGCGAAGTGGTGATTGCTGCCGGACTGATTGTTTCCGTGTGCGGGGCGTATCTGAGCTGGACCATTATGGCGGCCGAAGTGCCGTATCTGGCGGCGACGCACAAAGCCTTCCCGCGCATTTTTGCCCGTCAGAATAAAAATAACGCACCGTCTTCTTCGCTGTGGTTGACGAATATCAGCGTGCAGGTGTGTCTGATCCTGATTGGGATCACCGGCTCTGACTACAATACGCTGCTGACCATCGCCTCAGAAATGATTCTGGTACCGTATTTCCTCGTCGGCGCATTCCTGCTCAAGATGGCCACGCGTCCGCTTCATAAAGCGGTGGGTATCGGAGCCTGCATTTATGGCTTATGGTTACTGTACGCTTCCGGGCCGATGCACCTGTTGCTGTCGGTTGTGCTGTACGCGCCGGGACTGCTTGTGTTTATGTATGCTCGCCGCACGCATGCGTTGAGTGACACGCTCAAGCGTCGTGAAATGGCGTTGATTGGTTTATTACTGGTTGCCGCCGTGCCGGCAACCTGGATATTAGTGGGGTAACGCGCTTACCCCATCGCGACCCTAAGGAGAGAACGATGGGAGACAGCCCTTCCCGCCCAGTCCTGATTACCGGTGGAGGCCGCCGTATCGGCCTCGCCCTTGCCCATCATTTTCTGAATCTGCAGCAACCGGTGATCGTCAGCTACCGCACGCGCTATGATGCTATCGGCATGCTGGAACGCGCCGGTGCGCTGTGCATCGCCGCCGATTTCTCTACCGATGACGGAATTCTGTCTTTCGCTGAGAGCGTGAAATCCCATACTGATAGCCTACGGGCGGTTATTCACAATGCCAGCAACTGGCTACCCGAAAAGCCCGGCGTGTCATTGAGCAACGTGATGCAACAGATGATGCAAATTCACGTCAATGCCCCCTACTTACTGAACCATGCGCTGGAACCCCTGCTGCGCGGTCACGGTCACGCGTCCAGCGATATTATTCATTTTACGGATTACGTGGTGGAGAAAGGCAGCGACAAGCATATCGCCTATGCCGCCAGTAAAGCCGCACTCGATAATATGACTCGCTCGTTCGCCCGTAAGTTGGCACCGGAAGTGAAGGTCAACGCCATCGCCCCGGCGCTGATTCTGTTTAACGAAGGCGATGATGCGGAATATCGCCAGCAGGCGCTGAGTAAGTCACTGATGAAAGTCGCGCCCGGCGAAAAAGAAATTATCGACCTGGTGGATTACCTGCTGGCCAGCTGTTACGTCACCGGACGGTCATTTGGCGTCGACGGTGGTCGCCCGCTGCGTTAATGCACGCGGCTCCAGAGGGCGATTAACAGCCACGCGCTCAGACTCCAGCACACAACCGCGCCTGCCAGCGCTAACGGCAGGCGCAGAAAACCGGTGAAATACCACAGCGAAAGCAGATACAGAAAATAGGGAATGATCGACCACATACCAAATACGATGGTGGTGCGCAGCGCCTCGGTGCCCCGCTCGCTGGCGACAATATAATGCGCAATCAGGGCAAACGTCGGAAACAGCGGAATAAGCCCGGCAATATAATAATTTTTCGTTTTCGCCAGCACGCCAATCAATAACACCACCAGCGCACCCAGCGCCGCTTTTATCAATAAAGCCATCTTCCAGCCTACAATTCACCCGATGAATGAGTCGAGGATAACGGAAGTTACATTGTTTATGAAAGATTTATAGCACCCCACAAAATGGCGGTGTATTTTAGCTTTTTTCGCCTCGCACAGTTGATATGAATAAGATCGTTTTTGTGGAAGATGATCCGGAAGTCGGATCGCTCATCGCCGCCTACCTTGGCAAACATGATATGGACGTTATCGTTGAACCGCGCGGTGACCGCGCTGAAGAAGTGGTTCTGCGTGAAAAACCCGATTTGGTCCTGCTCGACATCATGCTGCCCGGCAAAGATGGGATGACCATTTGCCGCGATTTGCGCGCGCAGTGGCAAGGCCCGATCGTCCTGCTGACCTCACTCGACAGCGATATGAACCATATTCTGTCTCTCGAAATGGGCGCCAGCGACTATATCCTCAAAACGACCCCGCCTGCGGTGCTGTTGGCGCGTCTGCGTCTGCATTTACGCCAGCACGTCGCGCAGCCGACCGGCGAGAAAGCGGCTTCTGGCCTGACGCAGCATAAAGCGATTCGCTTTGGCACGTTGTCTATCGACCCGGTCAATCGTCAGGTATTGCTCAGCGGCGTGAATGTCACCCTGTCGACCGCCGATTTTGACCTGCTGTGGGAGCTTGCGACCCACGCCGGACAAATTATGGACCGCGACGCGCTGCTGAAAAACCTGCGCGGCGTGACCTATGACGGGATGGACCGCAGCGTGGACGTGGCGATTTCTCGCCTGCGTAAAAAGCTGCTCGACAGCGCCACCGAGCCGTACCGTATTAAGACCGTGCGTAATAAGGGCTATCTGTTCGCGCCCCACGCCTGGGATAACTAATTTTCCGTACTTCCGGGGCCAGAAATGAAAAAGTTGTTCGTGCAGTTTTACCTGCTGCTGTTTGTCTGCTTTCTGGTGATGACCATGCTGGTCGGCCTGGTGTACAAATTCACCGCCGAACGCGCGGGTCGACAGTCTCTCGACGACCTGATGAAAAGTTCGCTGTACCTGATGCGCAGCGAACTGCGTGAAATCCCGCCCCGGGACTGGAGTAAAACCCTCAAAGAGCTCGACCTCAATCTCTCTTTCGATTTACGCATTGAACCGCTGAATAAGTTCCTGCTTGCGGAAAGCTCGATGGAGCATTTACGCCGTGGCGATATTGTCGCCCTCGACGATCAGTACACCTTTATTCAGCGCATACCGCGCAGCCATTACGTTCTGGCCGTCGGCCCGGTGCCGTATCTCTATTACCTGCATGAAATGCGATTGCTGGACGTCACCCTGCTGGCGTTCATCGCCATCTCGCTGGCCTTCCCGGTGTTTATCTGGATGCGGCCGCACTGGCAGGACATGCTCCGTCTGGAAACCGCGGCCCAGCGCTTTGGTGAAGGACACCTTACCGAGCGGATTCATTTTGACAGTATGTCGAGTTTTGAACGGCTCGGGGTGGTGTTCAACCAGATGGCGGACAACATCAATACGCTGATCGCCAGTAAAAAACAGCTGACCGACGGCATCGCCCACGAACTGCGAACCCCGCTGGTGCGTCTGCGCTACCGCCTCGAAATGAGCGAGAACTTAACCGAAGCGGAATCTCAGGCGCTGAATCGGGATATCGGCCAGCTCGAAGGGCTTATCGACGAGCTACTGACCTACGCCCGCCTCGACCGTCCGCAGAACGAATTGATCCTCACCACGCCCGACCTCCCCGCGTGGATCAGTGCCCACGTCGATGATATTCAGACCGTGAATCCTCAACGCGATGTGTCGCTGGTGCAATTAACGCCGGGTCACTATGGCGCGCTGGATATGCGTCTGATGGAACGCGTGCTGGATAACCTCGTGAACAATGCGATGCGCTACAGCCGTCAGCAGATTCAGGTCAGCCTGACGCTGAACGCCGGGCGCGCGACGTTACTGGTGGATGATGATGGTCCGGGCATTGCGCCTGACGAGCGCGAGCGCGTATTCGAGCCATTTGTGCGCCTCGACCCCAGTCGTGACCGCGCCACTGGCGGCTGTGGGCTGGGCCTGGCTATCGTCCATTCCATTGGTCACGCGATGTCCGGGGAAGTGACCTGCGATGCCAGCCCGCTCGGCGGCGCGCGTTTCTGTTTCAGCTGGCCGGTGAACGTACCGCAGAACCTTAACGCCCCTGCCTGACCGAACATTGCACAATGCCGCCCCCCGGGTTAGAGTAAAAACCAATGAGTATGTTGTAACTAAAGTGGGTGTTATGGCTGATTATGACCTGATTGAGCGTTTAACCGCGACTTTCCGCCAGATGGAACACGAGTTGCTCGAATTACAGCCAATGCTGGCGGACTGTCGCCTGCTTGCCGCGCGGGTGTTCGAATTACCGGAAGTGAGCAAGGAGCATGAACACGACCCGCTGTCTTCCATTTCGGTGGTGCAGCATTTGGGCGATGCGGCGCGGCTGAAAGCGCTGAACCACTTTAGCCACCTGTTTATTCAGCAACAGTCGGAGAACCGAAGCAGTAAGGCGGCGGTGCGTCTGCCCGGCGTAATTTGCCTGCACCCGCAGCCGGATCAGCTGCAAGCGCTGGATGACAAAATCAGCACCATTAACACGCTAAAAGCGGCGTTCGAGACCATTGTCACTGTTGAATCCGGTTTGCCCTCTGCGGCCCGTTTTGAGTGGGTTCATCACCATTTACCCGGGCTGATTACCCTCAAGGCCTACCGTTCCCTGACGCTGTTACGCGACCCGGCCACCATCCGCTTTGGCTGGGCCAATAAGCATATCATCAAGAATTTGTCCCGCGACGAGGTGCTAAAGCAGCTGGAAAACAGCCTGCGCTCCCCGCGTTCCGTACCGCCTTTCACGCGTGAACAGTGGCAAGCGAAACTTGAGCGTGAGTATCAGGACATTGCGGCGCTGCCGCAGAAGGCAAAACTGAAGATTAAACGTCCGGTGAAGGTTCAGCCGATTGCCCGCGTGTGGTATGCAGGGCAGCAAAAACAGGTGCAGTACGCCTGTCCGGGGCCGATGATTGCGCTGATTTCCGGCACCCAGGGCGTCAGCGTGCCGGAAATTGGCGAGTTGCTGAATTACGATGAAGATAACGTGCAGTATCGTTATAAGCCTGAAGCGCAGTCGCTGGAACTGATCATCCCGCGACTGCATCTGTATCTGGCTAACGACTGATTTTCATGCTGCCGACCATCGCTTCCGGACGCACCCACTCGTCAAACTCGGCGTCGGTGAGATAGCCGAGTTTCAGCGCCGCGGCCTTCAGCGTCAGCCCTTCTTTATGGGCTTTTTTGGCAATTTCTGCCGCTTTATCGTAGCCAATATGGGTGTTGAGCGCCGTGACCAGCATCAGCGATTCATTGAGCAGCTGATCGATACGCGCCCGGTTTGGCTCTATTCCCACCGCACAGTGCTCATTGAAACTTTCCATTCCGTCCGCCAGCAGACGCACTGATTGCAGGAAATTAT